>Ga0310694_10001042_pt1 | contig 32898 bp, 27 predicted proteins | sample 174DNAGHGhighgp2_FD_203884 | JGI IMG/M metagenome (GOLD analysis project Ga0310694, IMG submission 203884) | Sheep rumen microbial communities from Palmerston North, Manawatu-Wanganui, New Zealand - 1742 DNA GHGhigh gp2 (v2) (version 2) | ecosystem: Host-associated > Mammals > Digestive system... | reverse complement strand
AACTCTTTGACCAATGGCGCAAAGAAAACCACCTATCCGAAAGGAGCGTGACCTCATTGGAAAAGTTGGCGTTCATTGGCAAACGAGGCATGGGAGCGTTGGAGTTTGTGCCAGAGATAGACCGAGGTGCGATGACGGACAAAATCGACATCAAAGCCTTGGCCACGTTGGCTGAAAAGATTGCCATAGAGCGCGAAAACGTGAAGATATTGCCCGACGAGTCGCTCACTCTACAATCCCTGATTTCTGTCGGGACATCGGCAGGAGGCCGTCAGCCCAAGGGAATCATCGCCATCAATAAAAAAACTGGCGAGATTCGCTCGGGACAAATCAATGTCGACCCTGACTATGATTACTATCTATTGAAGTTCGGCGACGAGAAGCGTTCGTCGGCCGAGTTGGAGCAGACCTATTACGAAATGGCTTTGGCGGCTGGCATCAATATGATGGAGTCGCGTTTGCTCGAAGTGGATGGCACGAAGCATTTCCTGACCAAGCGTTTCGACCGAAACGAGACAGGAAAGCTACACACCCAAACCCTTGCAGCGACGGACCCAGAGGCCGACAGTTACGAGAAACTGCTGACCATTTGTCGGAAACTGCATCTGCCCGAAGTGGATTGCCAAGAAGTGTTCCGCAGGCTTGTGTTCAACATCCTGGCCAACAACACCGACGACCATCACAAGAACTTCACGTTCATCATGAACCGACAAGGATTGTGGAGGCTCTCCCCTGCCTATGACCTGACCTATATCTTCGATATGGGAGGCTATCTGCCCAACAAGGAGCACTGCCTAATGATTGGTGGAAAGATTAAGGATATTAGTTTTGAGGATATTCTCTCATTTGCTGGCGAAAACGGCATCCGTACACCTGAATCCATTATCAGAAAGGTCGCGTCTGCTGTGGCTACCTTTGGGACATTGGCACAAAAAAACGGTGTGAAAGAGGAATGGATAGGCCGTATAGAAAGCTGTTTGTCCGAACATCTTTCCTCATGGGGATTTGCGGCAAGCCAAAAGATATTTTCATTCACGGCTCCGTCAGGACACACAATTGAAAACGCACACATCGAAGCAGCTTACAAAGGCAATTTTCATCTCCATGCCACCATTGACGGCAAGGCATACAAATACACTATCCGCATGAGCACCCAAGACCATAACGAGATAACCGAGACTGGCCTGTCGAACCTAACTGAAGATATGATGAAGGAATTAGTCAGCCGCTATTTGCTTCCAAAAGTCTAATCCTTTCGTTCGGTCGGATTTGTAATCCGACCGTATTGAATCAGTGGATTTGCAATCCGCATCGTATTGCTTATTAACGGATTGCAAATCAGCCTGAACCTATGGTTTCACTTCACACGAATCTCAAGCCCCGACCAGTCCTTGTTCTCGGTCAACATGTCATAGTAATAACAGATGTTCTCCTCGGTGATTTTCTCGCCGTTCACAGAGACGATTTGGTCGCCGACCTTGAACTTCTCGTTGCCGTTGATGAGGCGGGTCAAAATCTTCAATGTTCCATCGGCAGTAGAAACACGGTAGGCAGGTGCCTCGAAAGGCTTGACGACATCGGTTGCATGAGGCCTGACATACATCTTTAGATTTCCGCCACGAGACGAGATAATCCAATCATATTTCGAAATCGCATTAAGACCCATATTGTTGTTTGCCAACGATTTCACATACATAATTTCTGTTTCCTTGTCAACACCGGCAAGACTAAGACGCTCCTGATTTGCAAGCACAAAAGTCTGCTTTTCGGTATGTCCTCCAATGGCTTGTCCGTAAGAGCCCTCAAAAACATAATCATTCTCAAGAGGGTTGCTGACACGTTGCTCATCCTGCAACAAAAAGGCAGCGGCACTATTGCCCGTGTCGAAAATGCATTCATACTCCACGCCGTTGATTCGCGGATAGACCCATAAAACATCTCTGTACAACTTGCATTTAATGGGGATGAACTCCGTCGTATCGATACTCAAGGAATCAGGAACTTCATACATCTGATTATTGGTAAAGTCAATCATGTAACGAATCAAATTAAGTCCTTGGAAACCAATGATATTACACACAGACAACGACGACTCCTTCTGACAAACGGGTGGTTCGGGACCCAAATTGGCAAATCCTACTCCTTCCGACACCACCATATCCGTTTTTATCGTAACCGGCAAAGTCGTCACTTTGATTTTTGACTTTTTGTCGGCCCCGGTAACCCGATTACTATAAAACTTCATTCCCTCTGGCTTGGTGCTCGGTGTGTACATAAGCAGAGCAAACGAATTGACACCCGAATCATACATCACCGTGTCAGATTTTCCATTGATTTCAGCCTTGAGCAACATTTGGTTCCTCTTGCTGACAACAAAATGGATAGTGTCGTATGCCGAATTGATCCTAAAACTTGAGTTATCATTAAAGATTTTGGCCGTATGAATCAATAGGCCGACAGTGCCGCAGGAAGTCATGGCAAAGACCATCGACAAAAGCACACAATATTTAAACAACCTGTTCATTTTTAATATGTTATTTCAGTATAATAGACTTTCATGCAAAGCATATCCTAAAAACTTACTTCACCCGAATCTCAAACCCCGACCAGTCCTTGTTTTCCGTCAACAGGTCGTAATAATGGCAGATGTTCTCCTCGGTGATTTTCTCGCCATTTACTGAAATGATTTGGTCGCCGACCTTGAACTTCTCGTTGCCGTCGATGAGGCGGGTCAAAATCTTCAATGTTCCATCGGCAGTGTTGAGTTTGTATTGAAACATGTCGACGGGCGCCTTCTCTTCGGCCTCATGAGGTCTAGCATACACTTTTACGTCACCGCCTCTATCCCAGTCAAAAATCCAGTCATACTGCGAGATAGCCTTGAGACCCATGTTGTGAAAAGGCAAATCCTTCACATAACTGACGTCAACCTCCTTGTCAGGACCTACAAGGTTGAATGTTTCCTTGGGAACACGAACGAAACGCTGTCTTTCCGTTAGCCCCCCAATGGTATTTCCATAAGAACCTTCATAAACCCAATCGTTTTCTTTGGGGTTTTCAATCCGTTGTTCATCCTTCAACAAAAATCCACAATTGCCGTTCCCCGTATCAAAAATGCATTCGTATTCCACTCCGTTCACTTTTGGATAGACAAACAAGACACCTCTGTTTAATCTGCACTTGATGGGGACAAATACCGTAGTGTCGATTAAAACCGAATCAGGGATGGTATACTTTTTAGAAGCGGTAAAATCAATCATATTTCGACTTAGTTGGAAACCCTGAAAACCTAAAAGATGGTACTTTGATATGGTGAACTTTTCACAAGGGGAAGGCTCCGGATTCAACATAGCGAAGCCAACACCTATGTTGCTCACCCTACGCGTCCCCCATTTAACTGGAAACGTCGTCATTTTTATCCTTGATTTCTTGTCGGCTCCTGTCGTCCGATTAAGATAAAACTTCATTCCTTCTGGTTGTGTGCTGGATGTGTACATCATCACAAATGCAACGTTGACACCAGTATCATAGATCAAAGAATCCGATTGCCCATCCACCTCGGCTTCAAAAACCATGTGCTGACCATTGAGTGCAAAATGGATGGTGTCATCATTCAATCGGACTTCAATAGGATGGCCATCTTCCTTTGTAAAAACCCAAAGCGTATGAACAATCAATCCTATCGGAAGAAAGTAAAAAGCAGCAGCAGTCAACGCCACAATAACAGCCAAAATGACGAGTAATACCTTATTCTTCTTTTTCATTTTTAGGTGTATTAGTTTATTAGTATGCTGCAAAGGTACGACATTCTTTTGAAACACCATGAAAAAAACGAAAAAAACTACTTCTCGGGATAAGCAATCCTGACGTGATAGATACTCATCAACTTCTTCTTCAAAACCTTGCGGCAGGTCTCAATGTCGTGCAAAGTGAGGTCGGTGTTGAGGAACTGCCCCGCCTCCATCTGCTTGTTGATGATGTTGTCAACCAAGTCGCTGATTTTCTTTTCGTCGGGGTCTTTCAGACTGTGAGAGGCGGCCTCGATGCTGTCGGCCATCATCAGCACGGCGGTCTCGCGCGAGAACGGTGCCGGGCCATGATAGGTAAATGGCGTCGGGTCAATCTCCTCGTCGGGATGGGCCTTCTGCTCGTTGATGTAGAAATAGTCGGTGCGGCGCGTGCCATGGTGGGTGCGGATGAAGTCAATGATGCGCTCCGGCACATGCGCCTTGTGCGCCATCTCGATGCCGTCGGTCACATGCGAGATGATGATTTCGGCACTTTCGTAGTTAGAGAGGTCGTTGTGAGGACTGTAGGCACCGTGTTGGTTCTCAGTGAAATACATTGGATTTTTCACCTTGCCGATGTCGTGGTACAAAGCACCCGTACGAGCCAAAAGCGTATCACCACCAATCTCGAACAGCACCTCCTCGCATAGGTTGGCCACCTGGATGGAGTGTTGGAAAGTACCCGGTGCAGTAGTCGCCAACTCGCGCAACAAAGGTGTGTTGGTGTTGCTCAACTCCATCAGCGAGAGTGAGGTAGTCACGCCAAAGATACGTTCGAACATGAGGATGAGCGGCTGAGCCAACAGCGCAAACAGTGCGTTGAGCACCAATAGAAGCACCACCATCCAGTCGATTTCGGAAGTGGACAGGAAGGTGAAAGCAAGATAGACCAACAGATAACCCACAAAAGCGAACAAGGCTGCTTGGATGAATCGGTGGTGCGCCCTCGTGTTCGACATGCTGAACACCGTCAGCACAGTGGCCACGAGCTGCATGAAGATGAACTGGAAAGGATTGGGCACCACGAGCGAAATCAGCATCACGGCAAAGACCTGTGTGGAGAAAGCCAGTCGCAGGTTGAAGAACGAGCCCACCATGATGGCAAGGAGGCAGACGGGCATCATGTAAATCAGTCCCGGGGCAAATCTGACCAAAATATATGAAGGCAAGATGACCAGCAGCATGAGCGTCAACAACAAAACAATGTTTTTCAGCTGCGAAAACACTTTGTTATGCAGCTTGTTGCCATACAACCCCATCAGTGCGAAGACCAAAGCCACGAGGAAGATCTGGCTCAGCAACACACGCCATGAATCGGAGCTCGACATGGAACGAGAGGCATATTCTCGCTGCAAGGAGTTCAACACGTTGTATGTGTGTGCATCGATGAGCGTGCCTTCCGAGATGATGAGCTCATCCTGCTGCACCATTCCGTACGTGAGCGGCACCGCCGACACCGCCTTGTCTACTTCCTTTTTGGTTAGGTCTGCGTTGTAGAACACATTTTGGCGCAAAGCGCCGTTGATCAACTCAGAGAGGAGCTTCTTGTCGTATTGGCCGCTCTTTTGCTCCAACATTGTGGTGACCGCCTCGGTAGCAGCATTCATGCTATACAAATCGCCATATCGGGCCGTGCGCATCACCTTGTTGCGGATAACGCTCACCTCCGAAGTAGGCTCAAGGTTGCTGGTGGCGTTGTCGTATGCCACAATACCATGCTCTTCGATGGAGTCGAACACGGTGAAGAGACAATCAAGGTTGAGATCACGGTCGAAATGCGAAGCCGCGTCCCATTTTGCATCGAAATTGACAAACAAGAGGTTACGCGAAGCCACCATCTCGTCATCGTTGAATACGAAGATAGGCTTCACCTTGGCGCGGGCAGCCTCCGTTTCAGCGCCCAGGGTCTCGTAGTCCTTGTAAATCGGAAAATCGAAAGGCGCATAGAGGGTCTCATGCTGCCAAGGCTTGGAAAGCTGGTACTCGTACTTGAACTTGCCCGTGCGAGGCATAAGCCAGCAGACCAGTGCAATGGCCACCAAGAAGACGAGCACCTTGCCTATGCCATAATAATTGTGTCTTATTTTATCGAAGAAATCTTTTATCTTACTCATAGTCAACTGTTTAATGATCGACTTAACCGATTAAACCGAGTGCTAAATTAAGAAAAACTCCAATCGTGTGAAAAAAAACAGCGAAAAAAGGCGTTTTGCACCGAATAGTTCGCTAATTTAGCGGTCAGAAAACGAACAGAAAAAACATGACATACGGTATTTGCAAATTATCCACCATTCCCGTTAGAAAAGAAAGCCGACATGGCTCGGAGATGGTAAGCCAACTGCTTTATAATGAAACCTATATGGTTTTGGACAAAACACATGAGTGGGTGTTGATTCGATTTGAGAACGGCCAATCAACGCTTCAACCAGATCCAGAAACCGCCTCAGGGGATTCCGCTTATTACCAAGGTTGGATTCAAGCCAAACAGTTTTGTGAAATCAGCGAGGAAGAATACAATGTGTTGAAAACTAAGCCCGTCTACCTTATTAATAAGCCTATTGCGGAATACCAAGGCAAAATCTTGAGTTTGGGTACGCCGCTTTATGAGACGCATCCCGATGCCATTGAGACACCCACAGAGTTCCATCCCAAGATGATGGTGGAATACGCCAAACTGCTGCTCGGTGCGCCATACCTTTGGGGCGGTCGCTGCGCCATGGGCATCGACTGCTCTGGCCTCACGCAAGTCTGTGCACGCTTGTGCGGTCTCCTTCTTCCCCGCGACGCCAACCAACAGATCGCATGTGGCGATTTGGTGTATTTCTTGCAAGAGACGCAACCCGGCGACTTGGCTTTCTTCGGCGACGAGGACGGCCGCATCACCCATGTAGGCATCGTCATGGACAACGAACAAATCATCCACGCATCGGGAGAAGTCCGCATCGACTTCCTCGACCAGACGGGCATTTTTAACAAAGAGAAAAACGAGCATACGCATCGTTTGCAGGCCATCAAACGACTGGGATAATCATTGCGAAATTTTTCGCAACGAAGTTTTTCGCAACTAAATTTACTATATTTGCACCCGCATTTCAAATTTTGAATTTTAAATACTTAAATCTTTAAATAACAACAATGAACAACGCACTGATCACATTTGCGAAGCCGGACAACGAGCCTGTAAAAAGCTACAAGCCAGGCAGTCCGGAGAGAATCGAACTCCAGAAGGAACTCGAAAGACAATCCAACGAAATCGTTGAAATCCCCGCCATCATCAACGGCCAAGAAGTCCGCACGGGCGACATGGGCGAGGTGGTGATGCCTCACGACCACAAACACGTCATCGCACGCTACCACAAGGTAGGCGAAAAGGAAGTCCGCATGGCCATCAACGCCGCCCAAGCCGCCAAGCACGACTGGGAGAACACGCCTTGGGACGAGCGCGCCGCCATCATGGCACGCATCGCCGAGATGCTGGCCACCAAGTACCGCGCCCGCATCAACGCCGCCACCATGCTCGGCCAGTCGAAGAACTGTTTCCAAGCCGAGATCGACAGCGCCTGCGAGACCATCGACTTCTTCCGCTACAACAACCACTACGCAAGCAAGCTCTACGCCGAGCAACCCGCATCGGCCAACGACCAGCTGAACCGTACCGAATACCGTCCGCTGGAAGGCTTCGTGTTCGCCATCACGCCTTTCAACTTCACCTCCATCGCCTCCAACCTGAACATGACTCCCGCCCTGATGGGTAACACCACCATCTGGAAGCCCTCAACCACTGCCCTGCTGTCGAACTACACCGACATGCGCATCTTCATGGAAGCCGGCCTTCCGAACGGTGTCGTCAACTTCCTGCCTGGCAAGGGCAGCGTGATCAGCGGTGTGGCCCTGAAGGACAAGAACTTCAACGCCATCCACTTCACCGGCAGCACCGCCACCTTCAAGAGCCTGTGGAAGACCACTGGCCAAAACCTCGACATGTACAAGGCCTATCCGCGTCTCGTGGGTGAGACCGGCGGTAAGGACTTCATCTTCGTCCACAACAGTGCCGACCCGCAAGAGGTGGCCGTGGCCATCGTGCGTGGTGCATTTGAATACCAAGGCCAGAAGTGCTCCGCTGCCTCGCGTGCCTACATCCCCGCTTCGATGTGGAACGACGTGAAGAACCGCGTGGGCGACATGATGAGCACCATCAAGATGGGTGATGTGAAAGACTTCACCAACTATGTGAACGCCGTCATCGACGAGGCTTCGTTCGACAACTGCAAGGGCTACATCGACCGCGCCAAAGCCAGCAAGGATGCCGAGATCGTCTTCGGCGGCAACTGCGACAAGAGCGTCGGTTACTTTGTGGAGCCCACCGTCATCCTCGCCAAGGTGCCGAACTACGAGAGCATGGTGGAAGAGATCTTCGGACCCATCATCACCATCTACGTCTATGACGACAACAAGTTCGAAGAGATGCTGGATGTGTGCGACCAAAGCTCGCCTTACGCCCTCACCGGTGCCTTCTTCGGCAACTGCCTGAAGGCCCAGAAGATTGCCAACGACAAGCTGCGCCATGCGGCAGGCAACTACTACGTGAACGACAAGCCCACGGGAGCTGTGGTCGGCATGCAACCCTTCGGCGGCGCCCGCGCCAGCGGCACCAACGACAAGGCCGGCGGTCTCTGGAACCTCATCCGCTGGACCAGCCCACGCGCCATCAAGAACACCTTCGTTCCCGCTGCCGCCTACGGGTATCCGTTCCTGGCCCAAGATTAATAATCGTTTTGCTGGTTGAGACGTGGCACGCCACGTCTCAACAGCGACAAAACTCAAGAAAAATCCGTCGAATTTTCGGCGGATTTTTTTATTGATTGACATTTATTATTATTTTTGCACTTAAAAAACACGAATTCCCATGTCAATCTACAAAAACAACCTTTCTCGGACGGTCATGACAGTGTTCATGATCTTAGCAATGACGCTAACGGCCTCGGCCACGGACTTCATCACCGACGTGATGGTCGCAGGGTACAAAAACCAGAGCGATTTCAATACCCTCATAGAAAATCTGCAACAGCAGGGTTGGACGGACATCAACCAAGACCTGAACCAGGGATGCGGCTCGGGCAGTTACTACATCCACTTGCTCTACAAGAAACAGAGCAGCTCGGGCAACAGCGGCACGCCCATCACCGGCTTCTACATCAGGACGGGTGCCAATCCGCCCGACAACCTGACCCACGATGGACGCACCTACTACCTCGTCCCGTGCCAAGGAAGCGACAGCTTCGTCAGTGGCCACGGTGACCTGAACGCGGGCTGCGGATCGGGCAGCGACTACATCTTCCTCTACTACACCAAGGACGCCTTCACAAACAACACCGGCGTCACCGGCATCACCTTCAACGACACCCAAAGCTATGCGGTAGGCGAAAACGGCGGCAGCACCGGCTACGACCTCAACACAGGCTGCGGCTCCAGCTCCGCCTACATCTACATGCACCTCACCACCACCTCGGGGGCCAACGTGGTGACCCTATGCTCGGGTAGTGGAAACGTGCAACTCCTTAACGGCCACATTCTCACCGGCACGGGTGGTGCCAATACCCACGTCACCATCGCCGATGGTGCCACGGTGACCTTAAGCGGTGTGGACATCACTTCCATTGCCAACAACGATAGCCACCAATGGCCGGGTATCAGTTGCTTGGGCGATGCCGTCATCACCTTAGGGGAAAGCACGACCAACAACGTGAAGGGAGGATATCGAAGTTCCGGCATCCATGTAGCCGAATACAAGACCCTCACCCTCCAAGGCAACGGTACGCTTAACGCCACTGGAAATCAGTATGCGGCGGGCATCGGCAGCTACAACCAATCCCCTTGTGGCAACATCACCATCAATGGCGGCACCGTCAACGCCACGGGCGGTCAATATGCCGCAGGCATCGGCAGTGGCAGCGATAACTGCTCTTGCGGCTCCATCAGCATCAGGGGTGGCACCGTCAACGCCACGGGCGGTGACGGTGCCGCGGGAATCGGCAGTGGCAATAACCATTCTGATTGCTGGCACATCTCCATTTACAATACGGTGACCCGTGTCACCGCCACAAAAGGCACGGGCTGCGACAACGCCATTGGTGCGGGTGGTAATGGTAGCACCTGCCAATCCGTCACCATCGGCGACGTGGAGACAGGCTTCATCACACAAAGCCCCTTCGTCACTTTTCCCTACACCGTCGCCTTCAACGCCAACGGCGGCACAGGCTCGATGGCCAACCAGAATTTCATGTACAACGTGAAACAAGTCCTTTTCGGCAGCATTTTCACCCGCACTTACTACGCATTTGAAGGATGGGCCACCACGGCCGACGGGCCAAAGGTGTATAACGAAGAGCAGAGTGTCATCAACCTAACCCAAACTCCTAACGCCACCGTGACGCTCTACGCAAAATGGTTATTTATAGGGACGATACCTGGAGAGATCGTACTCCATGACGGCGACGTCCTCACCGGCATAGGCGGTGTCCACACCCACGTCAGCATTGCCGATGGCGCCACGGTGACCTTCAGCGGCGTGGACATCACCGCCATCCTCGAAGACGATGACCACCGGTGGCCAGGCATCACCTGCTTGGGCGATGCCATCATCGTTTTGGCCGAAGGCATGACCAACAGCGTGAAGGGGGGAATGAACAATCCGGGCATTTACGTACCCCAAGGCCATACCCTCACCCTCCAAGGCAACGGCACGCTCAATGCCACTGGCGGTAATAGCTCTGCGGGCATCGGCAGCGGACGGAGTTCCTCTTGCGGCAACATCACCATCAGCGGCGGCAACGTCACGGCCATTGGCGGTCAATATGCCGCGGGCATCGGCAGCGGACGGAGTTCCTCTTGCGGCACCGTCACCATCAGTGACGGCACCGTCACGGCCACTGGCAGTCAATATGCCGCGGGCATCGGCAGCGGATATTATTATTCTTCTTGCGGCAACATCACCATCAATGGCGGCATCGTCAACGCTACTGGCGGTGAACTTGCCGCGGGCATCGGCAGCGGAAGGGCTTCCTCTTGCGGCAACATCACCATCAGCGGTGGCACCATTACGGCCACTGGTGGGTATAGAGGTGCCGGCATCGGCAGCGGATGGCCTTCCTCTTGCGACAACATCGCCATTAGCGGCGGCACCGTCACAGCCACTGGTGGACAATCGGCAGCGGGCATCGGCAGCGGATGTAATTCCTCTTGCGGCAACATCACCATCAGCGGCGGCACCGTCACAGCCACTGGCGGCGACAATGCTGCGGGCATCGGAAGCGGCTACTGGCATTCCTCTTGCGGCGACATCATCATCACCAACGGCGTGACCCGCGTCATCGCCACAGCTGGCCAAGACTACAACAACGCCATTGGTGCAGGAAATTCGGACAGCACCTGCGGCACCGTCACCATCGGCGACGTGGAGACCGGCTTCATCACGCAAAGTCCCTTCGTCACCTTCCCCTACACCGTCGCCTTCAACGCCAACAGCGGCACAGGCACGATGGACGACCAAAGTTTTATGTACAACGTGGCGCAACACCTCACCGCCAACAGTTTCACCTACTCGGGTCACTCGTTCCAAGGATGGGCCAACAACGCCGAAGGACCAAAGGTGTATGACACCGAGGAAAGCGTGAGCAACCTGGCCGACACCATCGCCACCGTCACGCTCTACGCCAAATGGGAAGCCCTGCCAAGCACCACCCTGCCTATAGCCGGCTACGGCACGGGCAACGGCGGCTGGCACCTCATCGCCTCCCCCATGAGTAGCCCGATCACACCTACGGCAGAAAACGGCTTCCTCACCAATGAATTTGACCTCTACCGCTTTAACCAAGGTGCAGAGCTGGAATGGGAAAACTGGAAGCAAGCGGGCGACCACTACCACTTTGTCATCGAATCGGGCCGTGGCTACCTCTACGCCAACCAAACAGGCACCATACTTACCTTCAGCGGAACACCTTACAGTGGCAACGGCGAAGTCACGCTGCACAAGACCACAGGCGCACAATTTGAGGGCTGGAACCTCATCGGCAACCCATTCGGCACCTCGGCCACGCTCAACCAACCTTTCTACAGAATGAACGAAAGCGGCACGGCACTCTCGGCGCAAGTGGAGGCCAACAACAGCGTGGCGGCCATGGAAGGCGTGTTTGTACAGGCCAGCACCGACAACGAAACGGTTACTTTCACCCAAGTCAACAACAGCAAGGGCAGCGAAAATGACGCTGTGCCCATGCTCACTTTCAGCCTCACCCGTAACGAAGGCGAGGCCATCGACAACGCCATCATCCGCTTCGACGGCGGCCAGACGTTAGAGAAGTTCAGTTTCCGCAAGGGCAGCACCAAAATCTATATCCCTCAGAACGGCAAAGACTACGCCATCTTCAATGCCAACGGAATGGGCGAAATCCCCGTCAACATCAAGGCCAAGGAAAACGGCACCTATACGTTGACCATCTCAGCAACTTCCAACTGCCAACTGCTAACTGCCAACTTAATTGACAATCTCACCGGCGCCAACACCGACCTCCTCGCCAACCCGAGCTACACCTTCACGGCCAAAACCACCGACTATGAGAGTCGTTTCAAGCTGGTGTTTAGTGCCGATGGCAACGATAATAAGATTGAGAATGAAAAATTTGCCTTCATCAGCAATGGCGAACTCATCGTCAACGGCACAGGCACCCTCCAAATCTTCGACATCCTCGGTCACGAATTGTTCCGCAAGGAACTGCCAACTCCCAACTGCCAACTCCCAACTGCCCCCGGCATTTACGTGCTGCGCCTCATCAACGGCGACACCGTGAAGACACAGAAGATTGTAGTGAGATAACCAACACCTTCGTTCCTGCTACCGCATACAAAAATCCGTCAAATTGTTTGGCGGATTTTTTTTGTTTCACTTTTTTTGTATCTTTGCGCTTCTAATTCTCGTTCGATGAAGCACCTAAGACTCCTTCTTCTCGCACTTGCCATCTTGGCAGGTCGCTCACTCTCCGCTCAAACCGAATACCAATTCAACAAACAACCGAACGGTTTCAGCATCAGTAGCCGAAGCAATAACGCCACGACGATCGTCCATAACGTCAGCGGCCTAACCCTTGAGAAAACCGACCGGGAAGGGTTGCAAGGCCAGTTCATCACTCTCACGGGCATCCACCTCGCCAATGTGGCCGGGGCCCCCGACCTGCCCAGCGGCAGCGCCTTCGTGGCCATCCCCAACGGGGCCAAGCCCTCTTTGAGACTGGTGAACGCCCAAACCAAGATCATCAAGGAGGTCGATCTCATCCCCGCACCACAACCCCAACTCGACAACGACGATGCGAAAGCCGTTTATGAGAAGGACATGAACATCTATGGAAAAAACGCCTTTTACCCTGAGACCCCCTATCGCGTCTCGGAAGTGACCAGCGTGCGTGGCGTGGAGATGGTCGAAGTGGGCGTGATGCCCTTCCAATACAACCCAGTCACCAAGGAACTCATTGTGTATGAAAGCCTCGAACTGGAACTGACTACCGAAGGTGGAAACGGGACGTATGGCGACCTCCGCTACCGTACCCCGGCTTGGGACCAGATTCTGAGCGACATGCTGCTCAACCGTGAAGTCCTTCCAGAAGTGGATTACGGCAAGAGAAGACGCAAGCACTACGAAAACCGCGAAACAGGCTGCGAATACATGATCATCACTCCCGACAATGAAGATTTCATTCAATTAGCCGACAGCATCAAAAAGTTCAGGACCGAGCAAGGCATTCCCACTGAAATCTTCACCGTTTCGCAATGCGGTGGCAACAATCAGACGGCCATTCGAAACTTCATCCGCAATGCCTACAACACTTGGGACATGCCTCCTGCGGCCGTACTCCTCTTAGGCGACCACAACACGGATGCCACACAAGGCATCGTTTCCTACACCATGAACAACCACCCGGGCGGTGACAGCTACAACCCCTATATATCCGATCATATCTATTCTGTGATGGGCAACAACCATATGCCCCAAATCATCTTAGGTCGTATCACGGGTCGCAACTACGAAGAGATGTACCACATGATCAAAAAAGACCTCGACTATGAGCGTCAGCCTCCCATTGACCCCTACTTCTACGACCACCCTATCACTGCCATGGGATTTCAATTGGAGCGTTGGTTCCAACTTTGCTCGGAGGTAGTAAATGGTTTCTGGACTTACGAACTCGGCAAACAGCCCGTACGTCAGAATGCCATCTACCAAGGCACTCCCGGCAACCGCTGGTCAACCTACGAGCACACCAACTCTGTACTCAACTATTTTGGCCCTTCGGGTTGTGGCTACATTCCACAAACCATGTCGCACCTCACCGACTGGAGTGCCACGGGCAACTCAGTGAATGAGGCCATCAACAAGGGAGCCTTCATCATCCAACACCGAGACCACGGTGCAGAAGAGGTTTGGGGCGAGCCTAGTTATGGCATCGGCTATATCAAACGACTGACTAACACCAATCTCACCTACGTCATGTCGAACAACTGCCTCACAGGCAGGTTCAATTATAGCGGAACAAGTGGCGAAGGCTGCTTCGCCGAAGTATTCCACCGTCACCAATACGGAGCCTTGGGACTCATTGCCGCCACCGAGGTCTCCTATTCTTTCGTCAATGACATCTACGTATGGGGCGCCTACGACAACATGTGGCCTGATTTCATGCCCACCTACGGCACACAGCATGCAACCAACTTCGTACGTCCCGCCTTCGGCAATGCCGCTGGAAAATACTTCCTAAGACAATCCTCATGGACAGAAGAAGACTGGAAAGAAATCACCTACTACCTTTTCCATCAGCATGGCGATGTCTATATGAACCTTTACACCGAAGTCCCACAAAAGCTTGAGGTAACCATGTTGCCAGTGCTTCCTGCTGGAAACGACCATTATACCGTGAAAGCCGACGAAGGAGCCACCATCTGCCTTACCGCAAACGGACAAATCATTGGCTTTGATACTGCCACGGGCGACACGCAACAAATATCGGTTACGCCACAAGATGTAGGCACTCTCGTGAAACTCACCATCACCAAACAGGATTATTACCGTTACGAGCACTTCATTCAGACGATTTCAACAGAAGAGCCCTACTTGATTTTCGACGCCGTTGAAATCAATGATGAAGAAGGTAACGATAACCATGTCCCTGATTACAACGAAAGCTGCAGTTTAGGCATCAATTTGCACAATGTGGGTTATTCCATCATGAACGATTTTAACGTCACGCTCTCTTGCGACCATCCCGCAGTGGAAATCATACAGAACACATCATCCTATCATAGCATGAATGCCGATGAAACCCAGATACAAAACAGCGCTTTTACGGTACATTTCGGCGACGAACTTTACGACCAAGAAAAAGTGAAATTCTACCTCTTCATGGAGAACGCAGATTACTATTTTATTGATAGTGTGATACTTACCATCAACGCACCCGACCTGAAAATTGTCGGCCTCAGTTTCACCGATCTTGATGGCACTTCGACTGATCGCCTTATGAAAGGACAATCCTCCTATTTGACTTTTGACATCGAAAATCAAGGAGAGAGCAAGTCGATGGCTATTTCCAACAAATTGAAAGTGCTTGCTCCCTTCCTAAGCATTGAAGATGATGAAGTCATCATTCCTGCCATTGATGCTGGAGCCACAAAACAAGCCGCTTTCCTTGCACACGTTGACAACGATGCCGTTGAAGGCATTCTCAAATACAGCCTGCAAGCCGAAAGTGGATTCCACAACGACAAATTGGAAAGCCAGATTCCATTAGGCTATACCACAGAAGACTTTGAAGACGAATCTCTAAATGAAGATGTGCAATGGCTCTTGGGATCAGGCAACAGAGTATGGTATATCATAGAAGATTCCACAGCTCTAGGAGGTCATATCCTGCGCTCCCCAGCCATCAATACTGGCTCAGCAAATTTATATTTTTCCATCACTACCGAGGTCGACGACAAGATTTCTTTCCTGCGAAAGACACAAGCCCAAGGCGGCTCCAAACTCCAATTCTCTTTGAACGGTGATATGATTGACGAATGGGAAGGTCTTAGTGAATGGGAACAATCCGAATACTATTTGCCAGCTGGGAAAAACTTGATTCGTTTCATTTTCAAGAAAAATTCCTCTAGCGGTAGCGAAGACGATGTCGTGTACCTAGACCACATTCTCCTTCCACCTTTGTCCAAGATGGTACTCTTTGCAGGCGACAGCACCGAAGTATGCTCCAACGCTACTTTTACTCCCGATGCTTACATTTATAACCACAAGGATTTCATCTGGTCAACCAATGGTGATGGGACTTTTGATGACATTACTCTGGAACGACCAACCTACACTTTTGGTGAAAACGACAAGGTCGAAGGCAAAGTAGAGCTCACCATCACCGGCACCTCGTCGCGCAATGAAAGCCAGCAAAGTAGCACGGTAAATGTTCAACTTCTTCCCACATTCGACCCAAGCTACAATCCCGCTGCACCCTCTGGAGAAACCGAGATTGACCTACGTTTAGACCGCCAAAGTGAGTACACAGCAGAGCAAGTCAGCGAAGTCATCTACACTTGGAGTATAGAACCTGAAAGAGCAGGCACCATCATCAGCGAAGGCAACCATGTCAAAGTGGAATGGGATAGTGAATACCGTGGTCAAGCCAACATCAATTACCGTTATGAAAACCCATGCGGCTCCACTGCGATTTCAGAGTCTTTGAGTATCAACGTATTCAATTCCACGGGACTCAACGAGCAAGAAGCATCAACATTCACAGTCTATCCCAACCCAACCGAAGGGATTATCCATCTCATTGCCTGCGAATCCATTCAAGGCAAGGCAATCGTTGAGGTATATGATTTACTTGGTGAACAGGTGATGGTCAAAGAGGTCAGCCTTATACAAAAGGGCGAATCCATAGCCCTCGACCTACATCATCTCGTTTCAGGATTGTATATCATTAAAATGAGCACCGAAAACGGCAGTTGCTCAAAGAAAGTGAGCGTCAGGTGACGAAGAAAAGGAAGTATTTCCTATTTTTGCAGACATTATTGTGTTATCACAAAACCAGCAAGACAATGCATAACCTCAAAAAAGCTGGTGGCGGCTACACAACCGTGTCGCCGCCGGAAGCCCGCCGGTTGGCAGCTTCCCCAGCCCAAACAATGGTTTTGTTGAGTTTTGCAAGTTTTGTTAGAAAAAAGACAAACAACTAAATCAATACAATATGGTAAGATACAAAGAATTAGGGCTCGTGAACACCCGTAAAATGTTCGCCAAGGCCGTGGACGGCGGCTATGCCATCCCCGCTTTCAACTTCAACAATATGGAACAAATGCAGGCCATCATCATGGCTGCCGTCGAGACCAAGTCGCCCGTCATCCTGCAAGTGTCGAAAGGCGCACGCAACTACGCCAACCAGACCTTGCTGCGCTATATGGCCCAAGGTGCCGTGGAATACGCCAAGGAACTGGGCTGCGCCCATCCTGAGATCGTGCTTCACTTAGACCACGGTGACAGCTTCGAGTTGTGCAAGTCGTGCATCGACATGGGCTTCTCGTCGGTGATGATCGACGGCTCGGCGCTGCCCTACGACGAAAACGTGGCCTTGACGAGAAAGGTCGTCGACTACGCACACCAATACGATGTGACCGTGGAAGGCGAATTAGGCGTTTTAGCCGGTGTTGAGGAAGAAGTTTCCGCCGCCGAAAGCCACTACACCAAACCCGAGGAAGTCATCGACTTCGTGACCAAGACCGGCGTCGACTCCCTGGCCATCTCGATTGGCACCTCACATGGTGCCTACAAGTTCACTCCCGAGCAGTGCACCGTCGACCCACAGACGGGCCGCCTCGTGCCGCCTCCGTTGGCTTTCGACGTGCTCGAAGCCATCGAAAAGAAACTGCCTGGCTTCCCCATCGTGCTGCACGGCTCGTCGTCGGTGCCGCAAGACGAGGTGGACACCATTAATAAATATGGTGGTGCGCTGAAGGCCGCCGTCGGCATCCCCGAAGAGCAGCTGCGCAAGGCCGCCAAGAGCGCCGTCTGCAAGATCAACATCGACAGCGACAGCCGCCTCGCCATGACCGCCGCCATCCGCAAGGCCTTGGCCGAAAAGCCCGCCGAGTTCGACCCGCGCAAGTACCTCGGTCCCGCCCGCGACAGCATGAAGAAACTCTATATCCACAAGATTGTGAATGTGTTGGGCTCGAATAACAAGCTGGAGCAGGCGTAAAGGCAAGTCTTATCATAACACCAAGAAAAACCGCCAAGTCTTTGGCGGTTTTTTTGTTCTTTTCGCTAAAAAGTTGTATCTTTGCCTCGTAAATACAACAATTGACAAACCATGAGCGAAGCAACATTGCAAGGACTGTTAAATTACCTATACAGCACCCTCACCCTCGACAACATGCGTTGGATGGCGGCGCACTTGATTGCACATGCTGATGCCGACGAGGGAAAAGTGAAACCTTACACAATAGTGGAACTGCATCAAATGGTTGCTGAAGGCGAACAACAATTTGCCGAAGGAAAATGGCAAGACTCGGAAGACATGTTCCGAGAATTGGAAGAAGAATTTACGGCTTAAGAACTTCAGCACACCGAAGTCGTTGCATTCTGGGACACCCGCCGCGAACCGAAAAAACAAGCCGAGCAAATGAAATGAGCAAGAAACTGGTATATATTCTCGCCGTATTTGTTGCCATCTCATCATGCAGCCTTGTAAAGCAACCAGCAAATAAACATCCAACCATGAAAAGATTACCATTACTAACCATGCTGCTTCTGATCTTTTTCTTCGCATGTTCTTCACATTCTTCACATATAGAGTCTGATTTAAAAATCCCCTATCAAACTTTTACTGTCGATTCTGCCACTACAATTTATACATTCATGAAGGATATGTGGCGTGAAGAGGGATATATTATGTGTAAAGATTCTGATACCACATATATTTCAAGACTTGACACAGATCCGGTAATACCAATCATCAAATCCGTTTCCAATGACACAATTTATTTAGCGTATTATTGCGATAAAATGTATGGCTATATTGACACAACTATTATTTGTAAATCCATTTGGGAATGGGCTCAAAAAGTTGGCAAATACGAAATAATTCAGCAAAGATACTATCTTTTGAAAGGCAGTGGTGGATTAACAGCAGACACCATTGACAGCATATATAGAAGCAGGGATTCTATTGTCGCTTATAGGAATAGCCAAAGAATGCTGGCAACTCCAATCAAAGATGTTTTTACAGAACATAGGCATAATGGGTACTATTTAAGTGTTTTTACTATAGATACAACGCAAATGTTACAAAGATGGACATCGTATTATGCCAATGTCAGTGAAGATAAATTGAAATAGGACAATAGCATTTTCTTAAAGGCAACATTTTTAAAGCCAATTGAAAAAAGTATCGCAAAAAGCACTATTTTTGCGATACTTTTGTTATTAACCGCAAGAGACAAACCGAGCCTCTTGCCGTCATGGCGGAGGAACATCCGCCATCTCCTACGCTGAAGGATATCCCTTCTGCTTGGGAGATTGCGGGTCAAGCCCGCAATGACGGCATAGGGTCAGGATAGTCCTTCTAGGTGTACTGAAGCAGCAAATAAAACAAACACATAAAAAATGAACCTCAATTCTTTAACAGCAATATCGCCCGTCGATGGGCGTTACCGTTCCAAGACCGTTGAGTTGGACGACTTTTTCAGTGAATTTGCCCTCATCCGCTATCGCGTGATGGTCGAAGTGGAGTATTACATCGCCTTGTGCGAGCTACCTCTGCCGCAACTCGAGCAGTTCAACGGCGACTACGACGACCTCCGCGCCATCTACGAGGAATTCCAAACGGAAGACGCTCTCGAAATCAAGGAGATAGAAAAAGAGACCAACCACGACGTGAAAGCCGTGGAATACTTCCTGAAACGCCGCTTCGACGAACTCGGCCTGACCGAGTTTAAGGAGTTCCTGCACTTCGGCCTCACCTCGCAGGACATCAACAACACCGCCGTGCCGCTCTCGATGATGGAGGCGCACAAACTGGTGGTGAAGCCCGCTTTGGAAGACCTCGTCGACAAGCTGAAAGGCATGGCCGAGGAATGGCGCGACATCCCAATGCTGGCCAAAACCCACGGTCAGCCCGCCAGCCCGACGCATCTGGGCAAGGAGATCTATGTGTTCGTGGAGCGCCTCAACGACCAGCTGAAGATGCTCAACAGCGTGCCCTTCACGGCCAAGTTCGGTGGCGCCACGGGCAACATGAACGCCCACAAGGTGGCCTACCCCGACATCGACTGGCCCGCCTTCGCGAAGAAGTTCGTGGAGAAGAGCCTGAAACTCAAGCGCCAGCAGACCACCACACAGATCGAGCATTACGACTATATGGCCGCCTACTTCGACGCCCTGCGCCGCGTGAACACCATCTTAATCGACCTCTCTCGCGACATCTGGCTCTATGTGTCGATGGAATACTTCAAGCAGAAGATCAAGGCGGGCGAAGTCGGCTCGTCGGCAATGCCCCACAAGGTGAACCCCATCGACTTCGAGAACGCCGAAGGCAACCTCGGCATGGCCAACGCCATCCTCACCTTCCTCAGCACCAAACTGCCCATCAGCCGCCTGCAGCGCGACCTCACCGACTCCACTGTCACCCGCAACATCGGCGTGCCGATTGCCCATACCTTAATTGCGCTCAAGTCGCTGATGAAGGGTTTGGACAAACTTTTGCTCAATGAAGACAAAATCCGCCAAGACCTGCAACAGAACTACGCCGTGGTGGCCGAAGCCATACAGACCATCCTCCGCCGCGAGCAGGTGGAAGGCGCCTACGAACTGCTGAAAGGACTTACCCGTACCAACAAGCATATCGACAAGGCTGCCATTGACGAGTTCATCAAGGGATTGCCTGTGAGCGAGAAAATCAAGGCGGAACTGGCGGCCATCACGCCGGAGAATTATACTGGGTACAACTTTTAATATTTTTGTATCATGAAAAAGCCATTTTTAACCAGCGTCTTACTGTTAGGATTCATCATTGCCTTTGGACAAACTGCTGATTCCACTTACACGGTATCCACAGATTTCAAACACATTGTTTTTAATGTTGTGAGCGATTCCAATTCAGATTACTACTATCCAAAGTTAGAGGAGAAAGTAAAAAACAGCATGTCTGAATTGACTGCAACTGAATGTTACTATTTGTATTATGGCCGTCTCTTTAAAAATAAGCACAAAGGTTTGCCTTTTCTTGCTTCTTCTGAGCGAATGGATTTTGACAAGGCTATAGCAAGAGGCAACTGCAAAAAGATTATAACCCTTGGTGTTCCACTATTGGATAACAACCCTGTTGATTTGACCGTTCTGCTACACACATGCAAATGCATGAACGACAGGAAAGATGAAAGATGGGAAGCCTATAACAGTTTATTTACCAAACTACTTGATGCCATCTTTTCTGAAGGTACGGGACAAAGTCCTGAAACCGCAATCAAAGTAGTCGACATCGAAGATGAGCGTATTATTAAAGGTGTCCTTGGATTTATTGGCGGGACTGAAGGCTTGTATACGAATGAAAATCTTCACGGTAGAGTTTTCAATGTTTGGAGTTTGGGCGAACAAAAACTCTACTTTGAAGAATTGTTTTTCGAGGACATCGAAGACCTAAAACTAAATTGATTATGTATGTTATAAAAACTCTCACCACTGTTGAGAGAATTATATCTTGCTGAAAAAAAAACATATTAAAGAAAACCCATGCAACCTGTTTCAAAAAACAACAACACTTTTGATGAGATTGTCACTATCATCGAGCAAGCGCGACAAAAAGCCTTTCGTGCCGTCAATCGGGAATTGATTGAAATGTATTGGCTGAATACAAACTACACCTGCCCGACAAAACCATTCTAGAAAACAAACTCCGGGAACTGCAACAACTCTTCAATGAGAATCCCAACAACAAAAACTGATTGTTATGGCCAAGCAAAAGACTTTCTCCCGCGTCCTAACTTATGTGAAGCCCTACTGGGGCAGCATCGTCTTGAATCTGATCTTCAACCTGATGACCATTTTCTTCTCGCTGTTCTCCTTTGCCTTGGTCGGGCCGTTCCTCACCTTATTATTCAAGGAAGGCGCGGTGGAAGTCATGGCCAAGCCCGAGTTCTCTTTCACCTCCGACTACCTGATGGGCTACCTCAACTGGTTCATGAGCAGCCTCATCGCTAGTGGGGGCAAATACCATGCGTTGGTCTTCATGTGCCTGTTGCTGCTTGCGGCCTTCTTCTTCCGTAACCTCGGTCGCTTCTTCGCCTGCTATTTCATGGCCAATGTGCGCGTGGGAGCCGTCCACGACCTGCGCCGCGACGTGTACAACAAAATCCTCATCCTGCCTCTCTCCTTCTACCACAGCCGCCAAAAAGGCGACACATTGGCGCGTATCACCACCGATGTTCAGGAAGTTGAAGTCTCGATTTTGAATTATCTGGAGATGCTCATCAAAGACCCGCTGACCATCCTGTTCTTCTTCCTCTTCATGGTGACTTTGAGCCCGAAACTGACGCTCTTTGTCATCCTCGTCCTACCCATTGCGGGACTGCTTATCGGCAAGGTGGGCAAGATGCTGAAAAAAGAGTCGAAGGAAGGACAGACCAAACTGGCGGGTATCATCTCCACCGTGGAGGAAACCATTTCTGGTTTGCGAATCATCAAGGCTTTCAATGCCATCCGCTATTCGGAAGACAAGTTTGAAGAGCAGAACAGCGACTACACCAAGGTACTGCGCGGCATCCACCGCAAGCGCGACATGAGTTCGCCGATGAGTGAATTCCTTTCGTCGGCAGTGGTTATCCTCGTGCTATGGTTCGGCGGCAAGCTCATCCTCGGCGGCGGCAACCACATCGACGCGGGCAGTTTCATCAGTTACATCGTGGTGTTTTCACAAATCATCACCCCAGCCAAGTCGTTCTCGCAAGGTTACTACAACGTGCAGAAAGGCATCGCCTCGGCAGAGAGAATCTTTGAGATTTTGGATGCCGAAGAGGTCATTACAGAGAAAGAGAACGCCATTGAAATCAAAGACTTCAAAGACTGCATCGAATATAAGGATGTGCATTTCAGCTATGGCAAGGACGAAGTGCTTAAAGGTATTGACTTAAAGATACCAAAAGGCAAGTTCGTCGCCCTCGTCGGCGAGAGCGGTGGCGGAAAGTCGACCATGGCCGACCTCCTGCCGCGTTTCTACGAGGTGGGCAGCGGCTGCGTCAGCATCGATGGACATGACATCCGCGACTATAAGATTGGTGACCTGCGCAACCTGATGGGCGTGGTGTCGCAAGAAACCATCCTCTTCAACGACACTGTGTTCAACAACATCGCCTTTGGCATGAAGGATGTCTCGAAAGAGCAGGTCATTGAAGCCGCCAAAATCGCCAATGCGCATGAGTTCATCATGGAGTTAGAACACGGCTACGACACCCGTATCGGCGACCGAGGCATGAACCTCTCTGGTGGCCAACGCCAGCGCTTGAGCATTGCCCGTGCCGTGTTGAAGAACCCGCCCATCCTCATCTTGGATGAAGCCACCTCTTCATTGGACACCGAAAGCGAGCGATTGGTGCAAGACGCCTTATCGAAAGTGATGAGCCAGCGCACCTCCATCGTCATCGCCCACCGCCTGTCGACCATCCAATACGCCGACGAAATCGTGGTATTGCAGAAAGGCCAGATCATCGAGCGCGGCAAACACGACGACTTGATTGCCCTTGGCGGCGTCTACAAGAAACTCACGGACTTGCAATCCATTGGATAAAGCCATGAAAAAACGATTCACCTTTTCCACCGGCGAGCACATCGAAGCTGACCTTGAGGACTTGCAACGCCTCTTGCGCGACAACCAGCAGTATTACGAGAATTACGAGGATGTACTCGGCTCACTCGAAGACGATGACTATGTGGCGCGCGGCAACGGCTTCTGCGACCGCAAATACAGCGACGACTTCATCGAAGGACAACTGGAGAAATACGCGCAGCGGGTGAAGGAAATCCAGAAATGGATTATCCAATGGGAATAATTCTCGAGAAATTTGCCGATAACGGCAAAAAATCGAGTGCTATTTGCTCAAACTTGCCGTTATCGGCAAAAATTGCTATCTTTGCAGCGGATTTGAGAACAAAACTTGCCGATAGATGGAATTCATTTCAGTCAGTCAGTTTGCCGAAAAATACAGTATCAGCGAGCGCACTGCTCGAAACTATTGTGCCACGGGGAAGATAGAAGGTGCTTTTCTGACAGGAAAAACATGGAACATTCCTGCCGACGCCGAGTTGCCCCGACGAAGCAAAAGGAAAATGTCGCCTTTGCTTGCAGCCTTGCGTGAACAAAAGGAAATGCGGATGAAAGGCGGCATCTATCATCGCACCCAGATTGATCTGACCTACAATTCCAATCATATTGAGGGTAGTCGCCTGACCAAAGAACAGACACGCTACATTTTCGAGACCAACACCTTGGGCATCACCTCCGAAAATACGCGCATCGACGATATCATGGAGACCGTCAACCATTTCCGTTGCATCGACTATGTCATTGACCACGCCACCGACAAGATCACAGAAACACACATCAAACAACTACATCTGATACTGAAAACCAACACTTCCGACAGCCATAAGCCATGGTTTGCCGTTGGTGACTACAAACATTTGGCCAATGCCGTAGGAGAAGAAGAAACCACCCAACCCGAAGAAGTGCACAAAAAGATGAAGGCCCTGCTTGCCACTTACCACGCCATTCAGAAAATCCAGTTTGACGATATTTTGGATTTCCATGTGCGATTTGAGCGAATCCATCCCTTCCAAGACGGCAACGGTCGTGTTGGTAGACTAATAATGTTTTGGCAATGCTTGCAGTCGAATTCCGTGCCGTTCATCATCACTGATGATTTATGCTTGTTCTATTACCGTGGCATTCAAAATTGGGGCAACATCAACGGCTATTTGCGTGACACTTGCCTCACAGCGCAAGACAACTTCAAAGGTGTATTAGATTATTACAGAATTAGTTATTAAAAGAGTAATAACAAGGTTATCTTTTCTTAAAAGCATAGCCCTTTTGTTCCCAAACCGGCATCTCTCGTCTGACGATGATGCTATAGAAGCGGTTGAATGCGGTTTCAAAAGGTTCATTTGCCTCAGCATTCCATCCTCGTTCCGCCACGCCAAGTGCTTTGGGAAGCATCTGATAAGTCGCATCGTCAAAACTGCGCAACTGCGACGACCATAATTGCGCCTGCACGCCTATGATGTCGCCTTTGTAATCATTTGGATTCAGAGCGAAAGTCTTGCGCTCGTCGACATAACCCGCCCACGACAGGCCAATTTCTTCAAGAGCATCGCTATAGGCCAGATCCAGATAGGTGTAGGCCGCTGGAGAAAGCACCACGGGAAAGCCTTCGATGCCTTCGGTGTTCCATACATTGATGAAATAGAGCGAGTTTTTGAGCCTCTCTTGTGTTTCAGGTTCCAACCCTTTGGCGATGTCTTCCCAACCTGCCAGGCGGATGCCGCGTGCTTCGGCAAGGTCGAGCATGCCATTGATGAAGGCTTCCTTCATCTCGTGGCGGTCGCGGCCTGACCACGCGCCTTCTGGCACCTCGTCACCACCGATATGTATGGCAGAAAGCGGCACATCTGCTTCCTTATGCAAACGGATGACCTCGTCGAAGACAGCACCGTAAAACTTGTACACACTCGGCAGATAGACGCTCAACACATTATCTGTGAAGTCTTGTGCCGACCAGTAACGCGAAGTGTCGGCAGGGTCCTGCAGGCGGAAACTGCTGTCGCCCGTGCACCGCTCATAGGCCTGCATCGCCTTGATGGAAGCCCGAGAATGGCCCGGTGTGTCGAATTCGGGAATCACCTTGATGCGGCGGTCCCATGCATAGCGGAGAATCCGTTGGTACTCCTCAGCCGTATAAAAAGAGGTGTTGCCGATTTTTCCATTGGCGGATGGCTTTAACGCGCTGGTTTCCTGCAAATTCCAATCAGGCAGCGCATGGTGGGCACCAAAATCGGTCAATTCCGGAAAATCCTTGATTTCCAAGCACCAAGATTCGTCATCGGCAATATGGAAATGCAGTGTATTGAGTTTCCATGAGGCCATCAAGTCAATGATTTCGAGCACCTCGTCCACTGTGCGAAAGTCGCGCACCACATCGAGCATGAAGCCACGGTAAGCATAATCAGGCCAGTCTTCGATAGTCATGGGCGACAAGGGGCGCGGCAACTTGGAGAGGGTAGTTTGAGCATAGAAAGCACCATCTGCATCGTAGGATTCCACTTGAGGTTCACCCTCCTCTCCTATCGTGATTCGGTACCAACCCTCGGGACGCGAAGGAAGAATATCTACCCTTTCCATAGGCTCAGTTCCATATATCACCGCTTTAACTTGCGGGATGATGTCGGAAGGCTGAAGTTCATAATTACTAGCAAAGCAACCTTCGTCGTTTTCTGTTTTAGGATGCTCCAGAAAATGATATCGCACTTCCATCGGGGTATCGTGTCTCCCCTTCTGCTGCAAGCCAAAGGCCTCGGGCGCCCAGGAACGCCTTGGCAACGGGCGACCGTAATACTTCAAGGTAACCGTTCCGCTTTCAGGAATGTCGATGTACCACGAGGTTCCCTGATAATGGTTCATCGTGGGTCCCTCCACGGAGGTCTTGCCGTCAAAAAGCTCTTGGAACCACACGCGCGACCCTTCGGGTACATCGTGCAGCACAAGGGTGTGCAAGGCGCGTCCGTCGGGCTCTGCTGGGCCTTCAGTCCAGTCAACTGAGGGCACTCGACCGCATGCGGCGACAACGAGCAAAAGCCATATAAATAACAAGATTTTTTGCATAATTCATTGCAAATATAGAAAAATTTCGGTTGTACATAAAAATAGCACACTTTTTCAGACTTGTGCTGCGATTCGGCACAGGCTTCCTTTTTCTTTGCAGCGGAAAACAGCAACCGCGACCTCCACATTCAAAGAACTTGTGTTATTTTTGCATTACTAAACATACAACAACCATGCTGAAACTCATCACCGATTCTGCCCATTACACCGAAGTACTCGCTCGAGTCCCCAAGGTCAAGCGCAGCCTCTGGATTGGCACCGCCGACATCAAAGACCTGTATGTCAAGGTAGGCTCTCAAACGAAGCCCTTCCTTGCGGTCTTGGCTCAGCTCATCAAAAAAGGCGTTGAGGTACGGCTTATCCACGCCAAAGAGCCAGGTCCCGCGTTCCGCGAGGACTTCGACAAATACCCCGCCTTGTTTGAAGGCTTGGAAAGGGCACTTTGTCCGAGGGTGCATTTCAAAATCTTGGTCTTTGATGGCCAAGTGGCTTATATTGGCAGTGCCAACCTCACCGGTGCAGGCATCGGCATGAAAGGCGATGGCACCCGCAACTTCGAGGCTGGCATCCTCACCGACAATCCCAAGCTGGTCGAGCAAGCCATGAGCCAATTCGATGCGGTTTGGATTGGGAAACACTGCAAGGCCTGTAAGCGCAAAGATTTTTGTGGGGATCCAATAGCCTGATTGTTTTAGAAATAAGAAAACGATTATAGCCTGTGCTTCAATTCGGCACAGGCTCTTGTTTTCTTTGCAGCGAAAAACGGTCGAATTGGCGCAAATTAGTAAACTCTAAATACAATAAAATCAATAAAATATGAAAAACAACAGATATGCAGACATCGGTAAAGGCTCAATTATCGAGGAAGGCATCTTCCTAAGATTTCCCGAACTCGTTCCTGCTTCTTTGGACAATTATTGGAACAGCAAGAAGCATAAAAAGCTGTTGATAGTTGGGGAAAGCAACTACTTTGAGGATGATGTCGACAGCGTGTTTAAGGACCCAAAAGCGTGGTATTCGGGAGCAGACAAACAGCATTTGATACCAGAAGGAAAGAAGAAAGATGTAAGCAACTTCAAAGGGTATAAGACTTTTGATAGGTTATGTAAATCCATGAATGAAGTGTTGAACGAAACACTTTGCGAGCATGTCTATGAGGAGGCCATGTTCTATAATTATTTTCTGCGTCCGGCCACGGTGAGGAAAAACAATAGAACATTCAAAAAAGACTGCACCCAATTGGACCGTGATGTGGCTGGCAGCGCATTATGTGGAATTATCGACCTTGACCGACCTAATGTAGTTATATTTGTCAGTAAATATGCACACTTGGAATTCAGGAAGTACATGGAATCGAATGGATTGTCATATAATATCCCGATTGATTTCGTCAATCATCCTGCACATCCTGCCTCATGGCATCACAGAAATGGAAACGGGAAACAGAAGTTCGAAAGACTATTGAGGGAATACTGGATGGTAAAATAATCACATTTTTATCAACCCCTGTATGTTTCATAGAAATGTTTAACTTTGCTGCAAATATCATCTTGGCATTGTGCCTACAAGTGCAAAACCCGAACTGGCCGCCCATGAAAAACTATCAATGCAAGAAATGTGGCATTCTGATTAAAACAGAGCGACAGCCCAATGCGTTCAATTGTCGGGCTGGAACCTACCACGATTGGAACGACCTCGGCGAAGTCGGCTGCGAGAACTACCGATGCAAGAAATGCGGTCTTCTCGTCGAAAGCAAGAGCACCCCATCTTCTTTTGGATGCACTGCTGGAGGCTACCACAATTGGCAGGATTTATGTCCGATAGGTACCGATGTCTACCAATGCAAGAAATGTGGCATTCTGTTGTATGCCTCAAAGTCGCCCAGCGTTTATGACTGCCCTTCGGGAGGGTATCATCAGTGGAATAAGATGAATTAAATGGAAATTACATTCAAAACATATACAATAATGAACAATAATATTAATTATGAACTTGAACTTCTATTCGGCAGATGGCAGGAACGTATGGAGAAAAAGAACTCTTTCACCAAAGACGGAATTTTGTATAAAAACGATCTATCAGAAGATGAAGCGATAAAAAAATGGACAGAGTCATCAAAACGAGTCATATTTTTACTAAAAGACCAACATCAATATGGGGAACAAAAATGGATTGAAGATATACGTTATTGGCTTAAAGATGTAAATTGGGAAAATAAGGAGAATTGGAATGCACAAGCCTGCGCTAATCGCAATCTCAAAAGCAAGTTTTTTAAAAACATAGCATATATTCTTTGGGGCTTAATAAAGGTCGATAAGGATAATGACTGGTTGTATCATGAGGTAGAAAACCATCACAATGAAGTAAAAGAGCTCCTCGCAAATCAACCGTTTGCGTTGGTGGAATGCAAAAAAGACCCAGGCGGGCCCATATGCCGTGACCCGATATTGAGACAACATATCAAAACATACGGCGACTTGCTAAAAGAAGAGATTGCGGTATTGAACCCTAATATGATTGTTTGCACAAACGGCATTATCTACGATTTTGTACTGAAGATGTTTCCAGAGAATGAACTTGTCAGCATAGAAAACCACAATAGTATTCGTTTTCATCCTCAATCTGGGACTCTAATATTTTGTTCTTATCACCCAAGCGCACGATATAAAAACAACAATGAAATATATAATGGTGTTATGGATCATTATAGAGCTTTTTTGAAAAGCATTTACAATCTATAATTTCAAAGATTATTCAGTTTTTCACAAGCCTGTGCTGCAATTCGGCACAGGCTTTCTTTTTCTTTGCAGCGAAAAACAAAAAGAAAACCCATGGCTAATTATCCGAGCGCAGACTACTTCAAGGACTTTCTTCTGTCCATTTATCATTGCAAAGTGCCTTTTGAACTACTGGTGATTGACAAAAAACCCAAAACAAGGTCGGGTGTTTATATCCTTGATAAACGAAGAATCAGAATCTATGCACAATGGGGTGTTGCTATCCCTCTCAAAGAGATTGCAATTCACGAGTACGCCCACCATATCCATGACACCGAGCAAAACGGAGAAAGAGAAAGACCACATGGCCCTCAGTTTTGGGAAATCTATGGGGCATTGATGTGTCGGGCGGCACAAAAAGGATTATTCAAAGAAAAACGAGTATACAACATCGCAAAGGAGGAAAAATTATGAAGAAAATCATCAGTTGTGCTGCATTATGGCACAGGCTTTCTTTTTCTTTGCAGCGAAAACTTAAAACAGTGAATTATGACTATTAAAGACGTAAAAGTTAGGATGTCGAAAGTTGGCTTAAGGAAATCAGGCGAACCCCGTAAAGTGTTGTATATGGCCCTTGCGGAAATCACCTACAATGAAACCAACGAGCCTTATTCGCTTATGCTTGGCGGCGATTTCGTCAAAAAAAGCTATTACAAAGGATTCATCATCTGCAAAACATTCTTCGCGGGTATCACCGAAGACGAGTATCTGATCTATGACGAAAAAGGCGAACAAGTTGCTGCCGTGTCTGTTGAAACCGTTGGTAAGGTTATTCAAGCAAATGAAAACTATTTTGTCTGCCAGAAAGACCATACCGTTTACGGAATAGATGCCAAAGGTGCAATCATAGCGAGCAAAGAATTGACCGATGAGGAATTGACAAGTCTAACACAATAAACATCTAATGTATGAATGGCTTGAAAAAAAGCTTCCTAACGTGATTATTATTTAATAAATGGAAACATACCTTTTCCTCGATTTTGATGGCGTGTTGAACACTACCAGTTTTGCCAAACTGCTCAGAAAAGAAGGCATCGACCATTATGACGAGTTCGGTGCCATGTTCGACCCAAAAACTATAAGCAATCTTAAATACATTGTTGATCATATCGGCTGTAAAATCGTTCTTTCCTCCACTTGGCGAAACGAAGGCTGGATAAAAATGCAGGCGTTATGGAAAGACCGCAACCTTCCTGATGAGTTGTTTTCAATGACCCCAATCCTTCTGAGCACTACATACAAAGATGCTAAAAGCGGCGAAATGTTGTCCGTCCCGGAACGCAATGCTAAAGCGCTCGAGATCCAGGCATGGTTGCATAAATGTGCAACACCGCCATTCCAATATGTCATCCTCGACGATGAAAACGTCTTCTTCCATAGTCAGCAGGAACACTTGGTTCAGACCGATGAAAACGATGGATTAACCATCCAAAAAGCCTATGAAGCCATAAACATTTTGAACCGTTAGGGACAATTTTTCATTTGTCGTCAAGCCTGTGCTTCAATTCGGCACAGGCTTTCTTTTTCTTTGCAGCGTTAAATCGTAACGCATTATGACCATACAAGAAATTTACAACTCACAGCCCGTCAGGAAGGTGGAATACATGATTCTCGACTGTCAGCGGCAGAGCGAGAAAGGCTTATGGGGCATGGAAACAGGAAGAGTTGCCATCCAAAACCTTTTGAGCATCAGGAAAACCATCTTAAACGAAATGTTCGTGATGGACGACTATTATTTGCAGCTGCTCGGTGACTTCAACGAGGCCATGAAGCAACAGATGATAGAGATGCGCAAACGCACTATAGCGCTTTTTGAGTCGGTGGCCAAAGCAGAATTGCCAGGAACCATCGAAGTGGAAGGCAAATGCTATTTCGGCTACGACTATCCTCCTTTGCATCCCATTCAAGACGAACGTGCCAAACAGATGTGGGACATACTGAATGGATCAATCGATGACTATATTCCCTTGTACAGTGACGGATTCGGACAATTCCGTATTGAGACCTATCATTCCCCCGTCCCAACAATAGAATCCGAACATCAAATGCTATATTTGAGTGAAGAAACGGACAATTGGAACGAGGGTTTAGACGGAAAACTGACAAAAGACATGCATCTTATATTCGCATTCCACGACCTTTTCGAGCACATGGAATTCGCCATTTTTGACCTCCTTTGGGTGCGCGACTTCAATATCGAACTGAATGTTGAAATCTCATAACAATACAACGAATATGAACAAAAAAGCAACATCAACGGCAAAGCCAACCGTTAAAGTAATCGGTGTTGGCTGTGGCGGCAACAATATCGTCAACCATATAAGCACAAGCCATTTGGAAGGTTTCTCCTTTGTAGCCTGCGACATGGATGCCAAAGTGCTTGAGAAATCAGCAGCTGCCACGACCTTGCAAATCGGCACGGACGGACTTGGAAGCGGCAACAACCCTGAAAAAGCAAACATCGCTGCTGAAGAAAACACAGATGCAATAAAGAAACTATTCGACGACAGAACTTCAATGACCTTTGTCGTCACCTGTCTTGGAGGCGGATGTGGCACGGGCGCGGCTCCCGTAATCGCCCGTGAGTCAAAAAAGATGGGCATCACGACCATTGCCCTTGCCACTTTGCCTTTCGAGTTGGAAGGCGAACGCAGATTCTCGCAAGCCTCGGAAGGAATTCAAAACTTGGCAAGAAACACGGATGCCATCTTTCTCCTCAACAATCAGTACATCAAAGAACAACACTGCGACTTGCCCCTAAACCAAACCTTCGCAAAGGTCGATGACCTGTTGGCAGAAGTAGCAAAATGCCTAATCCGTTCCATGACAGAGCCACAACAAGAGACAAAGAGAACCTTAAGAATAAAGGAGTTTTTCAAAAGACTGAAATGCAAATAAAAGCGATGGCATCGAAAACATTCAACACAGCAACTATCGCCCGTCTGCTCAGTCACGAAGATGAGCACGGCATGGGTCGTGTCTTCATGTATGCTTTCCTTAATGAAGTGATACGACAGAAACGACCATTCCCGTTCGATTGTGAATCCGCCCAAGTAAGCCCCGACTTGATGATTGTTGACAACCAAGGTAGAAGTATCGCCGTTAAGCATAAGCGCAATCGACTTAGTTTAACCCTCAACGACCAACGTAGTGAAATTTCCGCACGCATCGAATACAAAGATGAAGCTTATCGTCAAGTCCTTCTTGATTGGCTTGCCGCTTGCATTCGGTACACTTCGTTGCAACCTGAGCTTCGCAAAGAGCTGACAGGGTATGCCCAATTCATCAAAAGAACAACTACTTCACAATGACAGAACTAAAATCGGGTTCATTTTCACAGTATTTATAAAGAAGGGAATTTGAACGAGATAGGCACAT
>Ga0310694_10001041_pt1 | contig 32946 bp, 18 predicted proteins | sample 174DNAGHGhighgp2_FD_203884 | JGI IMG/M metagenome (GOLD analysis project Ga0310694, IMG submission 203884) | Sheep rumen microbial communities from Palmerston North, Manawatu-Wanganui, New Zealand - 1742 DNA GHGhigh gp2 (v2) (version 2) | ecosystem: Host-associated > Mammals > Digestive system... | reverse complement strand
AGTTGTAGAAAAAACTAGATTTATGGATTTCGCCGAAGGCGGGAGAAAAAAAGGATATCACTGAGTTGGAGAAAAAACTAGATTTATGGATTTCGCCGAAGGCGGGAGAAAAAAAAAAGGATATCACTGAGTTGGAGAAAAAACTAGATTTATGGATTTCGCCGAAGGCGGGAGAAAAAAAAAGGATATCACTGAGTTGGAGAAAAAACTAGATTTATGGATTTCGCCGAAGGCGGGAGAAAAAAAAAGGATATCACTGAGTTGGAGAAAAAACTAGATTTATGGATTTCGCCGAAGGCGGGAGATTAACTGCGTTTGCCTGGGAGCATGCGGGGGAGGATACGGCGCGGCTGCTGCTGTCGGCCGCGCGGTATCCCGGCATCGACATGCCCGCGGCGGTGCAGCAGATCGAGGGCCTGCGCGTAGCACGCGACAAGTGGCCGTCGCTCCTCGACTGCCCCGACTACCTCTACCCTCCCCGCCTCAACCGCGAGCAGTCCTCGTCGGAAGTCACCGCCCACTATAAGGCTTCGCTATTTTCAATTTTCCTGCCTGGCTCCAAAGGAGACACGGCCTGCGACCGAAGTGGAGCAAATTCTCAATTTCCAATTTTTGCCGACCTGACGGGCGGCATGGGCATCGACACCCTGGCCTTCGCCCGTGTGGCGCAGCACGTAGACTATGTGGAGCGCGACGCGCAACTCTGCGCCCTCATGGCGCACAACCTCCGCGCCCTCGGCGTCGACAACGTCACCGTCCACTGCGCCGACAGCCTCGACTGGCTCCAACAATTCAACACTCATCACTCATCATTCAACACTATTTTCCTCGACCCCGCGCGCCGCGACGCCCGCGGCCGCAAGGTCGCGGCCTTCGAAGACTGCACGCCCGACCTGCTGGCGAACCTCGCGCTGCTGCGCGGCAGCTGCCAGCGCCTCCTCGTCAAGGCCAGCCCCATGATAGACATCGACCTCGCCTGCCGCCAGCTCGGCGCCGTCAGCGAGGTGCATGTCGTCGCCGTCAAGGGCGAATGCAAAGAAGTGCTCTTCCTCCTCGGCGGCGACGCCGCCGAGGAGCCTCGGATTGTGTGTGTCAATCTGAATAATCAGAGTATTCAGAATATTCAGAAAACCTTCACCTTCACTCGCACGGAGGAGGCCGCCGCCGAGGCGGACCTCTGCGATGCCGTGGGCGCCTGGCTCTACGAGCCCGGCGCCGCACTGATGAAGGCCGGCCCTTACCGCCTCCTCGCACAACGCTACGGGCTGCTGATGCTGGGCCCCAACACACACCTCTACACCGCCGACCGCCGCGTCGACGACTTCCCCGGCCGCGTGCTGCGTGTGCTCCAGGAAGTCAAGGGCGGCCGAAAGGAGCTCGCCGCGCTGCTCCCCGACGGCCGCGCGCATGTCGTCACCCGCAACTACCCCGCCGAAGCCGCCACGCTGCAGCGCCAGCTGGGCCTCCGCGAGGGCGGCGACCACTTCGTCGTCGGCACCACCGTAGGTCGCCGCCGCACGCTGCTCCTCTGTGAGCAAGAATAAATTTTCATATACCTGTTTTTTAGCAAGACAAGCATCTTGTCAGTAATGGTGCGCCTTCCCCAGGCCCTTCACCATAACTGACCCAAAAACAACATGGTATATTTATAAAGACAACAAGATATTCTTTTTGAAGACAACAAAAACAACAAAAACAACAGAAACCTCCTTGCCCTGCGGGCAGAAATCTATAAATCTCATAGATTAAAACGCTACGCGAAGAGCTGCGCAAGCCTTCCCGCCGAAGGCAAGAGGAAGTCCAGTGAACTTCCGGGCAGAGCATGAGTAAGGCGTTAATTTACTAGATTTATAGATTTATTCGCTACATTTGATTTATTTCAGCGGTGCTGACTCACTTCATTTGATTAATTCTAAGGTGTTCGCAGGCTTTGCCACATCACCCCTTCGGGGGTCGTGAGGCCGGAGGCCGAGCAGGAGAACTAGAATAATGATGAGTGATGAATGATGAGTGATGAATGATGAGTGATGAATTAACCGAGACCACCCCGCGCAAGCGGCAAAATCTACGGAGCTCCGAAAGTCGAGAGCAGAGCCATGCTTGCATGAGCTTTGCCGAGATGCAGGAGCGTAGACGAAGTCAAGATCTACGAGATTTATTCGCTGTATTTGATTTAATTCAGCGGTGCTGACTCACTTCATTTGATTAATTCTAAGGTGTTCGCAGGCTTTGCCACATCACCCCTTCGGGGGTCGCGAAGCGAAGCGAGCAGGAGAACTAGAATAATGATGAGTGATGAATGATGAGTAGCCGATAGCGGGTAGCAGGTAGCCGCGCAGCAGAAAAATTTACAAGATTTACAAGATTTCGCTGAAGGCAGGAGAAAAGGAAAAAGAGATTAACCGAGACCACCCCGCGCAAGCGGCAAATCTACAAGATCAACGAGATCTCGCGGAGCAGGAGAACAAGAATGATAGGAATATACTTGCTTATTCCCGTATATATATTTTACCTTATCGCTACATTAACTCTACAAAAAATGTAGAGAAAGGGTAGAGAAAAGGTAGAGAAGAGGTAGAGAAGAGGTAGAGATGATAGCAGGTAGTCGGGAGTGATGAATGAGGAATGAGGAGTGGTTAGTGTTTAGTGATGAATTAGGAATTCTTTTTAAATCTTTTAAAATCTGTCGGAGAAAGAAGTTCTGATAGTTGCTCATTACATTTGATTGATTTAATAGGTATTCGCAGGCATACCACTGATTGAGATAGAAAAGCGGGGAGTGGGGAGTGGGGAGTGAGGAGTGAGGAGTGATGAATTCTTTTCAAATCTTTTAAAATCTGCTGGAGAAAAAAGTTCTGAGAGTTCTGATAGTTGCTCATTACATTTGATTGATTTAATAGGTATTCGCAGGCATACCACTGATTGAGATAGAAGAGTGATGAGTGATGAATGAGGATTGAGGAATTAGGAATTAGGAATTGTGAGGCAAGCCGCGAAGCGAATAATTTACAAGATTTACCAGATTTCGCGGAGCAGGAGAACAAGAATAATGATGAGTGATGAATGATGAGTGATGAATTCTTTTTGAATCTTTTAAAATCTGCTGGAGAAAAAAGTTCTGAGAGTTCTGATAGTTCTGATTGAGATAGAAGAGTGATGAGTGATGAATGAGGATTGAGGAATTAGGAATTAGGAATTAGGAATTATGAATTGTGAGGCAAGCCGCGCAGCAGAAAAATTTACAAGATTTACAAGATTTCGCCGAAGGCAGGAGAACAAGAATAACGATGAGTGATGAATGATGAGTGATGAATTAACCGAGACCGACCCCCGCGCAAGCGGCAAAATCTACAAGATCTACGAGATCTCGCGAGGCCGGGGGCCGAGCAGGAGAAAGAAGAAAGAGAGATCTCGCGGAGCAGGAAGTCAGAAAAAAATGTTGATAAAAATGTTAAAAATTTGGAATGTTCAAAAATAATATCTACCTTTGCGGTTGACATTGCCCCCATAGTATTTAGGGGTGCAGTGCATTTTATCCTCAGAAAAACAGCAAGATAAGTCCAAAAACAGCAGAGATAAAGACAGTAGAAAAACGAGAAACGAGCTGCAGGATGCGTTACGGGGATCTGAGGCAGCTAATTAGTTTTTAAAAATAAGAACAATTCAATATAATATTAACTAAAAACAAAACATTATGAGACAATTACTACGAAATCTGGCCCTCGTGGCGCTGATGTGCGTCCCCTGGGTCACCCAAGGACAACAGACGTTGCCGTACAGCCAGGACTTCAGTGGCAGTTCATTGCCCGATGGATGGGTGAGTGTCGGCTCTGGCAGTCTGACTATCTCCAGCAATACTCTGAAATTCAGCGGCGCAGCATCAAATGTTGTGGCGTTACCGGAGTTTGCTATCACGAATGGCAACTATCTTACGGTCACCTTCGAGGTGAAAGCCGAGGGAAACTATTCCTCATGCAACTATTTTGACTGGGGATATATTACCGACATCTCTGATGCCAGTACCTTCGAGCCATTGGGCACAGTATATTATTCATCTGTGCAGAGTTTTACGCAGAAAACCATGGAACTGATGTCTGTCCCCGCGGGGGCACGTGCAGCTCTTCGTGCTCGCCCTACATCAGGTTCCTATTACTGGTTTGTAGACAATGTTGAGGTTACTGAGAGTCCGTTACCCACTTGCTTCAAGCCTACCCTTGCGGACAATCCATTCAGCAATATTACCGCTACAGGTGCCACCATCACTTGGACACCTGATGCTAACACTACCAGCCCCGCTACCGGCTGGGAAATACGCTACCGTGTGAGTGGCAGCGACGACTACACTACCGTTACCGCCGCTAATGATGCTACCTCGAAAGCTCTCACCAACCTCACGGCCAGCACATCCTACGAGGTCTCCGTCCGCGCCCACTGCGATGGCGACGACTATTCCGACTGGACCGCCGCCAAGACTTTCAAAACCCCCTGCGAGAATGTTACCGTTGATGCAGATCACTCCTACAGCGTTGACTTCAAGGTGAGCACCATGCCCGACTGCTGGAGCCAAACCTCCGGCACCTATACTTGGAGCAACAGCAGCACTAATGGTGCTGTCTTTAACACTACCTCTTATTCCGCCCAAACAAGCACTAAGCTCCTCTCGCCCTACTACACTTTTGGCAACGGCAACTACTGGCTAAGCTTCACTGGCAAAGTGTACGGCGGAAGTAGCACTTATTACAACGCCGCACTGAAGGTCTACTACCGCACCTCTAATGAAGGCGAATGGACGCAACTGCCGATTGAGGGACTGACGGCCTCGGGCACTACGGTAAACCTCGATGTAAACAGCATTCCCCTGCCTGCAGGCACTGTGCAGGTAGCTTTCGAGGCGACGAACAACTATTATACTTATGCCTATGTCTACCTCTACAGCATGACCATCGAGAAGGCTCCCGATTGTCAGGCCGCTGCAACGGTGAACGTCAGCAACATCACTGCCACTGGCGCCACGCTGAGTTGGGATAACTACAACGGCGATGAGGCCACCTATACTGTGAAGCAAGGCGAGACCGTGCTGACCAGCACGGCCATCACCAGCTATTCCCTCACGGGTCTCACGGCCAACACCGATTATGTTGCCGGCACCTACACCATTGTGGCGAACTGCGAAGGTTCTCCCATCGCTAACGTGCCAGCATTCAAGACCAAATGCAACCCGGTATCCACATTGCCTTATACCGAAGACTTCGAAAGTTATGAGACGACAGCTACCTACAGTGAGACCGACGGCATCGTACCCGATTGCTGGAATGCTTATTCTACAGGTTCTGTAAAGCCCCATGTCATCGGCGGTGGATCCTCCTACTACTATAAACACAGTGGGACCAAGGCGCTCACGTTCTATGGTAGCGGCTATTGCTACGCTGCCTTGCCCGAGTTCGCTGCCGCTCTTAATACCTTGCAGATTTCCTTCTGGTATCAGCAGGAGAATGCCAGCTACGGTACACTGACTCTCGGCTACATCACTGATGAGGATGTCAATATGAGCACCTTCACTCCTATTGTGAGCTATGATGGTGTTGCTGCTATGACGCAAGCCCCGACGACCTATCTTAACGAAGTGCCTGCCACCGCCACCCGTCTAGTGTTCCGCTGGTACTACAGCAGCCAGTATAGTTGCTGCATTGACGATATCGAAGTTAAAGAGATGTCGTCGTGTATGCCTGTCACCAACCTTACCGCTGCCCCGGAGAATATCACCCCCAACAGCATCACGCTGACTTGGACTGACAACAACAACGGTGCTACCTATATCATCACCGATGGAGAAGACAACGCAATCCCTGCCGCACAGATTGAGAACCTCACTGCTACGGGTGTCACCATCACCGGCTTGACCGCCAACACCGCCTACAGCTTCAAGGTGAAGGCCGACTGCGGCGGTGAGTACAGTGACGCTGCGAGCGTCAACGCCAGGACCGCCTGCGGTGCTGAGGCTATCCCGTTCACGTTGAATTTCGAGGACGGTGCAAGTAATGTCTACGTACCCAGTTGCTGGAAAGCTGTTCCAAATCCTACCAGTAGTTACAGCTATGCCATGGGCAGATATAGTTCCAGCACTTATGCCCACAGCGGCAGTTATTCGCTTCGCTCCTACTACGCCACCAACAACAAGATTATCCTGCCCGAGATGGACGCCGCCACCAACACCCTGCAGGTGCGCTTCTGGCATCGCCAATATTATAGTGGCAACTATGGTAGTCTCCAGGTAGGTTATCTAACAGATATCGAGGATACCAGCACCTTTGTGGCTGTACAAAGCTTCAACAACATTGGTACTACCTATATTGAATCTGAGGTAAGCCTTGAGAATGCTCCCGCCGATGCACGCATCGCCTTCCGTCACATTGGCAGCAGCAGCTCCAACTATACTTGGTATATTGATGACATAACCGTCGAGGCTATCCCCGCCTGTAAGAATGTCACCGCCGTGACTGTTCCATCTGCGAATGTCACCAGCAACAGTGCCACGCTGAGCTGGACCGATACGCGCAACGAAGATGCCACCTATACCGTATATAATAATGCCACTGAGCCCGCCACCATCCTCGGCACCACCACCGAGGCCGGCGTGACGACCATCAACCTCACGGGCCTCACCGCCCACACAATCTACAACCAGCTGGTCATCGTGGCCAACTGCTCGGAGAACGAGCATAGCGGCGAGGTGAGCGTGCCGTCGTTCACCACCAAGCGTAACGAGTGCGCCATCACCGCCGTCAGCGTCACCGCTCCCGCTGGCGTGACCCGTGGCGACGTCGTTATCAACGATGAGAACCACAGCGTGACGATCCCCGTCTACTACCTCACCGCCGAGGAGATTGCCGCCCTCACGGGCACCATCACCAAGTCGACGAGTGCCACAATCTATGCTTATAATGCTACGACGTCGGATTGGACCACCCAGGTCTACTCTCTTGCCAGCATTCGTGATAACCTCGCTATGAACACGCCGTACACCGTGCGTGTGGTGGCTGAGGATCCCGCCTTCTATCAGGACTGGACCATCACCCTGCAGGGCGAGGATTGCAGCACGCCGCGCAACCTCACCTTCGCTGCCGAGCGCACGCGCCTGACGGCCAACTGGACGAACGCCGACCCGGCCGCCGAGGACTACCAGGTGGTCATCAGCCCCAGCAGGCTTGACGACGCCGCCCTCGAGGCCGCCAACAAGACTGACATCAACGGTGCCAAGACCTATACCTTCACTGGCCTGCTCCGCCAGACCGAGTACCATGTCTATGTCCGCACCAACTGTGGCAACGACACCTATAGCAGCTGGCTTAACGACAGCGTGACTACCAAGGGTCTCACCTTCTGCGAGGATGTCGTGGTGGCCGGTGGGTCGAACACCAGCGACCATGTTCCTTTCTATGGAACGTATATAGACGAGTATGTACAGCACACGCAGTCGGTTTATCCGGCAAGCATGCTGACCTCGCTTGTTGGCAAGAGCCTGACCTCTATGACCTACCGCAGCAATGGCAACAATGACTTCGGCACCAACAGCACCTTTAAGATTGGCGTTGTGAACGATGCGGATTTGAGCAGCGCGTTCGTGTCAACGACAGGCCTCACCACCGTATATACTGGTTCGATTGTCGCAAGTTCCAACAAGATTACCATTACGTTCAGTGCTCCATTTGTGTACGATGGCGGAGATCTGGTTGTTGATTTTGAGAGTTTGACAACTGGAAGTTATAAAGGTATGAGCTTCTATGGTACGAACAGCGGTTCTTCGCGCTATGAGGGAAATGGCTCCAGTTCTGTTTATACTTTTGTTCCCGAGCTGACTTTCCACTATTGCGAGACCAACGAGGCCTGCCCGGCTGTGGCTGAAATAGAGGTGAGCGACATTACCGAGACTGGTGCCACGGTCACGTGGACGGCTTCTGCTGGCGACTATGTGAGCAGCTATCAGGTCATCAAGAGCGCTGCCGAGCTTCTCGATGCCTACACTGGCCCCTATGCCTATGAAGGCGCAGCATTGACCTGCGAACTCACCGGCCTCACCGCCTATACTGACTACTATGTATATGTACGCGCGAACTGCGGTGCTCCCGACGATGTGAGCAGCACATGGCAGAGCACCACCTTCCGCACCCTGAGTGCCTGCGGCGCGGTGGCCGACCTTGCCGTGGAGCAGACCGGCAAGACCACTGTCGTGGCCACCTGGACGAAGACCAAGGAGGCCCAGGCTAACAATTTTAACTACATCCTCAGCCAGACCGAGTACAACGTAGAGACCGATGGTGACGTTCTTAACGGTCTGCCCAAGACTGGCAGCGGTATCACCGACCTCACGGTGACCCTCAACGTCAACCCAGGTACCCACTACTACCTGTATGTGCAGAACTACTGCGAAGGTGAAGGGTCCTCGCCCTGGAAGAGCGTCGACTTCACCACTTACGACGCTATGCCCGCCGTTGTGGGTCTCACCGCTACGGAGATCACCCATACGGCCATTGCCGCTACCTGGCAGAAGAACGTGGCCCAGTTTGCCGACGAGACGCAGTGGCAGGTTGCCGCCGTGCCTCATGGCGAGACTCCTGCTGTCTGGACCGTCGTCAATGCCACGCACTACACCTTCGTGGGCTTGACTCCCGAGACCCTCTATGACCTCTATGTGCGTCCTTACCAGGCCAGCCCCGAGGCCTTCGGTGCTGCCGCCCTCTGCGAGGCGACGACCACGACAACGCCTGGCGACTGCATAACAATCGGCACAGGAACGACAGCGAACAACAGCTTCCCGTTTGGTTGCTGGTATAATCACAGTTATACCCAGCAGCTTTACACTGCCGAAGATCTCAACAACAAAACCGGTAACATTGAAAGCATCAAGTTCAATTACACTCTAAGCACGGTTACCGCTCGTTCTATCACGGTCTATATGGGTACCACCGATGCGACCTCTCTCTCCAACGGCTGGGCTACCCCTGACAACATGACCGAGGTGTTCCATACTGCTGCAGTGTCATTCTCGAATGCTGATGCCAACTGGTACACTCTCAACCTTGATGAACCGTTCAACTATGAGGGAGGAAATCTGGTTGTGGCAGTTCTTATGGATAATGACCAATCTGCCGATCAAGGATATAGTAGCACTGCTCGATTCAATGTTTCCAGCGCTAATAACATGTCCCGTTACTTCCAGAACGATAGCCAAGTGCCGTCCATTACAGATGGTGTCATCACTGGTAATGCTGGTACCGTACAGAGTGTCCGCAACAATATCCAGTTCTGCTTTGAGGCCGAGGCATGTCCCTCTGTCGCACGTATCACCGTCAGCGACACTACCACCAACAGTGCCAATGTGAGATGGATGCCCGGCAACGCGGAGACCAGCTGGCAGTATGTGCTCAGCGCCGGTGAGACCGAGGCCAGCGCCCTTGAGGCCGCTGCCGCCACTACCACGGCCACCGAGTACCTGCCCACAGGCCTGACGCCCGACGTGGACTACTACTTCTACATCCGTCCCGTGTGCGGCGTGGATGAGTACGGCAAATGGACGATGCGCCAGTTCACCACCGTGGCCACCTGTGGCCAGCCCACCGTGCTTCCTGCCGACGGCATCACTGCCACCACGGCCACGCTGCATGCTCTTGCACATCCGACTATCGGCACCGCGCAGAGCTTCACCTTCCGTTACTGGAAGGATGGCGAGGAGGAGAACAAGATTCCTGTGAATCCCAGTGCCGATAACAGCGCCGAGATTAGCAACCTGTTACCCAACACCACCTACTGGTACGACGTGATGGTGAGCTGCGGTGCGAGCGACAACAGCCGTTGGAGCGAGCCTAAGAGCTTCGTCACCGACTACCAAAACTTCACGCTGCCCTACAGCACCGACTTTGCCGCTGGTCGCGACAACGAGTGGCGCATGGTGAACGGCACGCACGATACCAAGTGGTGTATCGGCGAAGCTGCCGGTAATCCCGCCCGCGGTATGTACATCAGCAACGACGGCGGCACCACCAACGCCTATAATAACAGTGGAAATTGTGTCGTCTATGCATATGCTGGCTTCAGCAACTTCGAGGCCGCCAAGCAGTACACCGTCGAGTTCGACTGGAAGAATAAGGGTGAGGGCAGCTATTCTGCATACGACATTCTCCGCGCATGGATAGTGCCCGACGATGTGACTCTCACTGCCGGTACCAGCTATCCGGAGGGTATGTCGGGAGTCAACGGAAACCCCACCGGTGGTTGGATTACGCTCGACAATAGCACTCCGATGTACTGGAAAGATACGTGGCAGCACAAGAAGGCCTACGTCACCGTTCCTGCTGACGGCGCCTACAAGATTGTCTTCATGTGGCGTCAGGACAATGGTAGTGGTGATAATCCTGCTGCCGCCATCGACAATGTGTCGATCGTGGAGAGCGAGAAGTACGACATCACTATCAATGTGACTAAGACCATCAAGAACGTGGCCATGGGTGCCGATCCCACCGCCGAGGTGAATGACGAGCCGCTGGCTTCGCTCACCGACATCTATGAGCATACCACGGTGACCCTCACCGCTGGTGATCCTATCTACGGCTATGAGTTCGTTAACTGGACCGACAACAACGGTAACCCGAAAGGTTCCGGAAAGTTTGTCTACCTCACCCTGATGAGCGACACGGTGCTCAACGCCAACTACGACAGCGCCACCTTCACCGTCACCGCCGTCGCTGACGATGCGGAACGCGGCACGGCCTACGGTACGGCTACCGTGAAGTTCAACCTGCCGGTGATGCTCACCGCCAGAGCCAACACTGGTTACCACTTCGTGAACTGGACCAGCCTGGTGGATGGCGTGCCCGTCGAGGCCGCTGAGCCCACCGTTGAGGACACCATCATCGTGAACGCCTACCGCGACAGCGCCTTCACCGCCCACTTCGACACCAACGAGTACCACGTAACGGTCTACGGGACCTACGATGTTGTAAACAACAATGCCGAGATGGGTACCGTGACGGGTCCCTCCACTATCAAGCACTTCAAGAACGCCGACTATGTGCCCACAGCCAACTATGGCTACCACTTCGTGAACTGGACCGATGCGTTCGACAACGTGCTGCCTATTAAGGAGGGCACCGAGAACACCCTCAATATTGCCGCTGTGAGCGACACCACGGTATATGCCAACTTCGACTACAACATCTACTCTGTCATTGGCGAGAGTGCCAACACCATCATGGGTAACGTCACAGGTTCGGACGAGGTGAACTACCACAGCACTGTGACCCTCACCGCCACTCCCGAGGAGGGCTACCACTTCGTGAACTGGACGGAGAATAACGTTGTGATGGGTACCAATGCCACCATCAATGTGTTCGCCGACTCCAACCGCACCCTCATCGCCCACTTCGACACCAACGTGTACCACGTGACTGTCAACGTGAACAACACGACGATGGGTAGTGTGAGCGGTCCCGCCACCGTCAAGCACTTCAAGAATGCCGACTACGAGGCCACCGAGAACACCGGCTACCACTTCGTGAACTGGACCAACATGGCCGGCACAGAGATCGCTGCTGAGGCTGTCCTCAACATCGCCCCCGTGAGCGACACCACCGTCAACGCCAACTTCGCGGTCAACACCTACGCTCTGACCGTCAATGTGGCCGCTGAGTGCACCGGTATGGGTACCGTCAGTGGCAGCAAAGCCGCCGCCGAGCACTTCCAGAACTACCAGATCAGCGCCACTCCCGCCACGGGTTATCACTTCGCCGGCTGGGCCGACCTCGCGCCGACCGACCCGAACTACACGGCCAACCCGCGCACTGTGACCCTGACCAAGGATAGCACCTTCACCGCCAGCTTCGACACCAACGTGTATGTGCTGACCGTCGTCTCGGCCAACGAGGCCATGGGTAGCGTCGACGGCAGTGTGGCCGCCGCCAAGCACTTCGTGAACTACGAGATCAGTGCCGAGGCCAACTACGGCTACCACTTCACCGGTTGGAACGACAACAACACGGACAACCCACGTACTGTCACCCTGACCGAGAACAAGACCTACACCGCCAACTTCACCTATAATCCCTATACCGTCAGCGGTGTGAGCGCCGACCTCACCATGGGTAACGTCAGCGGCAGCGCCACTGTGAACTACCTGACTCCTGTGACCCTCACCGCCACTCCGAACTACGGCTATGTGTTCGTCAAGTGGGAGGAAGCCGACACGGTGTACAGCACCAATGCTACCATCGATGTGGTGGCCAACGCTGCCCGTACGCTGAAGGCCTACTTCGCCAAGGATATGTTCACCGTCACCGCCTCTGTGGCTGCCGGCTGTGAGACGATGGGTGCTGTGGCTCCCGCCGACACCACCGCCGAGTATATGACTCCTGTGACTCTGACCGCCACTCCCGCCGAGGGCTACCACCTCGTGAGCTGGAGCAACGGCGCCACCACGGAGCAGATTACCGTGCTGGCCGACACGAACAGAGCTTTGGTTGCCACCTTCGCCATCAACAAGTACGACATCACCGTCAGATACGATGCCACCCGCGGTAGCGTCACCGATGCCCAGAGCCACGTTGTGGCTGACAGCACCGTGTTCACCGGTGTTGAGCACGGCACCGTGCTGAACTTCACCGCCACTGTTGCCGAAGGCAGCCGCTTCACTGGTTGGAACGATGGCACCACCACCGTGACCACCGAGAGCATCGCCTACACCGCCACGGCCACCAAGACCCTTACCGCCAACTTCATCGATGCCGGTAACTTCCAGGTGACGCTGAACTACAACAACGTCATGGGTACTGTGACCGGCGCCGGTGCGCATCACGCCGACAGCACGGTGACCATCACCGCCACGCCTAACTACGGCTACCACTTCGTGGCCTGGGTGCAGGGTACTGACTCCATCTTCACTCCGAGCCACACCTTCACGATGCCGCAGGGCGAGGTCGAGTACACCGCCGTGTTCGACTTCAACCAGTACACCCTGACCGTTGTCAGCACCGACACCAACATGGGTAAGGTCACTGGCACCGCCACCGTGAACTACCTCACCAATGTGCCTGTGAATGCCACCAACAAGTATGGCTACCACTTCACGCACTGGTACGGCAACGGCATCAACGACACTGTTGCCACCACTGCCAGCGCCACCATCCAGGTGCTGCGCGACAGCACGGTGACCGCCAACTTCGACTACAACCAGTACATCGTCACCGCCGTGAGCGCCGACGAGAATACCGGTAGCGTCAGTGGTACCGACACCGTGAACTACCTGAGCAATGTGGCCCTCACCGCCACACCTGCCGCCGGTTATCACTTCGTGAACTGGACCAACGCCGCTGGCGCCGAGGTCTGCACCACTGCCGTGTACGAGGTTCAGGCTACCGAGAATGCCACCTATACGGCCAACTTCGCCACCACGCCTGCACAGCTGGCTTGGAGCGCAGAGAGCTTCACCGGTTACTCCTTCATCGACTTCAACAACTGGGCTCCGACCCTGCAGAACCCCAACAATGTCGAGGTTCGCTACGGCGTCGTTGAGGACGACATTATGGTCAATGCCGAGACCGGTGTGATTGGCGCGCCCGCCACGTATGGCAATGTTGCCACCGTCACTGGCACCTACCACATCTATGCCGTCCACGAGACCAGCCAGCAGTACTACTACGACTCGGTGGTTTACACCCTCACCGTAGAGAATGGTACTCTCATCGCTCTCAGCAAGAACATCAGCGACGGTGGTACGGTAAGCTTCCCCGACTACACTCAGGAGTCTACCCTCGCGTATCATTATGCTGATGAGAACATGATGGCCTTCATCGCCCACGGCACCACCGTGCGTGCCCAGGCCACTCCCGCCACTGGCTTCAACTTCGTCGAGTGGCGTTCCGGCAACGACAGCCTGACCACCAACAACCCCGTCACCTACACTGTGCCCGATGAGGCCGCTGCCGGCCTGAAGGCTATCTTCGACACCATCGTGTACAACGTGACCGTTGTCGCCAACCCCGTCGAGGGTAGTGTTGAAGGTCCCTCCACCGTCAAGCACTTCCTCAGCGGCACCTACACCGCCACGGCCACTCCGTGCTACCACTTCGTGAACTGGACCGATGCCAATGGCGCCATCCTAGGTACCACGAGCACCTACACGCTGAACGAGCCCACCGCCAATGTGGAGCTCCACGCCAACTTCGCGCTGAACAGCTACGCTGGCGACACCAACGTCAACGTGTGTGACGCGTTCACCTGGCACGACAGCACCTACACCGTGACTCCCGCGACGGCTCCCACCTTTGTGTACAAGACCGTCAACAACTGCGACAGTACGGTGACGCTGCACCTGACCATACGTCACAGCAACACTGGCGACACCACCGCCGTGGCTTGCGACAGCTTCGAGTGGTACGGTGTGACCTACAACACCACTCCTGCCGTTGCCCCGACGCACGAATTCACCAACGTTGCCGGTTGCGACAGCATTGTGACCCTGCACTTGACCGTCAACCACAGCAACACCGGCGACACCACCGCCGTGGCTTGCGACAGCTTCGACTGGTACGAGCACACCAACATCACCGCCTCTACCGAGACCCTGACTCACGTGTTCACCAATGTTGCCGGTTGCGACAGCACCGTCACGCTGCACCTGACCGTCAACCACAGCAACACCGGTGACACCACTGCCGTGGCTTGCGACAGCTTCGACTGGTACGAGCACACCAACATCACCGCCTCTACAGAGACCCTGACTCATGTGTTCACCAATGTTGCCGGTTGCGACAGCACCGTCACGCTGCACCTGACCGTCAACCACAGCAACACCGGTGACACCAACGCCGTGGCTTGCGACAGCTTCGACTGGTACGAGCACACCAACATCACTGCCTCTACCGAGACCTTGACTCATGTGTTCACCAACGTTGCCGGTTGCGACAGCATTGTGACCCTGCACCTGACCGTCAACCACAGCAACACCGGTGACACCAACGCCGTGGCTTGCGACAGCTTCGACTGGTACGAGCACACCAACATCACCGCCTCTACCGAGACCCTGACTCACGTGTTCACCAACGTTGCCGGTTGCGACAGCACCGTCACGCTGCACCTGACCATCAACCACAGCAACACCGGTGACACCAACGCCGTGGCTTGCGACAGCCTCTTCTGGAACGGAGAGTGGAGAGTGGAGAGTGGAGAGTATAACCGCACCCTCACCAACGTTGCCGGTTGCGACAGCATCGTCACGCTGCACCTAACCATCAACCACAGCCAGACTGTGGCCCTTGATCCCGTGAGCGCTTACGACAGCTACGAGTGGAACGATGAGACCTACACCGAGAGCGGCCTGCTCACCTTCACCACCGAGGGTGCCAACGGTTGCGACAGCACCACCACCGTGATGCTCACCATCCTCCACTACGACAGCATTACTGTGATTCTCACCGTCAATGATGCCACCATGGGCACCACCGACCCGGTGGCCGGCACCTACAGATTCTATCCTGGTGATGCCGTCACTGCCACTGCTACCGCCAACGACGGCCACCACTTCGTCGGCTGGGCTGTCAGCAATGGTATGGTTGGCGACACTCTCAGCGGGGCTCAGCTGAGCTACGAGTTCCTCCCCGAAATGGCCGGTATGACCCTCTATGTCGAGGCCGTCTTCGCCCAAGATGCTGTTGGTATCGAGAATGTCGACTACAGCAACATCAACATCTTCAGCGCCGACAACAAGGTGTATGTCAAGGGCGCCGAGGGTATGACCATCTACATCTACGACGTCAACGGCCGCTGCATGGCCAGCCGTGCCAATGCCGCCGACACCGAGACCTTCACCCTCAACATGACAGGTGTGGTCCTCGTGAAGGCCGGCAACGCTCCCGCCAAGCGCGTCGTCCTGGTGAGATAAACACCCTACCCCATGGAGACGTGCGTGGCACGTCTCCATTAACCACTACGGAGGACCCTTCCACGAGGGTCCTCCTTTTTTGCCATTACAGTTAATAATCCCAAAAAAATTTTGCCAGTTAAAAAAATGTTCGTAACTTTGCACTCTCCAAAAATGGGGAAGTTGTGCCTTGTCTACCCGTTCAAGTCACACTTTTTCAGATTGATAAGCATGGAGACCAATTATCCGTCAGCGGTCAAAAAGTGATGCAATCGGAGGAGAAATTAACAAAAAGGAACATAAACATCATCGTTAGTGATGAACGCGACCGAAAGGGAGCGAACATTAAAAAAGGGAAAATAAAAAAATGAGTACGTTAAGTTACAAAACCGTATCAGCCAACAAGCAGACCGTCCAGAAGGAATGGGTGCTGGTTGATGCCGAAGGACAGACCGTAGGTCGCCTGGCTACCCGCGTGGCCAACATTCTGCGCGGCAAGACCAAGCCCTGCTACACCCCGCACGTCGACTGCGGCGACAATGTCATCATCATCAATGCCGAGAAGGTTGTCTTCAGCGGCAAGAAAGAGACTGACAAGATTTATCAGCGCTACACCGGTTATCCCGGCGGCCAGCGTGAGACCACCCCTGCCAAGGTGCGCGCCATCCACCCTGAGCGTATCCTCGAGCACGCCATCAAGGGCATGCTTCCGAAGAACCGCCTCGGTGCTGCTCTCTACCGCAACCTCTACATCTATGCCGGCAGCGAGCATCCCCACCAGGGTCAGAACCCCAAAGCCATCAATATTAACGAAGTAAGATAAGAATAAGATATGGCAGAAGTTATCAACACTATTGGTAGAAGAAAGACCGCCGTGGCCCGCGTCTATATGACCCTCGGCAATGGCGAAATCAAGGTCAACGGCCGCGACTATAAGGAATATTTCCCCACCGGTCCGCTGCAGTACATCGTGAATCAGGCTTTCGCCGTGGCTAACGCCGAAGGCAAATGGGATGTCAAAGCCAACCTCGACGGTGGCGGCATCACCGGCCAGGCCCAGGCCCTGCGTATGGCTATCGCCCGCGCCCTCTGCGAGAACAACATCGAGGATCGCCCCGCCCTGAAGAAGGAAGGCTTCCTGATGCGTGACCCGCGTATGGTCGAGCGTAAGAAAGCCGGTCAGCCCAAGGCCCGTAAGCGCTTCCAGTTCAGCAAGCGTTAATATTGGTATTATAAAAGCTGGACACAGTTTAGTATCCAAATCATCAGGATGTACCGCTGCGTTGATACTCCGAGCAGCATAGGACAGCCGGAAAACACAGCCCTAAGGTCTGCCTGACGATTGGCAAAAGTTTAACAACAAAAAGGAAAGTAAACAAACATGAACGAACTCAAATTCGAAGAACTGCTCGAGGCTGGTTGCCACTTTGGCCACCTCAAGCGTAAATGGAATCCCAAAATGGCTCCTTATATCTTCAAGGAGCACAACGGCATTCACGTCATCGACCTCCAGAAGACCATCGCCAAAGCCGACGAGGCCGCCGCTGCCCTGAAGCAGATGGCCAAGAGTGGCAAGAAGGTCCTCTTCGTCGCCACCAAGAAGCAGGCCAAGGAAGTGGTCGCTGAGATGGCCAAGAGCGTGGATATGCCCTTCGTCACCGAGCGTTGGCCGGGCGGTATGCTCACCAACTTCCAGACCATCCGCAAGGCTGTCAAGAAGATGAACAGCCTCGACCAGCTGATGCACGACAAGGATTTCAACAATATCAGCAAGCGTGAGCGCCTCCAGGTGCAGCGTGAGCGTGCCAAACTCGACAAGAACCTCGGTTCTATCGCCGACCTTACCCGTCTACCCAGCGCCCTGTTCGTCATTGACATCAACAAGGAGCACATCGCCGTCGCCGAGGCTCGCCGCCTGAACATCCCCACTTTCGCCCTGGTGGACACCAACACCAATCCCGACCTTATCGACTTCCCGATTCCCGCTAACGATGATGCGTCGAAGTCGATTGCCGCCATCCTCAAGCACATGTGCGAGGCCATCCAGGAAGGTCTGAACGAGCGCATGCTCGACAAGGACGCCCAGGCCGAGGAAGAGGCTCCCGCCATGGAGGCCTCCGAGGAGAAGCCCGTCGAGAAGAAGACCCGCGCCCGCCGTCCCCGCAAGAGCGAGGATGCCCCCAAGGCCGAGGCCGAAGAAGCTCCCAAAGCTGAGTAAAAAACAAAGTTAAAAAGGTTGAAAAGGTTAAAAGGATAAAAAGGTTCGAGGCAAACAACCCGTCACCTTTAAACCCTTAAACTTTTAAACCCTTTAAACCCTTAAACGAAAAGAAAGGAAACACAATATGGCAATTACCGCTTCACAGGTTAACGAGCTCCGCAAACTCACCGGCGTCGGCATGATGGACTGCAAGAAAGCCCTCGTCGAGACCGACGGCGACATGCAGAAAGCCATCGAGCTGCTGCGCCAGAAAGGCCAGAAGATGGCCGCCAAACGCGCCGACCGCGACGCCAACGAGGGTTGCGTCCTGGCCAAGACCATGGGCAACTACGGCGCCATCATCATGGTGAGCTGCGAGACCGACTTCGTGGCCACCAACGCCGGCTTCGTCGACTTCACCACCAGCATCCTCGACACCGCCATGGCCCAGCACCTCACCACCAAGGACGAGGTTCTGAACATGGACCTCAACGGTGCCAAGGTCAGCGACGCCATCACCGACCAGATCGCCAAGATCGGCGAGAAGATCGAGCTGGCCCACTTTGAGACCATCGAGGCCGAGAAGGTCTACGCCTACATCCACCCGGGCAACCGCATGGCCTCCATCGTCGGACTGAACAAGGCCGGTTACGACCAGGTCGGTCACGACATCGCCATGCAGGTCGTCGCCATGCGTCCCGTGGCCCTCGACGCCGAGAGCGTGCCCCAGGAGATCAAGGACCAGGAGCTCCGCGTGGCCGTCGAGAAGACCAAGGAAGAGCTCGTCGGCAAGGCCGTCGACGCCGCCCTCAAGAAGGCCGGCATCAACCCCGCCCACGTGGACAGCGAGGAGCACATGGCCTCCAACATGGGCAAAGGCTGGATCACCGAGGAGCAGGTCAACCAGGCCCGCGAAATCAAGGAGAAAGTCGCCGCCGAAAAGATGGCCCAGCTCAGCGAGCAGCAGATCAACCAGATTGCCAACGGCCGCCTCAACAAGTTCTTCCAGGAGAACACCCTCATGGAGCAGGAGTACATCATGGAGAGCAAGGTGAAGGTCAAAGACTTCATCGCCAAGGCCGACAAGGACCTCAAGTGCACTGGCTTCAAGCGCCTCGAACTCGGCGCCTAAGCCCATTGCATAGGCAAGATTAATCACAGAAAGCGCGCCCCGCACCGGAGCGCGCTTTCGTCGTTTTTGTGCAATATCACCGCGCTCATGAGCGGGCATCGCTTTTTCATTGAAAACAGACCTCGCTCACGTGCGGGGCGCACTTTCCGGCCGAAAATAGACCTCGCTCATGAGCGGGGAGCACTTTCCGTCGAAAAATAGACCGCGCTCATGAGCGAGGTGTATTGTATGGACTGTTTCAACATCCCGCACATGAGCGCGGTGCATTTTCACACTCTCCAATGCCCTCCGCACCGGTGCGCGGGACATTGTTTGCGCTGCGACAGGCTACCGCACGATGACTTTCACGCCGTCTTTCTCCAAGTATTGGGATGCGCCGTTGGGGTCGATTTCTATTACGGGATGTATGTCTTCATCAGTTATTATCCCAATCGTAGCAGGGAAAACTTTGTCACTATCGCTTAGCTTGATTGTGGCGAATGAGGTGTCCCTCGTGAGAAGAACATCTGTTTGAATGTATCTGGCATAGCCTATATACGATGTCTCTATATCATACCTGCCCTCGGAGACGGTGATGCTGAAGTTGCCGTCGAAGTCGGTTGAGCATCCTGTCACCATCTTGCCGTCTTTCATCACGATGACGTTGACAAACGGCAGCGGCTCGTTCGTCTTGGAGTCCACCACCGTGCCCTTTAATGTCACGCTATCGGACACATGCACCTCCTCTTTGACGACGGGCGGCACCTCCGACGCGGCTGTCTGCGATGCCTGCGCTTGCGCTGTAGTGGCGAGGCCCAGCACGAGGCCGGCGACGGTGGCCACCTTGCCCAGCCGCAGGCGGTCGGCCAGGGCGTTCTCCAGGTAGCGCACCTCGGCCTCGCAGCGCGGACAGGTGCCGCGGCACTCGCCCTTGTAGCCGCACTCCTCTATCTCCAGAGGTATGTCATTTTCCTCCGCAATGCGTTTGCGGACCTCTTTGAGCTGGTTGCAGATGTTCTTCCCGTGTGTCATAACAAAATATTTTATCGCACGATGACTTTCACCCCTTCTTTCTCGAAGACTTGGAATGGAGGGTTGGCTATAAAGGGGTCGGGCCACAAATGAGAATCGGGCTCGTAATAGCTCGGTGAGGGAAAATTCTCTATATCATCCCGTGTCAGCCTGCGTCCATCAGAGCCTATGCCGCCACACATGATGATGGGCACCCTTGAACTCTCAAAAGCCGCCGGCGATGTATCGGAGACCATGGATACATCAAGGACGGTGAATCCTGAAGCTTTGACATGTATGCCGTCGCGCTTAAAGCGTCGATAACCCGGGAAAACAATTTCCACCGTGTACACCCCCATCGGAAGGGGTTTGATGGTGTAAATGCCATCGAAGTCGGTAGTTCCGCCATGTACCTGTTTGCCGTCCTGTTTCACGACAACGTTGCAAAATGGGATTGGCTCGTTGGTCTTGGCTTCGACAACAATTCCTTTCAACACGCCATTGGCTATCACCTTGTGGGTAGTATCTGTGTCCTGAGGAGTGTTTGGGACGGTTGAGACGGGTGCCTGTGCCTGCGCCGTGGTGGCGGCGAGACCCAAGGCAAGACCGGCGACGGTGGCCACCTTGCCTAGCCGCAGGCGGTCGGCCAGGGCGTTCTCCAAGTAGCGTACCTCGGCCTCGCAGCGCGGACAGGTGCCGCGGCACTCGCCCTTGTAGGTGCACTCCTCTATCTCCAGAGGTATGTCATTTTCCTCCGCAATGCGCTTGCGGACCTCTTTCAATTGGTTGCAGATATTCTTCCCGTGTGTCATAGCGATGATAATAACGCGGTTATGCTTTTTTTATTGCATGTATGGTCGCTTCGCTCAAAATTATAGAAAAATTGGATTTAAAAATTATTCTAAAATTTACTGGTCATTTCTTTTATGATTTTGAGGGCGTGAGGCCGACCTATATTAGTTTTACCTTGTCTATTTCGCCAGTATCCGGGTCGCGTTCATACCACTCAGAGAAGAGACTTTCCCCGCCAAAGTTGATAAGCATGCCATAGCGGGTATGGGTTAAGTGCATATAGTTAAACAGCTGACGCCGATGCTCTTTGTCGACAAACTTCACTGCCTTGAGTTCAAGTATTATTTCATCATTGACTACAAGGTCCATGCGATAGGTTTGGTCTAATTGCACGTCGTCCCAAAACATCGGCAGATTTACCTGCCGTTCCACCTTAAATCCCCTCTGTTCCAATAGATATTTCAGTGCAGCCTCGTAGGCCGATTCTAACAAGCCGGAATGGTACTTCCGATGGACACGCATGGCTTCTCCAGTTATCTCATGGAAAAACGCATACCGTTTGTTGTGTTCTTCTATCAGGTTCATGTCTATATTATGTTATTTAGTCGCTGAACTCAAAATTGTAGAAAAAATAGATTTAAAAATTACTCTAAAATTTTATGGCCAATTTTCTTATAATTTTGAGCGTAGCGACCCCAAAAGCTATCTGGCATGGTTTGTTGTACGGTAGGTGAAGCGGTCGAGGCGGGTGACGCCGAGGGCGGCGAGGCGGGCGGCGGTGCGGTCGGTGTCGGCCTCGCTGTTGAAGGAGGGGATGAGGGGGACGCGGACGGTGACGTGCTCCGGCCCGACGAGCGAGAGTAGCAGCTGCAGGTTGTCCCACGCGCGCCTGGCGTCGCCGCCGGTGTAGGCGCGGTAGATGTCGGGGTCGCTTTCTTTTATGTCGACAATAAAATCGCCGACTACAATGGCGGCCTTCTCGACGGTTTCGTGTGGCACCTGTAGCGACGTCTCGGCCGTAAGATTCCAGCTTTTGCCACAGAGTTCCTTGAATTCGGTGATGAAGTCCACCCGCAGCAGCGGTTCGCCGCCGCCGAAGCAGACACCGCCACCCGTGGCGATGAAGTAGAGGTTGTCGATGGCCACGCGGTCGTAGAGCTGCTGTGGCGTATATCTTGGCAAGTCATCTGGAGCCTCAAGACAGCGGTGGTTGAGGCAATATTTGCACCGCAGCGGACAGCCGTGGAAAGCCGCCAGCGTGGTCACTCCCACGCCGTCGACACCCAGCCTATGCCGGTCGATGCCTATGAACGGTATTGCCTCCATAATCGGGTGCAAAAATACGAATATTTCGCCATATAGAAAAACTTTCGTATCTTTGCACGCCGAAAGGATATGGCAAAGAAGCAGAAATACTACGTTGTGTGGCAGGGTAAGAAGCCCGGCATCTACACGGACTGGGACGAATGCAAGGAGCAGGTCGCAGGCGTGAAGGGAGCTCAATACAAGGGCTTCGACAGCATGGCCGAGGCCGAGGCGGCCATCCGCTTGCCCTATAGCAGCGTGGTGCAGTCGAGTGGGGCGAATGGGGTTAATGGGTCGAATGGGCATCAGAGTGGGTGTCTCGTCATCGACGAGAACGGCATGACTGCCGTGAAGCCTGGCACAGAAAACGCGCCGGTGCTCGACGCTCTGGCCGTGGACGCCGCCTGCAGCGGCAACCCCGGGGTGATGGAGTACCAAGGCATCTATATCCCCACGCGGACACAAGTCTTCCACTACAAAGCCCCCAAAGGCACCAACAATATCGGCGAGTTCCTGGCCATCGTGCACGGGCTCTCCTATTTGAAGAAGCACCACCTCAACCAGATTATCTACAGCGACAGCGTCAACGCCATCTCATGGGTGCGGCAGAAGGTGTGCAAGAGCAAGCTGCCCGAGGACGCCTCGACCGCCGAGTTGTGGGACTACATCCACCGCGCCGAGAACTGGCTGCGCACCAACAGCTACAGCACCGAGATACGCAAGTGGGACACCGACCATTGGGGAGAGATACCGGCGGATTTCGGCCGGAAGTAATCTCCCGCCTGCGGCGTAATCCATAAATCCAATGAATACTCGTAATCTTCGTTTCCGTTCCAATAGGGTAAGAGATATCGTCAGCCTCTTCCATGAGGAGCTGGATAGTATCTATGGTGCCGGCGAGGTGGGGGTATTCCTCGACATGCTCTTCGAAGCATTCCTCGGATGGGACAAGGTGCGGCTGCTGACCTCGAAGGAACAGACCATCGATCAGAGCGACCTGCTACGGTTCCACTGGGCACTGGAAGACCTTAAACAGCACCGCCCGATACAGCATATCATAGGTTATACTGACTTCTGTGGCTGCCGCATCAAGGTGAACCCCGACGTACTTATCCCTCGTCCCGAGACCGAAGAGATTGTCAACAGCCTCACCCCCGGCCCCTCTCCGTACGAAGAGGGGAGTAGAATTCTCGACTTGTGTACCGGCAGCGGCTGCATCGCCATCGCGCTAAAAAAAACCTTTCCAAAGGCCGACGTGACAGCCGTGGACATCTCTCCTGCTGCACTGGAGATAGCGCTGGAGAACGCGAAAAACAACGGCGCAGAGGTGCACTTTGTTGAGGGGGATGTGCTTAATGGGGTTGATGGGTTGAGTGGGTCTTATGGGCTTATCGTCAGCAATCCGCCATACGTCATGGAGAAAGAGCGGGCACAGATGCAGCGCAACGTCCTTGACTACGACCCTGCGCTGGCCCTCTTTGTCCCTGACGACGACCCGCTGCGGTTCTACAAGGCATTAGCCAATATTGCCAAAGAGCATCTGACGGAGGATGGTCTGCTGGTGGTGGAGATAAACGAAGCGCTGGCAGAAGAGACCAGCGCATTGCTAAAAGTCTACGGCTTCCTTCCAAAGGTGTACACCGACTTCCGCGGGAAAGCACGTTGGATAAGCGCCACGCGCTAGAATTTCTCCCGCTGATGGGAGTCCATGATGATAGTGACGGGTCCGTCGTTGACAAGCGACACCTGCATGTCGGCTCCAAACTCGCCGGTCTTGATCTCTTTGCCGAACAGTTCCTGCAGCTTGGCGATGAATTTCTCATACATGGGGATGGCGAAGTCGGGCCGTGAGGCGTGTATATAGCTGGGGCGGTTACCTTTCTTGGTGGAAGCCATCAGGGTGAACTGGCTCACCACTAAGATGCCGCTGCCTTCGACGTCGGTGATGGGCAGGTTCATCACGCCCTCCTTGTCGTCGAAGATGCGCATGTTAATGACCTTGTGGCACAGGTAGTCGATATCCTCGTCAGTGTCCTCGTCGCAGACACCCATCAATATCATCAACCCCTCCCCTATCTCGCTTTTGCGGATGCCGGCGATATCCACCGAAGCCGACAATACACGTTGAATCACTAGTCTCATAGCTTTATTGATTGTTTGATTGTTTGACTATGGTGCCGTCGGCGTAGCGCAGGAAGAACATCCCCTGGGGAAGCCCCTGGAGCTGTTCCTCGCTACTCCCTGGCGGCAACAGCTGACGCCCATAGCGGTCATAGGCCGCGAAAGTGGGACGACTCGCGGGCTTTGCCAGTCCGAAATAGAGCGCATACTCGTTCACCATGGCCTCGGGCTCGGTACGTAGGAAATCATCGATGACCGAGAGAGCCATCCTCCATCGCACCATCGACGACGGACTGTCGAAGCGTCGTATCTGGTAGGGCACCTCGTTCTCCACCTGCCGCACGATGTCGTGCAGCAATGGTGCAGTGTTGCGGTAGGCGAAGTGGGTGGACACCAACTCTCGCAACCGATGAAAAGAGCCCTCAAGGAACTGGCGGTTGTTGTAGAGACGGCGGAAGAGCAATGTGGCCTGTGGCGAGGTGTGGGTAGTAGTCTTTTGGTTACGGTAGGTCATATAGTCGAGGATGACTGCATTATCGGGGAACGACGCCAGGGCGCCGTCGGCGTCATAGAATATCCAGCGCCACTTCGTGCTGTCGGAGGACCAGAAACGCACGTTACTCACGGGCCAGTCATCATTGAGGATGAGCACCTGCATCAGCATGTAGTCCATGACAGCGTCGATGTCGACCTGTGCCGCCAGCCTGTCGTAGTCCTCCTGCCGGCGGGTGTCGGCATTCTCCAGCCAGGCCACGAAGTCGTTCCAGCGACGGCGCGAACCGTTCTCCACTTCGTTGCCCCAGTAGGCCAGCAAGTCGACCTCTTCGTCGCGCACGCCGTGGTGTTCCTCGACATAGTGTTCGTCGGCTTTCTCCTCAAGGAAGTAGATACCCCAGTATTCGCCATTGACGAACAGCACCACGGGACGCGTGGCCAGATGGTCACAACGCAGCGGCTCGGCGAGGCGTTGGCAGAGCCAGTCCTCGATACCCACACTGCTCCACGAAGCAGACCATGGCCGCAGCACCAGACGGCGGTAGCTGTCTAATGATGAATGGTGAATGGTGAATGGTGAATGGGTGAAGAATGGGTAGCGGAAGCGGCTGTCACCGTATTCGCTGCGGGCGTAGAGCGACATACCCTTCTGCGCCAGCACACGCTGACTGTTTCCGTGCACACGGAGGCCACAGTCCTGCTCCAACGAACCACCCTCGGGCTCATAGTAGGCAAAGGCGGCCTGGCGCTCCCAGTGGCGCCCCTTCTGGAAATAGTTGCCAGTGTTATAGGCATAGTGCGGATTGTGATACCATCCCGGCACAAAAAGGCCTGTATCGAAGTCGAAGAGGCTGAGGGAGTCGGCGCAGAGCGACACCACGGGCAGGCTGATGCGACGGTCCAAGAGGCTGTCGATGAGATAGGACTGTGTGGTCACCGGCGAGCATCGTTCGCCAGTGCTGTCGAAGGCGGCAGCACGCACCACGATGATATGCTCTACGCTGTCGGGAACAAACCAGCGGTCGGCAGGCACCGTCGGCACACGATAAAGGTCTGATGACGAATAGCAGGCTTCTGACAATGGAATCGGAGCACGGTAAAGCCTGTCACACTCCGTAGGCTCGCTGCCATTCAAGGTATAGTATATCTGATAAGGCCCCGTTCCTTGCGGAACGAGGTCGAGCGTCATCGAGAGACAGAAAGTGTCAGCATAAAAGCCTCCGGGGTGGGAGAAAGCCACAAATTGGGCGGAGGTGGTGAAAGAGAAAAGAAGAAAAAGAAGGAATGAGAGGACAAATGTACAAAACGACGCTATTGTCCTTTCACTCCCTTTCACTCCTTTTTCACTCCTTTTCACTCCTTTTCTAATTTTCAATTATCGTCAGTTTCGCGAACTTAAGCATCAGCTGCTTCTGTCCTACCCCTTCGAAGAAGACCACAGCCTTGCGCGAGTCGCCAGCGCCTTCGACATTCTGCACCATGCCGATGCCGAACTTCTCGTGGCTCACCTTCATGCCAGGCATGATGGCGTTGATGGCGGCGGGGTTGTTGGGGATGGGCGCCGTACGAGGTTTCTGAATAGTCTGAGTACTCCGAATATTCTGAGTATTCTGGGCAGGTTTGCCGGCGTTGAAGAAAGCGCGCGGGAGTGTGCCTGGCTCGGGTGTGCTGCACCGCTTGGCAGGAATCTCAATATACTGCGGGTCTATCTCCTCGACGAAGCGGCTCACTTCGCCGCCCATGCGCTGGCCGTTGTTGAAGCGTGTCTGGGCATAGGAGAGCGTCACCTGCTTCTCGGCACGTGTGACGGCGACATAGAAAAGACGGCGCTCCTCCTCAAGCTCGGGACGGCTCATGGCGAGGAACGACGGGAATATCTGTTCTTCCATACCCACCACGAAGACATAGGGGAACTCCAGGCCCTTGGCGGCGTGGATGGTCATCAGCGACACCTTGTCGGCATCCTTGTCTTTGTCCTTGTCCTCGGAGGTGTAGAGAAGCACCTGCTGGAGAAACTCGTCGAGTGTTTTTAGACTTCGAGACTCTGAGACTTCGGGACTTCGAGAAGCATCCTCAGACTCGATGTCTTGAAGACTTGTTGTCTCGTTGTCTTCTGCTTCGCAGAACTCCTGCACACCGTTGAGGAGCTCGTCGATGTTGTCGATGCGCTCTGCGCTCTCGGGGTCGTCCTCCTCGCGGAGGGCCTTGACGATGCCACTGGCGAGGATAATCTCTTTGGCCAGCGTGAAGGCGTCCTTGGCGGGCACCTCGGCCTCGAAGCGCTTCATCATGTAGACGAACTCGGTAATCTTCTGCACGGCGCCACTCTGGATGGGCAGGTTGAAGTCACGGATATTCTCCAGCACCGTCCAGATGCTCACGTCGTTGTCGGCTGCCGCCACACGTATCTTGTCCATGGTGGTCTGGCCGATGCCGCGGGTAGGATAGTTGATGACCCTCACCAGGCTTTCGTCGTCGTGTGGATTGATCGCCAGGCGCAGGTAGGCCAGCGCGTCCTTCACCTCGCGACGGCCGTAGAAGGAGAGCCCCTGGTAAATGCGGTAGGGGATATTCATCCGTCGCAACGAGTCCTCGACGGCACGCGAGAGGGAGTTCTGTCGGTAGAGGATGGCGAAGTCGCGGTAGTCGGCATCTTCGCCGAGGCGGTAGTTCTGTATGGCGTCGGCCACGCGGTTGCCCTCGTCTTTCTCGTCGACGGCACGGATAAGACGTATGCGGTTACCCACGCCGTTGTCGCTCCACAGTTCTTTCTGTATCTGGTCGCGGTTACGGCTGATGATGCTGTTGGCGGCGTTGACGATGTTCTTCGTCGAGCGGTAGTTCTGCTCGAGCTTGAAGAGCTTCATGTCGGGGTAGTCGCGCTTGAAGTTGAAGATGTTCTGTATGTTGGCACCACGGAAGGCGTAGATGCTCTGTGCGTCGTCGCCCACCACGCAGATGTTCTGGTTGCGGGCGGCCAGTTTTTTCACTATGAGGTATTGTGCGTAGTTGGTGTCCTGGTACTCGTCAACCATGATGTACTGGAAGCGTTGCTGGTACTTCAGCAGCACGTCGGGGAAGTCGCGCAACAGGATGTTCATGTTGAACAGCAGGTCGTCGAAGTCCATGGCGTTCGAGTTGTGCAGGCGCTGGTCGTACATCTGGTAGATGGTGCCGATGGCGGGCCGCTTGCTGTCGATGTCGGTCTGGTAGATTTCGGGGTTCTCCTGGTAGTCCTTGGGGCCGAGGAGGTTGCTCTTGGCCATGGAGATGCGGCTGAGGACCGTGGAGGGCTTATAGGTCTTGGGGTCGAGGTTGAGCTGCTTGACAATCTGCTTGATGGCGGCCTTGGAGTCGTCGGTGTCGTAGATGGTGAAGCTCGAGGTATAGCCTAGCTTGGTGGCTTCGGCGCGCAGCACGCGGGCGAAGATACTGTGGAAGGTACCCATCCACAGGTTGCGTCCTTCGCCACCCACCAGCTTGATGATACGTTCCTTCATCTCGTTGGCGGCCTTGTTGGTGAAGGTCAGCGCCAGAATATGGAAGGGATCTATACCCAGTTCCATGAGATGTGCTATGCGGTAGGTGAGGGTGCGTGTCTTGCCGCTGCCGGCACCGGCGATAATCATCACCGGGCCGACGGTGCATTCCGCCGCCTCGCGCTGGGGTTCGTTGAGTTGGTCTAGCAGTTCGCTCATTTCCTTGCTTTACTTTCGTTTAAAAAGCGCCCGCCACTAAATCATGGTGGGCGCTGGCTTGATATGCTTGCTTACTTATTTCTTAAATTCTTAGCTGCACTTGCTCCAGCCACACTGGGGACAGCTCTTGCAGCCGCCAGTGTAGATGAGCTTGCTGCCGCAGTCGGGACAGGTCTCTCCGGTCTCGGTACCGTCCTTGATGTAGCGTTTCAGGGCGCGGGCCACACCGTTACTCCAGGTGGTGATGCTGTCGGTGTCGAAGGTCAGCTTGCCGATGAGTTCCACCACGTTGGGGATGGGCATGCCGTGACGCAGGATACCCGAGATGAGCTTGGCATAGTTCCAATACTCCTTGCGGAACATGCGCGAGAGGCCTTCCATGGTGATATGGTAGCCGTCTTGGTCGGTGAACTGGAAGTCGTAGCGGGCATGCTCCTGGTCTTTCTCCTTCACGCGGATCACCCAGCCTTTCTCTACCCACTTGGGGAGGAGGAAGTTCTCGGCGCGGCCGGTGAAGATCTCGTAGGGGCGGCCCTCATACATGCCGACGACAGCAATCCAGTCCTCCTTCTCGTTCTTGAAACGCACCACCTCGGCCTCCAGCTTCTTGGGACGCTTGGGGGCTTTGTTCTCGCCGAAGCCATGGTTCTCTTCTTTCTTGCCCTCGCTGGTGCTGACGAGCACGCCGGTACGCGAGCCGTCGCGATAGATGGTGCAGCCCTTGCAGCCACTCTCCCACGCTGTCTCATAAATCTTGCTCACCACCTCCTTGGTGGTCTCTTTGGGGATATTCACGGTGACGGAGATGCTGTGGTCCACCCACTTCTGGATGGCACCCTGCATCTTCACCTTGGACACCCAGTCGATATCGGCACTGGTGGCGTGGAAGTAGGGGCTCTTCTCGATGACCTTCTGCAGGTCGGCGTCGTTCATGTGCATCACCTCGTCGACATCGTAGCCGTTGATGCGGGCCCAGTCGAGGAACTTGGGGTGGAACACATTGTACTCCTCGAAATAGTCGCCGTTCTCGTCCTTGATGATGTTATGTCCATTCGACTGTTTGTCATTCTCCGGACGGTTAATCTTCTTGCGGCGCTTGTAGCTCACCAGGAAGACGGGCTCGATGCCGCTGGTAGTCTGGGTGCAGATGCTCACCGTGCCGGTAGGTGCGATGGTCAGCAACGCGATGTTACGGCGGCCATGCTTCACCATCTCCTCATACAGTTCGGGGTCAGCCTCGCGGATGCGGCTGATGAGGGGGTTCTTCTCCTCGCGGCGGGCGTCGTAGATGGGGAAGCATCCGCGCTCCTTGGCGAGCTGCACACTCGAGGCATAGGCGGCACAGCACAGCGTCTGCTGCACCTTGACGGCGAAGGCCGTGGCCTCCTCCGAGCCATACTGCAGCCCCATGGCGGCCAGCATGTCGCCCTCGGCGGTGATGCCGAAACCACTGCGGCGACCCTCGAGGCACTTCATCTTGATATTCAGCCACAGATTGTGCTCCACCTGCTTGATTTCGTCGCTCTCGGGGTCACTCTCGATCTTCTTCAGTATCTGGTCCACCTTCTCCAGCTCCAGGTCGATAAGGTCGTCCATCAGGCGCTGTCCCTTCATCACATGCTCCCTAAAGAGGTCGAAGTTGAACGAAGCCTCCTTGGTGAAGGGGTTCTCCACATAGCTGTAGAGGTTGATGGCCTGCAGACGGCAGCTGTCATAGGGGCAGAGGGGAATCTCGCCACAGGGGTTGGTGCTCACTGTGCGATAACCGAAGTCGGCGTAGCAGTCGGGCACGCTCTCGCGGAGGATGGTGTCCCAGTAGAGCACGCCGGGCTCGGCACTGCTCCATGCATTGGCGATAATCTTGTTCCAGAGGGCACGGGCGTCAATCTGCTTGGTGTAGGTGGGGTTGGGCGAGTCGATGGGGTACTGCTGCACGAAGGGCTTGCCGCTCTTCACACACTCCATGAACTCGTCGGTAATCTTCACGCTGACGTTGGCGCCGGTAATCTTGCCCTGCTCCAACTTGGCGTCGATGAACTGTTCCGAGTCGGGATGCTTGATGCTGATACTGAGCATCAAGGCACCGCGACGTCCCCCCTGCGCCACCTCACGGGTGGTGTTCGAGTAGCGCACCATGAAGGGCACGATACCCGTAGAGGTCAAGGCGCTGTTTTTCACGGGACTTCCGCCGGGACGGATATGGCTCAGGTCGTGACCCACGCCACCGCGGCGCTTCATCAGCTGCACCTGCTCCTGGTCAATCTTCATGATGCCGCCATAGCTGTCGCTGTTGCCCTGGTTTCCGATGACGAAGCAGTTGGAGAGGCTCACCACCTGGAAGTTGTTGCCAATACCGCTCATGGGGCTGCCCTGCGGGACAATGTACTTGAAGTCCTTGAGCAACTGGTAAATCTCCTCCTCGCTCATGGGGTTCTGGTACTTCTCCTCGATGCGGGCATACTCCGCGGCGAGGCGGTGGTGCATCATGTCGGGGTTCAGCTCGTAAATCTTATCCTCGTCGCGCAAGGCATACTTATTCATCCACACATTGGCGGCCAACTCGTCGCCATGAAAATATTCCACCGAGGACTTCATGATTTCCTCTGGGGTATACTGCTTATATTCCTTAGGAGCCTTCACTGGCTCAACCGCTGAAAACAAGTCGCCTTGCATAATCCGTAATTTTATTTTTGTCATGCAAAAATAGACAGAAAAACGGTAACCGTGGAGAAGAGTTATCAACAAGGATGAACCTATGTGGGTGCGTCCTTTATCTGTCAATCGTTTGCTCGGTTGAAAACATGATACAAAAACGTTTCTCCTCACATGTCAAAAAAACTTTGTATCTTTGCACCATGAACCCATGGTTAGAGGTTAGAGGTTATGGGTTATAGACGCTTGCGCAGTAACGTGTCGCGGCAGCCTTCCATAACCAATAACCTATAACCCATAACCTTTAAAAAGATGCAAGAATTCACCTTTCAAAACCCCGTAAGAATCCATTTCGGACATGACAAGCTGGCCCTTCTCGGCAAGGAGCTGAGCCAATTCGGCAAACGTGTGCTGCTGACCTATGGCGGCGGCTCCATCAAGCGTATCGGCCTCTACGACCGCGTCGTGGCGGCAGTAAAAGAGGCAGGCATGGAGCTCTTCGAGCTGTCCGGCATCGAGCCCAATCCCCGCATCAGCTCCGTGCGCGAGGGCGCACGCCTGTGCAAAGAACATAAGATTGACGTACTGCTGGCCGTGGGCGGCGGCTCCACCATCGACTGCACCAAGTGGATCGCTGCCTCCGCCTGTGTGGAGCACGACGCCTGGGACTTCTTCGACTACGACAAGCGGTCGCCCGTAGAGAAAGCCCTGCCCATCGTCAGCGTGCTGACCCTCTCGGCCACAGGCTCGGAGATGGACAGCGGCGGCGTCATCTCCAACCCCGAGACCAACGACAAGCGCGGCCGACTCAGTCCCCTGCTCTTCCCTAAGGTCTCCTTCCTCGACCCCACGCTGACCTATACCGTCAGCCCCTACCAAACGGCTTGCGGCTCGGCCGACATCTTCTCCCACCTCATGGAGGTCTACTTCACCACCGACCAGAGCATGTTCCTCATCGACACCTTCATCGAGGGCATGATGCGCACCGTCATCCGCTACGCCCCCATCGCCATGCGGGAGCCGGAGAACTACGAGGCCCGTGCCAACCTCATGTGGGCCTCCTCGTGGGCCATCAACGGCCTCGTGGGCTGCGACAAGCCTCAGGCTTGGAGCTGCCACCCCATGGAGCACGAGCTCTCGGCGGTCTACGACATCACCCACGGCCATGGCCTGGCCATCCTCTCGCCCCGCTGGCTGGAATATTGCATGAGTGGAGAGTGTGCTGGCGCTATCATCAATAAGATTGCCCAGTTCGGCATCAATGTCTTCGGCATCGAACCTACCATGCCGCAGAAGGAGATAGCCATTCGTGCCATCGACGCCCTCGCCCATTTCCTCTTCGACACCCTCGGCCTCCAGCGTACGCTGCCCGAGGTGGGCATCGTCGACGAGACCCACTTCGACTCCATGGCCTACAAGTCCGTCCTCCCCTTCAAAGGGAAACTCCCGGGCTTCCGCCCATTGACGAAAGAAGATGTGATTGAAATCTACAGGATGTGCATGAAATAAAAAGAAGAAGCGGCCGTCTGTAATGAACCCCGAAAGTTGGACAAAAAACTTTCGGGGTTTTATTATGAGGAAAAGACACACGATAGAGGAACGGATACAAGCCGTCAGGATGTGCCAAAGAGGGCACAGTGCAGATCATGTTTCC
>Ga0310694_10001039_pt1 | contig 32969 bp, 36 predicted proteins | sample 174DNAGHGhighgp2_FD_203884 | JGI IMG/M metagenome (GOLD analysis project Ga0310694, IMG submission 203884) | Sheep rumen microbial communities from Palmerston North, Manawatu-Wanganui, New Zealand - 1742 DNA GHGhigh gp2 (v2) (version 2) | ecosystem: Host-associated > Mammals > Digestive system... | reverse complement strand
TAAGTGCGAAGGGAATCAAAAGTAGGTTCAAAATGCTGGCTCATCGGCAGTCCTCCAATTGGTTTATATTTTCCGTTTACTGTCAATGTAGCCGAAAGGGAACGGCATGTCAAGAAAAACAAAAAGGGAACAGGAATTTATGATATAATTATCCAAATCAGACGCAAAAGGGGACGGAACGATGCGAATTTCAGAGCTGCTGAAACGGGATGGGGTGACTTTCTCCCTGGAGGTTTTTCCGCCGAAAACGTCCGAAAAGTACAGTGAAACCGCGGAGACCGCGCGCGAAATTGCCAGGCTGAAACCTGATTTTATGAGTGTGACATACGGCGCCGGCGGCGGAACGAGTGAATTTACGACCGGGATCGCCGCGGATATCCAGAAGACCCTTGGCGTTCCGACGCTTGCCCACCTGACCTGCGTCTCTTCCACAAGGGCGCACGTGATGAAGATGCTGCAGCTTTACCGGGAGAACGGGATCGAGAATATCCTGGCCTTGCGGGGGGATATTCCGAAGGACGGAAAGGTATCGGAGGATTACCGGTTTGCGATGGAACTGATCCGGGATATCCGGGAGCACGGTGATTTCTGCATCGGCGGCGCATGCTATCCCGAAGGGCATATCGAAAGCGTACACAAAGCGGATGACCTGAAACACCTGAAGGAAAAGACGGATGCGGGACTGGATTTCCTGACCACGCAGATGTTTTTCAACAATTCGGTATTCTACAATTTCCTGTACCGTGCGCGGGAAGCGGGCATTACTGTGCCGATCATTGCCGGGATTATGCCGATCACGAACCCGAAGCAGCTTTTGCGCAGCGTTGCCATGAGCGGAACGGATGTGCCGCAGCGTTTCCGTGCCATTGTTGATTGTTTCGGAGAGAATCCGGCGGCGATGAAACAGGCGGGGATTGTCTACGCAACGGAGCAGATCATCGACCTGATTGCCAACGGGATCCGCCATATCCATGTTTATACCATGAACAAGCCGGAAGTGGCGGAAGGCATTATGAATAATCTTTCCGAGATCCTGAAGTGAAGGTGAGCGGATGAGGGTCCCGGTAGAAGAGGCGCTGCGCTATATAGGCGCCAAGGAGGCGGACGCGGATACCAGGCGCCTTGCGGAAGATTGCGCGCGGATCATGGAGAGCCGCCTGTCGCCGCGCTTTCTTTGGCGCGCCTTCCGGATCCGCCGGGGCGAGGGCCGGACCGAACTGCCGGAAGCCGGGATCACGCTCCCCGGAAAGCTTGCAGGGACGATGCTGACGGAATGCTCCGGAGCTGTACTGCTGGCGTGTACGCTCGGCGCAGGATTTGAGCGGATGATGAAGGAGTGGGAATCGCGGGATATGGCGCGGGCTGCCATGATGGATGCCTGCGGCAGCGCGTGGACAGAGGCAGCATGCGATGAAGCGGAACGGGAGATCGGCAGCCGTTTCCCCGGGGAATACATGACGGACAGGTTCAGCCCCGGATACGGCGACCTTCCGCTTGATCTGCAGGCGGATATCCTGCGGGCGCTTGACGCGGAAAGAAAGCTGGGCCTTACCGTAAACGGGAGCTGCCTGCTGATGCCGGCCAAATCGGTTACGGCGATCCTCGGACTTTCCGGAAAGCCGCAGGGAGCCAGGATCCGGGGCTGCGCATTCTGCCTGCTGCAGGCGGAATGCGAATACAGAAAGGAGCAGAAATTCTGTGGAAATGAAACTGCCTGAGCTGCTGGACGGAGCGATGGGAACCATGCTGCAGAAGAGCGGCATGAAACCGGGAACTGTTCCGGAAACCCTGAATATCACGGATCCCGGAAAAGTGGCGGAGGTGCACCGAGCGTATATCCGGGCGGGCAGCCGCGCAATCTACGCAAATACCTTCGGGGCAAACAGCCTGAAGCTGAAGGATACGGGATACACGGTGGCGGAAGTCGTTGCCGCGGGTGTCCGGATTGCCAGGGAATGCGCGAAGGAAACAGGGGCGCTGGCCGGCCTGGATGTCGGTCCGCTGGGCGTGATGGTTGAGCCCCTGGGTTCCCTGCCCTTTGAAACGGCGGTGGATTTATACAAGGAAGTGATGAAGGCCGGTGCGGATGCCGGCGCGGATCTGATTGCCATCGAGACGATGAGCGACCTGACGGAAACGCGCGCGGCGGTGATTGCAGCAAAAGAGGCAACCGACCTGCCTGTATTCGTAACGATGAGCTTTGACAGCACGGGGCGGACTTTCACGGGCTGTACGCCGGCTTCCATGGCGAGGACGATGGAAGGGCTCGGCGCAGACGCCGTCGGCGTCAACTGTTCACTGGGACCGCGGGAAATGGTTCCGATTATCCGGGAGATTCGGGAGAATACTACGCTGCCGGTCATCGCCAAACCCAATGCCGGCCTGCCGGATCCGGTAACAGGAGCTTACAGTGTGGACGCGGCGGAATTTACCGCTGCCATGCAGGAACTGGCAGCCGCCGGCGCAGAGATCCGCGGCGGATGCTGCGGGACAGATCCGTCGTTTATCGAGGCCCTGGCGCATTCCGTGTTTCCAAGGGCCGCGAAGCGGGAAACCGGGAGCGCGGTGTGTTCCGGGCCGGTCTGCCTCCGGACAGAGGGAATCAGGGTCATCGGGGAACGGATCAATCCGACCGGGAAAAAACGGATGCAGCAAGCCCTGCTGGAGGATGACACGGATTACCTGGTTGAGATGGCGATCCGCCAGGCGGATGCCGGCGCAGAAATCCTGGACGTGAACGTCGGTTATCCAGGGGTGGACGAGGCGGTAATGCTGCCGAAAGCTGTGAAAGCCATCCAGGCGGCGGTGGACCTGCCCCTGCAGCTGGATTCAGCAAATCCGGAAGCCATTGAAGCCGCACTGAGGGTATACAGCGGAAAAGCTGCTGTGAACTCCGTGAACGGCAAGGAAGAAAGCCTGCGTTCCGTCCTGCCGCTGGTGAAAAAATACGGCGCGGCTGTGGTTGGCCTGACGCTGGACGAGGACGGCATTCCGGCCACAGCGGAGAAACGCTTTGCAATTGCGGAAAAGATCCTGCACCGGGCGCTGGCTGCAGGCATCCCCAGGGAGGACGTATGGATCGACTGCCTGACGATGACGGTGTCTGCACAGCAGGAACAGGCAAAGGAAACCCTGCGCGCGGTGCGCATGGTGACGGAGAAACTGGGGCTGAAGACGGTGCTGGGCGTCAGCAATATCTCTTTCGGACTGCCAAACCGGCTGCTGGTGACACAGGCATTCCTGGCCAGCGCGCTGGAGGCAGGACTGACGATGCCCATTGTTAACCCGAACCAGAAGGAAATCATGGACCTGATCGCCGCACGCAGGGTGCTTAACGGTGAAGACGCGGAATGCAGGGATTATATCGGGCGCTTCGCGGAGACAGTCCCGGAAGGGCAGCCTGCGGAAAGGAAAGCTGCGCCGGAGGGGATGACGCTGGGTGAAGCGATCCGCAAAGGGCTCAGGAATGAGGCCGGAAAGCTGACTGTCCAGGCGCTGCAGACGCGAAAGGAAATGGAACTGGTAGAACAGGAACTGATTCCTGCGCTGGAACAAACCGGGGAAAAGTATGAGCAGGGGAAGGTTTTCCTGCCGCAGCTGCTGTCTGCAGCTCAGGCGGCGCAGTCCGCCTTTGAAGTGATCCGCTCCTCCCTGCTGAAAAAAGGGGAAAAAGGCACGGAACGCGGAGCGCTGATCATGGCCACGGTCCAGGGAGATGTTCATGATATCGGAAAAAATATTGTCATTACAGTGCTTGAGAATTACGGTTACCGGGTGCATGACCTCGGGCGGGACGTTCCGCCGGAGACAATAGTGAAGGAAACAAGGGAGAAAGGGATACGCCTTGTCGGACTCAGCGCGCTGATGACCACGACGCTGCCGGCGATGGAGAAGACGGTCCGCCAGCTGAAAGCGCTTGAAAACCCGCCGGAAGTGATGGTCGGGGGCGCTGTGGTGACAGACGAGTATGCCCGGAGTATCGGAGCGGACTATTATGCAAAAGACGTCAGGGACGCGGTGAAGATCGCATCCAGGGTTTTCAGCGTTTAACGGCGGAAGGCATGAAACCGGCCGGAGGGGTGACCTCCGGCCGGTTTCATGCGGAATGGGGAAACGCTTACTCTTCCGTTTCTATGGATTCTTTGACAGTGACAAGGACTTTACGGTCGTAGCAGCTGAAGATGCTGTCGACAGCCTCCTTGCCGGGAGCTTTGGTGAGCAGGCTGACCAACGGTACCAGTACCAGGCCGAAGATCATGCAGAACGCGCCGGCATTGATCGGGGACTGGAGAAAACCGAGGTTGACGTTCAGCACTTTCAGGTTGGCAAGCATGTCGATGATCATGAATACGGTTGAGAAAACCATGGAAGCCCAGCAGCCGCGGGCAGTCGTGCGCTTCCAGTAGAGGCCGTAGAGGAACGGGGCCAGGAACGCACCCGCCATGGCACCCCAGCTGACGCCCATCGCCTGGGCGATGAAGGCGACGCTTGACTTTGCCTGGACGATGGCCAACACGGCGGAGATGACAATGAAGACCACGATCAGCACACGCATGATGAGCAGCTGCTTTTTCTCGTCCATGTCCCTGATGACACGGCCTTTGAGCAGGTCCAGCGTTACGGTGGAGGAGGAAGTCAGCACAAGGGAGGAGAGCGTGGACATCGAGGCGGAAAGCACAAGGATGATGACCACAGCGATCAGGAACGGAGAGAGAGATTCCAGCATTGTGGGGATGATGGAGTCATATCCGTTGGCGGCAATATCGATCCTGTCGGAGAACAGGCGTCCGAAACCGCCCAGGAAATAGCAGCCGCCGGCGACGACAATTGCAAAGAAGGTGGAAATGATCGTTCCCTTATGGATGGCGCCTTCACTTTTGATGGCGTAAAATTTGCCAACCATCTGCGGCAGGCCCCAGGTGCCGAGCGAGGTAAGGAGCACAACACCCAGCAGGCTCAGGGGATCCGGGCCGAAGAAGGAATTGAAGATGCCGGGAACGTCGCCGTTCGCGATGCCGGAATCCTGCGCGGCGGACAGCCCTTTCAGGGATTCAATGAAGCCGCCGTTGTTGCCGAGCACGGCCAGGATGACAGCAACGATGCCAATCAGCATGATGATGCCCTGGATGAAGTCATTGACTGCAGTCGCCATATAACCGCCGACGATCACATAGACAGCTGTCAGGACCGCCATGACGATGACACAGACGGCGTAGTCGATGCCGAACGCCATCCGGAACAGGCGGCTCAGGCCGTTGTACAGGGAGGCTGTGTAGGGGATCATGAAAATGAAAATGATGACGGATGCGGCGATTTTCAGTGAAGTCGCATTAAAGCGCTTTTCAAAGAAATCCGGCATGGTAGCGCTGGAGAGGTGCTGGGTCATAATGCGGGTACGCCGGCCGAGAATCACCCAGGCCAGGAGCGAACCGATCAGCGCGTTGCCGATGCCGACCCAGGTGGAGGCGATGCCAAACTTCCAGCCGAACTGGCCAGCGTAGCCAACGAAAATAACGGCGGAGAAGTATGACGTGCCATAGGCAAAAGCAGTCAGCCAGGGACCGACGTTCCGCCCGCCGAGCACAAAACCGTTTACGTCGGTGGAATGCCTGCGGCAGTAGAAACCGACGTAGATCATGACGCCGAAGAAAACCAGGAGCATGCTGAGCTTGAGCGCGAGTTCACCGAATGACATGAAAACCCCTTCTTTCTGTGGCCCGGCTTATGAAAAAAGCCCCTGTGTCCGTCCGGACACAGAGGGCGAATTCACTCGCGGTACCACCTCAGTTTTACTGCATGAAAGCAGCCTCAGGATACTAACATATCCTTCACGCTGTAACGGGCGAACCCGGCGTTCCTACTTCCCGGGATGGGGTTGGGATTGCTGCTCCGGAGGGTAATTCGGAAAGACGGCCTGTCCGCCTTGCACCGGCCGGCGGCTCTCTGCACAGGGAAACGACCTTCCTACTGAGTCTCTTTCATCGCACCGCAATCATAGTACGGCGCTTATTCAGCGTCAAGAGGAGAAACACTGAAAGAACAAAGACGGTCCGGGAGCCGCGGCATGCGTTTTTAATATATTGACAAGCCGGAATGAAGTGGTATAATGTCCGCGTTCCGACGGAACAAAGACGCTGGGGGCGCCGCGGTGCGGCTGAGAGGACGGAGGTCCGACCCTTGGAACCTGATGTAGGTTATCCTACCGTAGGGAAGCGCAAAACTGACCTGTATGCGCTTCCGGATGGGGGCGCTTTTTTCGTGCGGAATAGAGAACAAAAATGAGAGGCGTAATGAACATGTCCGAAACGAAAAAGGGTACTCCAATCCGCTGCCTGACGGAAGGCGGCATCTGTGTCGGCCTGGCGATTGTATTAAGCTACCTGAAGATTCCCATTATGGCGGGTTTCGGAGGATTCGGAGGCAGCATCGATTTTGTTATGGTCCCGCTGATCGTCTTCGCGGTCCGCTGGGGTCTCGGGTGGGGCATCGGCGCCGGGCTGGTGTTCGGGACGCTGAAGTATTTCCTGGGTTCCAGCGGCGCGATCAGCTGGGTATCCATCATTTTCGACTATTCTGTGGCGTATGCCTTCGTCGGATTCGCGGGACTGTTCCGGCGCAAATACATGCTGCTTCCTGTGGCCGCGCTGGTGGGAGGTTTTGCCAGGTTCATCATTCACTTCATCAGCGGCGTGACAGTTTATGCCCAGTACATGCCGGAGGAATTCATGGGAATCAGCGGAATGACGCCCTTCGTGTATTCCCTGCTGTACAACGGAACCTACATGCTGCCGAATACCGTGATCGCCGTCGCGGTCTGTGCTGCACTGATTCCGGTGATTCCGAAGCTGGAACGGAGATGAGCAGGAGACGCTGCAGCTGCCGGGTTTGACAGTAAAAAAACAGGCGCATATAATTGGGAGGTCCGGTTCCGGAGATGAACCGGGCCTTTTCCAATGACCATGACGGAGGAGCACAGAGATGACGCTGACGAACAACCCCGCCTTTGCGGTCTGCCTGATGCTGGCCGGTTTTGCGGCAGCAGCGGTATGGTATGGTTTCAGGCTGAAAAAGGAGCACCTGCCTGCGCGCGCCGCCCTGGCGGCGGCTGCAGCCGGGGCATTGCTGGCACTGGTCTGCGCGAAAGCAGGGTATTTGCTTCATGATATGGGGGCAAATCTTTTCGAGGGCTATTTTGATGAGGTAACGGCGTTCGATCCCGCCATGTTTTCCTTTGTTGCCGGCGCTGCAGGGTTTTCAGCGGGGGTCGCGGTTTCGGCACGCATCAGCGGCATCCGCCCGATGAAGGCGCTGGATCTTTTCGCCGCGCCCGGCTGCGCGTTTATCTTCCTTGCCAGGATTGCGGAAGGCGGGATGGATACCATCGGTATCGGAGGTGAAGTCACAGCGGAATGGCTGCGTTTCTTCCCGCTTGCGATGAAGGACAGCTGGGGGGACGCGTACCTGGCTGTTTTCGTGCTGGAAGCGCTTTGGGCCCTGGTATGCCTGGTTCCTGCCCTTCAGGGAAGGAAAACGGAAAGCCGGGAAGGGGATACCTTCCGGCGGACGGCAGTCTGGCTGCTCGGCACCCAGATCGGCTTTGAAATGCTGCTCACATATCCATATATCCGTTCTTTCTATACCAGCTTTGTCAGCCTGGAGCAGATCCTCTGCGCCATCCTGTTCATGGTGATCGCAGTGTGCGGCTGCAGGAGAAACAGAAACTGGAAGCCGGTTATTGCATCGGTGGCCCTGCTGCTGCTGAGCATGCTGTTCCAGTTCTACCGTGACAACAAGATCGGGATTATTTTTGAGGAAGGCTGGGAGTGGGCGCTGGACAACAAAGAGGCGATTTCCCGCACGATGTTCCTGCTGATTTCCGTGGGGCTGATCCTGGCCGGCGAGCGTTCCATCCGGCTCCGGAAAGGGAAAATGTAAACGGGAAGAAGCGATATTGTACAGGAATTGTAACAAAGTCTTGCAATTTTGGTAAAAATACGATAAGATTCTTCTGTTAATGATTAACGATTCATCAAGGAAACCGGAAATCGGAAACGAAAGGGTGTTATCGGTGGGAAAGCGGATCCTCTTGGTCGACGATGAGCCTTTGATCCTCAAGGGCCTGAAATATACCCTTGAACAGGAAGGATACGAGACGGAGAGCGCCATGGACGGCGAGGAAGCGCTGGCCATGTTTGAATCCGGCAATTTCGACCTGATTCTGCTGGACGTGATGCTGCCGAAACTGGACGGGATTTCCGTATGCCAGCGTATTCGTGAGCACAGTGATATCCCGATTATCATGCTGACAGCCAAGGGCGAGGACATGGACAAAATCCTCGGCCTGGAATACGGCGCTGACGATTACATGACAAAGCCCTTCAACATCCTGGAAGTCAAGGCCAGGATCAAGACGATTCTCCGCCGGGTTTCCGGCAACCTGCAGCAGCAGGAGCACCGGGTGATCCGGGTGCACGACATGGAGATCAACCTGGTGAAGCGCAGCGTAACCCTGGGCGGAAAGGATGTAAAGCTGACAGCCAAGGAATTCGACCTGCTCCAGATGTTCGTAACCAACCGCGGAACCGTGTTCAGCCGGGAGCAGATGCTGGAAACCGTATGGAAGTACGATTACGCCGGTGACGCCCGTACGGTGGACGTGCATATCCGCCGCCTGAGGGAAAAGATTGAACGGGATACCTCAAAGCCTGAATTCATCTTTACCAAATGGGGAGTTGGTTACTATTTCACGGATCAGGATTAAACGTTTTGTCGGAGCCAGCATCAGGTGGAAAATCCTGCTGGCTTTTTTTGTCATTGTGGGGCTTTCCTTTGCCGTGGCAGCGACCAACCTGACCGGGCTTGTCCGGGACTACCTGTTTGAACAGAAGACGCGCGAGGACAGCCTGCTGACCGCGAAAGCAGCAGCTGCCGCGGCGCCTTTTTTTGATACGGCTGATCCGGAGGAAATCCACCGCGTACTGGCCGAAAATGCCCAGTCCATGGACGGCCGGCTGATGCTGATCGACCAGGATGGCAAGGTCCAGTATGATACGATGCGGGACATGAGCGGACGCCGGCTCCAGATGGAGGAAGTGCTGCTGGTCCTGACCGGAAGCTCGGAACAGGCTTACGGGATCCACTCGCCCGGCGAACCGGGCACATCCGGAATGGGCGGAAGCGATTACAACGGCCAGCTGGCTTACAGCGTGCACGCCATGGACGGGGAGAACGGGCAGATCGGCGCGTTGCTGTTCGTCAGCCGGATCCAGTCCCTGATGGATTCACTTGGGACCGTGCAGCTGCAGCTGATCAGCGTGTTCGTGCTGATAGCAATCGCCGCGCTGGTCCTTGCCCTGATCATCAGTCAGGTGGTTACCAAACCGATTACGAACCTGAGCCGTACAATGCGCAAAATGGGCAAGGGGGACCTGAGCGTCCGCGTGCCGGTGCGGGGCAGCGGTGAACTGCGGGAACTGGCGGAAAACTACAATACGATGGCAGCTCATCTTGAACGCCTGGACAAGACCAGAAGCCAGTTCGTCTCCAATGCAAGCCATGAGCTGAAAACACCGCTGGCCACGATGAAGATCATGCTGGAAACGGTGATGTACCAGCCGGATATGCCTGCGGAGCTGCGCGCTGAATTTATGCAGGATATGAACCATGAAATCGACCGGCTGACAGGGATCATTACGGACCTGCTGACACTGACAAAAATGGACAGCGAGACGGGCAAGATGAAGAAGGAACCCGTCGACATGAGCGCACTGACGACGGAAGTGATCCACCACCTGCGCCCGGTGGCGGAAAAACGCGGGCAGCGGATGGAAAGCAATATTGTTTCAGACCTGGTCATGCCCGGGGACAGGGACCGCCTCTATCAGATCCTCTACAACCTGGCAGACAATGCAATCAAGTATTCCCCGGACGGGGGCAGGATTGCCGTTTCACTGCGCACGGAGGAGGACGGCCTTGTCTGGCGTGTGCGGGACAACGGTGTAGGAATTCCGGCAGAGGACCAGGAGCATATTTTCGAACGCTTCTACCGGGTTGATAAGGCAAGGAGCCGGGAGACCGGCGGCACAGGACTGGGCCTGAGTATCGTGAAACAACTGGTGACGATGCATGGCGGTGAAATCACCGTACACAGCGAACCCGGCCGGGGATCCGAATTTAAAGTAGTCTTTCCGCAGGGAGGTACAGCGTCATGATAAAAAAAGCCTGCTGCCTGCTGACAGCCCTGTGCCTGCTGATGGCCGTGACCGGCTGTGCCCGTAAAGGCGCGGAAGAAAGGGAACCGGTAAACACGCTGCCGCCGGCATCCGTGCGGTGGGAAGCACCGGACGGGGACCGGGCAATCCGCAAGCCTGCGGATTATGTGCTCTATGTGCCTGAACAGAATGCCCAGCAGCTGGAGCCTGTCGGGATCCGCCTGGATGAGGCAGACCTGAAGGATACGGCGTCAGAACTTGTCCGGAACCTGCTGCGGGAAATCAATGAAAGCGGTGCGCTCCGGACAGAGCGCGAACTGGACACAGTCAGGGAAACGCCTGTGGAAATCAGCCGCGGAGTCTGCACGGTTAACCTTTCATCATCTGCCCTGCAGCTGAGCTACAGTGACTATTACAGGCTGGCGATCGCACTTTCCACAACGCTTTCTGCCCTCGATGAGATTGAATATGTGAATGTGCTGACAGCCGGGCAAAGTGTTGCGCTCGACTCCGCCGGCAGGCTGCCGATGGGTTCACTGATCGGGCATGCGGACGAGAACCTCTCCGTTCTCTGGGAACAGATGGAAGCACGCCGGACGCCCCAGGGCGGGGATGCGGGTAAAACATTGCTGAGCACGCAGGCGACGGTTTATTACCCGCTTACGGAGGGAAGAGGGATCGCATGCGAAAGCCGCCGGATTTCCTTTGAAGGGCAGACAGCCAGCCAGCTTTCCTCCGCACTTCTGGATGCCATCGGCGGAACAGTCCGCGCGAAGATCGAATCGGACAGCGTACCGGACCTGTGGGAGTATATGGTTCACGAACCGGTGACGAATGAAATGGAGGAAGGCGGAAAGCTGATCACGCTGAGCTTCAGGGGGGACCTCCAGGAGCTCCTGGACGGATGGCATACGGATATCTCCTGCCTGGCCGCGGCAATCACAATGACCCTGACGACATTTGTGCCGGGTACCGCAGCCGTGTGCCTGCGGATCGGGGACAAACCGGTGACTGAACTGGGCAATAACCGTTTCAGCGTGGGAACGATTCTGGGCGGACTGATGCGCCGAAACACGTTTATCAGGTTCCTGACAGGCAGTACCGGCGTTTATTTTGTGAAGGACGGTGCATTGGTCCGTACGGAACAGCCGGTGGAACGCGATGCGGCGGACAGTCCCAGGGTGCAGCTGGCTGCCCTGATGCAGGGGCCTGACAGCGTGGAACGGGAAAAAGGAATCGTTTCGCCCATGCCGGAAAGCATCCGGGAAGACGACCTGCTGGGGATATCAGCGGAAGGGGAGACGCTGCTGGTCAATTTCAGCCGCAGGTTCCTTGAAGCGGTGAAAGACCAGGGACCGGAAAACGAGATGCTCCTGTGCTATGCGGTTGTGAATACACTGTGCTGCAATACGGGCATGAAACGGGTGTGCTTCTTCTTTGAAGGAGAACAGGCGGAAAAGATTGCCGGGGAAATCTACTGGGCCGGGGAGTTCCTTTACAACCCGGAACTCTGAAACAATCATTGCCGTGTCAAAGGAACAGCTGCCGGGAAATGATGCCGGCGGCTTTTTCTGATTGTTCACATTGCGTTCATATTGCGGTCAAAATGCAGGCTTACAATACAGCCGAAAACCGAAAGGAGGTTTGACTTATGAGAAAGATGATGAATAAGAAAGCCCTGGGCGTCATTGCCCTGGCGCTTGTGTGTGTGATGGCTGGCACCGTGATCGGAACGGCGCATCCCGCCGCTGCGGCAGAAACGGAAAAAACAGTCCTGACTTCCCCGTTTACCGAGGCAATCGCCAAGGTTCGGGACAGCGTGGTAGGCGTTTATAACTACCAGCAGGTAAACACCTACGGGAATGGTTACGGATACGGCAACGGCTACGGATACGGCGGCAGTATCTGGGATATTTTCGGCTACGGATACGGCAACGGCTACGGATACGGCAACGGAAACGGATACGGCAACGGCGGCCGGCAGGAACAGGAAGTCAAAGCTGCCAGCGGGAGCGGCGTTGTGGTCGCGAAGGAATATGTGCTGACGAACTACCATGTGGTTGAAGGCGCCAGCAGCCTGAAGATCTCGATTGGCGGGGACGATTCCAACCTGTATGACGCAACTGTGGCAGCGGCTGATTCTGACAAGGACGTTGCCGTGCTGTATGTCCCGGGACTTCCGCTGGAGCCCGTTGAACTGGGCGACAGCGACAAGCTGCAGGTCGGCGACTGGGCGATCAATATCGGCAACGCCATCGGCTTTACCGGAACGGTTACCGCGGGCATCATTTCCGCACTGGACCGTGAGATTGAAAGCGACACGACCAAGATGGACCGCTTCGGACGCAGGAGCGCCGTGATCAATACAATGATCCAGACGGACGCGGCAATCAACAGCGGCAACAGCGGCGGCGGTATGTTCAATACAGCCGGCCAGCTGGTCGGTATCCCGACATTGAAATACAGCGGAAGCCGTTTTACCAGCGGTGCTTCCGTGGAATCCATCGGAATGTGCATCCCGATCAATGAAGCGAAACCCGTGATCGAAAAAGCACTGAGCGGGGAGAAGCAAGCCCCGGAAACGCCGGATGGGGATAAGCAGACAGCCGACAGCAGCGAACAGCAGGCCGGCGGCCGGATCGGCAAACCGCGCCTCGGTGTCTCCGTAGCAACCCTGAATACGTACGGTGTCCTGCCCAACGGCGCGTATATCATTACCGTGGAAGCCGGAAGCCCTGCAGAGAAAGCGGGCCTGAAGGCTGGCGACACGATTGTTGAACTGAACGGCCAGGTGCTGAACAATACGACGGACCTGATGGAAGGGCTGGAAGGCCTCCGTGAGGGTGACACTGTGAAGCTGACAGTGTGGCGGCCCAATGAAGTCAACGACGCGGAAAAAGCAGATATCAGCACGGAAGGTGAATACCTGGAGAACATCGAGGTAAGCCTTGCAATGCTTGACGCGGTCGCCCAGTAAACCGGCAGCGGCCTGACAGGCGCCGGGGAAGAAATTCCCCGGCGCTGTTGCGTTCCGGCATGGACGAAAAAGGATAAGAAACGACCAGATATTCGCTTTTCAGACTGTGGAAAACAGGATATAATGATTCCGTAGGTGTTATGATCCTTGTGACCGAAATGGGAGGAACACCATGACTGATTTCGTGAGCAGCTGGAACACGGATTCATTTTTGACTTATCCGGTCGGACCTCTGGGGCTGATTGCGATGCCCGGAACCGAGGAGATCGGTGAGAAGGTGAATAACTGGCTGAAGAAGTGGCGCGACCACGCGGAGGAATCCGAGCCCGGTGATATGCGCACTTCTCCCGGTATGGAACGCCAGGATTTCCTGATCAACGTTACCTGCCCGCGCTTTGGCAACGGTGAAGGCAAGGGAATGATCAAGGAAAGCATCCGCGGATACGATATTTATATCCTGTCGGATCCGGGCGCATATAATGTGACATACGAGATGTTCGGGCAGAGGATTCCCATGAGCCCGGACGAGCATTTTGCAAACCTGAAACGTATCATCGCTGCCATGAGCGGCAAAGCGAAACGCGTATCGGTCATTATGCCGATGCTTTACGAAGGCCGCCAGCACCGGCGCGCTTCCCGCGAGAGCCTGGACTGCGCCATGGCCCTCCAGGAACTCATCGGTATGGGCGTGAGCAATATCATCACTTTCGACGCGCACGACCCCCGCGTGCAGAACGCGATTCCCAACGCAGGATTTGAAAGCGTCATGCCGAGCTACCAGATTTTCAAAGCACTCCTTCGCAACGACAAGACGCTGAGGATCGACAAGGAACACATGATGATCGTCTCTCCCGACGAAGGCGCTATCGACCGGAATATCTTCTACGCTTCCGTCCTCGGGCTGGATATGGGGCTGTTCTACAAGCGCCGGGATTATACCCGCGTGGTAAACGGCCGGAATCCGATCGTCGCCCATGAATACCTGGGAGACAGCGTGGAGGGGAAGGATGTTTTCGTTGCGGACGATATGATCTCCAGCGGCGAGAGCATCATTGACCTGGCGAAGGAACTGAAAAAGCGCAAGGCCAACAGGATTTTTGCAGGATGCACGTTTGCCCTGTTTACGAACGGCCTGGAGAGCTATGAAAAAGCTTACCGGGACGGCCTGATCGACCGGGTGATTTCCACCAACCTGACTTACCGGAACCCTGAACTCGCAAAGACGGAATGGTTTGTGGAAGCGGACATGAGCAAGTACATCTCCTATATCATTGCGACGCTGAACCATGACCGCAGCCTGAGCATGCTGCTGAATCCGTATGACAGGATTCACGCGCTGATCAAGCGGTACAACAACGAACAAAAGGAAGCCGGAATGCGGCTGGTATAAAACGAACGCGCCGGGGCCAAATGGCTCCGGCGCATTCATTACCGGCCATAACGCCGGGAAAACGTCGAATCAGTCTGCTGAAAAGGTGCCGTCCTCAATCGCGGCAATCATATCGACGCGGCGCTGATGGCGGCCGCCTTCGAACTCCGCGGTCAGCCAGTGGCGTGCAATCATCTTTGCCACTTCGACGCCGACGACACGGGCGCCCATGGTCAGGATATTGCTGTTATTGTGGCGTTTGCTCAGTTCGGCGCTGTAGACATCGCTGCAGGTGCAGACACGGATACCCTTCACCTTGCCGGCGGCAATGCCGATGCCGATGCCTGTTCCGCAGATCAGGATACCGCGGTCGCATTCGCCGCCGGCAACAGCCTTTGCTGCTTTGTATCCGTATACAGGATAATCGTCGTCTCGGTTGGCTGCGTCATAGTTTCCGAAATCCTTCCATTCAAGCCCCATCTCATCCAGCATTTTTGCAATTTCCGCCTTCATGGCGACGCCGGTATGGTCACAGGCAAGCGCGATCATTGTGTATCCTCCTTTGCATCTTCATAGTACCTATGCTATAATACGCCATTGTTCAGCGAATTACAAGGAGGCCGGCTGGGATGCTTCACCATTGTGACCTGTGCCATATCGACCTGGACCGGATTACGGTCCGCCGCGGCGGTCAGGTGCTGCTGCAGGATGTGTCCATGCATATCCATTGCGGACAGCTGACGGTGCTGATTGGCCAGAACGGCGCAGGAAAGACGACACTGATCCGCGCATTGCTGGGGCAGATTCCGCATACCGGCATCATTCGCCATGTGGACAGCAGGGGGCTGGATATCCCGCACCTGCGAACAGGCTATGTTCCGCAGGTCCTGCAGTTTGACAGGGAAATGCCCCTGACGGTGCAGGATTACCTTGCAGCTGCCGTTTCCCGCCGGCCGGTTTGGGCGGGCGTATCAAAGCAAACGAAGGAAAAGGTTTCACGGATGCTGCGGGACGTGGACGCCGCAGGACTGGAAAACCGGCTGCTCGGACGCTGCTCCGGGGGTGAGCTGCAGCGGGTGCTGCTTGCGCTTGCGCTTGAGCCGGCGCCGGACCTGCTCGTGCTTGACGAACCGGTGAGCGGCATTGACCGTAACGGCCTGCGGATGTTCCTGGAAACCCTGACGGATCTCCGCACCACCCGCCATATGGCCATCCTGCTGGTAAGCCACGACCTCCGTTTCGTGCGTGAGTATGCGGACCACGTTGTGCTGCTGGAGAAATCCGTGCTGACGCAGGGAACACCGGGGGAAGTGTTTTCATCCCCTGAATTCAGTGCAGTTTTCGGAACCGGCGACGAAGAGGAGGATGACTGATGGAGGGAATCTACAGCATCATGGAAGCCATCCTTCCGCAGGACGCTTTCCGGTTTGACTTTATGAAGAACGCGCTGCTGGCGGTGCTACTGCTGACCCCGATGCTGGGGCTGCTCGGCACGATGGCGGTGAACCACCAGATGGCTTTCTTTTCAGACGCTCTTGGACATTCAGCGCTGACGGGGATCGGCCTGGGTATTGTCCTGGGGTTGCGGAACGACCTGCTGGCGATGCTTGTTTTCGGTGTGGTCTGGGCAGTCATGATCTGCCTGATCAAACAGTCCGGTTCCGCTTCGGCCGATACGATCATTTCCGTCTTCTCCTCAACATCCGTGGCTGCCGGGTTGCTGATCCTGGCCCGGGGCGGACAGTTTGCAAAGTATTCTTCGCTCCTGATCGGCGATATCCTTGCCGTATCGCCGCAGGATCTGCTGTATCTGCTGCTGGCGCTTGCCGTGACGCTGTCGCTGTGGATCGTCCTGTATAATGCACTCCTGATGACCAGCGTGGATCCGATGCTGGCCAGGTCCAGGGGCATCGCTACCCGGGCCATTGAGTGCGGGTTCGTGGTGCTGGTTGCGCTGGCGGTCATGCTGTCCATCCGATGGGTAGGTGTGATGCTGATCAACGCACTTCTGATCCTGCCGGCTGCCGCGGGGAGAAACCTCGCGAAGAATTCCCGCCAGCATGCAGCGTGGTCCGTGGGTATCGCCATGGTGAGCGGGATCGCCGGACTTATTCTTTCCTATTACCTGGATACGAGTGCCGGCGCGACGATCGTGCTGGCTGCCGCACTCTTTTACGCCGCCAGCCTGGCAGTTCGGGGGATCCGGAAATGAGAAGGGACAGGAATGAAACACGCAGGCTGGTTCTGCGCGGCCTGCGGGATGGCTTTCCCATCGGCCTCGGATATTTTGCAGTGGCGTTTTCCCTTGGCATCACTGCAAGGGGTGCCGGAGTCAGCCCGCTGCAGGGATGGATTGCGAGCATCCTGAACCATGCGTCTGCCGGGGAATACGCCCTGTATTCCCTGATTGCAGCGAACGCCGCATACTGGGAAATTGCGGCGGTCATTTTTGTAACAAACATGCGGTACCTGCTGATGAGCGCCTCACTGAGCCAGAAAATGCCCCGGCAGGCAGGCTTTCTCCGCCGGCTGACGACGGGCTTTTTCATCACGGACGAAATTTTCGGGCTGGGCATTGCCTGGCCGGGAACCCTTTCCAGCCTTTACCTGGGCGCAGCCTTTGTGCTGGCAGATGCCATGTGGGCAACGGGCACGCTCTGCGGCATCCTGGCGGGAAACGTCCTGCCGGCGGAGGTTGTTACGGCGCTGAGCGTGGCGATCTACGGCATGTTCCTGGCGATCATCATTCCGCCGGCGAGGAAAAACAGGACTGTTGCGGGGCTTGTATTGGCGGCCTTCGCATTCAGCTTCGCGGCCTCACGGCTGCTGCCAGGCCTGTCAGAGGGTATGCGTACGGTTATACTGACTGTAACCCTTTCCGCAACGGCTGCCTGCCTTTTCCCGGTCAGTGACGGGGATGAGGACGGAACGGAAGGGGGCATGAAAGCATGAGCCAGGGAGGCATCTGGATCGCAATCCTGGTCGCCGCCGCGGTCAGCCTCGCAGTGCGTGCGCTGCCGCTGACGCTGATTCGCCGAAAGATCAGGAACCGGTTTATACGATCCTTTTTGTTTTATGTACCCTATGTGACGCTGGCGGTCATGACTTTTCCGGCTATGGTTGACGCCGCGGTGCATCCTGCCGCGGGGATCGCGGCGCTTTTCGCGGGCGCTGCGGCTGCATGGTCGGGGGCCGGGCTCTTCCCGGTGGCGATCATATCCTGTGTGGTGGAATACCTTACCGGCCTGCTCTGACCGGAGATAAAGGCGGAGGAAGATATGGTTTCATTTACAAGCGATTACAATACAGGCGCGCACCCGGAAGTCATGAAGCGCCTGATCGACACAAACGCCGAAGCGGTGCCGGGGTACGGCGCCGATCCATTCTGCGCTGCAGCTGCGGAAAAAATCCGTTCCGCTGCCGGAGTCCCCGGCGCACAGGTTTTTTTCCTGACAGGCGGCACGCAGACAAATGCCGTTGTGATCTCGTCCATGCTGGCGGACTATGAGGGCGTGATTGCCGCGAAGACCGGGCATATCAGTGTGCACGAAGCCGGTGCTGTTGAATATACAGGGCATGAGGTCCTGGAACTGCCGCAGAAGGAAGGCAGGATTATCCCCGAGGACCTGGCGGCATACCTGGCCGCTTATTATGCCGACGACAATCACGAGCATATGACCTTCCCCGGAATGGTGTACCTGTCGCATCCGACGGAATACGGTACGCTGTATTCCAAAAGGGAACTCGGGCAGATTGCTGAAATCTGCCGGCAATACCGCATGACCCTTTTCCTGGATGGCGCGAGGCTGGCTTACGGACTGATGAGCGGGGAGACAGACCTGACCCTCCGGGATATTGCGGAATTGTGCGACGTGTTCTATATCGGCGGGACAAAAGCCGGCGCGCTGTGCGGGGAAGCGGTTGTGTTTACAAAGGAAAACATGCCCCGGCATTTCCTGACATCCGTGAAAAAGCGCGGGGCACTGCTGGCGAAAGGACGCCTCCTGGGCGTGCAGTTTGATGCGCTGTTCACCGACGGGCTGTTTTTCCGCATCGGACAGCATGCAATCGATATGGCGGAAAAAATGAAAGGGATTTTCCGCAAATACGGTATTCCGTTCTTTATCCAGTCGCCGACGAACCAGCAGTTTGTCGTCATGGAAGACGGAATGGTTGAGAAGCTCGGCAGGAAGGTTGCTTTTGAGTTTTGGGAGAAGAAGGATGAAACCCATACGGTCGTCCGGTTTGTGACGGGTTGGTCCACGTCGGAAAACGACCTGCTGGAACTCGACAGGTCGATTGAAGAAGTTATCTGCGGCGTATGATCCACCTGTCGGACAAAGCGAGCAGGGCGGGCAGCAAGGTCAGTACCAGCAGGACCGACATCAGGGCGCCTCTTGAGATCAGCAGGCCGATGCTCGAAATTTAATAGATGCTGCACAGCTTTCCGATCACATAGCCGGCGGTAACCAGGATGATCCCTGAAGTCAGCACAGTAGGAAGCGCGGTGCGCATTGCGGCCGGGACAGCTTCCGCGGCGGAAAGGCCTTTCCGCCGGAAGCTCCTGTACTGGTCAGAAACCAGGATGCCGTAATCGATGGTGGCGCCCATCTGGATGGAGAGGCAGATCAGGTAGGAAATGAAGAAAACCGGTTCCCCGGCGATTCGGCTGATGCCCATGGTGATCCAGATGGCTCCCTCAATGACGAATACCAGGATCAGCGGCAGAACCAGGGAACGGAAAGACAGGACCACAATCAGCAGGATTGCAAAGAGCGTAATCAGGTTTACCTTCAGCAGGTCACTCCGGAAAGCATGCCCGATATCGTAAGTGGACATGGCGGACCCGGTTATGTAGTAGCTGTCCCCATAAAACCGTTCCGCAGCTGCGAGCACAGTATCCATACAGGTGCTGAAATCCCGGTCTGTTGCAGAAAAGGCAGGTTCCATGACGATCCTGTGGTAATGATCCCCGACAAACACGCTTCGGGCGGCTGCCAGCTGCTTTTGCAGCTCTGCAACCTGCGGATTGCCCCCCGCGACCGAATCCGCTGCGGCAAGCAGGCGGTCTGCACGGACCGAATTCCCGAAACCGTTTACAAGGAAGAACAGGGACACAGCAGCCGGATTCATGCCGGTCATCTCCGCGACGTCAGCCGCGGAGTATTCTTTCAGGGCGGCTGCCCCGGTCGTCACCATTGCCGTAATATCCCGGACCACGGGGGACCCGTCCGCGCGCCTGAGGGAGGCAAGGTCCCGGACAAGCCCGCGCTGTGTGTCATAGCTTTCGTCGGATTCATCCCCGGGCAGGAGCAGGACCAGCGGATTCGAGGAGCCGAAAAGCTCCGAGACCTGTCCGGCTTCGGTCCGTACAGAAGCGCCCGGTTCTGTGAAACGGAATTCATTCTGAAGTGAGAAGAAAGCACCGCAGAGCACTGCGGAAACCAGCAGAACCGCTGCCGGTTTCCGCATGCGGTACACGGCAGTTCCGAGCCTGTCCCCGCTGAAACGGACAGGACGGTGCCTTGTTTTCAGCAGCGCTTTTTCCAGCAGCAGCGTAAGGGAAGGCATCAGCAGATTTTCAGGACCAGGCGGAGCTGTTCGGTGGAACCGAATTCTTCGTGCATGACCGCCAGCGCTTTTTTCGTCATCGTGTCATCTGACAGGTAACGGGTCAGGTCATAGTTAATCCTGGTCCTGCCGATCCGGAACACGCTCCATGCCGTGACGAGCACAGCGGCGGCAAGGATCCCTATTCGGCAGCGGACAATCAGGGCAGCCAAGCGTTTTTCCATGGTGTTGATCTCCTCCAAACAGCGCCGGATTCCGGATATGACAGTATTATACCATATAACCGGACCGGGGTGTTTTCCTTTACAAGCCGGTATGAAGCGCGTATAATATACAAGTATTTTTATGCCCTTACGGTGAGGAAAGAAGGGGTATCCATGGGCAAGATCATTGCGATTGCGAACCAAAAGGGCGGCGTCGGGAAGACGACGACGGCCGTAAACCTCTCCGCAGCAATCGCGGAGGCCGGAAAAAAAGTACTGATGGTGGATCTCGATCCGCAGGGGAATACAACGAGCGGCCTGGGAGGCCGGGTGAACGAACGGAATTCCGTTTATGACGCGATGATGGGAAGGACGGCGCTGAAAGAGTGCCTCCAGAAAACGGAAATCAAGAAGCTCCACCTGATCGGGGCGGATATCCGCCTGGCCGGCGCCGAAGTCGAACTTGTCAGCGTGAACGACCGTGAGTTTTACCTGAAAAGACTGCTGGGGCCAATCCGGGACGATTATGATTTCCTTTTTGTCGACTGTCCGCCCAGCCTGAGCCTGCTGACACTGAACGCACTGGCTGCAGCAGATACGGTGCTCGTACCGATCCAGTGCGAATACTATGCGCTGGAGGGTGTAACCAGCCTGATGAATACAATCCAGCGTGTAAAGCGTTCCTTCAATCCGCATCTTGAAATCGAGGGAATCCTGCTGACGATGCTGGACGGGCGTACAAACCTCGGCCTGCAGGTAGTGGACCAGGTTAAGAAGCATTTCAGGAAGCAGGTTTTTGCCACGACCATTCCGCGCAATGTCCGCCTGGGTGAAGCACCCAGCCACGGACAGCCGATTTCCATATATGACCCGCGGAGCACAGGCGCCATGGCCTACCAGTCGCTGGCGAAGGAAGTGCTCGCCCGGAACAAAGGGAAGAAGTAACGCAAAGATTGGAGAGATACAATGCCGAAGAAGACACACGGGCTCGGCCGCGGACTGGATTCCCTGTTCCAGGACATGGAAATGGAGGAAACAGGAAGCGGAATCCAGGAAATATCCGTCGGGGAGCTTGATCCGAATCCGGATCAGCCCAGGCAGACCTTTGACGACGAAAGCATCGCCCAGCTGGCGGAAAGCATCCGCGACCAGGGCGTATTGCAGCCGCTGCTGGTGGTTCCCTCAGGCAGGGGAAGATACAGGATCATCGCAGGGGAACGGCGGTTCCGCGCGGGCAGGCTGGCCGGACTGGAGACGCTTCCGTGCATCGTAAAGGATATTGATGTAATCCGCCAGATGGAGATTGCCCTGATCGAAAACCTGCAGCGGGAAGACCTGAACCCGCTGGAAGCTGCAAAGGGAATCCAGGCGCTGATGAAGCAATGCGGATATACACAGGAGAAAGTCAGCGCACGGCTCGGAAAGAGCAGGCCGGCGGTGGCAAACCTGCTTCGCATGCTTACGCTGCCGGATGAAATCACGGAGATGGTGCGCGACGGGCAGCTGAGCGCCGGGCATGCCCGGGTACTGGCCGGCCTGCAGAATCCCGAGGAACAGATCCGGCTCGGCCGAATGGCAGCGGACGAGGGAATGAGCGTCCGCCAGCTGGAGCAGATAGCGTCCGCAGCGAAAACAGCGCGGCCTGCGAAAAAAAGGAAACCGGCCGTACTGCCGGCAGAGCTTTGTGAACTGCAGGACAAGATCCGCCTGAAGACCGGGCTGAAAAGCACGCTGACAGGCAGCATCTCAAGGGGAAAAATCGTCCTGCAGTACGGTTCCCGCGAAGAACTGGAGAGACTGAACGAAATGCTGGATATGATCCGGGAGTGACCGGCTGACGGCCAGGGAGTGAGGAGAGTGAGTATGGGAAAGACGGAATTGCCGAAAATGCCTTACTGGGACGGTCCGCTTGCCCATCCTTTCTACAGCAAGGTGGTCAAACGCGTGCTTGATCTGCTGCTGGCGCTGGTCCTGCTGATACCCGGCCTCCTGCTGATGCTGCCGCTGGCAGTATGGGTAAAGCTGGATTCGAAGGGACCGGTGCTGTACAGGGCTGTCCGCGGAGGATACCATAACCAGCCGTTCAGGATCTGCAAATTCAGGAGCATGGTGGTAGACGCTGACAAAACGGGCGGCTGTACGGCAAAAAACGATGCCCGCGTGACCCGGGCCGGAAAGATTATGCGCCGGCTGAAACTGGATGAACTGCCGCAGCTGTTCAATATCCTGAAGGGTGACATGAGCTTTGTCGGCCCAAGGCCGGAACTGCTGCTGTACACAGAACAGTATACAGAGGAGCAGCAGTGTATCCTGTGGGTCCGTCCGGGAGTAACAGACCGCAGCAGCATCGTCTATATCTCGCAGGACGAGATTGTCGGTGAGGAGGATCCGGTAGCGAATTTCGAAAAGCTGATCCTGCCGGAAAAGAACCGCCTCCGGGTTGAATACGCAAAGAGCCAGAGCTTCGGCCTGGACTGCAGACTGCTGGCGGAGACGGTGAAGGGCGTGTTCGGCAAAGCAGAGGATATGGCGCGCGAGCGTACAAGGTAAGCCGTTCCGGTGATGAAGGATTTATTATTCAGTGTGATTTTGTTGGATGGAGTCATTTGATGGAGAATTATGAGGCGCTGGTTCACCAGGGATTTAAAGGCGGCAGGCCGGATACCGGAAATGCGGAAGTGCTGGCCTGGCTGATTCGCCGGAATGCCCTGGAAATGTCCCGGATCAGCAGGGGAAGCCATATCGGCAGCGTATTCAGCGTTGCGGAGATTATCGCGGTGCTGTATACGGGCATCCTGCATGTAAACCCGAAGGATCCGAAAATGCCGGGCCGCGACAGGCTGATCCTGAGCAAAGGCCATGCAGGAAGCGCGGTGTATGCGGCGCTGGCGGAAACGGGATTTTTTCCTGTGGAGGAGCTGAAAAACCATTATGCCAACGGTTCCATCCTCAGCGGGCATGTTAGCCATAAGGGCATACCCGGCGTCGAGGTTTCAACAGGATCGCTGGGGCACGGGCTGAGCATCGGCGCCGGTATGGCGCTGGGCGCGAGAATGAACGGGGAAGACTGGCGCACCTGGGTGGTCCTGGGCGACGGTGAATGCGATGAGGGCTCTGTTTGGGAAGCTGCCCTGCAGGCAGCACATTTTGGCCTTGACCGGCTTTGCGCCGTTGTGGATTACAACCATATGCAGAGCCTGTTTACCGTGGAGAAAACGCTGCGCCTTGAACCTTTTGAGGATAAGTGGAAGGATTTCGGATGGAACACAGAAAGCGTGGACGGGCATAATGTCCATGCGCTCCGCGCGGCTTTTGAACGCGCGCAGGCAAATGCCGGCAGCGGAAAACCGAGCATTGTGCTGGCGCATACTGTAAAGGGGAAAGGTGTTTCCTTCATGGAGAATAATATCCTGTGGCATTACCGTACGCCGCAGGGGGAGGAATATGAAGCAGCCCTGAAGGAACTGGAGGCGCACAGGCCGTGAGAGACGCGTTTGTACGGGCTTTGCTCGGGGAAATGGCAAAGGACGAAAGGATCATCCTGATCACGGGCGACCTGGGTTTCGGTGTGCTCCAGCCGGTGTGGGACCAGTTCCCGGACAGGATTATCGATGCCGGCATCGCGGAGCAGAGCATGGTTGGCCTGGCGGCGGGGCTTGCATCCACAGGCCGGATTGTCCTGGTATATTCCATCGGGAATTTCCCGACGCTGCGCCCCCTGGAACAGATCCGGAACGATTGCGCTTATCCGGGCGCAAACGTGAAAATCGTCTGCGTAGGCGGCGGCTTTGTATACGGAAGCCTGGGAATGAGCCACCATGCTACCGAGGATATGGCGATTATGCGGGCACTGCCGGGAGTGACCTGCTTTGCGCCGGGGGATCCGGCAGAGGCGGAGGCGGCGACGCGAGCGGTCATCCGGACTGAGGGAACGTGTTACCTGCGCCTGGGCAGGGGCAACGAGCCCAGGATCCATGAATATCCGGTAACGGACTGGTATCCTCCGGCGCCCCTGACGATCCGGAGGGGAACGGATATCGTACTGATGAGTACAGGAGGAATCCTGACACAGGCGGCGGAAGCGGCCCGGATCCTGGAAGAACGGGGGATCAGTGCGGAGGTAGTCAGTTTTCCGTGCTTCAAGCCCATGGACAAGGACGCAGTACGGAGGCTGACCGAACGTTTTTCACTGATGGTGACGGTGGAAGAACACAATGTGACCGGCGGGTTCGGAAGCGCGGTATGCGAGATCACTGCGGAGCTTGGCAACGGATGCAGGATTTTCCGCGTCGGGCTGAAAGACCGGTATACCGCCGTGGTCGGGGACCAGCAATACCTGAGGGAAGTATACGGGATGGACGCGGAATCCATCGCGGACAGAGCGGAGGCATTGATCCGTGAAAAGAGAGCTGACACTTGAGGAAATCCATGCGGAGCTGCTTTGCCAGCTGAGGGATATAACTGCTGTATGTGACCGCAACGGGATCGAGTACAACCTGATGTGCGGCACGCTGCTGGGCTGCATCCGCCACAAGGGATTCATTCCGTGGGATGACGACGTGGACCTGCTGATGACACGCGAGGAGTTTACAAAATTCCGCACGGTCTATCCTGCAGAGTGCGACAGGCAGTTTGAACTGACATACCTGGATACATGGACGCCGCGCGTCATGAACCGGGATCCGGAAAAAGCAGCTGCCTTTACGGACTTCTTTATCCTTGATCCGCTTCCGCCGGAGGGACTCCGCCGGAAGCTGCACCTGCTGCACCTGCACCTGCTGCAGGGCATGATGAAGAAAAATGTGGATTACACGCGCTTCGGCCTGAAGAACAGGATCCTGCTGCGGACGACCCATCTGCTGGGGCTGCCCTTCAGCTACGCCTGGAAGGCAAAACGCTATGAGAAGGTTTCCACCAGGTACAGGGAAGGAAACGACCTGCATATGTCGAACGGAGCGTTCGAACTGATGACGCATGTCTGGCATCCGGAACAGTTCGCGGAGAAGATCCGCATGCCTTTCGAGGATGTTAACTGCCTTGTGCCGAAACGATATCAGGAAGTGCTGACTGTTCTGTTCGGGCCGGACTATATGACTCCTCCGCCGGTTGAGGAACGGGTTGCAAAGCATCTTGATCTGTGAAACGGCTGGTGGATACCGGCTGTTGTAACAGAAACGACAGCAAAGCAGGTATGGAATATGGAAATGTACTTCTGTCCCCTGTATTCAGGTTCAAGCGGAAATGCTTTATTCTGCCAGTACGGGGACACAAGGCTGCTGATTGATGCGGGAAAGACCGGAAGGGTCCTGGATGAGGCACTGGCGAAAATCGGTGCAGCGCCTGAAACACTCAGCGGGATCCTGATCACGCATGAGCATTCGGACCATATCCTCGGCGCAGGAGTGATGGCACGGAAATACCACCTTCCGCTGTATGCAACGCAGGATACATGGCAGGCGATGGCCGGGAAAATCGGGAAAGTGCCCGGGGACCTGATCCGCACGGTGCAGGCCGGAAAGAGCTTCTGGCTCGGGGAAATCGGCGTCGAACCGTTTTCCATTCCGCACGATGCCGCGGATCCCGTCGGCTACCGTTTATGGGGCGGAAGGAACAGCGTTTCCACCGCGACGGACCTGGGCGCTTTTACAGATTATGTTTATTCGAATATTGCCGGCAGTACGCTTGTGCTGCTGGAGAGCAACCATGATCCCGGCATGCTGCGGGCGAACCCGCATTACAACGCACAGCTGAAGGCGCGGATCCTTGGGGACCACGGACACCTGAGCAACGAGTCGTGTGCGAATGCCCTGCTGCGCCTTGTTGAAAGCGGGACGCGGAACCTGATCCTCGGGCATCTCAGCGGCGAAAACAATACGCCGGTGCTGGCCCGGAATGTTTCCGAAGCAGCGCTTCTCCGGGAGGGCATCCGCCCGGGCGAGGATGTACAGCTGGCTGTTGCGCTGCGGGACGAAACCGGGAATATTTATATGCTGAAAGAGACGGAATGATCCATGATCCTACTTGCCCTGCAGGATATCCGGAAGAGCTTCGGCACGCATGAAGTGCTGAAAGGTGTTTCGTTTACCCTCCAGGACCGCGAACGGATGGGCATGGTCGGCGTGAACGGCAGCGGAAAAAGCACGCTGATGAAGATCATTGCCGGAACCGAAACTGCCGACGGAGGTACAGTAAACCTCCAGAAGGGCCTTCGGATCGGTTACCTGGCCCAGCAGGGGGAACTGACCGGGCAGGAGACTGTGCAGGAAGTCGTGGAGAGCGTTTTTATTCCGCTGATGCGGATGGAAGAGGAAATGCGCTCCCTTGAGCATGAAATGGCGGAGAAGGGATCCGACGAGGAAGCCCTGCGCCGCCTTGGCGGCCGATATGACGCCCTGATGCGTGAATTTGAACGCCGGGACGGTTACGGCTGGCGTTCCCGCGTGACCGGCGTGCTGAAAGGGCTGAAGCTGTGGGACATGCGGGAAATGGAAACGTGCAGGCTCAGCGGCGGCGAACGGACACGGCTTTGCCTGGGCCGGATGCTGCTGTCAGATCCCGACCTGCTGCTGCTCGACGAACCGACGAACCACCTGGACCTGAAAAGCACCGCCTGGCTGGAAGACTACCTGAACAGCTACCGCGGCGCGGTGCTTGTAATCAGCCATGACCGCTATTTCCTGGACCATGTATGCGGACGGATGGCGGAACTGATCATGGGCATGGTGGAAACCTACACCGGCAATTATACGGAATATGTTGCAAAACGGGCGGAAGTATACGAAACACGGATGAAAGCCTGGGAAATGCAGCAGAAAGAAATCGCCCGCCAGGAAGCGATCATCGCCATGTACAGGCGTTTTAACCGTGAAAAGAGCATCAAGGCAGCAGAAAGCCGGGAAAAACGCCTCGAGAAGGTTGAAAGGCTGGAAAAACCGCAGGAGGAAAGGATCGTTCGTTTCCGTTTCGAAACCAGGCGGACAACCGGGGAGGATGTCCTTCAGGCGGAGGGACTGGAAAAGCATTTCGGCGCACGGGAACTGTTCCGGGAAGTGAAGATCCACCTGCGTGCCGGCGACCGTGTTGCACTGATCGGAGATAACGGTACGGGGAAAACGACGCTGCTCCGCTGCCTGACAGGCGAGGAGAAGCCGGATGCAGGACAGATCCGCTGGGGAGCCGGCGTTGATATCGGGTATTATGACCAGCACCAGTCGGGGCTGCATGAGCAGAAGACCGTGCTGGATGAAGTCTGGGACAGGTTTCCGCGGATGGAACAGTATGAAATACGCGGCGCACTTGGCTTGTTCCTGTTCAGCGGGGACGATGTGTTCGCACCGGTAAGTTCGCTCAGCGGCGGCGAGAAAGGAAGGGTCGCACTGACGGAGCTGATGCTCCGCAAGGATAATGTTCTCCTGCTGGACGAGCCGACCAACCACCTGGATATGGACAGCAGGGAAGTACTCGAGGACGCCCTTGAGGGCTATCCCGGGACGATCCTGGCCGTCAGCCATGACCGGTACTTCATCAACCGGTTCGCCGAAAAGGTGTTTGTGCTGGAGGAGAACGGCATCAGGGAATACCTGGGCAATTACGACAGCTACTACGAGAAGGCCTGCCGGGACGCGGAGCCTGACGCAGAGACGGCAGGTATGACGAAAACTGCGCTTGACAAGGAGAAAAAGCGCAGCCGTGAGGAACAGCAGCGGATCAAGGACCAGCAGCAGCGCCTGAAGCAGGCGGAGGAAGCCGTGGCAAAGGCCGAAAAGGAAGCAGCCGACCTCGAAGGGGTACTGGCCGATCCCGAAACCTACAGGGACGCAGACCGGGCGGCTGAACTGACAAAACAGTACAACCGGGTAAAAGCTGAAATCGACAGGCTGTACGGTGAATGGGAAGCACTGGAGAGCCTGTAATCGCCGCTAATACGGCCTGATGACTGTATTTTGTGGACGGCATGTCAGAAATGGCTGTATATTGTGCCTGAAAAGGCACTTTTTTAGAGAACGTGATGGACACACATAAAGGCGTGTTAATAATTGGAACGGCAGAAATGAGGAAAATCAATCCATACAGCAAATAACTAAACAGAAAAGAAGGACGAAAAAAACAGAAAAAAGGGTTTTGAACAAAATACAGGACACACTAGAAGGCGTGTAATAAGAAATGACATTGAAAGCAAGCAAAATCCAAGATGACGAGGCGCATAAAAGCACAAAACAAATCAAAAAAAATTAAAAAACAGCTGAAAAACCCCTTGCATTGAAATAAAGATTCATATATAATTCCAATGTTGTCTGTTCAGGGATGAAGTGGTAAGTTGCCGTCCGGCCAGACGGGTAATTATCACGGACCAGCCCGACAATCGGGCGACGGACTCGAAAGCGCCGGAGGGATCTGCACCTGCAGTGGATTCCCGGGAGCGCAGGAGAGAACGAAATTGAGGAGGTTAACAGGTATGGCCAACCAGAAAATCCGTATCAAGCTGAAGAGCTACGAGCACAAACTGATCGATCAGAGCGCGGAGCGGATCGTTGAAACCGCAAAGCGCACCGGTGCCCGTGTCTCCGGCCCCATCCCGCTCCCCACGGAAAGGGAGATCGTCACCATTCTTCGCGCTGTGCATAAGTACAAGGACAGCCGCGAACAGTTCGAACGCCGCACCCATAAACGGCTGATCGACATCAACAACCCGAATTCCAAAACGGTGGACGCCATGATGAAGCTCGATCTTCCTGCTGGTGTCGAAATCGAAATGAAACTGTGAAGCAGGAGGAACGATGAAAATGAAGAAAGCGATCGTGGGCAAAAAGATCGGCATGACGCAGGTCTTCACTGAAGACGGCCGCCTGGTACCGGTCACCGTGATTGAAGCGGGCCCCTGCACAGTTGTGCAGACCAAGACCAAAGAAAGCGACGGCTACGAGGCCGTTCAGGTAGGTTTCGGCGACCTGACCGAAAACCGGGCCAAGAAGCTGCTGAACAAACCGGAACTCGGCCATTTCAAGAAGGCCGGTGTGGATGCCAAGCGCACACTGCGCGAATTCCGGTTCGATGACTGCAGCGGCTACAAAGTCGGCGATGTTCTCAAGTGCGACCAGTTCGCCCAGGGCGACAAGATCGACATCACCGGAACAAGCAAGGGCCACGGATACACCGGCGCCATCCAGCGCTGGAACCAGCATACCGGCCCCATGGCTCACGGCTCCAAGTATCACCGCGGCGTCGGTTCCCTGAGTGCAAACTCCGATCCCAGCCGCGTGTTCAAGAACAAGCATATGGCCGGACATTACGGTGTAGACCGGGTGACGGTCCAGAACCTGGAAGTCGTACAGGTGGACGCGGAACGCAACCTGCTGCTGGTGAAAGGCGCTGTGCCCGGACCCAACGAAGGCCTGCTGATCATCCGTGACACCTGCAAGGCCTGATGCCGAGCAAGGAGGAAGATGAGATATGCCTAAGACTGCTCTATATAATATGGAAGGAAAGGCCATCGGAGAGGTCGAGCTGAGCGAAGAAATCTTTGCAGCACCGATCAACGAAGCAGCGATGCACCTGATGGTCCGTTCCTATCTGGCGGCTCAGCGCCAGGGAACCCAGAGCGCCCTGACCCGCGGCGAAGTCCGCGGAGGCGGCCGCAAGATCTACCGTCAGAAGGGCACCGGCAACGCCCGGCACCATGGCAACCGCGCACCGCAGTTCAAGCACGGCGGCGTCGTGTTCGCCCCCAAGCCCCGCGATTATGATCTGGCTGTGAACAAAAAGGTTCGCCGCCTGGCCTTCAAGAGCGCCATGACTGCGAAACTGAACGCCGGTGAAATCGTCGTGGTGGATAAGCTGGAGCTGAAGGAAGCCAAGACGAAGCTGATGGCCCAGGCCCTGAAGAACCTGCAGGCCGAGAAAAAAGCCCTCGTAGTCCTGCCGGAACCGGAAGAAACCGTTTACCGCGCAACGGCGAACCTCCAGGAAGCGAAAATCAGCTACGTGAACACCCTGAACGTTTACGACATCCTGAACGCGGGCAAGATCGTCCTGACCAAGGCCGCCAAGGAATCCGTCGAGGAGGTGTACGCATAATGAAGAATCCTTATGATATCATCAAGCGCCCCGTCCTGACGGAGAAAGCGTATGAGGGCATCGAAGAGAAGCGTTACGTCTTCGAAGTCGATATCCGGGCAAACAAGGCCGAGATCAAGAGCGCCATTGAAACCGTGTTTGCGGATGACGGCGTGAAAGTTGCCAAGGTAAACACCGTACGGACCATCGGCAAGATGAAGCGGCAGGGCCGTACCCAGGGGATGACCCCCGAAGTCAAAAAGGCCTATGTGATTCTGAAGAAGGACTCAAAACCCATCAAGTTCTTCGAAGGCATGGCTCAGTAACAGCAGGGAGGAGAAGAAGAAATGGCTATTCGAGTTTACAAGCCGACTTCGCCCGCCCGGCGGTTTATGTCGGTTCTGACCTATGAAGAGGTCACAAAGAAGACGCCCGAAAAGAGCCTGACCGAAGTTCTGAAAAAGAACAGCGGCCGGAACAAGCAGGGCAAGATCACCGTTCGCCATCAGGGCGGCGGAAACAAACAGAAGTACAGGATCATCGATTTCAAGCGCGACAAGGTGGACATTCCCGCCAAAGTCAATGCCATCGAATACGATCCGAACCGCAGCGCCTTCATCGCCCTGCTGTTCTACGCGGACGGCGAGAAGCGCTACATCCTGGCTCCCCTGGGGCTGAAGGTCGGCGACACCGTGATCTCCAGCGACACCGCGGATATCAAGCCCGGCAACACGCTGCCGATCAGCAATATCCCCGTCGGCACCCTGATCCATAACCTGGAGCTGAAGCCCGGCCGCGGCGGCCAGCTGGTTCGCAGCGCCGGCATGAGTGCCCAGCTGATGGCGAAAGAGAACGGATACGCACAGGTTCGCCTTCCCAGCGGTGAAATGCGCAAGCTGCCCCTGAACGCGAAGGCCACCATCGGAACCGTCGGCAACACGGATCACGAGAACGTACGGATCGGTAAAGCCGGCCGGGTTCGTCACATGGGCATCCGTCCCACCGTCCGCGGTGTGGTTATGAACCCCTGTGATCACCCCCACGGCGGCGGCGAGGGCAAGAGCCCCGTCGGTATGCCTGCTCCCGTGACTCCATGGGGCAAGCCCGCGCTGGGTCTGAAGACCAGGAAGCATAAGAAGTATTCCAACAAGATGATCGTCAAGCGCGCGAGCTCTAAGTAAAGGAGGAGCTGACAGACAATGAGTCGTTCCATTAAGAAAGGCCCCTATGTAGAGGGCGCGCTGATGAAGCGCATTAAGGAAATGAATGACAGCGGCAAAAAAGCGGTCGTCAAGACATGGAGCCGCTCCAGCACAATCTTCCCCGAGTTTGTGGGACATACCGTGGCGGTTCACGACGGACGCAAACATGTGCCGGTATACGTGACCGAGGACATGGTCGGACATAAGCTCGGTGAATTTGCCCCGACCCGGACTTTCCGCGGCCATGCGGGCGACAAGAACAGTAACCGCAAATAAGAGAGAGGAGTGAAACGCAAATGGCTACCCGTACCAAGGAAAAAGCGGCGGCCCGTAAGGCTAATGCCGACAAGCGGCCCCAGGCGCATGCCAGATTCGTTCGCATCTCTCCCCGTAAGGTGAAGATCGTGATCGATCTGATCCGCGGAAAGAACGTGGACGAGGCGCTGGCAATTCTCCAGTATACCCCCAAGGCTGCGAGCCCCATTGTGATGAAAGTGCTGAACAGCGCGATCGCCAATGCGGTGAACAACCAGGAACTGAACCGTCAGAACCTCTATGTCGCCGAAGTGTATGCGAACCCCGGTCCTACGCTGAAGCGCTACGTTGCACGCAGCCGCGGCAGCGCATCCCCGATGCTCAAGCGCACCAGCCACATCAGCGTGGTGCTGGACCAGAAGTAAGGCGAAGGAGGAAAAGACATGGGCCAGAAAGTAAATCCCCATGGCGCGCGGGTTGGCGTGATCTATGATTGGAGCACCCGCTGGTACGCCGGGAAAAAGGATTTTGCGAACAACCTGGTGGAAGATTACAAACTCCGGAAGATGCTGAAGGAAAAGTACTATTCCACAGGAATCAGCCACATTGATATCGAGCGTACCGCACAGACCATGACCGTGAATATTTTCACCGCGAAGCCCGGCATGATCATCGGACGCGGCGGCGCCGGCATCGAGGAACTGAAGCGGAACATCACCGAGTTCCTTGGCCGCCCCTGCCATATCAACGTAATGGAGATCAAGCAACCCGATGCTGACGCACAGCTGGTAGCCGAGAACATCGCGCAGCAGCTTGAAAAGCGCATCAGCTTCCGCCGGGCCATGAAACAGGCGCAGCAGCGCAGCATGAAGCTCCCCGGCGTCAAGGGAATCAAAACGTCCGTGAGCGGACGCCTGGGCGGTGCTGACATCGCCCGCAGCGAACACTACCATGAAGGAAGCATTCCGCTGCAGACCCTGAGAGCCAACATTGATTACGGTTTCGCTGAAGCGAAGACCACCTACGGACGGCTGGGAATCAAGGTCTGGATCTACAAGGGACAGATCCTGCCCCGGGCCAAGAAAGCCCCGGCCGGGAAGGAGGGAAAGTAAGCCATGTTGATGCCCA
>Ga0310694_10001038_pt1 | contig 32974 bp, 25 predicted proteins | sample 174DNAGHGhighgp2_FD_203884 | JGI IMG/M metagenome (GOLD analysis project Ga0310694, IMG submission 203884) | Sheep rumen microbial communities from Palmerston North, Manawatu-Wanganui, New Zealand - 1742 DNA GHGhigh gp2 (v2) (version 2) | ecosystem: Host-associated > Mammals > Digestive system... | reverse complement strand
TCCGCCTTCGACAGCGTCGAATCACGGTGATAATTGCGCTTCTTAGTCTCCTTTATGGTATATTTTTCCATCATGGCGTCAAAAAACTTGCAGAAATCGCCGGCAATACAAAATAATTCCGTAACTTTGTCCTCGGTGATCATAGCGATTATTGTTTGTGAAACTTTTGATTTATCACTATAAAGTTACAACAATTTTCGCTAATCACCAAATTTTCAGGCAGTTATATTTCGTCGAACTCACGTTATTTTACTATTTCAACCAATAGATTATACTTTAAATATGAGTACACTTTTAAAATTTGTCGTAGATAGATTATGGAATTCATATTGCATCTATGCAAATGAACAGTATTCTATAGGCGTTACAATACTAACAGCCTTACTCACAGGTGGATTTCTCATGTTATTCATTGAAAATCGCCATATTGGTGATAACATTGTAAATCGTTACTATTTCATAATGACGCCATTCATGCATAGATTAAGTAATTATTTAAAATTTATTTCCTCAGTCAAAACTTTCTATGTAATTAATCGTGGGGATAAAGAAGTATATGTACATGATTTCAAATTGTTGCTTGATAAGATGGAAAAATTAGCTCATCCATGTATAATGTCTGGGCAAGATTATCCTTGCTCCAAGTTTAGTGCCCAAGAATTAGATAATTTGTGTGATGATATAAATCGAATATGGTACTACTGGGACCGTAAGCACAATTACATGCAGGGACACTATGTTTATGAAACAGACAAAGCAGAACGATTTGAAACTTTGGGACATGAATATCTGAAGGAAGTTTTTTTCAAGGAATTCGATGGCAGAGAATTCTCTATGCCTTTAATCAGCGATGTGTCAGGGAAATTTTATAACGACGTATGGCAACCTATACAACATATTCCTTTTCAATATGAAAATTGGCAAAAGAAGGACCAAAAATTCAAAGAACTCTCAATATTTACTATTTGTACATCATTGATAACATTAGCAATTATATTATTATTGAGATATCTAATACCAATCTGGATTCCAATACTTCTAATCATCATTTGTATGGCAAGTTTGGGATATACGTTGTATGAAATGATAAAACTGGATGAATATTCCAGAAAACTTTTCAGATAAACCTAAAATCCGCAACTAATAGATTTAAGTTTGATATTTCCAGTATGGTGTCTTACTAGGCATTAACATGGCAAGTCATCGTCCGTGATGTGTAGATTAGTACCTGTTGACAATGCTACCCTTCAATCTACAAGAAATCTTAATGGCTATGGTGGAACCATGTCATTATTTGGCATAAACGTTAACATTAAACATCAATGCTTTAACGACTATATTCTTCACATGATTACGGAAGAAAGTATGTTGAAAGAACTAATTCTAAGCATTGATAAGTAGAAGATATTGAAAAGGCTGTGAATAGAAAGATCATAAAATGGCAACACTTTTAAACTTTTGGCTAAAATTTGCGTCAAATTGATAGCATTGTGAAATAAAATGATTATCTTTGTAACATTAAAACAATAAGAACTATGGCACAGGTATCTATGACCGTGAGGATGGACTCACAACTAAAACAGAAATTTGACGCACTCTGCTCACAATTGGGTATGAGTGCTAATACTGCAATGAACGTATTTGCAAATGCTGTAGTACAAACACAAAGCATTCCCTTTAGAATCGGCATTTACAACCCCACATTCGAAGACGAGACACTTAGAGAATTTCGCGAGTTTCGTGCAAAGGTTGCTGCAAGTAATAGACCAGAACTTACATTGGATGAAATAAACGAAGAAATAAGACTGGCTCGAGAGGAAAGGACTGCAAAGAAGGGAACAATATGATATATGCAGTTATTGACACCAACGTGATAGTGTCAGCTCATATTACTAAGAATATAAATGCTCCCACTTCAAAAATATGGGAAGCAGTTTTGTTGGGTAAATTGACTCTCATTTACAATGAGGAAATCATTGAAGAATATTCTGATGTACTGCGTCGCAAGAAGTTTGACATTCCAGAAAGTCTGATAAAGAAAGCTTTAGACAGAATAATAGCCTATGGTGTTCGTGGAGAACGCATTTTGAGCGATGAGTTCTTCCCAGATTCTAAAGACATTGTGTTCAATGAAGTAGCACTCTCAAAGAATGGAACCTATCTTGTAACAGGAAACACGAAGCATTTCCCTAAGACACATATTGTCGTGACTCCTGCTGAAATGCTTGAAATAATACAACGTGAATATCCAATGTGATGAAATTCTGTAAATGAAATAGTTGACAGATTATTTCCGTTTATGGAAATTATTTTTTACCTTTGCATTTTGAATATCCTATTCATTCACCAAACCTAAATTTACATGATGATGAGACAACTATTTATTTCAATCGCAGCCTTTTTCTGCACGATGACAATGGTAGCACAAGATGCTACAGTGACCATTCATGCCAATAAAGGCACTCAAAAAATCCACAAGGAAATCTACGGACAGTTTGCCGAACACCTCGGTACTTGTATTTATGGCGGTCTTTGGGTGGGTCCAGAATCAAACATTCCCAACACCCAAGGTTATCGTAACGACGTACTGCAAGCACTGAAAGACTTACAAGTGCCTGTGTTACGCTGGCCAGGTGGTTGCTTTGCAGATGAATACCATTGGATGGATGGTATCGGACCTCGTGACAAACGCCCAAAGATGCAAAACAACAACTGGGGAGGAACGATAGAGGACAATTCTTTCGGTACCCATGAGTTTTTGAATCTTTGCGAATTGATTGGTTGCGAACCTTACATCAGTGGCAACGTGGGTTCTGGCACTGTAGAGGAATTGGCGAAATGGGTGGAATACATGACATCTGACGGCGATACTCCTATGGCAAAGTTGCGCAGACAGAATGGCCGCGATAAGGCATGGAAGGTGAAATTCCTCGGCGTAGGTAATGAAAGCTGGGGATGTGGTGGAAACATGCGCCCTGAATATTATGGCGACCTCTTCCGTCGTTACAGTGTATATTGTCGCAATTACGACGGTAACAACCTTTACAAGATTGCCTCTGGTGCCAGTGACTATGACTATAATTGGACGAAAGTGTTGATGGAGAATGTGGGAAACCGCATGAACGGTGTTTCATTACATTATTATACTTGTAGTGGATGGAGCGGTTCTAAAGGTTCTGCCTTAAACTTCAACAATGACGAATATTATTGGACATTGGGAAAGAGCCTTGAAATCGAGGATGTCATCAAGAAACATTGTGCCATCATGGATGAGAAAGACCCACGCAAACGCATCGGATTGCTCGTTGACGAATGGGGGACATGGTGGGATGAAGAACCAGGAACCATCAGTGGTCACCTCTACCAACAAAACACCATGCGTGACGCTATGGTAGCAGCACTTTCGCTGAACGTATTCCATAAATATACAGACCGAATCGTGATGGCAAACATTGCCCAAGTGGTAAACGTGTTGCAATCTATGATTCTTACCGATACGAAAGATGGCGGACACATGGTACTCACCCCAACTTATCACGTCTTTAATATGTACAAGCCTTTCCAAGAGGCAACCTATCTCCCACTCGACTTATTCTGCAAAAACATGAAAGTACGTCATGAGATGCGTAAGGACTTTGATGAAATCAACGAGAAGAGCTATCGTACACTTCCTCTCGTCAGCGCATCTGCCGCAAAGACGAAAGACGGAAACATCGTGATTTCACTGACCAACGTAAGTCTCGACAAAGCACAAGAGATTGAAGTGAATCTGGAGGGAAGTCAAGTAAAAACGGTAACAGGACAAATACTCACTTGCAAGGATATCAAGGAATACAACGACTTTGAGCATCCCAACCGCATTCAACCCACTGCTTTCAAGGATGCAAAAATCAACAAGGGAAAACTCACCGTGAAGGTTCCTGCAAAGAGTATCATAGTTATCAACGTTAAATAGTATATTTAGTAACAATAAACATATCATTAATAAACTGTAAACATAACATTTATGAACGACAACAAAATTATGAACAAGGCAGCGGACAACATCCGTATCTTGGCTGCCGCTATGGTAGAGAAAGCTAAGTCTGGTCACCCGGGTGGTGCTATGGGTGGTGCTGATTTTATCAACACGCTGTATAGTGAGTTCTTGGTTTACGACCCAGAGAATCCCAACTGGGAAGGCAGAGACCGTTTCTTCCTCGATCCTGGTCACATGGCACCAATGCTTTATTCCCAACTCACACTGATTGGCAAATACACATTAGAAGATTTGAAGCAATTGCGCCAATGGGGTTCTGTTACTCCTGGTCACCCAGAGCGCGAATTGGCTCGTGGCATAGAGAACACTTCTGGTCCACTCGGACAAGGACATACATTCGCCGTTGGTGCTGCCATTGCAGCTAAGTTCTTGAAAGCTCGTTTAGGTGACGTGATGAACCAAACTATCTACGCATATATCTCTGACGGTGGCGTACAAGAGGAAATCTCCCAAGGTGCCGGTCGTATCGCAGGAAACCTTGGACTCGACAATCTGATTATGTTCTATGATGCCAACGACATCCAATTGTCAACTAAGACAGAGGTTGTAACATCTGAAGACACTGCCAAGAAATATGAGGCTTGGGGATGGTACGTACAGAAGATTGACGGTAACGATGTTGACCAGATTCGTGAAGCCATCAAGAATGCTCAGGCTGAAAAGGAACGTCCAAGTCTGATTATCGGTCATTGCGTCATGGGTAAGGGTGCTCGCAAGGCTGACGGTAGTAGCTACGAGAGCAACTGCGCTACACACGGTGCTCCTCTTGGTGGAGACAACTTCGTTCAAACCATGAAGAATCTTGGTGCAGATCCAGAGAATCCATTCGTTATCTTCCCAGAGGTACAAGAACTCTATGCTAAACGTGCCGAAGAACTGAAGAAGATCGTGGCAGAGCGTTATGCTGCCAAGGCTGAATGGGCAAAGGGACATCCCGAACAAGCTGCTCAATTGGAAGAATGGTTCAGTGGCAAGGCTCCAAAGATCGACTGGAGTAAGGTTCAGCAAAAGGCTGGTGCTGCTACCCGTGGTGCAAGTGCTACCGTATTGTCTGTTCTTGCAGAAGAAGTACCTAACATGATTTGTGCTTCTGCAGACCTCTCTAACTCTGACAAGACCGACGGATTCTTGAAGAAGACACACAACATCGTGAAAGGTGATTTCAGCGGTGCGTTCTTCCAGGCTGGTGTGGCTGAGTTGACAATGGCTTGCTGCTGTATCGGTATGGCTTTGCACGGTGGTGTGATTCCCGCATGTGGTACGTTCTTCGTGTTCTCCGATTACATGAAGCCCGCCGTTCGTATGGCTGCATTGATGGAATTGCCAGTGAAGTTTATCTGGACACACGATGCTTTCCGTGTAGGCGAAGATGGTCCTACTCACGAGCCAGTTGAACAAGAGGCACAAATCCGCCTGATGGAAAAACTGAAGAACCATCATGGAAAGAACTCTATGCTTGTCGTGCGTCCTGCTGATGCAGAAGAGACAACCGTTTGCTGGCGTATGGCTATGGAGAACACCGAGACTCCTACCGCCCTTATCTTCTCTCGTCAGAACATCGAGATGCTTCCCGAAGGCAACGATTATTCACAGGCTACAAAGGGTGCTTACGTAGTTGCTGGTTCTGATGAAGACTATGACGTAATCTTACTTGCTTCTGGTTCTGAGGTTTCTACCTTGGAGGCTGGTGCTAAGTTGTTACGTGCCGACGGCGTGAAGGTTCGCCTCGTAAGTGTACCATCAGAGGGATTGTTCCGTTCACAACCCGTAGAATATCAACAATATGTTCTCCCCGCAGGAAAGAAGAAGTTCGGTATGACCGCAGGTCTCCCCGTAACTCTCGAAGGACTTGTTGGCGCAGACGGTTGTGTTTGGGGTCTCAATAGCTTTGGCTTCTCTGCTCCATATAAGGTGCTTGACGAAAAGCTCGGTTATAACGGACAGAACGTTTACGAACAAGTAAAGAAGTTATTAGCATAAAAACAACCAACGAAAATCTTAAAATCCTTTCATGAAACTCATGTAAGGTTTTAAGATTTTCGTTCTTTTTTATAAAGAAATATGGAAGTAAAAACTATTGGCATTGCCTCTGACCATGCTGGCTTTGCCTTGAAACAATTCGTAAAGAAATATCTTGACGAGAAGGGAATGCCTTATAAAGACTATGGCACTTTCACCGAGGAGTCTTGCGATTACAGCGACTTCGGTCACGCTTTGGCTGAGGGTATCGAGAAAGGTGAAGTATTCCCCGGTATTGCCATCTGTGGTAGTGGCGAAGGCATCAACATGACACTCAACAAGCATCAGAGCATTCGTGCCGGTCTTTGTTGGATACCAGAAATCGCTCACCTCATCCGTCAGCACAACAACGCCAACGTATTGGTAATGCCTGGTCGATTCATTGATGAGGATATGGCTCGCAAGATTATGGACGAGTTCTTCACCACTGAATTTGAAGGCGGTCGTCACCAAAAGCGTATTGACAAGATTCCAGTTCGTTGAAGATTGAAGATTAAAAATTGAAGATTGAAGATTAAGAACATACATTAACTATAACTTAATCTTCAATCTTTTCCTTCTTATAAAAAAACTAAAGCCGATTTTATTTATTCGTAATCATCAATGACCGAGTTCATGAAGTCCATCATGGGCTTGGCTGTCTTGAAGATTTTCATCGCTTCATCATACCATTCTTCGCCATCGAAGAAATCGTTAGGAACACGTTTCCAACAGCAATAATCCTTCATTCTCAAATACTGAATGTATTCGTAATCACGTGGAAAGCCACTGGGACATGTTTTCAGAGAATCCAATCCAAAGCCCTTGTCTGACTGTTCCCAAGTTCCCTCATTGGGTTTACCAAAGTAAGCAACAAATTGTTTGTTTTCCACCGCCTTGCGCCACACATCAATGTTTCCCATGATCTCATTTCTGCATGACGTAAGGATATTTGTTGGCAACCAATAACTTCCCGTAGCGAGCATACAATTGTCTGGTTCCACATGAATGTAATAGCCACCACGTAACGACTTCTTCCCTTTAGCACAGATATATGCACCAAAGTGACGTTTATACGGTGACTTATCCTCCGAAAAGCGAGTATCTCTGTAAAAACGATAGACGCAATCCTTTACTTGAAGATGCGCCACTTCCTCGTCAAACTCAGCCAAACGAGTAATGGCTTGCGCAATGTCACGTTCAAAGTCCCCCTTACAAGTCAGATATTCATCTTTATGTGTTTGGAACCAAGGGCGATTGTTGTTCACCGCTACATCTTTCAGGAAATCAAGGATTCTGTTTACATTCATAATTTAGAGTTTTCTAAAAGTTTGGGACAAATGTCGCTCAATTCACACTTAGCACAATGTGGAATCCTGCTCGTACATACGTATCTACCATGCAACAACAACCAATGATGGGCATTCGGTACGTCTTCTTCGGGAATGTACTTGATTAATTCCTGTTCTACCTTATAAGGAGTGTTTGCCGTTTTGGAAACCAATCCCATGCGATGACTCACACGATAGACATGCGTATCAACCGCCATCGTAGATTTGCCAAACCATACGGCTTGCATCACGTTGGCTGTCTTGCGTCCTACTCCAGGCAGTTTGGTCAAATCGTCGAGGTTATCAGGAACTTCCCCACCAAAATCAGCCACCAGCATACGCGACATCTCTACCAAATGTTTGGCTTTTGAGTTGGGATATGATACGCTCTTCACATATTCAAGCACATCCTCCGGCTCTGCCAATGCCATTTCCTTGGCAGATGGATAGCGGGCAAACAAGGCTGGAGTTACCTGGTTGATGCGCTTGTCTGTGCATTGGGCACTAAGCAACGTGGCACACAACAATTGGAATGCACTTGCAAATTCCAATTCTGTTGTTGCCACGGGCATTTGCTTCCTGAAATAGTCCAGGATATAAGCGTATCGTTCTTTCTTGGTCATTTACTTTTTCTTCTCTTCCTTGGCAGCTGCCTTGGTAGCGGGAGAAGACTTATAAGCCTTGTTCAATCCAGCAATCACGGCATCAGTAATATCGTATGCCTTGTCTGCATAGAGCAAGTTATCACCAGCTTTACTCAAGATAATGCTATACTTCTTGTCTTTGTTGTACTTCACGAGGAAGTGCTGAATAGAGTCACGCAAAGCATCATTAAACTTATTGGTCTCAGCCTGGAACTCGTTAGACAAACGTGTGTTCAGTGCATCCAAGTCGGCGGCCTGTTTCTGTAATCCTGCTTGGATAGCCTCAGCTTGATCACGTGTATAGGCATTCTGTTGAAGCTTCTGTTGGAAGTTCACGCCAGCTGTCTGCAACTGTTGCTGCTTGGCAGCCAACGTATTTTGAATGTTCTGTCCCTTCTTTTGAAGGATTTGTGAATACTCCTTGCAGAACTTATATTGAGTCATGATAGAATCTACTTCAACATAAGCGATTTTCAACTCAGAAGGTGCTGCCTTTGTGTCAGCCTTAGAGTCCATCTTTGGAGCTGAGTTGTCACACGATGTTACGGCGATACCAGCAAAAGCGGCAATTGCCATCATACGAAAAATGTTCTTCTTATTCATCTCGTTATAATATATTAATAATGTGTTTTCAATTAATCAATATGCCTTTCCACGTTTTCTTGCCTCACGGTCTTGGTCCATCACGCAGTGAATGCCTCTGTCTTTCATTGCCTTACTGTCATGAATATGCTGTGAAGAAAACTTTCCATCTTTCTTGAAAATCAACTTCACCAAGAATAAAGCCATTGCGATAGCAATTATTAACACGCTTAAAAGCAAAGATTCCATCATTTTTAGTATTTTTGCAAATGCTAAGTAAAAGGCCTATGTTTACGTTTCACACATCACCAATAGGGTGTTTGCCATTTCACTTCGCAAATTTTGTGCAAAGATAGTGCAAATCAATGAGAATAAAAAGAATTCAGTAATAAAATAACAAAAATAAATGAATAAAAATGAATTAAAACCTGCTCGCGTGTTTGAGCAGTTTGCCAAAATCAATGAGATTCCTCGTCCTTCCAAGCATGAGGAACAGATGATTGAATACTTGAAAACATTCGGCGAAAGTCGTGGTCTTGAAACGGTAATTGACGAGACGGGTAACGTGATTATCCGCAAGCCAGCCACTCCTGGATTTGAGGACAAGGATACCATCATCCTGCAAAGCCACATGGACATGGTTTGCGAGAAGTTGGTTGACGTGGACTTTGATTTCACCAAAGATGCCATTCAGACCTATATCGATGGCGAATGGCTCTGCGCCAAGGGCACAACGTTAGGTGCTGACGACGGTATTGGTTGCGCCATCGAACTTGCCATTCTCGATTCCGATGACATTGAGCACGGACCATTAGAGTGTGTGTTCACCCGTGACGAGGAAACTGGTCTTACTGGTGCCGAGGGCATGAAGGCTGGTTTCATGAAGGGTAACATGCTCATCAATCTCGACTCAGAGGATGAGGGACAGATTTTTGTCTCTTGTGCCGGTGGTAGAAACACCACTGCTACCTTCCATTTTGAACGTGAGGCAGCCCCAGAAGGATGGTTCTTCGTGAAGGCTTCCCTGAAGGGACTGGTAGGTGGTCACTCTGGCGACGACATCAACAAGAAACGTGCTAATGCTTTGAAGGTCTTGGCTCGCTTCCTCTATCAAACACAAGAGCGTTATGGTCTGCGCCTCGTGTCATTCAATGCCGGCAAGCTCCATAATGCCATTCCACGTGATGGAGTCATCGTGTTCGGAGTGCCTTTCGAGAAGAAAGAAGATGTGCGCGTAGATTGGAACGTCTTTGCCTCTGCCGTGGAAGAAGAATATCACGTCACTGAAAAGAACATGCAATTTGACATGGAGAGCACGGAGGCTGCTCCTGTATTGCCACAAGACGTAAGTACGAGAATCGTACAAGCCATGCAAGCCGTTGACAATGGCGTGTTTGCCATGTGCCAAGACGAAGAACTTTCATGGTTGGTAGAAACATCCAACAACGTGGCAAGTATTGAGACTTGCGAGAATGCCATGAAGGTGGTGGCTTCTCAGCGTTCTAACGTAATGAGTGCACTCGACAACGAGGCTGCCACCATTAAAGCAGTGTTCCAATTGGCTGGCGCAGAGGTGGTACAAGGCGAAGGCTATCCCGCATGGAAGATGAATCCAAACAGTAAGCTCACCGCCCTTGCCGTGGCTTCTTACAAGAAACTCTTTGGCAAAGACCCCAAGGTACTGGGCATTCATGCAGGTTTGGAATGTGGTCTCTTCTCTGAGAAATATCCACACTTAGACATGGTATCGTTTGGTCCTACCTTGAGGGGAGTTCACTCTCCTGATGAGCGTCTGCATATTCCCACCGTGCAAATGGTTTGGGATCATCTGCTCGACATTTTGAAAAATGTATAAGAAACGACAATGACATTTTGAACCAAGATGTTCCATAGGGCTGACAAGACTCACAACCTTGTTAGCCTTATTTGTTTTTTCTCGCCCAATAAAAGCTTCTTGTATATAAGAAAAACATCAACAGACCGATAACGTGAATGGCTACCACCCACCAAAATACTGCCGAATAACCCAGAAACTCTACGATGACGCCACCAAGCAACACTCCCAAGCCTATACCTAAGTCCCAACAGGTGAGCAACGTGGAATTGGCAGTGCCTCGCTCATTGTTGTTTGCCAAACTGATAATCATATTCTGAAAAGCTGGCCATAAGTGTCCGTTGCCTAATCCTATCAGCAACGCCGATCCATAATATCCTATCTCGTGGGGGTATAATATAAATATGGTGTAACCTACCGTGGAAATGGCAACACCTTCAGCAGCATTCTGCACCAATTTGCCTTTTCGCAACGCACTTGCTCCTTGCAAACGAGACAATATCAAACCAATAGAAAGCAACATGAAATACGTTCCCGTTCCGCTCGTGATTCCCATTGTCTCCTTTCCGTATATCGCCAAGTAATTGCTCAACACACCATAACAAATGCCAAAGAAAATCATATTGACACCTATCATCCATCCTTTCAACAAGAAAAAGCGGTCGAGAGAAATGGCGTCCTTATCCTTGAGCACCTGCTTTTTAGGCATTTTGATGGTAGCATCTACTGCCAAGCCAAAACCAGCCACAATAAAGGCAAGCCAAAAGAGTACGTCGAAATCATGCACATATTTATACACAAACACACCAATGGTTGGAGCAATGGCAGTAGCGAGATTGTTGCTCAGTCCGTAATAGCCAATGCCTTCATTGCGCCTACTCGACGGTAACACGTCTATGGCTACGGTACTATTAGCAACGGTAGATGCTCCGAACGGTCCACCGTGTAATGTCCGCACAATGGCAAAGAGTACCAATGTGCCAGCCAACAGATAACCGCCAAATAGCAGGAAATACAGGAACAAGCTAACCAGCAGCACTTTCTTACGGGGAAAACTATCTACCACATATCCACTAAATGGTCGAAACAACAATGCCGTAATGGTATATCCAGACAGTACCAATCCTATCGTATCTTTAGACGCACCGAAATTCTCGCTCAGATAAAGTGGCAACAAAGGTGTAAGCAAGAAGAAGGCAAACGACATGGAGAAGTTTGCGGTCATCACCTTGAGGTAGTTTGCATTCCAAAGCTTGTCTTGTTTCATCATCCCTTTCGTTAGAATACGCAAAAGTAATCATTTCGCAGCACTTCAACAAGTTTTCCTTCACAAAAATGCTTTTCACAAGAATTTCAGAGATGATGAAGACGCAGATAGTTAGCCAAGAAGGAGGGCGATAAATTATCTTTTTCAATTCTCAATTTTCAATTTTCAATCTAAAATCTTCAATCTAAAAGATTGTCAATTTACCCAACAAAAAGACATTTGGGATTTCTTGCGAAATAGAAATAAAATTCCAGAAAATAGATTTAAAACGGGTAGAAAATCCCATTTTGGGAGCAAACATATAACTTTTCAGTCGTAACATTATGAGTTACGAGCGTAACTATATATGTTAGGAGTGCTAACTATATATGTTATGAAGGACAAAAAAGGGCTCTTTTTGAGGCAAAAACATCGTTTTTTAATTCACTTGCATACATCAGCTATCTGTAAGTCGCTAAGAATTAGCGACATACGGTAATGCAAAAATATGGGCATATTTTCCACCAAGTATCAACTCGTTTGAAAAAACGCCCGTATTTTGACCCCAAAATTACGAATTTCCATGACAAATAGCCATTGCCACCACATACGCCGTTGTCCATGCTGCCTGGAAATTAAATCCACCCGTAACACCATCTATGTCTAACACCTCACCGGCAAAGAAAAGATGGGGATAAGACTTACATTCTAATGTTTGAGGATGAATACTATCCAAAGAAACACCACCGCAAGTAACAAACTCATCCTTAAACGCTGCCCTACCCTCTATCTGATAGACATCGTTGCAAAGCACGTTGGTCAAGCGATTGAGTTCCTTTTGGTTCAGATTCATCCACCTGTTTGTACTTCTTGCACCCAACGACTTTTCAAGCAAGTAATTCCATAATCTGCCTGGCAAGCCAAAGGGACGGAAACTCGTGAGTTGCTTCTGAGCATACTCTATCATGCAATCATTCAACGCATCAAGCACTTCTGCATCCTTACGTCCCACCCAGTTCACGGACAGCGGTAAACGATAGTTGTTATCATGCAGCAAGCGAGCCGCATAACTGGACAATCTCAAAATGGCAGGACCACTCATTCCCCAATGTGTAATCAGCAATGCGCTGCTCGACTTCATCTTCGTGCCAGGAATCATCACCGATGCGTTCTCCACAACAGTTCCCATCAACGAGCGCAGTGCTTCATCCTTGATGTTGAATGTAAAGAGTGAAGGAACGGGAGGCATGATTGTCACCCCCGAAGGCTCCAACCATCTCAATCCTTCCATTCGTGGAGAACCGCCAGTAGTGACAGCAACATAATCATAATCCTTCAACTCATCCAAAGTTTCTATCTTCCTTTCCGTATAAATGTGTACATGATGTTTTCGTGCCTCTTGCAGGAAACATTGAATGATACTATGAGAATCTTGAGACACAGGAAACACGCACTCATCAGATTGTGTCACCAAGGGAACTCCATGACGTTCAAACCATTGGTAAGCATCGCAATAATTGAAAACCTTGAACAGGCGTTTCATCAATTGATGACCACGGGGATAGACCATCTTGAAGTCTTTCACCGAAGCAAACGAATTGGTGCAATTACACCGTCCGCCACCCGATATTTCCACCTTTGCCAACACTTTTTTTCCTCGTTCAAAGATAGACACATCCATTTCTGGCATCATCTCCTTCAAGTTGATAGCCAAGAAAAAACCTGCCGCTCCGCCTCCTACAATCGCCGTTTTCATATCATTTATATTTTAGTTGCAAAGTTACGTTGTTTCTCACAATAATTCAAATAATATTCGTACTTTTGCACACATGAAAATCATCATTGCCATAGACTCCCTGAAAGGTTGCCTTACATCGAAGGAATCCAACCGAGCCGTTGCCGAAGGAATGAGCAGACGGTTTCCACAAGCAGACATCATCGAGATTCCCGTGAGCGACGGTGGTGAGGGATGGATTACCCCTTTTATCGAGACGTTAGGATGGAAAGAAGAAACCGTGACAGTACACGACCCACTTATGCGTTTCGTTCAGGCTCACTATGCCGTGCAAGGTGAAAGGGCTGTCATTGAAATTGCACAAGCCTGTGGACTGACTCTATTGAAAAGAGAAGAACTCAATCCACTCATTGCCACTTCATACGGTGTGGGCGAAATCATCGCAGATGCGTTGAAAAAAGGCTGTCGTGACTTCATCATTGGTCTTGGCGGTTCGGCAACGAGCGATGTGGGCAAGGGAATGTTGAAAGCACTTACACCTTATTTAAATATACTCACCCAAGAAAATTATTCTTTCACCATCGCCACCGATGTAAACAATCCTCTCTTTGGAAAGAACGGAGCCGCTTATACCTTTGCCCCACAGAAAGGAGCAACTACTGAGATGGTGGCGATTCTTGACGAACAAGCCAAAGCCTTTGCACAAGAATGTGCCCTTGCTCATGGTTACGATTGTTCTTTACTGCCCGGTGCTGGAGCTGCAGGTGGATTGGGCTATGCTTTCATGCAATACCTTCATGCCAAACGTTGTGCTGGTGCAACCTTATTGATGGACATGATAGACTGCGACCATCTGTTATCTCAAGCCGACATCGTGATTACGGGCGAGGGACATTGCGACCGTCAAACGCTCATGGGTAAGCTACCGTTTGCCATCATGCAAAGAGCCAATCTCCAACATATCCCCACCATCTTGCTCGCAGGAATAGTCTCAGATAAAGACCTCCTTCTCCAAGCAGGCTTCCATGATGTACGTTGCATCAATCCCCCCAACATTTCCATTGAGGAAGCAATGAAAAAAGAGAATGCGATGAAGAATTTGAATAATATATGTACCTTTGAATAATAAATAATAATACTATGAACAACACATTTATTTATTCCCCAGCAAGGCGACTATCGCCAGCTAAGGGTATTTCAATTGGGTAACTGCATCTATGCCTTGACCTATGCCTTTGCCCATCGTCATCTGCAAGTAGGAGACCGTACCATTGACCAAATGGTACAGGCAGCTCGAAGTGGCAAACAAAACATTGCGGAAGGAAGCGTAGATGGTGCTACTTCGCGAGAGATGGAAATCAAGTTGACAAACGTAGCGAAAGCCAGTATGCACGAGCTATTATTAGATTATGAGGATTACCTGATGACTCGTGGATTAACGAAATGGGGGAAGGATGATGAACGAGTGAGGAAGACTCGCGCTTTTTGCCGTACTCATATTGATCCAGAACTATATCGCCAGGCTGTCAATAACCGAACGGACGAGACGATTGCCAATATCGCCATCACAATGCTCCACCAATTTGACGTGCTGATTACTCGGCTGATTGAGACCCAAAAACAAAGATTCTTGGAAGAGGGTGGTATCAAAGAGCAGATGTATAGGGCAAGGGTGCAGTATAGGAAGAAGGAGTGAGAGGAGAGCTCGGAGGTCTCGGAGTTCTCAGAGTTCTCAGAGTTCTCGGAGTTCTCAGAGAATTCTTTTTGGCACGCTATTTGTATTAACGATGTCAGACATGAAAATAAAATCATTCAATAATATGAAACAAAAAGGAAACATCGGGGTTACAACCGAGAACATATTCCCCGTCATCAAAAAGTTTCTCTATAGTGATCATGAGATTTTCTTGCGTGAGATGGTTTCTAATGCCGTTGACGCTACTCAGAAGTTGAAGACTCTCGCCGACAAGGGCGATTTCAAAGGAGAGTTAGGAGAACTGAGCGTTCACATCACCCTCAACGAGAAGAAAAAGACTCTGACCATCAGCGACCGTGGTATCGGTATGACTGCTGAGGAAATCGACAAGTATATCAACCAAATAGCTTTCTCTGGCGTTACCGACTTCCTCGATAAATACAAGGACAGTGCCAATGCCATCATCGGACACTTCGGACTGGGTTTCTATTCAGCTTTCATGGTTTCAGAGAAGGTGGAAATCATCACCAAGAGCTACAAGGAAGATGCGCAAGCCGTGCGTTGGACATGCGATGGCAGTCCTGAGTTCACCATCGAGGATGCGAAGAAAGAAGACCGTGGTACAGACATCATCCTCCACATTGCTGATGATTGCAAAGAGTATTTGGAGAAGCAGAAGATACAAGACTTGCTGAACAAGTATTGCAAGTTTATGGCTGTTCCCGTGGCTTTCGGTAAGAAACAGGAATGGAAAGACGGTAAGATGCAAGATACCGACGAGGATAATATTATAAATAATGTAGAGCCACTGTGGACAAAGACTCCGTCAACCCTCAAGGACGAGGATTATAAGTCGTTCTACCGCACCCTCTACCCCATGCAAGACGAACCATTGTTCTGGATTCACCTGAACGTGGATTATCCATTCAATCTCACGGGTATTCTTTATTTCCCACGCATCCAGTCGAATATCGACTTGCAGAAGAACAAGATACAACTCTATTGCAACCAAGTGTTCGTTACCGATCAGGTGGAAGGCATTGTACCAGAGTTTCTTACCTTGTTGCATGGTGTGATTGACTCACCAGACATCCCATTGAACGTGAGCCGTAGCTACCTGCAAAGTGATTCTAACGTGAAGAAGATTTCTACATACATCACCAAGAAAGTAGCTGACCGTCTGAAGAGCATCTTCAACGAGAACCGCAAGGAATACGAGGAGAAATGGGATGACGTGAAGATATTCATCAACTACGGAATGCTTTCACAAGACGACTTCTATGACAGAGCCAAGGACTTCGCTCTCTTCAAGGATGTTGATGGGAAGTACTTTACCTTCGAGGAATACAAGAACCTCATCAAAGGTGAACAAACCGACAAAGACGGTACACTCGTATATCTCTATGCCAACAACAAGGAAGAGGAATACAGTTACATAGAAACTGCCAAGCAAAAGGGATACAGCGTATTACTGTTTGACGGACAACTTGACACACCTGTTGCTCAGATGCTGGAGCAGAAACTGGAAAAGTGTCGTTTCACCCGTGTTGACGGTGACATCATCGACCGACTCATCCCGAAGGAAGACAGCAAGAAGTTGGAATTGAGCGAAGAGCAAACTGACAGTTTGTCACAAGTGTTCCAATCTCAAATGCCAAAGCTCGACAAGACCGAGTTCCACGTAGAGGTACAATCATTAGGCGAACACACACAACCCGTCATCATCACCCAAAGCGAATACATGCGTCGTATGAAAGACATGAGCAGGTTCCAAAGTGGCATGGGATTCTATGCACAAATGCCTGACATGTACACCATCGTGCTGAACGCCGACCATGCTTTGGTGAAGAAAGTGCTGGAAGACACCGAAGCCAACACGACAGAAGTATTGAAACCTATCCTCGCAGAACTGAAAGGACAAGAGGCTCGTCTGGCTGCCATTCGTCAGGTACAAGACAAGAAAAAGTATGACGAACTGACACAAGAGGAAAAAGACGACAAGAGCAATACCGAAAAAGCCGTGCAGGAACAGAAGGACAAGCGAAACGGAGTGTTGGCAGACTACGCCAAAAATAATGACATCGTTCACCAGCTCATAGACCTCGCTCTCCTGCAAAATGGTATGTTGAAAGGCGCAGCTTTGGATGCGTTCTTGCGTAGAAGTGTGGATTTGATTAAATAACATTGAAAAAAAAACACCAAATATTTGGTTGTTTCAAAAAAAGGCAGTACCTTTGCAGTCGCAAAATTGAAGGGGAAGGCTCCCTAGCTCAACTGAATAGAGCATCTGACTACGGATCAGAAGGTTGTGGGTTTGAATCCCGCGGGAGTCACTTCAAGCGTTGCATTAGTATGGGAAGGCTCCCTAGCTCAACTGAATAGAGCATCTGACTACGGATCAGAAGGTTGTGGGTTTGAATCCCGCGGGAGTCACAAAGCCTAAAAACAAGTTGCCAAAGAGTTGAAGTTCGACTTTTTGGCATTTTTTATTTCATATCATTCAAAAATGTTTGCATGAACTTTGTGCAATCGTCAAAATTTCGTAATTTTGCAAATTCTTAAAGACATTTGTACCCTTAATCAAGGAAAACAGATGCAAGAAACAGACATTCAATAACAAAAATACGACAATATGTTAACACTCAAACTCATCAGTGAGGAAACTGAACGTGTCATTCGTGGCTTGGAAAAAAAGCATTTCTCTGGTGCTCGTGAAGCCATCGAAAATGTACTGGCGGTGGACAAACGCCGTCGCGAAACTCAACGCGAACTCGACCAAACCAAACAACAAGCTAAACAACTTGCTGCCCAGATTGGCGCTCTCATGAAACAAGGCAAGCGCGAAGAGGCTGAGCAAGTGAAACTGCAAGTAGCAGAATACAAGCAAAAAGACAAAGACTTACAGGAGGTGATGGACAAGAGCGAACAGGAACTGACCATGTTGCTTTGCCAAATCCCCAATATCCCATACGATGAAGTGCCAGAAGGTGGTTCTGCCGAAAACAATCGCGTGGTAAAGAGCAACCTGAAAGAGTGTACTCCCGAAGACACCGTTGGCAACTGGACAGCCAACCCCGAAAACAAGGAAGCTAAGTTGCCTCACTGGGAACTTGCCAAGAAATACAATCTCATCGATTTCGACTTAGGCGTGAAGATTACCGGTGCAGGATTCCCTGTATATATAGGTAAGGGAGCACGCTTGCAACGTGCATTGATCAACTTTTTCCTTGACGAGGCACGTAAGAGCGGCTATACCGAAATCATGCCTCCCACAGTGGTCAATGCCGCTTCTGGTTATGGTACAGGTCAGCTTCCTGACAAAGAAGGACAGATGTATCATGCTGAGGTGGATGATTTCTATCTCATCCCTACCGCAGAGGTTCCCGTTACCAATATCTACCGTGACGTGATACTTGATGAGAAAGACTTACCTATCAAGAATTGTGCCTATACGGAATGTTTCCGTCGTGAGGCTGGTTCTTATGGCAAGGACGTGCGTGGATTGAATCGCTTACATGAGTTTTCTAAAGTGGAAATCGTACGCATCGACAAGCCAGAGCATTCTAAGGAAAGCCACAAGGAAATGCTGGAGCACGTAGAAGGATTGCTCAAGAAACTCGAACTGCCCTATCGCATCTTGTTGCTTTGCGGAGGTGACCAATCATTCACCTCTTCTATCTGCTACGACTTTGAAGTTTATTCAGAGGCACAAAAGCGTTGGTTGGAGGTTTCTTCCGTGAGCAACTTCGACAACTACCAAGCCAATCGTCTGAAATGTCGCTATCGCCATGCAGACGACAAGAAGATAGAACTCTGCCACACACTTAACGGCTCTGCACTCGCATTGCCTAGAATCGTGGCTGCCATCATCGAGAACAACCAAACACCAGAAGGCATTCGCATTCCAAAATGCCTCGTTCCATACTGTGGTTTCGAGATTCTCGACAACAACAACTTCAGTGTATAGATATTCATTCTGAAAAGAATCAATAATATAATGATATGAACAAGATTATTCGCAAGGAGCAGTTTTCCGAGAAGGTATTCCTTTTCGAGATTGAGGCTCCACTGATTGCCAAGAGTCGTAAGGCTGGCAATTTCGTGATTGTACGTGTAGGTAAGAAAGGTGAAAGAATGCCTCTTACCATTGCTGATGCTGACATCGAGCGTGGCACGATTACCCTCGTCGTACAGAAAGTGGGCTTGTCGTCCATCAAACTATGCAACCTCAACGTTGGTGAATACGTGACCGACGTGGTTGGACCATTGGGAAATCCTACCCATATCGAAAACTTCGGTACGGTGGTGTGCGCCGGAGGTGGCGTAGGCGTTGCTCCTATGTTGCCTATCATACAGGCCTTGAAGAAAGCGGGCAACCGTGTTCTTTCTGTGCTGGCTGGTAGAAGCAAAGACTTGATTATCTTGGAAGATAAGGTACGTGAATCATCTGACGAAGTAATCATCATGACTGATGACGGTTCATACGGCGAGAAAGGCGTGGTAACCGTTGGTATCGAGAAATTTATCGAACAGGAAGAGCATGTGGACAAGATATTTGCCATTGGTCCTCCTATCATGATGAAATTCTCTAACCTGACCGCTCAGAAACACAATATCCCTTGTGAAGTATCTCTCAACACCATCATGGTGGATGGTACGGGTATGTGTGGTGCCTGCCGTCTTACCATTGGCGGAAAGACGAAGTTTGTTTGTATTGATGGTCCTGAATTTGATGGAGCATTGGTTGACTGGGACGAGATGTTTAAGCGCATGGGTACGTTCAAACGCGCTGAACAAGAAGAGATGGAGCATTTCCAAGAACATATTGAAAGTGCGGAAGCACCTGTTGCAGCAACTGAAAGTACTGCTACAGCCCAACCTATAGCAGCCGTAGATCAACCCATCTCAGAGCTGACCGACCGCAATGCTGAATGGCGTACCGAACTTCGCAAGTCGATGAAGCCGAAAGAGCGTACTGCTATTCCACGTGTCATCATGCCCGAATTGGATCCTGTCTATCGAGCTACCACACGTACAGAGGAAGTGAACATTGGCTTAACTCCAGAAATGGCTCTCACCGAGGCTAAGCGTTGCTTGGATTGTGCAAAGCCAACGTGCGTGGAAGGTTGCCCCGTAAACATCAACATACCATCGTTCGTAAAGAATATCGAACGTGGAGAATTTCTTGCCGCAGCCAAGGTATTGAAAGACACCTCTGCCCTACCCGCCGTTTGCGGTCGTGTTTGTCCACAGGAGAAACAATGTGAGAGTCGTTGTATTCACTTGAAGATGAACGAGCCAGCTGTAGCCATTGGATACCTGGAGCGTTTCGCAGCCGACTACGAGCGTGAAAGTGGCAACATATCCTTGCCTGAGATTGCTCCTTCAAACGGTATGAAGATTGCCGTCGTAGGTTCCGGGCCTGCAGGACTGTCATTCGCCGGAGATATGGTGAAGAAAGGATACGATGTTTACGTATTCGAGGCATTGCACGAAATTGGTGGTGTATTGAAATACGGTATTCCAGAGTTCCGTTTGCCAAACGCAATCGTTGATGTGGAAATCGAGAACCTCAAGAAGATGGGCGTTCATTTCCAAACCGATGTCATCGTAGGTAAGACCATTACCGTAAAAGACTTGGAAGATCAAGGCTTCAAGGGTATTTTCGTTGGTTCGGGCGCAGGTCTGCCCAACTTCATGAACATTCCTGGCGAGAATGCCATCAACATCATGTCTTCCAATGAATACCTTACACGTGTGAACTTGATGGATGCAGCCAATCCAACAACAGATACACCTATCAACTTAGGTAAACGTGTGTTGGTAGTAGGCGGTGGAAATACGGCAATGGACTCTTGTCGTACAGCTAAGCGTCTCGGTGCTGAGGTGACATTGGTTTATCGTCGTTCAGAAGCAGAAATGCCCGCACGTCTCGAAGAGGTAAAGCACGCCAAGGAAGAAGGTATCAATTTCCTCACCTTGCACAATCCTATCGAATATAAGGCTGACGAGAACGGTGCCGTATGCGCAGCTATTCTACAAGTGATGGAATTGGGAGAACCAGACGCAAGTGGCCGTCGCTCACCCGTTCCCGTAGAGGGCAAGACAATCGAGATACCCGTTGACCAGGTGATAGTGGCTGTTGGCGTTAGTCCTAACCCACTCGTTCCAAAGTCTATCGAAGGACTTGAGTTAGGCAGAAAGAACACCATCGTGGTGAATGAGGAGATGCAGAGTTCTCGCAGTAACCTCTTTGCAGGTGGTGACATCGTTCGTGGAGGTGCTACCGTTATCCTCGCTATGGGAGACGGTCGTCGTGCCGCACTCAACATGGATAAGCAACTGAGGTGAAAGACTTATGTCAACATCTGCAGAGTCAGCTCAATCGAGCGATGCGAAGCTATCATCTCATTGATGATGGTGACTACATACTTATAGCATTATCAGGAGGCAAAGACAGTCTTTGCCTTCTTGATTTGTTAGCCATGAGACAACGTATCTTCATGCCTCGCTTCAAGATTGAGGCTGTTCATGTACGCATGGAAAATATCGCATACGAAACGGATACACGTTATTTGGAGGACTTTTGCCGACAACGCAACGTCCATTTGCATGTTGTTAACACCAGTTTCGATGCTTCCACCGACAAGCGCAAATCGCCTTGTTTCCTTTGTTCATGGAATCGAAGGAAACAAATGTTCAATCTTGCACAAGAGTTAGGATGCAACAAGATTGCATTGGGTCACCACATGGACGACCTTATTCATACTGCTCTCATGAACGAGTGTTTTCAAGGGAGATTCGACACGATGCCCGTATTCTTGCAAATGAAAAAGATGCCATTGGCGATTATCCGTCCTCTTTGCCTCTGTCATGAGGCTGACATCAAGGCTTACGCCGAACAACAAGATTACAGAAAGCAACAAAAAATCTGTCCTTACGAAAAAGAATCGTTTAGGACAGATATTCAGCGTATCTTCCAACAAATGGAAAGCCTTAATCCCGAAGCAAGATATTCCATTTGGAATGCGTTGGAAAGAGACGGAAAATTGATTGAGGGGTAAACTGCTATTTTATTAGTTCGTTGGCTTTGTCTTGCCAATCTCGCTTTTTACCTCATCCTACCTCACAGCTCTCTTCATTTTCTTTGCCTTACGGGCAACACGACCCTTTGAGGCGGGATACTTATCGATTTTCGCTTTACTGAATCTCTCTGTATCTCCAGTCTTCTCGGCATATTCCATCTGCGCTCTCAACATATCGTCACGAAAATCGTTACTGCCTTGCAACGCTGTATAACCAATGCTGGCTGCCACACGACTGGCATCTACGTCGCTCTGCCAATGTGCGCCTACGATAACACGACTTTCACCATACATCCAGCCACGGGCAAAGATGGTATCTGCTTTCATGGGAGCAATCTCTGCCATCAACAAGGCACAAGTCCAACCACGCATGGTGTGTCCAGAAGGATAACTACCCTCACCGCGCAATTCATCTTCCTCATCGGTAAGCATCTTGTCGTTCAAACGTTCAAAGGGACGTTGGCGCAAATAATATGCTTTGGGAGCCACACGAATCTGGTCGGTGGTAGAAAGAGCCTTCACCAAAAGCTTGTATATCTCTGGCGTATTCTCCTTTGACACCTCAAGACCGAAAGGCACCTCAAACTGATGGAAGAGTGAGTCAAAATTCCACACCGCATCACCCTTGGCGATGGCAGCGCGCTCAGCATTCAATCGCTGTTGCTTACCCCAAGAATAGCGCATCAAGTCGTTGGCAAATTCAGGACTGTTAAACGCAGGTGGTGGAGGTAAACACTTGATAAGATTAGGAAGTTGCTCCGTGGTAAAATACACATCCTTTTGTGCGTTTACTGATACGTTGCCGAAAAAAATCATCGTGGCAACAATCATCAATTGATAAATATTTCTCATGATCTTGATAAATTAAATGTATTGCAAAAATACTTATTTTCAGTAGAAAAAAAAGAATTATTATAGTATTTTTTTATAAAAATAGGGAAATGCCTAATTTAAATAGGGATTTCCCACCTCGATTATAGGGAAAAAACAACATGAAATAAGATAAAAAAAGTTTATTTTTGCAAAAATAACTCTAAAACCTAAATAATATGAACAAAAGAATTCTCATGTTGACGTGTTTCTGTATGATATGGATGCTGAACCATGGTGAACCTATCACCCGTCAACAAGCATTACAGCAAGCCATCCGATTCCAAAAGGAAATGAATGTGACAAAACGTCTCGTGGCTGTTAGCGACCGAGCCAAGTTAGCCCCAAAGAAGGACACAACCCAACAAAACGAAACTGATGCATACTACGTGTTCAACCGTGAGAACGACGAGGGATATATCATCGTTTCGGGAGATGACAAGACCATCCCTGTGCTTGGCTATTGCGAAAAGGGCAGCTTCGACTATACGAAGATTCCCGACAACATGAAAAGTTGGTTGGGTAGATATGAGAAGCAAATCAAGGCCATTCAGAACAATCCCCGTTTGGCAATTTCTTTTGCCAACGTCAAGAAGCATCCGAGAATCCCCATGCTCGTATGGACGACATGGAACCAATCTGCTCCTTACAACAACAAATGCCCCTTCTTTTTCTCAGAGGGACGTTCGGTGACGGGATGTGTAGCCACTGCCATGGCTCAAATCATGTACTACCATCATGATAAATCAACCGACAAAACATTAGAAGAAATACCTGCCTATGATGCTCCGACGGTCTCCATCTACGGTCAATTACACGTTAATGGCATTCCTAAAGGAAGCAAGATTGACTGGGACAACATGTTGGAAAATTATGGCGGGAATGAGCCATTTGTCAACCAAAACGCCGTTGCCGATCTTATGCTTTACTGTGGTGTATCAGTAGAGATGGACTATTCCGCTTCCAGTTCTGGTGCATATTCATCTAAGGTACCCGAAGCCTTGATCAAATATTTCGGATATAAGTCATCGGCAAGAGAAGAGTTGGAGTATTATTACACTGCCGAACAATGGGATGAGCTGATATACGAAGAACTTGCCAACAGAAGGCCCGTATATATGGGGGGAGGCAATTCTGGCGGAGGTCATGCTTTCGTATGCGATGGATACGACGGCAACGGATACTATCACATCAATTGGGGATGGGGAGGTTCTAACGACAGCTACTTCCTCCTGACCAACCTGGCACCCGGTGGTAGCGATCCCTACAAAGAGGGTGTTGATGCCGTGATAGGTATCGAGCCAGATAATTATATGGAAAAGAATATCAATTTTTATGAATCAAGTGTCAAAGAATTATGCGTCAACAACTGGGACAAAAACAATGATGGCGAACTGAGCTTCGAGGAAGCTGCGCTCGTGGAAGACATAGGGACAGTTTTCAAGGGACAGCCTATCTACCAACTTGACATTCTACGCTATTTCACGGGAATAAGAGCCATCCCAAACGATGCTTTCAACGGTTGCAAAAATCTATACAACATCGTTCTACCAAATCAGATAGAAACCATCGGTGAGCGTGCTTTTAAGGACTGCGACATTAATTCGTTGCTGATTCCCTCTTCTGTAACATCCATCGGCAAAGAGGCTTTTCAAAATTGTTACCTCCTTGAAGACATTACGATTCCTCCATCAATTACTGCCATACATCCCAATACGTTTGAGAACTGCACCAACTTTACCTCTTTAGACATTCCAAAAAGTATCACTTCTATCGGAAGTCAGGCATTCCGCAATTGCGTGAACGTGACAACCGTTACCGTCAATACCAACAATCCCGCCGACATCAGCATGGGTAACGGGGTGTTTGAGGGAATGAATCTTGCCAATGCCACCTTATTTGTGCCAAAAGACGGAAAGGCTTTGTTCTCACAAGCAAACCAATGGAAAGAATTCGGTACAATCAATGGATACCGCCAACAACCGAAAGAAGAATTCACTTCTGTAGCTGACGGACATCGTTATTATATATATAATGTAGGTACGGGCAAATATCTTGGCGAAGATAGCTCTTATAACCTTGCCGTTAGTAATACCCCCGTGGAGTTTACAATCTATAAAGACGAGGAATTTGGACCAGACAACTACTATATGTACACCGAAGATGCGAACGATAATCCTGGTCGTGTTTGTCGAACAACAAGTTCCGATTCTGAAGGAAACTCGTGGGAAGATTTGTTCCTTATACCTGTTGAAACCCAGTCAGCGATATGGCACTTTGAATCCATGGGCAACAACCAATATACTATTCAGATACCGCAGGAATTAAAAGACTATGAAAAAGATAAATATTTTGGAGTAGGATTCAACGAAATGGAACAACAAGGAACAGCCACCGACAGAGTTAATAGCAAAGTGCCATACACCACCAATCCAGAAAATTGTCATTGGGCATTCATTGAAATTGGGGAAGCACATGACAACTTTTTTGCTGCCCAGCAACTGGAAAACCTTCTTAGCATTGCCAAGGCAAGAAATGTGAATCATGAAAAGGAACAAGCCATCTATGACAATATGGACAGCGATTTGGCTGAATTGCAAAAGGCACAAAAGTCTCTCCGTAAGAAACTGGACTTCATCCATTTTGCCGATGAACATCTACGTAAAATGGCTCCAAAGAGATGGGACACCAACAAGGATGGGGAGGTAAGCATCAGTGAAGCAAAGAATAGACAGTATCTCGGCAGTCAATTTTTCAATAGTACAATTGCCTCTTTTGATGAATTTCAATACTTCACAGGTATAAGCTCCATATACTCTTCATTTTTCAGTCAGTGCCAATATCTCGCTTCCATTCAATTGCCAAGCACCATCTCAACTTTGGATGATGCGGTGTTCAGTAATTGTGTTTCTCTCAAAGAAATCGAATTGCCAGAACAAGTTACTGACATTGGTAATTACTGTTTTGCCGAATGTTCATCATTGCGCACATTCAGCATTGCCAACCCTGACCCATCCACCATCACACTGGGCGAAGAAATCTTTTGGAAAGTAAACATACAAGATGCAACCCTTTTCGTTCCTGTAGGTTCCAAGGAACTATATGCAAACGCTCCCGTATGGAAGGAGTTTGGCAAAATTGAGGAAATGCGTACAAAGAAAACACCCGCATCCTGTCCATTACAAACTGATGAATGGGTATATATTTATCAAGTCGGTTCAAAAAAGTTCTTAACCAAGGGTGAAGCGTATGGTACACAAGCCGTTGCGAGTTCTACAAAGATGAGATTCCAACTCAAGCGAAACAACAGCATGGAAAAGGATTGTTACTATCTCTATTCTGACCAAACGGGATTTGATAATCATATCTTGTTCCGCACCGTCTCTGACCAATATGTTGGCGTCGGTATAAGGACTTGCTTCGTTGACGGCATTCTTTCTCCTGATGCATATTGGCACGTAGAATCTGTTGGCGACAACAAATATACATTCCAGGTCCCAACGACAAATAATTACTATGTGGCAGACCAATATATGGGTATAAATCCCAACCATCCAGTAGACTATGGATATGAAGGTTTCCAAACGAGCGCCATCTTCTGGGATGTTCCATATCAAGATAACGAGAGTAGTTGCCAATGGGCATTCGTCAAGGTGTCTGACTATGAGGCAATAGAAAAGGCTTTTGACCGTTACCGCGAGCTGAAAGGATTACTCAAGATTGCCCATGAAAAGGATATTGACGTGATAGAAGAACAAGCCGTGTATGACAACATCAATAGCACGGACGAAGAAATCATCAATGCCATCGTATCCGTCCGCATGAAAATGAAATACATCACATTCAACGACAATGACATCAAGATTAAATGCGTAAACAAATGGGACGAAGACATGGACGATGAAATAAGTATCGATGAAGTGTCAAGTATTAAGGATATTGGTAACTATTTCCAAAATATGAATATGGCAAGTTTCGACGAACTACAATACTTCACGTCTTTGCAATCCATTCCCGACAAAGCCTTTAACAACTGTACCAACATCGTTTCTATCTATATTCCTGAAAACATCAAGAAGATTGGAACAAACGCTTTCTCTTCATGCACGAAACTGAAGTATGTGGCTGTACTCAATCCCAATCCACAAGAGATAGAAGCTATTGGCTGTGGATTGCTCAGCAGCGCAACCATATTCGTGCCGAAAGAAGCTGTTGAAACCTACCAAAACGATAGTTTCTGGAAGAGATTCACCATCAAGGAATACACGGGGATTCCCGTTGTGCAATGTGCAGACGACAGCAGGGTGTATGGTCGCAAGAATGCGAACTTGAAATATTCGGTGGAAGGTGCACCTATTAACGGCGTTCCGAACGTGGAATGTAATGCCGACGAATACTCTCCCGTAGGAACATATCCGATAGAGGTTACATCAGGGACGATTACTACTCTCGGAGTGAAATACATCCCAGGCATCATGACCGTCACTCCTTATTCCGTAACGGCTACGGCTCAATCTTACACGCGCTATTACGGAGAGCCCAACCCCGTATTCAAGGCAACCTATCGTACCTTCAGGAACAAGGAAGAGGCAAGCGAAGTGTTGACAAAAGAACCTACTTTTGAGTGCGACGCAACACCTACAAGTCCTGTCGGAGAATATGAAATCCGCATATCTGGTGCAGAAGCACAGAACTACATCTTCAAATACGTGAACGGTACGCTGACCGTCATAGATAATCCCAATGCCATTCAAGACATTACGGCGGACGAGAAAGGAAAAGCAACCATCTATGACCTGCAAGGAAGAAAAATACGTGCTGACCAAGAACAACAAAACTACCAGACTCTACAAAAGGGAATTTACATCATCAACGGAAAGAAAGTAATCAGAAGATAAACCTCCCAATGAACCTGCATACATCACTTTCGTATGCAGGTTCTTTCTTTTATCACGTCACGTTCTTCAGTTCTATTTGTAAATAAAAAGTAATAAAAAGGACTATTCAGAATGTGATTTTTTCCATCAACATAATAGTCAGTCGAAAAATAGCTCATTTTTTACTGTTTCAATAACATTCTGATTGTTAGCACGTTACAAATCCGCCCGTATATTTATACGATAACAATCGGGTAATTATGCAGAAAAAACGACGTTTTTGTGCCTACATAACATATTATTTTAGCCCACTAACATATATAGTTACACTCATAACTCATATAGTTATGGTCGTAAAATATATAGTTACGAGAAAAAAGGAGTAATTTTACGTCGAAAAAGCATTGTTTTACATTTCTAAATATCTAATTTACGTTTTTCCACGAAAAAACATTGTACGGATATTTCAAATTATTATTCAAGTAAACTACATTCTTTTTGGCATAATATAGAAAATGGCACATATTTGTTGTAAGAGACCGCAGCGCGGTCTTCGCTCAATAACCCAGGTTAAAGAGCGGTAACGCTTTCAGCGTCATGGTGACAACATCTTTATCATTTCTTTCCTTTTTAGTTGACAAGAATCTGCTCGCTCTCATAAAAAAACTAAATTCTTGATGGAAAATGATGTATTCTCAAAAAAAATGAGTATTTTTGTTTATCAATTTAAGAACCATGAAGAAATATAAAATATTCATTACCATTTTGGCATTGTTTGTCTCTGTACAGACATACGCCCAATCTATCTTTAACGACTTGTTGCCATCTACCGCAAAGGTGATGTTCATCGATAGCGTGGTGGTTGACAAGGAAAGATTTCTTGAGAAAGTACCCCTGAATCCCGAATCAGGAAAGATCATGTATTACGATGAGTTTTTCAACACAAAGACACAGGTGCCCTGCGCTCTCTATCGCAATGAATTAGGAGACAGATGTTACTTTGCTTTGGGTGACACCACCCAGAGTACGCAACTCTACTCCATTGACAGATTAGGAGGCGAATGGAGCGAGCCAAGACTGATAAAAGAGTTTGATAAGGATTTCAGTCATATCAATTATCCTTTTCTCATGGCTGACGGATTCACGTTGTTCTTCTCTGCGAGTGGAGAAGGGTCTATGGGAGGATTAGACATCTTCACAACGGTATTTGACAGTGAGGAAGGTGTGTTCTACAAGCCAGAAAATTATGGATTGCCTTTCAACTCTTCGGCAAACGACTATCTCATTGCTTTCGACGAGCTGGACTCGCTTGGGTGGCTGGTGAGCGACCGCTATCAACCAGAGGGAAAAGTATGTATCTATACTTTTGTACCGACATTCCCACGAGTAGGATTCAAGGGAAGCGTGGACAAGGACAAGCTGACGAAATACGCCAAACTCAACAGTATCAAAGACACATGGGAGTTTGGAAATAGGGAACAAGCATTGGCTCGATTGAAGGCAATGACCGAACGTTCATCCCAAGCTCAAGGGGGAAGAGAGATGAACTTTGTCATCAACGACCAACGAGTTTATCATCACGCCAACGAGTTTTTGTCGCCTACGGCAAAGAAACTTTATAGCCAATATGCAGAACTGAAGGGTATGGTTCAGCTCAACGAGCAAAGACTTGACAATCAGCGCAATGCCTACATCGACGGCAATACTCAAAAGAAAGCAGAACTGCGCCAACCCATTCTGCGATTGGAACACGACATACAACAACAAAAGAAAGACTTGAAGGATTTGGAAAAGAAAATCCGAAATGCAGAAAACGCTATTATCAATCATTCAAAAAGAACCTAAACACTGTGATATTATGAAGTATTTTCCTGAATCAGAACTGATCATTAACGAAGATGGAAGTTGTTTCCACCTTCACCTGAAGCCTTCACAACTGGCAGACAAAGTAATCCTTGTAGGCGATCCTGCCAGAGTAAGTACTGTGGCGGCACATTTTTCCGAAATAGAATGCGAGGTATCAAGCAGGGAATTTCATACCGTAACCGGCTATTACCAAGGCAAGCGCATTACCGTACAATCACACGGCATTGGATGTGACAACATCGACATCGTGGTGAACGAACTTGACACTCTTGCCAACATCGACTATGAGACTCGTACCGAACGAGAGGAGCATCGTACGTTGACAATGGTTCGCATAGGCACGTGCGGAGGATTGCAACTCAATACGCCCGTAGGTACCTTCGTGGCAAGCGTGAAGAGCATTGGCTTTGACGGACTGCTCAATTTCTATGCGGGAAGGAATGAGGTGTGTGACCTCAAACTGGAAGAGGCATTCAAACGACACATGAATTGGAACCCGCTACATGCTGCACCATACGTGGCACAAGCGGATGCCCAACTGATAGACAGAATAGCGGGCAACGAGATGGTACGAGGATATACCATCTCTTGCGGTGGATTCTATGGTCCACAAGGCAGGACTCTTCGCATTCCGTTGGCTGACCCAGAACAAAACCAAAAGATAGAGAGCTTCGAATACAACGGACTTCATATCTGTAACTTTGAAATGGAGTCGTCTGCATTGGCAGGACTGGCTTCGCTCTTAGGTCATCATGCCATGACTTGTTGCATGGTAATAGCCAACCGACGTGCGCAAAAGATGAATACAGAATATAAAAATTCCATCGATTCTCTCATATCAATCGTTCTTGATAGAATCTGACGTTTTACTATAATTTTGATAGTATGGATTTTTCTTCAATGATTTTAATCGTTGCATCTTTAATCGCTCTCTTTCTGTTTATCTTCATCTCTTACGTGAAGGCTCCGACATCCATTCCAGTAAAAACACTATTGTTAGTCAAATCATGACATCTGACATTATAAACAATGATACCATTTGCGCCCTCGCCACACAGGCAGGGGGCGCAATTGCCATTATACGCATAAGCGGTAACCAAACCCTTCCAATAGTTAGTTCAGTCTGTAGCAGTATTGCCGCAACCACTCCTGCCAACACCATCCACTTCACTCACATTACCGATGGCAGAGAAATCATCGACGAAGCAATGGTGTCGGTGTTCAAGGCTCCGCATAGTTACACGGGTGAAGACTCGGCAGAGATTTCTTGCCACGGTTCCACATACATTATCCAACAAATACTTAATCTTCTCGTTGCCAATGGTTGTCGCATGGCTAACCCTGGAGAATTTACCATGCGTGCCTACCTCAATGGAAAGATGGATTTGTCGCAAGCCGAAGCTGTTGCCGACTTGATTGCATCTACCAACAAAGCTACTCACCAAATGGCAATGAGTCAGTTGAGAGGTCATTTCTCATCAGAACTTTCTATGCTACGTGAGCAACTGCTCGAACTCACTTCACTTTTAGAGCTCGAACTCGACTTCTCCGACCATGAGGATTTAGAGTTTGCCGACCGCACACAACTGCTGAACCTATCGCAAACCATCGAAAAACGCATCACCACATTGGCTCAATCTTTCAAGACGGGACAAGCATTGAAAAACGGTATTCCCGTGGCTATTATCGGCAATACCAACGTGGGAAAGAGCACCTTGCTCAATCGCCTCATTCACGATGACAAAGCCATCGTCTCTAACATTCACGGTACTACCCGTGACGTAATTGAAGACACCACCCAAATCAACGGTATCACGTTCCGCTTCATCGACACGGCAGGTCTTCGTGACACACAAGACGAGATAGAACAGATGGGCATAGAACGCTCATATAAGAAATTGAAAGAAGCCACTATCGTCATTTGGTTGAACGACAAAAAACCATCTGATGAAGAAATCCAGAAAATGACACATCTCACTCAAGGGAAAACACTTATTGCCGTTCAGAATAAGGTTGATAAGCTTGCTCCAACAGATCAACATCCTTGGATGAATCCCACCTATTTCATTAGTGCCAAGCACGATATCGGCATCAATGCCTTGGAACAAGCCATCTATTCTGCCGCAGACATCCCAGAGGTGAAGGAAAACGATGTCATCATCACCTCCGTCCGCCATTTCGATACCTTGATGCAAGCTAAAGACAACATCTGTCGCGTTATCAATGGATTAGAATCCCAAATCCCAGCCGACCTCATTGCCGAAGACCTCCGCCTCGTCCTCTCTAATCTCTCAGAGATCACAGGGGAAGGACAAATCACCCCACAAGAGACGCTCAACAATATCTTCAGCCACTTTTGCGTGGGAAAGTGAAGCCACTACAAAGAAAATAATAAAATCTGCAAAAATAAGCCCGTAACACCCTTATTTTCAAGTGTTAAAGTTTGTGCTTATCTTTGCAGATTTTTGTTTCGGGTATTGTTTATTTGCAGATTTTTCTTTAACTTTGTCCCCCAGTTGTCCCCCGAAATAGTCGCAAAGGGTCAAAAACTGTCCCCCGGGGACAGAAAAAGTGTCCCTCGAAACAAAAGTCGGTGGTAATTTCTAAAACGATTAATGACTATGGCAAAGAAAAAATCAGCAAGCGTCCAAAGAGGACAAGTTAAGCTTCGCGAAAAGAAGCTTAAAGATGGAAGTTCAAGCCTGTACCTTGACATCAATGTTGGTGGCAAGCGTCATAAGGAATACTTGAAGCTTTATCAGGTAGTCCCTACTACTGCGCAGGAAAGAGAACAAAACCGTCAGGCTCTTGCAGCAGCCAATGCCATGAGAGCAAGACGTGAATTAGAAATCATCAATGGCAAATTCGACATCACACAACCCAAACAAGGCGGTGTTCGTTTCCTTGATTACTATCGTCAGATGTGTGAAGACCGTTTGAAGACTCCAGACTCAAATGGCAATTGGGGAAACTGGCATAGCTGTTTGAAGCATCTGGAAGTTTACTGTGATGAAGCAACTACCTTTGATGATATTGATGCCGAGTGGATTCAGGGATTTAAGGATTATCTGAACACAGCAGAGAAAGATGCTCAGAAGAAAACTGACCCAAAGGTTTCTTACGTATTTGTTGGTTTGTCACAGAACTCTAAGGTATCGTACTTCAATAAAC
>Ga0310694_10001037_pt1 | contig 32990 bp, 28 predicted proteins | sample 174DNAGHGhighgp2_FD_203884 | JGI IMG/M metagenome (GOLD analysis project Ga0310694, IMG submission 203884) | Sheep rumen microbial communities from Palmerston North, Manawatu-Wanganui, New Zealand - 1742 DNA GHGhigh gp2 (v2) (version 2) | ecosystem: Host-associated > Mammals > Digestive system... | reverse complement strand
TGTATTATTTATAACTTCAACATTGTAGCTAACAACACTCATATTATCCCTTCTTCAAATCTTCATTTCCTTGATTTATAATATATTCTTTAATATTATCCATTATATTATCGCTAGTAGTAGCTATATAATATGAAGGACTCCATATATGTCCTCCATATAATACTTTTGATAATTCATTTTTATGTTTACTATTTAAAAGCCTTGCTGAAACACCTTTTAATGTTTTCATCACTACAGGGATAGAATCCTGTGGTGATAACCCAATTAATAAATGAACATGATCTAAATCTGTATTTATTTCAACAAGCTCATAATTATTATTAATACATATGTTTTTAATAATATCTATTAAATCATCTTTAATATCATTTAATAATATTTTATGTCTATATTTAACACACCAAACAATGTGATAATATAAATCGTAAACATAACCTCTACCGTGCTTCATAATGTTAATACCTCTACTAATATTATAACATAATTCGTGACATATGCATAGTAAAAATATATAGTTATATACTTTAGTATATACTTTGAGAAAAAACATTGACATATGCAGTATTATTTAGCATTTTTAAACAATTTTTCTCAAACAAAAAGAGCCTAACTCGTAAATCAATTAACTGAGTGTGCGGCTCTGGTTCATCAATTTCCTTACTAGCCCCATGAAATAGCACCAATTCCTTATAGGTTTCTTTATAGATTTCCTCCTTAATCTTGTTAAATCTATATCCATCACCGTATGCATATGAATAGATTTTTTCAACTATATCATTAGTAGGAATAACATTATCAGATAAAATATTATCTATTGTCCTACTAGATACACCTATATTTTTGGCAATATCTTCTATAGACTTATTGCTTTATTCAATTAGTATTTTTAAATCTTTTTTAATTAAATATTTATTTTCCCATGTTCTTATTATAGCACACAACTTGTTCACGCAACGTTGCGTTAACAAGTTTATAATTATTAATAAATATATTATTAATCTTGTTTATTATTTTTTTTAAATATATAATTAAATAAAGGCGATGATTATATGAACGAATTTTATAAATTATATTTACCTAAAACTCAAAGAGAGGTAAAAATAGAGGTATCTATACCTAAATATAGAACTCATATTTCTTTTGATACATTATATTTTTTAGATGGTCAAAATGCTTTTTCAGATGCCAGAGCTTCATTTGGTAGATCAATTAGAGCTACTAAGCATTTAAATTTTGCAGCCAAAGAAATGGGTAAACGTATCATTGGTGTTGCGATTCATAATGCAGATTCAGAAATGGGTCGTATCAATGAATATTCACCATTTAAAATTGATTTTTTTACAGATAAATGGAGAAATAATGAAGTTATGAAGTGCTTTAATTTCTGCGATGATTTAGTTAATACTATTATTCCTTTTATCGAATCAAAGTATGATGTTAGACCAAATCCAGAAAATAGATATATTTATGGTTCTTCTCTAGCTGCCGTAACAGCAATTTATACTGCATTTAAATATCCTAACTCATTTAATTATGTTGGTGCTTTTTCTACCGCATCTTTCCTATTTGAGGAAGCTTTATTTAATTTTTTAAATAAAAATATTAATACTAATAAGAAAGTCTTCTTATATTATGGAAAAAATGAAATATCAGACCAAATGACATTAACTGGCTTATATGAAGATGCAGCTCATAAATTGTATTCATTCTTTAAAGAAAATAATATTAAAACTAGAGTAGTTGTATCAACATCTGGTGAGCATAATGAAGAAAACTGGGATAGAAACTTTTTAGATTTTATTAATTTTATTTATTATGATGACATAATATACAAAAAATAGGACACGCGTCCTATTTTTTTTATTTACTATATATTTTATTAACTAAATATGCATCAGCTAAAGCGATAGCTACTGCTGCTTCACATACAACCATTGCACGAAGGATGATTGCTGCATCATGTCTTCCTGTAATTTCTAATGTAGTAACCTTATCATCTTTATAGCTATATGTTTCTTGAGGAACTCCAATTGATGCCGTAGGCTTAATAAATACCTTTACACTAATAGGATTTCCATTTGAAATACCACCATTGATACCACCATTATTATTAGTTTTAGTAGTACCCTTTTCATCAATAATTGGATCGTTGAATTCAGAGCCCTTCATGTTTACTCCATTAAAGCCAATACCAAATTCTACACCCTTTACTCCACCAATTGAGAATAATAGGTGAGATATAGTTGATTCTAACGAATCAAAATAAGGCTCTCCAAGTCCAACTGGTACTCCTTTTACGTTGATATCGATAACTCCACCTACTGAATCCTTTTCTTTAACAGTTTGGATTATAATATCATTAAATTTAGAAGGATCTGTTTCACCAAATAAATTAATTATTTTAGTTTCAAAATGCATATCCTCTAGCATTTTTTTAGCAATAACACCAGCACTTACCATACCAAGTGTTAATCTACCAGAGAATGCTCCTCCACCTCTATAATCATTATATCCACTAAATTTTTGTTTAGCTGTAAAATCAGAATGTCCTGGTCTTGGCTGAACAACTAGATTTGAATAATCCTTACTTTGGGTATTTTTATTAAAAAATCTTAATAGAATAGGCGCACCTGTAGTATAGCCTTCAAATACTCCTGATTCAATCATTACATCATCAGATTCAATTCTTGGTGTAGTACCAAGTCCACCTGATTTTCTTCTTGATAGGTCTGATACAAAATCCTCAGGGCTAAGCTTAATTCCTGGTCTTACTCCATCAACTACAACGCCTACTGCCTGTCCATGGGATTCACCAAAAATACTTACTCTAAATAATCTACCAAATGTATTCATTAAATCATCTCCTCTATCTTTTTGACTAATAAATTAATATCATAATCAAAATCTTTTTCTTGCCATATTTCTTCTGCCTTAACAGCTTGTCCTACAAGCATATATAATCCATTCATATTAGAATTTGCATATGATAAAAGCTTAGTTTGCTTTGGATTGAATATTATATCTAATACATATTTTGCCTTTTTAGTTATAGCTTCACTTAAAGGTGAATCACAAACATTTGGATACATTCCAACAGGTGTAGCATTAACAATAATATCAATATTCCTATTTTCTAAATCATCATATGATATTGTTTGGCTATTTTTAGGATTTCTAGATACATATAATACATTTGCACCTAAATCCTCTAAAGCCTTAAAAACGGCAAGTGAAGCGCCTCCTGTGCCAAGCACGAAGGCATTTTTATTTTTGCATTCAACATTAAAATATTCTAATTCCTTTTTAAATCCGAAATAATCTGTATTGTAACCAATTACTTTACCATTTTTATAAGCTACTGTATTTACAGCACCTATTTTTTTAGCACTATCATCTATTTCATCTAAATACTTCATTATTTCTTTTTTATATGGAATAGTTACATTATATCCATTATATAAGCCAAGTCTTAAATTATTAACAATATCTGAAAGCTCATCTATACTACATTCAAGCTTTGAATAGGTGCCATCTACATTCATAATTTTAAAAATTTCTGAATGTATTAATGGTGAATGACTATGACCTAGCTTTTCTCCTAATAATGCATATTTTTTCATTATTTCTTTTCCTCATGCATTTTAACTAAATCTGTTTGATAATCCTTAGATGCCTTTAATACTCCATCGAAAAATGTGTTATAATATTTTTCTAGCATTTTACTTGATAAAAGCTCAAAATTTTTACCTTTTATTACATCTTCTCTAATTGAATCTAAGACAGGTAAATTATTTTCCATCTTATATTCAGCAACCATTGATACAGCTGCCATTCTTTTAATGAATAATTGAATCATTTGTTCATCTACTTCATTAATTACTTCTCTTGCTTCATCTAATTTAGTCTTCATAAATAACAATACCTCCTAATGATTCAAACACCTTCCAATAATTTGGGTATGATTTAGATACGCACTCAGCGCCTAATATTTTTATATCTTCTTTTATTACATTTGTTAGCATACTAAGTGCCATTGCTACTCTATGATCATTATGAGAATCAAATACTACAGGCTTAATTTCATCTACTCCATCGATTTCCATTCCCTCAGGTAGCTCTTTCACCTTACAGCCTGCCTTATTTAATTCATCAGCCATACATGTGATTCTATCACATTCTTTTATTCTTAATCTTTTAGCATTAATAAAGGATGAATGTCCATTAGATAGGGCAGCTAAAACAGTTAATGCTGGTCCTAAATCAGGCGATTGACTAAAATCAATTGTTGTACCTAAAGGACTTCCATTAGCCTTTAATATGCCATTTTTGAATGTTACATTACCACCAAAATCTTTAATATCTTGAATTATTTTTTTGTCGCCTTGATAAGAATCCTCTCTCATACATAAAAGATTAATATCTGCACCTAGCATATTTCCTACTAGGAAAAATGCTGATTGAGAATAATCACCTTCAATTTCATAATCATGAGGCTTAAACTCTTGATTACCTTTTATTATAAATGATTCATAATTATTATTAACTATTTCAATACCATACATTTTTAAGATATCTAATGTTAAATCAATATAGCCTTTAGATTCTAAAGTTGTAGTTATAATAATTTCACTATCTCCATCTAATAATGGTAATGCATATAATAAGCCTGTAATAAATTGACTAGATATATCTCCTCTAATCATAAATTTACCTGGCTTTAATCCACCATTAACATATAATGGTAAATATTTATCATTTTCTTTTTTATATTCTATATTTTGATTATCAAATATTTCTAAGAAAATATCAAGAGGTCTATTAACTAAATTATTATGTCCCATGAATTTAATGGGTAAATTATTAGTTAATGCGATAGGTATCATAAATCTAATGGTTGATCCTGATTCATTCGCATCAATTACATCACTTATTCTTTCAACTCTTCTTGTACCTTCTATTTCAAGTGAATCCTCATATTTAGTTATCTTAGCACCACATGCTTCCATAGCACTAATTGTAGCTAGAATATCCTTTGAGAATAATACATTAGTAATTTTACTTTTACCAGAAGCTAGGCTTGCAGCTATTATTGCTCGATGAGATAAGCTTTTTGAAGGTGGTATTATTACATCACCCTTAAGCTTGTTTGGCTTAATAGTTACATTCATAATAGCTTCTCCTTAATTTCTTTTTCTGTCATTTTATATATTGTACATTCTCCAAGCTTTGTTAGGAAAATAAAGCTAATTGTTCCTGCAATATTTTTCTTATCGTAGAATACATCAGTTAAATAATCCTTATAATCATAATCCTTAACAGGAAGATTATATAGCTTAATAATATCTAAAATAGGCTTATAGCAGGATTTATTTGTAATACCTAAATCTATTCCCATTTTAATTGCCATAAGCATTCCTATAGCAACTGCCTCACCATGCTTATAGCCATATTTTAATTCAATAGCGTGACCAAAGGTATGACCAAAATTTAATTTCATTCTATCTCCAAGATCAAATTCATCAATTTCAACTACCTTTTTCTTTACAGTTAATGATTCATAGATAATATCTTCAGTGATTTTAGGATGAGAATATAAGCTATCAAGTAAAGCCTTATTTCCGATAGCTCCGTGCTTAATTAATTCACCCATACCATTATTAAATTCTCTTTCATCTAATGATTTAATAGTATTAGGATCTATTAATACCATTTTAGGCTGCTTAAATGCACCTAAAATATTTTTTCTACCATAAAAATCTATACCTGTTTTTCCACCAATTGATGAATCCATTTGAGCAAGTAACGATGTAGGAACTCCAACATATGGAATACCTCTAAATAGGCTTGATGCAACAAAGCCTGATAAATCACCTATTACTCCGCCACCTAGGGCTACGATTAAATTATTTCTTCTTATATTTTTCTTTAATAATTCTTCACATATATATGCATATTTTTCTAATGTTTTAGATGCTTCACCATTAGGAATTACAACATAATCTACAATATATTTTTTACTAAGAGATTTAATAACACGATCTAGATATAAATCTTTAACCTTATCATCTGTAATAATAAAGACCTTATCATTAGTGTATACATCATCGATATATGAATCTAATTTATCTAAAACATTATTTTCAATAATTATCTTATATGAATGATCCTTTAAATTTATTTCTAATTCTCTCATTCTACCATCTCTTTTCTAATCTTAGTAGATTTTTTAAATAATTCCTTTAGTGTTTCTGAATCATTATTTTCTAATGAATTTTTAATTAATGATAATTGATTCATAAATAAATCAATATTTTGAATTAAGAATTCCTTATTTTCAAAGAAAAGCTCAGACCATAATACCTCATTAATCATTGCAATTCTAGTTAAATCTCTATATGAATCTCCAATATATAGCTTTGTATCTGGCTTTGTATCACTATTTACTAATGCCACCGCAATAGCGTGAGCTAATTGGCTTGTATAGCCTATCATAAAATCATGTGATTTAGTATCTAATGTTGAAATATGCTTAAATTCTAAATCAGTACCTATTTTAGTTAGCATATCGAAGAATTTATTATCATAATCAATTCCATCTATTGGAGTAATTATGAAGTTAGCTTTTTTAAATACAACCTCATGGGCAAACTCAATCCCCTTCTTTTCTCTTCCAGCCATCGGATGATGAGCTAAATATGTTGCAGGATATGCAAGCTTTGTAGCCTCTTCAATATAATTAGATTTAACACCTGTAACATCTGTAATTAATAAATCAGGTCTAAATAGCTCCTTATTTTCTTTTAAAAAATTAATAATATGGCTTGGATATGTTCCAATAATAACCATATCTACAATAGGTAAGAAGTCTTTTGCATCAAGGCTTCCGGCCTTAATATAATTATTTTTTAACGCAAAATTTATAGCTTCCATTCTATGATTAGCCCCGTATACCTCATAGCCAAGCTCGGTTAATTTTTTTGCGTATGCTCCACCAATTAATCCTAACCCTACAATCAAGATTTTCATAAAAACTACATCTCTTTCTCAACTATTGGTGCGATTTGACGAAGCTTTTTCATCATTTGATCAAACTTCTTTGGTTTTAAGCTTTGAGCACCATCACATAGGGCATGTTCTGGATCATTATGTACCTCAACTATAATTCCATCAGCTCCTGCAGCAAGTGCTGCCATAGATAAGCCTTCTACCATTGTCCATCTACCACCAGAATGTGATGGGTCAATAAATACAGGTAGATGTGATAATTCCTTTACTGCAAGTATTGCTGATATATCTAATGTATTTCTTGTATATTTTTCAAATGTTCTAATTCCTCTTTCACAAAGAATTACCTTTTCATTACCACCAGCCAAAATATATTCTGCAGCCATTAGCCATTCTTCAATTGTTGAAGATAAGCCACGCTTTAATAAAATTGGCTTATCAATTTTACCAAGTGCCTTTAATAGGTGGAAGTTTTGCATATTTCTAGCACCTACTTGTATAATATCAACATTCTTAACAAATTCAGGAATCATATCCTCACTCATTATTTCAGTGATAATTGGAAGTTTAGTTTCTTCTTTAGCTTCCTCTAATAATCTTAATCCTTCCATTTCTAAGCCTTGGAATGAATATGGACTAGTACGAGGCTTAAATGCACCACCTCTTAAAATCTTAGCACCAGATTCTTTAACTAATCTTGCACATTCGCAAATTTGATCATGATTTTCAACAGAACATGGTCCTGCGATAACAGTAAATGTTCCACCACCAATTTTAACGCCATTTACATCGATAACAGTTGGCTCTGGATGAAACACCTTTGATGCCTTTTTATATGGTACTTGAATTCTTGTAACATTATCTACACCAGGAATACTATAAATCTCTTCTTCACTTAGCTTTGATGTATCACCAATGATACCAAATACCTTAAATGTTTCACCTGAGGCATCCTTTACTTGATATCCCTTAGACTCAAAATATTCTATTAAATTCTTTATTTCCTTTTCTGTAACACTTTGTTTAGCTCTAATAATCATAATCTCTCACACTTTCCATTTCTATTAAAACAATTTCGTTAATTATATCATAATTAATATTCTCTATCAATTAATAACTAATTCAAATTCTTAATATATCCAATAACAATTATATTCTTACCATATTTCAATCCTAAATCAGGTGATACTGGTATTTTCTTTATACTTTTATATCGTTTATGAATAATTAATAATTTAGATTCTAATAAATTATAATAGTATGAATATTTGGATGAATACATAATAAATGGCATAACAGTATCTTCAGCTACCCTATCTAGGTAATGCTTGATAATTGATACGATAAAATCTCTATCCTTATCCTTTATTTCAACCTCGTTATACGCATCTACTACATACATTTTAGCTTTTCTTTTTTCTTCTACTCTTTTATCCTCATCGATATTTTCAGATATATTAATATCAATTGCAGGATTTACAATTAGCATGCATGAATTATAAAAAATACCATCCATTACCTTTTTAGCATCATCAATTGATTTATTATCTTTTAATGCTTTATCACATTCAATAGCCATCATTGATAAAATATATCCTGTAGCATTTGTAATATAAAAATCTACTTTATCACCATAGTCTTCTCTTAATTGTCCAAAGATAGCACCATATTCTAAATACGTACTAACAATAATTAAGACATTATCATAGCTTTCTAGTGCGACATTGATATCATTTTCAATATATTCAATATCCATTGGTACAATTTCAGGCTTTGCTTTAATATCATATTTAAGACGGTTATAGAATTTTTCTGATGTCATATCAATATAATCAAAATACTTTTCAATATCAAAAAACTTAATTAAAGAAGGTAATGATGATATTGAATGAGGATGTGACATATAATCAATTCCCGAATCAGATGAAACTAATATTTTGGTTTTCATAGTCTTCATAGCTAACACCTCATTTTTGATTATATCATAAAGATATTAAGTTTCATATTTTTTTATTTATATAAATAAAAAAGCTGTGATAAATCACAGCAATGTTATTAATTCTTATTATTTTTACAATAATCAATCAATTTATCTTTTCTATTATTTATTTCTTCATCAGAAATATCAAGCATATATATTTCTACCATCCATCTCCAACTATTAGAAATATTAGCTCTTTTACCAGCCAAATCCTTACATCCATCAGGTAACATTTCTTCTTCATATGTCACCTTTCGGTTCCATTTACAAATGTCACAATAATTCAAATATGTATAACCATTATTTACATATTCATTTGTTTGATTATTTGTTATTATATCTAATTTTTTATAATCAAACCAAATTTCAAAAGTAAATGAAGACCCCTCAAATGTTTTCAAATAATCTTCAGTTGATGAAAAATTCATAAGAACCCTATATGCATTATTTAATCTATATTTAATAATTATATATTTATCAGTTAATTCAATATTTCCTTCAAAAGAATCTTTTAATAAGCTTGACGAATCAATAGGTTTATACATAGAAAAATCTTTAAAATTCAATGGTGCATTGAAAATATGCAAATATTTAAGTTTCTCATTTTTCATATATTTAATTTTAGCATTTTCACTATCATCGAATAAATAATCAATACTACTTTCACTATTTACTATACTATTTGATACCCTTAAATATTTTGAATTTTCATATTTCAAATAAATTTCATTAGATGATTCATTTTTTACATTATGGCTAATATTACCATTAGATTTTGTATCAACGCTTAAAATACTATTATCTTTTAAAAAATTCTCGCAATAATGTTCCTCAAATTCATTTGGTGTATCATTTTTATCTATATAATTTGTAATTGTGCCTTTCCATGCATCAATATATTTATAATTATTAACGATAGAATAATCTTGACCACCTGGCAAATATCTATCACCACTTTTTACAAAATTCCTTTTATAAGATAAATCTTCTTTATCCACTTGTTCATAAGTATAATCAAATTTGAATTTATCTGAAACAGGTTTTAATTTAACGAAATTATATTTTACGAATATATTATAAACATCTTCATATGAAGTATTATTTGATATTAATATTTCTTCAATATTTCCAGTTTCAGAATTTATTCCATTAAACTTTACTTCATCTACTGCTTCACCTTTTTTAGGGGCATTTTTAAATTCAAGAGAATACTCAGTTTCAATATCTCCAAAAGGATTGTCATTTGAATTACAAGATGCTAAAGATAGTACTGATAATAATGTTAACCCTAAAATAATAATTCTTTTTTTCATTTTTCTCACCCATCCAGTTGATATTATACTACATAATTATAAGAACAATTAATACTTTATACTTAATCTCTATTTTTGATAGATTAAGTAATTTATATGCTTTTCGCAAACTATGTTTTTCACTAAAAAGAGACTAAGAAATTAATCCTAGTCTTCTTGTTGTTTATTTAAATTCTTATATTGGCTATCATACATATCCTTATATGTAGGACAATTATTGTATAACCAAATATGACTACCTTTACCAACAATATCTCCATTTTCAAATACTACTATCATATCTGCATCTTTAATTGTTGATAAACGATGGGCAATGATAAATGTAGTTCTTCCCTTAGATATCAAATGCATTGCATTTTTTATCTTTTCTTCTGTATCTGAATCGATATTAGCAGTTGCCTCATCTAATACTACTACACTTGGGTTTCTAAGTAATATTCTAGCGAATGATATTAATTGTTTTTCACCAAGTGAAAGGTTTTCTCCCCTAAATGATACAGGTGCGTAGATACCCTTTTCAGTTTTTTCAATTAGATGATTAGCTCCTACTTTATTTATAACATCGACAACCATTTCATCAGGATAATCACGCCCCATTGTAATATTAGATTTAATTGTTCCTGCAAATAGGGCAGGTGTTTGTAGGACAATACCTAGATTTTTACGATATGATGCCTTATTGTATTGATTAATTTCATTATCATCTAAATAAATATGACCAGAGTCATAATCATTATATTCTAATAATAAATTCATTAGTGTTGATTTACCTGATCCTGTTTGACCTACTATACCTATAGTTTGGCCAGCACTAACATCTAGGCTTATTCCATTTAATACCTGCTTATCACTAACATAAGAGAATTTTACATTATCAAATTTAACATTACCTGTAACATTTGGTGCGTCTTTACCATCAAATATTCTTAAATCATTAGTTTCATCTAAGAACATATATACTCTTGTTGCCGCAACAAGTGAATCCTCTAATTCATTTAGATTATTAAAGATTGCATTGATTGGGTTAATCATCTTATCAAGGTTTTCTACAAATGCTCCAATTAAGCCTACAGTAACAGTTACGCCACCTAGATTAATTGAATTAAAGCCTAAGAATAACAACAAGCCAATTTCTGCTAATCTTTTAATTAGTGATAATAATTCAAAGCCAAAATAGATATTAATTCCATTAGCCTTTCTTTCGTTTTTAACATATCTCCATGTTAAATTATTATAATCCTCAAGCATTATATCTTCTTGATTAAAATCCTGAATAATTGGAGTGCCTACAATAAGCTCATTTAATTTACCAGTTATACGTGAGCCTGTTTCTCTTAAATCAACAAAATATTTATGTACCTTTTTACGATATAATGTAATCCAAAGTAAAATAATAGGAACAATAATTAATATTAATAATCCTAGCATTGGCTCCATTATAATTACGCCAATGTAGACAATTAAAATATTAACTATCGCATTAAATATAGAGAATGCTGTAGTATAAAATATTCTAACTCCACCAGAATCAGATGTTATTTTAGCTACTATCTTTCCATCTGGCTCTAATGAAAAATAATCTACAGGTAAATAATTAATCTTCCTTATAGCTTCTTCTCTAATTCTTTTTTCAATTTTCATACCTGTTAGGGTATTTACATATTGGAATGCATATCTAGAGAATGCAAGTAAAATAATTAATGAGCCATATAATATTAAATGCTTAACTATTTCATTATAATTATTATCTGGTAATAATACATCTAATATTCTTTTAGTTATAAATGGAGTAAAAGCGTTAATACCTGATATTAATAAGCATAAAAATATTGTTAAGAAGAATAATCCTTTTTCCTTTTTGATATAAGGAATAGTCTTTTTAAGGAGGGTAGATTTCTTTAATACTTCTTTTTTAGCCATACTACTTTTCCTCCTTATTCATTTGTTGATTCTTAAATTGGGTATAATACCAGCCATGATTTTTCATTAATTGCTTATGATTACCTGATTCTACTATTTGTCCTTTATCTAGGACAATAATATTATCAGCCTGCATAACAGCAGATAATCTATGAGCTACTATGATATTTGTCTTATCTTTTCTATAATTATTTAGTGTATCAATAATATTAGCTTCTGTTTTACCATCTACTGCAGATAATGAATCATCTAATATTAATACATCACTATTTCTTAAAAATGCACGTGCAATCGCAAGTCTTTGTTTTTGGCCACCTGATAGGGTTACACCATATTCACCAACAATTGTATCTAAGCCCTTTGGTAAATTAACTAAATCCTTTTCAAAATCAGCAAGCTTTATAGCATTATTAATTTCTTCATCAGTAGCGCCTTTTTTACCTAGCTTAACATTTTCATATACACTTCTAGAGAATAAAACATGTTCTTGAGGAACGTAAGATATTATAGATCTTACCGATTCCTTGTGATATGAATCAATAGTATTATTATTTAAATACATAGTATTAGAATCAATAGGTAATTGTCTTAATAATTGTCTTACTAATGTTGATTTACCAGATCCTGTTTTACCTACAATACCTAGTGTTTTACCTTTTTCTATTTTTAAATTAATATCCTTTAAAGCATAGAATGTATCATCCTTATATTTAAAAGAAAAATCTTTAAATTCTAATAATTCTAAATGACTTACATCAACTGCATCATCTTTATCAATTACACTAGATTTAGAATCATAAACCTCATTTAATCTATCTGCAGAAATCATTGATTGATAGAAATTATTAACTAAGTTACCTATCGCAGTTAATGGGCCTTGGAATAGATTTAAATACATTATAAATTGAACTAATTGTGGTGTAGTTATTTCACCTAGGTAATAAAAATAAGTTCCTAGTCCATAACAAATAACAGTTGATATACCTACAATAAATTGAAATAATGGTTGGAATATAATATTAATTTTTAAATTATTCTTCTCTACTATATATGCTTCATCTGAATATTTAATATTTTCATTATAATCCTCTTCTTCCTTAGAAAAGGCTCTAATAGTTCTAACATTAGTAATACTTTCTAATACCTTATTTCCCATATCAGAATGTTTTTGTCTTACTAATTGCCAATTTCTTTTTACAATACGCTTTAATAGAATATTAGATATAAATATTAATGTAAGTGGTAAAAAGCAACAAATAGCTAAAATTGGATGAATAAATATTAAAGCTATAAATGTAATTACAACCGTAGTTGATTCTGTAAATATTTTTAATAATCTATTACCACCAGAAAACTTAACCTGGTTAATATCTCCTAAAGCACGAGTTAATAGATCTCCTGCCTTAAAATCCTCAAAAAAGTAAGCGTCCTGAACCATTATTGATTCCATATAACGCTTATGTAGGGCATAATAAAGGGATGTAGTTAATCTATTTTGGGATAGCCTCATAAATGTAGCACATAAATATATTAAAATGACAGAGCCTAAAAAAGGTAAAAAGATTTGGTATATTAAAATATCTTGTGTTAATGTGCCTTCTTCTATACCCTTAGTAAGCATCGCAATAATCGTTGCCGGTAAAAGGTTAGATAAGCCATTTAATAAACCAAATATAACTACTATTACATAGCGCCACCAGTTTGGTTTAACATACCACATCATTGATTTAATAAATTTAATCATGCTAAGGCTTCCTTTCTAAATATATTATAAAGGAAAAAGTAAAATCTTAAAGGAAAAAATAACACAAATATTATATATAAAATATATCGATTTTCTTCAGTTAGTATCAATATACGATACTTCTTGGAGAAAATTGAATAAAAATTATAAAATTATCAAAATTGTCGATGTGCCTTTTGATTGTGTTATTTTTCCCTTATTTTAATGTATTTTCAGGTACATCGACACAATAAAATGATTTAAAATAGAAAATTTTGTGGTAAAATATATGTGGAAATATAAGAGTTTAATAGTTTTTACACAAACGCAGTGTAAAATGAGTTATATTTTCAAGGCCTTATCGTACTTTTAGGGAATAGAAACGGCTTAACTTCTACGCCATAGTAATCAGATAATAACTTGGCCTTATCGTACCTTTAGGGAATAGAGACGAATTACTCATTGAATTAAAAGCATCAGAAAGATATTGGCCTTATCGTACCTTTAGGGAATAGAGACTAAAGATAATCCTTCTTTAGAACTGAAACCTAAATTTGGCCTTATCTTACCTTTAGGGAATAGAGACTGAATATACTTACCGTCAGTTGTGAAGAAGAAAATGGCCTTATCGTACTCTAAGAGAATTAAAAAATCCCCACATCATTGATGTAGGGTGTAAAACTTTATTCGTATAAAAAGTCAGGATAATCCTGACTTTTTAATTTTTATTTATTCTTTAATTTCAGATTGTTTACGAAGCATCTTAGAAATCATTTTTTTAGGAGTTATATGTGAAAATGTATGTGCAAGCTTTATACCAAATCCTGGTACTATTGTAAACTTATTCTTTAGCATCTTCTTTATTGCATATTCACCAACATATTCTGGTTCTAATGAACCAATTGTAAATTTAGCATTTGCTCTTTCCTCAAAGCCTGTTTTAACAGGACCTGGACATAATACAGAGATTGTTACTTTAGATTTCATATCCTTTAATTCTCTATAATAGCCATGTGCCATTGAATAAACAAATGATTTAGTTGCATAATATATATTCATATATGGAGCTACACCAAACGCGGCTGCTGATGCAGTTACTAATACCTTACCTTTATCCTTAGTTATAAATCTTTTTAAGAATTCTTTAGTTAAAATAAATGTAGATATATCATTTAATTTAATCATATTTACTTCTTTATTAGTATCTGTTTTAGTAATATAGCCAATATCTCCATAGCCAGCATTTGCAATAAATATATCAATGTCTAAGTCCTTTGTTTCTTCTAATAATTTATAATTATCTTCTTCATTTGATAAATCATAAGAATAAAAAGAAATATTAGTATTACATACCTTTTTAATATCATCTAATCCTTTATCAGTTCTAGATACTAATATTAAATCATAGCCTCTTTTAGATAAAGATATAGCCATTTCTTTACCTATTCCCTTTGTACCACCTGTTATTAATGCTAACATAATATCACCATCCTATAGAAAGAAAAGAGCATTACTGCTCTTAACTTATTTTATTTTATTTTATATCATGAAATTTTAAGCTTATATCTAAGGCTTTTACTGAATGAGTAATTGCACCAACAGAGATGAAATCTACACCTGTAGATGCTACCTCTTTAATTCTTGAAACAGTCATATTACCAGAAGCCTCAAGTAATTTTTTATGGTTATTTAACTTAACACATTCAGCCATTAATTCTGTTGTCATATTATCTAGCATAATAATATCACAATCAGTTTCTAATGCTTCTTTAAATTGATCTAGAGTTTCTACCTCTACTTCAATCTTTACATTAACCTTTGGCTTAATTAATTTAACTGCCTCAGTTATTCCTCCTGCAGCATCTATATGGTTATCCTTTATCATAACCATATCAGATAATGAATATCTATGGTTAGTGCCACCACCATGTGTTACTGCAAGCTTATCTAGGTAACGTAAGCCTGGCATTGTTTTTCTAGTATCTAATATCTTAGTATTACCTACTAATTCTTTTACATATTTATTAGTTTCAGTAGCGATACCTGACATTCTTTGGAATAGATTTAATGCTACTCTCTCGCCTTTAAGGATAGTTTTAGTATCACCTTCAATTGTTGCAATCTTATCTAATTTAGATACCTTATCTCCATCCTTTTTATGGAATTTGATATTGAAGTTACCACCAACAAGTTCAAAAACTCTCTTAACAATTTCAGTACCTGAAATAATACCATCCTCTTTAGCTATAAACATAGCCTTAGATTTATGTCCATCTGGAATTAAGTTATCAGTAGTAATATCGCCTTCAGGCATATCTTCATTTAAGGCATCCTTTATTATCTTATCTACCTTAATCATATCTAATGTAGAATTAATAATAAAATGGCATCCAATTGATTTTGGTCTAGCTATTGCTGCATCGATTATAATCTTTGCACAAGTAACCATATTTAATGTTTCATAATAATATCTACTCATTACTTCTAATTTAATTAAATTATTATAATGAGTTTCAATAATCTTTTTAGCAATTTCTAATCCTTGGCTAGTTCTAACTATAGATACATATTTATCCATTATTTCTCTAATTTCAGTTCTAATTGCTTTGAAATTATATTTCTTAAAATCTTCATTTACATTAGGATAAACTTTTTCAATATCACCAGATTTAGAAATATTATAATTAATATCTTGAGCTATTCTATTACCAAATACTAAGCATTCAAGTAATGAATTAGATGCTAAACGATTAGCACCATGTACACCAGTTGATGCACATTCACCAACTGCATATACATTATTTAAATTAGTATGACCGAATAGGTCAGTTTTAATACCACCACATAAGAAATGCTCAATTGGGGCAACAGGAATTAAATCCTTAGACATATCAACGCCAATTGATAAGCATTTTTCATAAATTGTTGGGAATCTCTTCATTAAGAATTCCTTTGATTTAGAAGTTATATCTAGATATACATGATCACTCCATGTATCAAACATTTCCCTATAGATAGATTGGCTTACTACATCTCTTGGAGCAAGCTCCATTCTTTCTTTATCATATTTAGCCATGAAGCGCTCGCCTTCAATATTTTTTAATATTGCGCCCTCGCCTCTTACTGCTTCACTGATTAAAAATCTTTGGCCTTGTTTTTCTTCTTCATATAATCCTGTAGGATGGAATTGAACAAATTCCATATTTTTAATATCTACACCTGCTCTATAGGCTAGTGCGATACCATCACCAACTGCGAATTTTTCATTAGTAGAATTTTTATAAATACCACCAACTCCACCAGTGGCGATAACTATTTTCTTAGAGAAGAAATATACAGGCTCATTTGCTTGGTTAATAGCAATTAAACCAATAGCTTTTTTCTTATCCTTAATAATTTCAAAAGCCATTTCATCTTCATATACTGTAATATTTTTAGAATTAGCTAAGGTAGCTCTTAAATCAGCCATAACCTTAGCACCTGTAGCGTCTCCACCAGCATGCAATATTCTTCTTGATCTATGACCACCTTCTAGTGTCTTTACTAATTCTCCATCGCTATTTCTATCGAAATTAACACCTAGGTTAATTAGATTTTTAATATTATATCCAGCTTCATTTACTAATACTCTAGTTGCTTCTCTATCGTTTAAATATGATCCAGCCTTAAGTGTATCCTCATAATGCTCTTGTATTTTGTTTTCGTCAAATTCTACTTCAGCAGCTATACCACCTTGAGCTAAATTAGATGAGCCTCTTTCTATTTTATCCTTTACTAAAATAGCAATTTTTAAATTTTTGTCTAGGTTTAATGCAGTATATATACCAGCAAGTCCTGCTCCTAGTATTACTACATCATATTCATAAGTTTTTTTCATGATACCACCTATTAATCAGATAACTGATTATCTTTCCTTTGTATTTGATAAATCAAATAAACAATAATTAATTTTTTTATGCTTCATTTCTAAAAATGTAGCCTTCTTATCCATTCTTTGAACAAGCCATGATTCTCTATATTTAGGAATTATAAATAATGTTAATGGAAACATATGAGATTTAATAATATTTTCTTCCTTTTTATTAACTTGAAAATATTTAATAGCATTATTATATGATTTCTTAGGATGATAAAATCCATGTAATCTTCCATGTCCCTTTTTATGCCAATCATAGAAATATAAATCATGTAAGAGAGCTCCTCTTACTAATGATTTAATATCATATTTATTAGGCTTTTTAATTGCCTTTAAATATGATAAGTATGCGACATTAATTGAATGTGATAATAATGTTGACCTACCATGGGCTATATAATTATTTAATTCATTATATTTTTCATTATTTATAAATTCTTTTAAATAATCACTAAATTCCATAATACTACTTACTTAATTCTAGCATCTTATCTACACATTTTACTGCTTTTTTACTAACTTCTTCTGAAATAAAGATTTCATTAGATTCATTCTTTAAGCAATTATATAAATCTTCAAGTCTTGTTAATTTCATTTCATAACATTTTAATCTATCTGATAATATATAGAATTTCTTATTAGGATTTCTCTTTTGCATTTCATGTAGAACTCCCATTTCAGTACCAACTATAAATTCTGTAGAATTACTTTCTGTTACATATTCAATTAATTGTTTTGTAGATCCTATATAATTAGCCATTGCTAAAACATCTAAATTGCATTCAGGGTGAGCAATGAATTCGGCATTAGGATATTTAGCCTTTGCAGCTTCTACATCCTTTGGCTTCATACCATTATGGATTCCACAAAATCCTGGCCATAAATCTAATTTAACATCAGATTTACTCATTGCGTAAGCTCCTAGGTTTTTATCAGGACCATAAAGCATCTTCTTGCCTAATTTAGAATAATGATCAATTATTTTTAAAGCATTAGATGATGTAACACATACATCAGCATATTGCTTACAATTAGCAGTTGAATTAACATACATTAATACAATTGTATCTGGGTTTTCTTCCTTATATTTTTTTATTGCAGCTTCATCCATCATATCTGCCATTACACAGCCTGCCTCCATAACTGGAAGTAGCACCTTCTTTTGTGGTGATAAAAGCTTGGCAGTCTCTGCCATAAAATGTACTCCACAAAATACAATAATATCAGCATCAGTCTTACTAGCCTTTTGAGCTAATGCTAGTGAATCACCAACATAATCTGCAATATCTTGGATATCACCATCCTGATAATAATGGGCTAAGATTATCGCGTTCTTTTCTTTTTTCCATTTATTTATATCATTATACATTTCTTCTTTAGTCATGATATCAACCCCTTAATTGTTAATTTATGTATTTCTACATTCTTACTCAATTATAATTATACAATAATTATTAAGTTTTTTAAACATAATAAATTAACTTGAAATAGAAAAAACTGTGATATAAATGAAATAGTAAATATCATTAAAAATGATGTAATATATACTGATAATCAACGTGCTTTCATATAAATTCCTCCAAACTATATAAATTTCTAATTTATAAAACGATATTTTTAATTAAAATCCTTTTAAATTGATAGTACTTATGAAAGTACACCTTTATAATAGCAACTTAGTGTTACAAAATGTAGGTTGAAAAATAAATAAAATTAAAAATTTTTTATTATACGTCGACAAAAAGAAATAAGTATTTTGTCATTTATAAATATTTTTGTCATTCATATATTTCATTTGTCATTTTTAAAAAACCACGTCTTTCAACGTGGTTTCAATAATTAATATCTTAATTTAATTAAGCATTAGTGATTTCTAAGATTTAATGCATTTGTTTTTCATCTAATTGCAATCCACTATACTTAGAAATATCAGTTATATAATCATATCCATATTCAAACTTGAAATCAAAAACTAAGCCTTGAACACTAGATTCATCCCAAGATGAATAGATTATATTCTTCGAAAATAATCCTTTGTATGCTGCAAGCTTTTCTTCACTCAAATATGAAATTCCAGACACTTTAACCCCCGGTTCACAGCCTACTACCTTGTACACTGGGTTAAGTAAATTATAGAATTTTTTTAAATTATCATATTCAGTAGCACTCAATAGTTCAATATTATCAAAACTACTAGGAAGTTTTAAATATGCTATATTTTTAAAAGTTTTATCATTTAAAAACTTTTCATTATATATTAATAAATTTCCTAAAAAAACTATTTTGCATGTCTCATTAAATGTAACTTTAGTGACTAGAGAATAATCATCCTCATATTCACTATTTGTGATACCACTTGTATATACTTCAAGAGTTGATAATTTATTAGCAATTGTATCAATACTAATTGTAATTTTATCAGTTAAATCAATTCTATTAATTTTGTTTTCATTTGTATATTTAATTAAATGATTATAGTAAGAGCCTTTCATACTTCCTGCATTAGTATAGTACGAACATATTACATTTTCCACATTAAAATTAGAAAACAATCCAGACTCATCAAATAACTCATTCATAAATGATGCTTTATAGCATGATATTATCAAATATTCAATCTTATCATCTAAAATGTACTTTTTAAGTCGTGCTACTAATCCATATAAATCATTATTCTTTTCAGCTTTATGAGCTCCACAATCAATTACAATGTCAATATCACCATATTTAACTAAAGTGCAGTTTTCATATGTTTCGTATTCGCTTGAAATTGTATATACCTGCATAGCATCGTAAAAGTTTTCTTTCTCAGATAAACTAATATCGTTATGATATCTAGCTTCTTCTAAAAAATTAAGGTCATTATCTATTTCCCATGTGTTAGTATTTTCATTTAATTTATAAAAATGAGCGTTCTTTATCTTTACTGCTTTTTCATGACTATCACTATTAAGTTCTGAAAATACATCAACATTTTTAGTATCAAATCGATATAATAAATCTCCATATAATGGCTTAACATAACCTAGAGAATCATTCTCGGAGCCATAACATGTTTTTGTAATACAAATATTTTCTGTGTATTTTAAAAGCCTATTTAATACTTCATTATATGGATATTTTGCATAAATATCGCTGTCGAAACTAGGTCCTTTTGTTATAGCAACATACTTTGGTCTAATAACGTTAATAAATTCATTACAATTTGAAGTTAAAGATCCGTGGTGGCCTGCCTTAAAAAATGTGACGCCATCAAGCAAGTTTTTATGATATTCTAATAATCTAGTTTCGCCACCATATTTTCCATCAGCTTTATAATAATTATTAGCCGAATCCAATTCAGGCAAATCACCTGTAAATAACAATTTTTGTTCTGAATTATTTCCAAATCTTAAAAGAACACATAGACTTAATAAATTTTTATATACTCCTCCTAATGTTAAATCTTCATCCTCAAATTCATCTTCTGGTTCTTCAAATAAAGAATCATTTGGTTTAATAATATTAGAACAAAGTTTACTAAGAACATCGTAATTATCATAATAATTATATAAAATATCTAAATATAAACCGTTGCCAAGATTAAAAGTTTTAATTTTATCTTTTTCTGATAGGCTTGATGCTGTAAAATAATTTATACTTTTTCCTTTTATTAATTGATTTCTTTTGTTTCTATAGTCTAAACCCGTTTTAGAATACAAAGATTTAATAAATCGATCATTATTATCATATTTTTCATAATCAAAATCATAATCAATAATATTAGCTATGCTATATCCATCGCTACCATAAAAAAAATCAAAAACTGAATTCGCATTACCTATATGATCCTTATCTCCATGAGTGAATAAAATATAATCCCAAACCTTATCTTCTTCACTTAATAGGCTTTGCATTTTGGGTTTAATAACATTATCAAAATTATCTTTATTTTGAGCTGAATCAATTAATATTTGAACATCTTTGTAATTTATGATAATACAATCTCCAGGAGAATTATTATCAAAACCTACCACATTGACATTAAGTTTATTATTATCTATATATTTACCTATGCTATTATAAGCTAAAATATCTGAAGCAATTAAAAGAGGAGATATAATAAGAACTAATACTAATAATGCTATAAAATAACATAGCTTAATTATTTTTCTCATTATATCTCCTCCTCACTTACTAATAATCAATATCAATTGAAATATTAAAATTATTTGTTTTATAATTTATTGTTAAATATGAAATAATATTTTGAGTCGAATCAAATGCTAACTCAAATTTATAATCTGAACCAGATACATTAAATGTAGAATTATAAAAATCTGAATTGAATGTACCTGTAATTTTTTTAGTACTTCCTATATTTAATAATTTACATTCGCTAATTAACTCTTGATAAAACTTAAATTCAAGTATCATTCTAGCACTTGCGTTTGAATAAGTATTGAAATTAGATGATGAAATAACACTGTTTAAATCACCTATTATCGAATCACTAATTGTTGAAATCAATTCATCACTATCACCATCTAAACTATTAAGATACTGATATGAATAATCATATTGAAAATTACCATTATCTAATCTCTTAATTGTTGCAGTATCGTTTAGAGTTATTTTCTTTTCTGAATTAACTAATTGAATACTATATGAAGCTTCTCCATCAAAATTAGAATTCAAAAGGCTAATTGCCTGTTTTGTAATTTCAGTTTCAGCATTTGTATTATTATCAGTTGTATTGTTATTAGTTGTATTGTTATTAGTTGTATTGTTATCAGTTGTATTATTCGGATTATTAGATTCAGAAGTTAGATTTGGAGTATATCCGCTATAAGGAGTATATCCATTAGAGGAACTATAAGTATTACTAGATGAAGAATCTCCACCACACGAAGCTAACATTAGGCAAATACCTAACAAAGGAATAAATATTGACTTTTTCATTAAGCATTACCTCCTGTTATAAATTCAACAAATGCCCAGGCAGCACCTACAATCTTAGTATATGTAATACCTGTGAAAATACTTGATGTAGCTCTTAAGGCATCAGAATTATCCTTATTTGCACTATCAACAAATCCATCAAATGAATTCTTTAATTCATCTAATGTTTTCTTATGAGCAATAACATTTTGATTAGATTTATCAGCTGTTTCATAGCGTTTATATGCTTCTTTAATTTCTTTATAAAGCTTTTTATAGTCTGTGATTGTAGCTAATTCATCTACTTTATCAGTAAAATATGTTTCTTCTAGCACTTGAATTTCAACTGCTGTATAGACAGCCTTATATTCAACATCTTCAGTTGCTTGTGTAACTGGTTTATCCCAACCATTAAAAAAGTATTGATAAGTATCATCATTCTCTCTTGTTGGTGTAGGTGCAATAGGAGTATCTCCTTTTTCTAATTTATATTCTTGAATAATAGTATCATCATAATTTTTAAACACTACATTAATTAATCTAGCAGTTAAATCTATTGATACCATATTTGAATAATCCATATCTGCTACAAGATATAATGAATTTATACCTTCAGATAAATCTCCTATTACTTCAACTCTTGAAACATCTGTTATTTTCTTAGAAGCATTGTCTCCTTCATTATAATTAACTTCTAATTCTAGACCAGATAAATCTATAGTCTCTCCAACAATGTAAGATGTCTTTGAAGGCGCATTAGTAACAGTAATTGAATCTATATCTCTTTTTTCAACATATAATACATATTTAATATCCTTAAATAGTTCAGATGTTGTACCATAAGAAATAATAATTTGATTTGAACCTTGACATATATCATTAGTTAAAATCTTAACCTTAGCATTCTTAATTATAGTATTATTTGCGTCTATAACTTCTTCTTCGTTATTGTTATAAACGGCTTTTAATTTTAAATTAAATTTGTCTGAATTACCAAGAATTTCATTATTATCAAATGAATTAATATATTCATCTATTTCATCATAATAAATTGTATAATCATCAACATTTGATTCATCAACTACTATGCTTACTAACTTTTTATTTGAAACATTTAAGTTAGTTGAAACTGGTGTAGCATTATCATATGAAATATAAACCTTATAATCATTATTTACTTCTAGCATATCAGTTACTGAAACTTCTTGATCATTCTTCTTTAGAGTAAGCTTAAAGAAATCTAGTTTAGTTTTAGTTTCTGTAGATGAATCATATGCATTAACTACTACTCCAGTATTTGGTTCGAAAACAAAATAACCTTGGTCATAGAATTTATTTTTAATTTGATCTGAATTATCAATCCTAATGGATATTTGATTCTTATTTTCTAACTTATGCTTAATATGTGCTGATGTTGTATTACCACTTTCGTATCCGTAATATGTAGTACTAATATTTGTATTATTTAATGCTGATGAACTATCAATAGTCTTTTCACTAAATAAACCTGCATTTTTCCAATGGGTTGGATTTGTTTTATTTTCTTCATAATTATTATCTGTTATTTCTAAGATATTTCCACCCCATGATTTATTTTTATTCACTCTAAAATAATCTTTGTTATAGTTTCTAATTGCATCGCCTTGATATTTTCCACTTTCAACATTATTTTCTGTAACGCTATAATAATAATTATCTGAGCTTTCTATACTAGTATTAACTTCATGCCAAGTTCCTTTATTATCAATAATGTTGTAATTTCCTAAATATGGGAATGCTACACTTCTAATAACATACCAATATTCAGGCGAAGAATTACCTACGTAATTTAAAAAAGCATTTATTGAGTAATTTCCTGCTTCATAAACATAATTATTCTTAATGGTTAAAGAACCATTTGGAGCATAATTAACAATTTCATTCTCACAGAATCCTATTAATCCACCAACATAACAATAACATTCTCCTTTGTTATCATCGTATTTATTAGTTAAAAATGAATTAATTGTTGTTTTAAAATCAGGAGTTGAATCAACAACACAATTTTTAATAGTACCATTTACACCAGTTAATAATCCTGTAATACCTCCAGTATAAACATTTATGTATGCGGTATTATATATATTAGTATTATAGAATGTATTTAAAATTCTTGATTTAGTTACCTTTACTCCATCTATAGTTCCTGTATTTTGACCACATACTAATCCTGCTGACATTGTTACTATAGTAACATTTTCCTTTGATTCATCATATTCGAATGTACCTTTTGAATTAGGAATATGCTGCATACAAAGATTTCTTATATAGCCTTCTGAAATAACACAGTTTTCAATAGTTCCTTCATTAATTCCACATAATACACCTATGTTGAATGAATGTGATGAATTCTTGATAAAATTATCATAGCTTTCAACAACACCATTAAATACAGCACCATTCTTAAAATCATTTTCATTTATAGATGTTCCCGCTTTTTCAATAACTAGATTTTTAATAGTTCCTTTATTGATAGAAAAAATACCATTAGGGTTTTCAAGATTAGGGGTTAAATCTAATTGATAATTAATTAACTTATGTCCTTTACCATCTAAAACTCCACTAAATGAGCTTAATGGTGAATTAGAAACGCCTTTAAAATCAAGATCATTTGCTAATACAAAATTACTACTATTATAATCATCGATTTTATAAAATTGTTCTGGTGATGTAATTAAATATGGATATGCTTCACTACCAACACCACTTTCAAACACATTATTTTTAATAGGTAAACTAATTAACGTTGTACTATAATCTTCGCCATTAACTACATATTCCACAATGACCTTAAATGTATCTGATGAAAGATTTGATTCATCTACTTGGAAAATACCATTTTTACTACCTATTTCTTTACCACCAACGACTCTAAAATTTACCTTTTCTGGATATTTAAAATTTGAAAGTCCTAAATATAATACATCACCCTTATGTATAGCATTGTATGCTCCTGATGTTGAGAAATCATTTCCATCAACATATTGAACATAACCATTCTTTGACATTACATATACACTATCTATATCTGGTGCGTATCCACCTGTTTCAGTATTTGTGAAATTTCTAGATAATTCTTGATATTTTGCATTAAATTCTTCATATCTATCTCCAGCAAGTTCTTTATATGCATCAATCAAATATGATCTAATTTTAGCATTAGATGACTTATTATCTAATAAATTCCATAGAGGAATTGCTGAAGCATTTGATGGAAGATCAATGATTGCTAATTCATTTTCATCGCCATCATTGATTGAGTTTATCCATCTAGTATACATAAATCCAGCATTGTTGCCATCAACATAGGCAGGATTATATGTGAATAAATCATCGATTGTTAATGATGATGTACCTTTACCACCATATGATACAAATTTATATTTTGATTCAGTAGTTCTTGTATCAATTTCATTTCCAAATGTTTCACTAAAACTAAATGATTGATTGGCTGTAACTGCTTTTATAGCTAATCCCATTTGTTCGTCTAATGACATTGTTTCAGATAATTTAACATTCGCATCTTTAGAAACCTTATAGTTTGAAACATTCAATCTTCCACCAAAAGAAAGTCCTGTGAATAAATGCGTTCCATATCTTTGGATTACATTTTTGGCATCACCAAGTGAAGAAATCGATGCCATATCTGATTTGAATCTAGGACTTAAATATTCTCTTATTTCTGAAGTTGTTAAATCGTGAACAAAATATGAATATCTTCTAATTGAAGTGTAATATAATTCATAATACTCAGAATAAGTATTCGTCATTGAAGTACTTTTATTAAATAAACTATTAACATTTAATGAGAATCCATATGTTCCTGCACTAACTCCCGTACCAGCACCTAGTCCAAATGTTGATGCATATTCAGTAACCATCTTTTTCATCGTAGATGTTCTTATTGAATGTGATTCTTGCTTAGTATTAGTAGAATCCTTTTTTACATAATCTAAATAATCACTATTTGGATCAATAATTGGATATGCTGTTTGAAAAGAATCTGGTTCTACCATTTCTTTTCCTGCAGTAACATTAAATCCATATAATAAATGTTCCTTTCCTGTTAATAGATTTGACGCTTTTGCTTCAGGCATTCCAAAGAATGACCATATAGTTACTGTAACTATACTTAGCATCATTATTATTGTTGCTTTTTTAAATAAACTATGCATAAATATTTCCTCCTTTTATTTAAGCAATTAATATTTAGATATAACCTTTTTACAAGCTTTTTTAACACTATCTTTAAGCCAATTTGGTTCTAATATTGTAATATATTCACCATATCCTAAAACAAATTTTAAAATAGCCTCTTTATCTTGCATATCTACTATTACTTTTGTTTTAGAATCGTCTAGTGCTATTATTTCTTGATTTTTACCATATACTCTATCTTTTATCATTGATGAATAAATACCCGTTACTATAAATTCAACATGATACCAATCCTCAAATGCCTTAAAACCATATTCATTGATATAATCATTTCTATTATAAAGTGTAGTAACTTCAAATTTTTTATTCATTTCTTGATAATTAATAATTCTATTAAGCTTGAAATAAGTAATGTCGCCTCTAGTTTGGCTCCATCCTAAAACAAACCAAGAATTGTTATACATAAATAATTCATATGGGTCTAATTTGAATTCTGTTTCTATATTGTTTCTTCCATTGTAGTTAATTATTACTGAGGTTTTAGTTTTAATTGCTTCTTCTAGAAACTTATAACGTGATTCTAAATCCTTTTGGCTCATTAATAGAGGATATTTATCGATAATATAAATATCGTCATTATCGCCAACTTCATTAATTGATGCAAAAATTTTAGAAAATGCATTTTGATATTCTTTCTTTTTTATAAAATCATTTTTAGATATTAAATAACTATATGATTCCTTTAAAGTTTCTATTTCTTCTTCATTAAATTTTATAGAAGGAATTACGCAACTTGATTCTAATTTTAATCCTCCATATCTCCCTGGAATCGAAGTGATATAATATCCACATTCTTCTAATTCTTTTTTATATTCAATTATATTTCTTTCTTTAGTTTCCAAAAGTGAAGCAAGCAAAGAAACCTTATAGATTCTGCCACTACTTAGCAGTTCTAGCATTTTAATACACATACTAGTCTTTCCCAATATAGCACCCCATTATTCAAATTTCCAATAAACCACCATACTCCTATTATATTCTTATGACAAATTGATGTCAAACTTTATACAAAGTATAAATATTACTTTTTAGACTTTATTTAACATTTAATACACCACAAGTATAAAAAAGCAACGTTACATTATTTATGTATGAATAATATGAAAATATAAAATCTTTATCTACAAAAGAAATATGTAATTCTTTTATTTTTAGAAAATTGATCTTTATATCTAAATATGCTATTTATGCGTTTTATTTCTGTTGATTTTATAACATTACAAACTAAATTTTTAATATCACCATCTATTGAAATATTAGTACAGTTACTATAAATAGATAAATTATCACATACTAGATTTAATTCTATATTAGCAGTATTTGTATAAATATCAGCATTTATTGAATCGAAAGTGCCAGATATTTTATTATCTTTAGTTTTAATCAATACTTTATCAAAGCATTTATCAACTGGCACATATATTGTAATTTCATTATCTACTGATATATGATTCTTCTTTTTAAAATCAAATTTTAATTTTGAATCCTTTTGACTAGCTTTACATTGGATTGAATTATCAATATCACTCTTTATATAAATTCCCGGATGCTTAGATTTAATAATATGAATATTTCCGATTGATGAATTTATTTCTAAAATCTTTACTTCAGTAAAATCAATAGAATTAAAATGATTTAAGTTTAAAAAACCTTCTAAATTATTAGCTGTTATTCTACTATTTTTAATTTTATATTTTCTTAAAATATTAATGACAAACATAAAATCTTCGTAGCTATAATTCTCATAAAAATCATGATATGCCTGATTGAAAATAACTTCTGTATTTTTATATTGATTAATTATGTTATGAATATGTAGAATTTTAACAATTTCAAAGAAGCATTTAGTTCTTTCTAATTCTATATAATCATTATCTATATAATCACGAATAACAGAATAAGAAAAGAATGATTTGGAATAGATAGTACCTATATCATATTTAGAAGCATAATAGTCTAGTGCAACATCAAATTTCATATTCTACTTCTTATAGATTGCCTCATATAATTCATGATATGGTATTTTTAATTTTTCCTTAATGATACTATCATTCAATTTTGTTTCTGCCTTATTCTTGTAAATAAAGGAAAGTGAAACATCATCACCAATACCTAATCTTTGGGCCATATTATTGACAAATATTGAAATTATTGATAAATTTCCATTCTTTTCTAGTTCTTTAAATAGAGGATAAGCAAATGATGCTTCAAAATTCTTATAGCTTAGATATGGATTAATTAATCCATCTGTACATAATAATATACCATCCCATTTTCTATAATCATGACATATTATTTTTATATGTGAAAAAGCATCTTCTTCACATAATGAATATGTAATATTGCCAACAGGTTCATCATCTTCTTCAGCAAATGGGGAATTAATATTTTTATTCTTTAGCAAGAATATTTCACCATCACCAAGCTGAACAATTAATAGCTTATTATTAATTAATAGGCAGCCTAACATAGTGCTTCCATACGCCTTAGCTTTGTTATCAAATAGTTTATATCTTTCATTTTCTGTTAAAAATGATATTTCCTTTTCTTGAATTTTATGTTTTGATAAATGATTCTCAACAAGATTATTCCATTCACATAGTATTTGAAGCTTAATTGATTTTAAATAATCCTCTTGAGAAAATTTTCTAGTATCATATTTGGTGATATTTTCAAAAACTTTCATAATAGCTTCTGATGCGAATTTAGATCCTAAATTACTTCTAATATAAATGTTTCCACCATGTCCATCACAGCATGTAATAATAGTTCTTTCTTCATCGTGATAGGATGCTGAAAAATCCTGGCAAACCTTATTATTTAGTATGTGATTATATCCAATTGATGATTTGTTAAAAATATACATTCTACCACTCCCAGTCTTCAGAATCTGCAAGATTCTCTGTTATTTGTTGTTGAACGACCTGATTAATTGAGCCTTTACCAAGATCTTTACTAGATGAAACATTATTTGTAGTTGATTTTACTTTGGATGCTGTAAGAACAATAATTTTTATAATTTTTTCTAGCATCTTCGAATCATAGCATTCAATGACATCGCCATTGTTACCAACGAATCCTCTTAAAACATCGATTGTTGTAGCATCATTTAATTCTATAGCAATGCCATATCTTAATGCTGCTTTAAACCAAGGCATGGCTGATAATCTAGTCAAGCCATTTTTATAATCGTTCCCTGTTGGATGTCCGTCTGTTAATAATAATATTATTGGAGATATACCACCGAAATCAGGCATAATTCCTCCTTTAGATTCTTTCTTTAAAATATCCTCAAGCTTTTCAAAGGCCAAATGTAAATTACTCCAACCACCGGCCTTAATATTGCTTAAATCATAATTAGATATTCTTTCCATTTGTGTATTATTATGGAACTTTGCCTCCGTAGAAAAGGTAATAATGGTTAAATAAAAATCAACATTTATTGTTTCCTCTTCCATAGAAATAAGATGTTTTTTTATATCTGTTAATGCATTATTTACTTGTTCAATTCTTTTTCCTCTCATTGAGGTAGAACAATCAACAAGCAATATAACATTAAGTCGTTGTTTTGCAATACGATCATTCATAACTACCACTCCACATCTTGTACCTCTTCTAACTTATTTGCAATCTCAGCCTGGGCAACCTCATTTGCATTGCCTTTCGTTTGATTATCAATAGTTGATGAATTTGATTTAACCTTAGAAGCTGTAATCGCGATAACCTTAATTACCTTTCTTAGTGCTTCTGCAGTATATACCTTAAGTACTGTCTCACTGTTTCCTGTAAACTTAGTTAATACATCCATTGCTTCATCTGTATCAATTCCGATGGCTAAGGCGTATCTTAATGCAACCTTAAACCAGCCCTTTTTCTTTAATTTATTCAAATGATCTTCCCAATCATATGATGTTGGTAATCCATCTGTCATTAAAATGATTATAGGAGCTACACCACCTATATCAGGCATCATTCCTCCATTAGATTTTTTAGAAAGCTTTTTAGCTAATTCATCATATGCAACACTTAAATTTGTGCCTGCATCAACATTTAAATCCTTCCATTTAAAATCATTAACACCTAATGGATCTGAATATACCCATTTTGCATCATCAGAAAATGCTAAAGCAGAAATTTTAATTAATGCATCAGCAGTATCATCTTGAATCTCAGGCATGATACTCATAACATCTCTAATTGCGTTATTAACAGCACCTATTGATTCTCCTTCCATTGAACCTGATTTATCAATTATAAATATTAAATTTAATTCTTGTTTTGCGATTCCTTCACCCATAATTTTACCGTTCATTTTTGTTTCCTCCTTATTTTAAACGATCTTTATTATTTCTTTTTGTTGGTTTTATTAAGCTATCATCATCGTATTCATCATCATAATCAAACTCTTTGCCTTTGGAATAAATATCAAGATTATTAACATCATTATGTCTTAAAATCACTTTACCATTTCCTGTTTTAATAAGAATTTTATTAATACTTTTTAAATCATTAGCTTTATCACTAGGACAATTTATTTTATTATCTTTATATCTTTCCATATTAACCTCTTATTTCTGATATAACTGCACCAATTTTAATCTTTAATCCTTTTACAATAGGAATAATGCCATTTCCACTAATTTTCTTTTCAACACCAACATTATCTTTTATTAATATTTCATTATTTAAATTTAATTTAATCCCCCAAAGTGACGGATTATTCTTATTTCTTACTACATATGCAAATACATTATTATATTCACTTGAATATTTATCTAAATGGCTTATGTAAAGCCTTTTACCAGGCTCTAATACTATTTGTTGCTTATTAATATAAAGATATGTATAATTATTTCTCTTATTATTACAATATGGACATACTAAATTTTCCTTCTTTTCAGATAATCCATATATAAATTGCTTACCACATGAGCAAGTGACTAGTTCATCTCTATACTTACATAAGACTTTTATCCATTCTAATTCTGTTGTACGTCCATTTTCTCTATCTTTTAAACCATCAACAAAAGTTCTATGGAAAGCTTCTTTAATATATGAAGGTAAAAGTGGCCACCTTTTAATAACTGCGGTATGATAACCCCTTATTGGTCTATTTGATTTATCATTGTTATGATAAATAAATATAGGATTCTTTCCATATATTTCTAATTCTGCTTTTTCGTCAATTATGTCATATTCCTTTAAGCGTTCGCCTTCAAAAGGATTTCCTAGGCATAATGCCATAAATAATATAATAGCTAAACTAAAGCGATCTGTATGAGTATCTGGCATCCAAGGTTCTTTTGTATTAGGGTTAATATCTCCTCTAACGATTTCAGGTGCCATATATCTCATCTTTCCTAATACTCCAAGGTTTTTCTTATCTGCAGTAACATTATCATTATCACAAATAAGTAATTCACCTGTGTTTTCATCCAAGAAGAATGAACCATCATTTAAATCCTGATATGAAAATCCCTTTTCGTGTAATTGCTTAAAAGACTTACATAATTCAATACACCAGCTAACTAACGTATAGTTATTCTTAAATTTGATATTACCATTTAAATATTTAATAAATGAACTGAAATTTGATGGTCTTAAATCCATTAGATATCCTATCTTATCATCATCAAAATGTATTATTTTACGTGGCCATAAAAATGAAGACGATGGTGCTCCTTTATTAATATTATTTCTAAGATTATATTCAAAATCTTTTGATACCAAATCGTTATATACCTTAAGTGCCATATTTGTATTATTATAATTTACTAAATATACTGTACCTTGACCTCCTTCTCCTAAAAGATCAATAATTTTACATTCACTATTACTAATAGTAATAGAATCATTCTTTTTAAACTTTGGCATTATTAGTTCTCCTTTTTTCTTAAAAATTTCTTTTCATTTTCTTCAGCTATAATTTCAAATTCAGTTGTTTCAGTATCT
>Ga0310694_10001036_pt1 | contig 33003 bp, 48 predicted proteins | sample 174DNAGHGhighgp2_FD_203884 | JGI IMG/M metagenome (GOLD analysis project Ga0310694, IMG submission 203884) | Sheep rumen microbial communities from Palmerston North, Manawatu-Wanganui, New Zealand - 1742 DNA GHGhigh gp2 (v2) (version 2) | ecosystem: Host-associated > Mammals > Digestive system... | reverse complement strand
GGAAAGCAGCACCACTGTACGGAGCAGCGCCGGACTCAGGGGCGTTCAAGGCCGCCGATTTTCTTTACACACACTCTTTTTCATTGCTTTTTTGCTTCCTTTTCCCCGGTCCTCTCTCCCGCACAAAAGAGGACCGGCAACGACTTACCAGGCCCTTAGCTGTACGCGCTCTTAAGATGCAAGAGTGGCAGAACCTCTGGACCTCTTCAATTTTTACGATGCTTGATGGTTTTGATTTGGCATTGAAATGAGCGCTAGCTTGACGGCTGGCGCTCGCCTCCTTTCCAAGATTCCATTGATTCACACCATACATCACCGTCTCTGCCCGCCGGACGCTAACTTGGCGGGTATTTCGATAATCACCAGAGAGGACTTGTGATGGATACTTTTACTAGATTGCTAAAATGCTACGCAGAATACTTAAGGCTGTCATTGTTCTTGACAATCGCAGTCTGGTCAGTTTCTGTCGCATTCGGAGCAGAGAAGATTACGGAAGACACGGTCATCAAATACTTGGTTGCCTTGTTTATTCTGAATCCTGCATTCCTGGCTCTGGTAAATGAGTTGCTCGATTTCTTCGACAACAACACGCCCCGTTTCAAGTTCTAACACAAGAAAGGTTCTGGTCCTTCTGAATACTACTGTAGCATACACCAGTGATTTCCATGAGGACTTTTGTCCGGCCTGCACGAGCAAACAGCTCCATGAGATAACAGAGATCGAACATGAGATAAACCCTCGTACAGAGGAGGAAACAGGGCGAATCAGACCCGTGCTCAAGTACCTCTTGTGCGAGAACTGCGGGAGACAGCAAGTCCCCGTAAAAACGATGCCGCTGGGTGAATGGTACTATCCTGCGGCCATGTAGATTCCACGCAGGTCGCAGAAAATTTCATAACTTCGTTAGCAAAGGTAGACCTGCACAGAGAATGTCGAAAACAGCTGTTGGCAGGACTGCCTTTTGTTTTTTATTTCACAAAGGAGAAATTTTATGGATAAAAATACCAAAACAGTGACAGCCAAAGAATTCGCTATTATTCTTCAGAAAGCATTCCGCCGCTATACGGTGCGCATCCCTGGAGACCAGTACTATGACAGTCCGGATGCGATGTATTCCATCATTGGTACATTTGCTCGCAAGTTGGACAAGAAGATCCATATCACTGAAGAATCTGATATTACGGAAGATCTTATCAGGTCAGTCATAAAAGCATACGACGATAAGCAGGAAGTAAACCTCACGAATCGCTGGTATAACACAAGCAAAAAGATGGCGTGGGAAGCTGCTTGCAACAAAGCATATCGCCAGATTCCTATGCCTGTGCCAGAAAAGCTTCCGATCTCCGTTTTGTCCAAAGAGCTTGATTATTATCGCGATTGCTACGCATCAGGTGCCTTTAGAGATGTTCTGAGCCGAGCCGGGATGGCTAATTTGGGTGCTTATATCTCTGAAAACGAAATGGTACGTGCGATGAAGTACGCAAACGAATCTCATGATGGCCAGCTTCTCGATGCTCTGTCAAAGATATATACAAACCATTTCGAATTTGACATGGAGAAGGCCGAAGTGATCGAAGCAAAAGAGATTCTGATGGAGGATGAAACAGAAATGGAAAACGAGAAAACAGAGGATGAGGGCAAGAAAATCATTGACAGCCTTGTTGAGAATGTTATCCGTCAGCTCAAGGTGATTGCAGAATCCAAAACATTTACGTTTGACGATAGCGAGAAAAAGGCTATCTGTGAGGCCGTAGGCGCGAATAAGGAAATTGAGAGCTTGAAGTTTCGGATCAACGAGCTTGAGATTGCCAATGCACAGCTTCGGGCCAAGGCTGACAAGAACAGGGAAACTTTCGATGCTCTCAAGCGGATCCTGGATGTCATCAGCCGGACATCAGGAGAAGCCATGGCAGTCTAACCTGGAAAGGGGGTGACAGGGGGATGGATTCAATCAAGGTCAAGGATCTGGCCAGACTGGTGCTCAAAGCGTATACACATTTCGGCATCAATGACAGTCGTGTCCGGCGCCCATGGCTTATAGAGCATGACCAGCACGGCGCAGAGAAGGCAGTGGCGCAGAGCTTCCATGCTTTCAATGGTGACTCCATCATCACGATGGAGCAGATCTGTCAGCGCGGGCGGGAGATCGCCTGCGAGGACCAAGGAGCATTGTATCAGGCATGGTGTGGCATCAAGGAGGTTATCGAGGCTGACAGGCTCTATGAGGAAAATCCCTTCAAGCCGGCAAAGAACATCCACAGAAGCATCATCTTCGCAGAATATCTCGAATTAAGCGAGAGGTATCGTTACGTTCCGAGAAAGCAGGCAACGCGGGAGTTCAGGCTGGTCATGAGGGGCTTCAGCCAGGACAAGTCAGATATCGACGCACTTGACCTGCAGCTCATGATAGAAGAGTCAGAAGGCGAAGTGGACAGCCTCGGGATCAAGGATATCCTGCGTATGATCCACAGGATCCACTTTGAGGAGCCTGATCCTGAGACTATCGATGTATTGGAAACAAAGGAGGAGACAGAAAAGGTATTGGAGCCAAAGAAGAAGCTGGACGTAGGACAAGGCCGCAAAATTGATGCCAAGGCAAGGCTCAGGGATATTTACGGTGACAAGTTCGAGCTTGTCGGGGAATACAAAGGCTTGAAGTCTAAAGTGACTGTTCGTTGTACCCGTTGTGGCGGAGAATTCGTCAGGCAGGGGCGGTACTTGCTTAGCGGCGAGAGGCATGTGAAATGCCCTTATTGTGAAGAAGGAAGGACAATCAAAAACGCCAAGGAAAACGAGGATTTCTATGAGGCCCTAAAAGAAGTGAATGATTTCCAATTCAGTTGTGCTATTTTGTCGATCATCAGCATGCTCAGAGAAGCAAAAGGCATACATGAACTGCCAGGTTCTGTTGTTTCGGTATTGGCAGACCTCATTGGTATCAAGGACGATAGCCGGGAGCTCAAGAATACCATCGCAAGGCTTCAGGCAGAGCTGAAAGAGGCAAAGGCTTTCAAGGAAAATGTAAGGGGGTTGCTTAGTGCCTAAATTTCTTTTGACTATCACAGGACCATCAGGTTCCGGCAAGACAAGCATTCTCCATAAGCTGGAGAAAGACTATGAAGTAGGGCGTATTGTCACTTGTACTACACGTCCGCCGCGTCCGAAGGAGAAAGACGGCGTGGACTATAATTTTATTACGTTTGACCAATACTTTGACAGGATCAGTGGCATGGTTGCACCGGTCAATTTCGCCGGGCATCGCTACGGTATCTGGCAGAGAGATATCTACAGGCTTCTTAGGAATCATGATGTTGTTGCGGTGATTGTCGATCCGACGGGTGCGACAAGCCTCTTCAGCGCAATCAACGGGATTGATGATGTGTACGTCCATAACATCTACATCAACATCGACCCGAAGACAGCTCTTGCCAGGATGGCTAAGCGTGATGGCTGGAAAGAGGCAAAGAAGCGCCAGAAAGCAGATTTCGAAGGCGGGCTGTATTACGACAAGCTCTATGAGGCGGCGGAGAAGTATGACTGTATCCTGAACAACGACAGGAAGAACAGCGTCAGGAACATCGCCTACGACATCATGAACTATGTCGAGGCCCAGAAATGGTCCATGGAGACGCTTAACAGCCTTGCTGGTTGACCACAAAACCAACCAAAACCATAACCACACCCCATAACATAGACAGGGGTATAACCAAAAGATTTGTTGGTTTTGTAAGAAAATACGAAAGAGAAAAGGGGAATTTTGCAAAATGTCTCTTGTACCTATGGTTTTGACCCGAGAGGGTAATCACGAGAGGGCAATGGATATCACGTCCTGCCTTCTCCAACAGCGCATCATCATGCTGGCCGGCGATGTGAATACTCACGATATGAGCATCATCAAGCAGCAACTCCTGTGGCTTGAGTCACAGGATCCGAACAGTGATATCTACATGTATATCGACTCACCTGGAGGAGAGGTACTCACAGGCCTCGGTGTCTATGACACGATGCAGTACATCAAACCTGATGTCTGCACGATCAACCTGGGCATGTGCGCCAGCATGGGAAGCTTCCTGCTGATGGGCGGCGCACCCGGCAAGCGTTTCTCACTGCCTAACGTAGAGGTCATGATTCATCAGCCGTCTGGCGGTACTCATGGCAAAGCATCTGACATGAAGCTGGCCGTAGACCATATTATCCGCCTACGCCAGAAGCTCTATGACATTTATGCCAAGCATACAAAGATGAGCCAGAAGCAGATGGAGCGTCTCTTTGACCGTGATACATGGCTCACAGCAGAGCAAGCCCTTGAGCTTGGACTCATCGACAAGATCATCACTCATCGCGGAGAAGAACAGGAGGTGACAGCATAATGGATGACGACAGCAAGCTTGAAAGTATCTGCACATTCTGTGGTAGGCATTATACAGAAGACGACAGGACCATCCTGTTCAGTTCAGGGGACCCTGACGTATTCATCTGTTATGACTGTGCTAAAGAGATCTATTCGAACTATCACGAGAAGATCGAGGAGCTGAGAGCAGAGGATACCGGGCAGAAAAAGGATGTCTGCTGGACTCCTGCCAGTATGAAGGAATACTTGGACCAGTATATTATTGGACAGGATAGGGCCAAAGAGATTCTCTGCACAGCTATCTATAACCATTACCAGATCCTCAAAATGAAGGAGGAAGGTGATGAGAATGCCGTGGAGGTCGAGAAGAGCAACATCATTATGGCCGGGCCGACCGGCTGCGGTTTGTGTGCTTAAAGCACAAGACAAGCCGTCCAGAGATAAGCTCACAGAAGTCTCTGGATGATAAGAGCGGAATTAAGCTGGGAGGGCTACAGGCCTAATCAGAGTCCGAAGGCTCCGGAAATCGAACCGGACGAACCTATGGTGACATAGGTCGTGCTCGTTATATCGAGCAGTCAGGCGCAACGCATAGCGGGTGAAATAATCCCGCCACGAGGCCGCTCTATGTTGTGAGGAAAAGGCTTTTGAAACATAAAGCCCGCATAAAAAGATATGCTATGCTGGGGTGGAAATGACCATCCGATGAAAATGGGAGCAATCCCCAGAGCCGTGGATAAAAAGCCACGGGTTAATAACAATCAGAAGACTGCTATCATTAAGCGTCTGGCAAAGATCATGGAAGTTCCGTGTGCTATTGCGGATTGTACCGCTCTAACTTCTGCTGGTTTTGTCGGTAGAATATTCTGAAAAATACTGCCGTCTGACCTGGAAACAGATCAGATTATCATTGCGAAATTAAACGGGAACGTCCTCCCTGATTCTATAGGATAACCCGAACCGAAGGCGCTCAATACGAGCTAGATTATGGCAACATAATCGATAGACGAAAGTCTAGTCAGGGGCAGAGCGTAGGAGCTGAAACTAGCGAAAGCGGTGTATAACGCTCCCAAGAGTTCGCACACTAGCATATACAGGATGCTACGAAGTGGGTTGACAACCACGGGCCTAACGTAAAACGAGGGTGAAAAGGTACGCCGAGCTAGTCCGTAATGGACTAGAAGCATGGATAAAAAGCCATGCGATAACATAACTGGACGACGTAGAAACTTGCATTCAGTCACTCCTCATCGACGCTGACTATGATGTGGAGAAGGCTCAAAGAGGCATTGTATATCTTGATGAGGTAGATAAGATTGGCCGTCACGGAGAGAATCCGTCTATCAGCACAGATCCAGGCCATGAGGGCACGCAGCAAGCTCTTCTGAAGCTCATTGAGGGAACAGTGGCTAATGTACCGCAGAAAGGACAGCGCAAGCATCCAAACGCGGAAACAGTCAAAGTAGATACCAGCAATATCCTGTTCATCGTTGGCGGCGCCTTTGAGGGTATCGAGAAGATCATCGCCAAGCGCACGAACAAGGGCAAGGCCGGTGTAGGTTTTGGCTCTGTGCTTACCAACGACAATGATCAGAAGAAGTCTTTCAATGAGACTATCGACGATCTTCAGGTAGAGGACCTTAAGAAGTTCGGTATGACTCCGGAGTTCCTGGGCCGTCTTCCTATCGTATGCCAGATGCATGAGCTCACAGAGGAACAGCTGGTGTCTATTCTATCTGAGCCTAAGAACGCATTGCTGAAGCAGTATCAGACGCTGTTCAAAGCTCAGGGAGTTGACTTGACTTTTGACGAGGAAGCACTGAAAGCTGTAGCGCACAAGGCCATGGAGCGTAAGACAGGCGCCCGCGGTCTTAGGGGTATCATGGAGGACATCCTCGTTCATGAGATGTTCCAGATCCCGTCAAACAGCAATATCGAGACTGTTTCGGTAACAGGGGCAGATTTCAAGATCTCCCATGGAGATAACGTCGAAGAAGTGTCTGCCTAACTTTTTTTAACGGAGGAAAAACATAATGGCTATTAACGCAGAAACAATCAGCGAGATCTTTCGCAATTCAGTGAACCAGGCGCAGGAGTATGCCAAGAAGACAAAGGACGACGGCCAGAAGGGCCTTATCTATGCAACCTTGGCTCTTGCGATGGCCAATACAGGTATCGTCAATTTCGAGCTCTCTGAGGCCGCAGAGGCTGCTTCACAGCCTGAGACTACTCGCGAGGATCTCAAGCCGAAGACAGCGAAGAAGGCTGCCAAGAAAGAAGAGGCTCCTGCTGAGAAGAAGGAAACCCCTGCAGAGAAGGAGGTAAAGACAGAGGAGAAGGCTCCAGAGGCCAAGACAGACGAGAACATGTTCGGCGCGGACTGGACCGAAGAGGCCGTAGCTCACTTCGCCAAGGAGACAGAGTTCATCCAGGAGCATCAGGGCAAGCTCTATGAAGTCTATTTTGAGGGACACAAGGAAGAAGGCATGTCCGATGACGAGGCCGACGAGGCTGCACAGCAGGAGACTATCGAGTTCTTCAACTCTGAGATCGAGAAAGCTACTGTAGGTGCCTGCCATAACGGAGAGGACATCAATCCCATGAATATCAAGTTCATCGTCGAGTTCCTGAAGGCTGTCGAGCGCGGCGAGGATCCTGCCGAGGGCGCCTATCTGCCGTACTGAATCATCGTTAATTTCGAGTCGTATTTTTTGTTTTGAGAAAAAGGAGAAGATGAATCATGAATGCTAACAACAACTGCTCTTTCGTAGGCCGTATCCCCGCAACTGATAAGATCAAGTATGACTTCCATGAGCCCAAGAAGGAGGGCGGCGTCGCCTGGATGTCCGGCTCTATCTCTGTCCGTCGTTCCCGCAAGGCCAACAAGGACGACAAGTATGCTCCGGATGATCTGATTGCTTTCAAGGCATGGGGCAAGAGCGCCGAGTACATGCGTGACTACGTGAAGCGCGGCGATTATGTATCTCTCTCTGGCGAGCTCCAGCAGGAAGATGACTGGGAGGATCAGGACGGTAATAAACATTATGGAAGGTGGTTCATTAATGTAGATGCCGTTTCTGGCCTCGGCGCTCGTTCCAATACTGCTCAGAGCGATGATGACGGTGATGAGTCTGCTGCCGTGGAAGAGGCTCCGAAGAAGACTGCTGTCAGCCGCAAGAACCCGTTCGCGAACAAGATGTTCGGGAAGAAGGCTGTAGGTTAAGCAAGCGGAGAGAAGGGATGTAGTGCTTCGCTTTAGTCTGTTAGAGCGGAGCACTACAGTTAAAAAATGGAGGAGAAGGTGTACCCGTATCCCGACAAGAAGCGGAGGGACAAGCTTAGAAGCCGGATCTATGCGCACGCAAAGGAATACCTGGACACATACCGCCAGCTCGGGATGGCAGACGAGTTCGGCGACGTTGTCAATCTTGTTCACGGGCAGTTCATGGAAGACTTCAAGAAGGACGGGGTAGACCTCGGCAAGGAGCACCGTAAACCATATCGCGGGGCCAAAGCCGTAGATCCTGCCTGTCGAAATCATGGCAGTTGTTTATACTGTGAGAGTAATCGCTTGCATAAGATAAAAAAACAAGAACCTATTATCGAGGAGGTGAATAATTATCATGAAGAGAGTAACGACTTGGTATGTCAAAAATAAGGATGGCAGCTGGAACTTCAATCACATAGAAGATGGCTTTGCGAGGGATTTAGATCGCCCGCATACAAATATCAACGATGAAGTTCAGGAAGCGGCCTGGGCTAATAAGAAATGGAAAGCGATGTTCGCATGGATGACCAAAGATGGCCTGGTTAGCGAAAAAGCAATGCTATGGAGTCGAAAGCTTGGAGAGAGTGTTATCCCCACAGAAGAAATAATTCTAAAACTGGAAGGAAAGTAAAAAATGTTAAACCTCGAAAACTATATTTGTGAGCCACCTGTTGGAAGTGCGCCGATATCTTTTCGGATTAAAGCACTTATAAACAAGGAGGAAGACTTTGCATATCTTGGTAAAAAACTCAGATATTGTGGAATGTCGAGACATCCAGCTCCCATATACACGTTTTCCGATAAGCCCAATACCTATCATATTGCAGAGGCTGTATTCCAGGATATGGATGACAATACATATATCTTCGGTGTCTGGATAAATGGCAAGCTTACAGCACCAACTGTTGTACCTAATTCTGCGAGCGAAGAAAGGAGAGGTTGCGATGAAAGTATGTCCTAAGTGCGGTTGGGATCGTTTTTCTGCCAATCAGCTTTGCCGTTGCGACATTATCGTAAATAGCAAGAACGAATTCATCAGGAACAATACGGAAGACAATAGCATATTTATTTCTAGTTCCGAAGCTCCTTATGGCCCTTATATCTGCGAAGGGTGCGGGGCTAAATATGATGATCTCGAAGATGAGCTCGTAGAAAGAAATGAGCTCATCGGTCGCCGCGTCTATGCTTACCAGAAAAAAATGATTAGAGAAGGGCATATTATTTCTTTTAATAATTTGGATATGCCTCGTGTTGAATTTGATGATGATGAAATTATGATTCTTGATCCTATAGTTAATAAATATGAGATCCTAGAGCCAGAAGAAGATGATGAAAAGGAAGAGGAGGAAACAATTACCCGCATCCTCCTGAAAAACATAAGCCGTAAGCAGTATGATGAGCTCGCGGACTACATGTACAAACACGACATTGAGTTTGATGAATTGTAAACAACATAACAGTATACAATCTCATGCTACGTTTTTTAAGGAGTATTCATAATGGCAGAGAATAAAATGAATCAAGTCGCTGCTATGTTCGGCAAGAAACTGGAAGACGTTTTCAAGATAGAGGATCTATTAAGTGGTCAACATTGTCGTATTGATGTGTGTTTTACAGAAAAAAATTAAAAGTAGTAACGAGTGATTATGATTGGCAGGTAAACGAAGATCGTATTTTGCGAGGATTATTGTCAGGAGAGTGGAGAATCTGTGACTAATTGGAGAGACAAGGAACCTACTGAAAAACAATTGCAGTTCATTACCAATATGGAAGAATTCTCGGAGTATCCCCTTGAGCATTTTACGGGAAAGACCCGCGGAGAAGCTTGCGATTGGATAACCAGATACAAAGATCTGGCTTTCGAATCAAGCTGGGCTATAGAGCATGGTTATTAATAGAGATAGGAGTATATTATTCTGCGGGAAAGGAATGATTTTTTTTGTTGCTTAGGAGTTCTCGAGGTATCGTCACTGAGGTAGAGCCTCGGCGGGATGATACCGACAAGCCGATATTCATCCCCATAAAGCATTTACTGCAGTTTCTTCACTGCGGCAAGCCTCTTGCAGGCGAGTGGATTGAAGGAGTCCGGTTCAGGGTTGGTGATCCCAAGCCTGAGGTTGTCCAGTTCGTCATGCCGGCGAAAGGTGCAGCTTGGCTGCTGGTGTAAGCCATTACAAATATTTCGGCAGAAAGCTCATAGGGATAGAAGGAGCAATTACGATGAAAATGTGTCCTAAATGCGGCGAATTCTATGATAAACTTAAGGCAGAAGCTTAGGAGGTGAGCTGCATGATTGTACGCAAGACATATAAATTTAAGTTGTATCGTTCTCATCGGAACAAAAAGCTACATTGGCAAATCAATACAGGAGGCTTGGCATACAATCATTGCATTGCTCTCCATAAGAGGTACTACCGTCTTTTCCATAAAACACTAAATGTTTACGCACTTCAGAAGCATCTGGCGAAAATTAAGGCGTTATCACGCTTTAGCTATTTGAAAGAACTCGGTTCCCAGGCTTTGCAGGATATTGCCAGCCGTATCGATAAAGGTTACAAGCTTTTCTTCAGGAATTTAAAGCATCATATTCGCACGGCTCCGCCGAAGTTCCGAAAGGTTAAGAAAGCTAAGTCTTTCACGCTCAAACAGGCCGGCTGGAAAATAGATGAAGATACTCATAGTATTATTATCGGCAAACAGCGGTATCGCTATCATAAAAGTCGCCATATTGAAGGAAAGATTAAGACTGTCACCATTAAAAGGGACAGCCTAAACGATATCTACGTTTTCTTTTCCTGCGAGTGCGAGCAAAACGAAGTCATTCCCAGATTGGGTAAAAGCATCGGGTTTGACTTTGGTTTTCACGGCAAAATGCTAATAGCACCAGCAGAAGAGGACGATGTGGATATGCCGATGTTCCTTCGCAAAAATATCAAGGCCATAAAAACAGCGAGCCGAAACTTTAGCCGAAAACAGAAAGGCTCTGCCAATTTCCGCAGAGCGAAACGGCATCTGGCACAACTCTATAAGAAAGCAGCTAATCAACGGAATGCGAAGCATTGGGAGATTGCCTATGAGCTTTGCGAAAAGTATGCCACGATTTGTCTCGAAACATTGAATATGAAGTTCATGCAAATCGGACATGGCAAGAAGGTTAGCAATTACGGCTACGGCAACTTCCTCCAGATTTTGGAATATGTTGCATTTCGCTGTGGGACTACCATCGTCAAGATTGACAAGTGGTTTCCTTCCAGTCAGATTTGTAGCGACTGCGGCTTCCAGAACATAGCTGTCAAAAATTTGTCGGTTCGGGAATGGGACTGCCCGAATTGTCATGAACGCCATGATCGAGACCGTAATGCTGCAACAAATATACTGCGGGAAGGACTTCGGATTCTCGCAACCGCATAAAAATCCCTCGGGCAGGGCGTTGTCCAAGGGAACACATGATTTTATGTGTCGGGAGAGGCATAGAAGACCTGCGTTATCGCGGGCATTGCCGACAAAGACTCCTAGAATCCCCCGGCTTTAGCCGTGGGGAGTACGTCAATCTTGATTATGGCTTGGAGTTCGATGCCTATAACGAAGAGGAATATAAGAATTTAAGCGAAGAAGAGCGTAAAAAAGCTTTGCTTATCTTAGAGCAAAAAGAAGAAGGAGGTATAGAAGTATGGCATATATTTGGGTGCCCAACGAAGTAGCATTGGAGCATAACGGCGTCAAAATCTACCATATCTATAAGAATGATGATTATGAAGCGGGCGCTAGGATGTACTGGTTCGGCCTTGATGAGTACGGCAGTGATGATAGCGACGAAAATTCCGAGCACATCGCTTTCGATGTCCGTAACCTCAGCACCTATGAGCATGGAAAGGATATCTATGACGTTCTGCGTGAAGCTATCGAAAAAGGAGATATCACACAGAACAACGTCAAGCTTCTTAGGAGTGACGCATAAAATGCTGGACAAGGTATGGGTTATCATCAAGACTCCAATTGATGCCGATACCGAGATTGTCGGCATATTCGGAAGCAAAGAGCGGGCGTGGCTAAAATTCGCGGAAGTCTTCGGGTACATGTGGGAAAGACTCTACGACGGAGATGACCGCACTTACGAAGAGTGTATTAATTTGATGAAGTACACCAGCGACTACGACAGTTTTATCGTGAAGGAGTGGGTTCTGGTAGGATGACTACACGCAAATACCAAGTAGCATACACCATAAAGGGCGTTGCTCATGGCTTCGAGTGGGTATTCGCCCGGAATGCAAATGAGGCCCGGGAAAAGGCCGCCACATTTATGAAAGAAGATGGCATCGTATGCGACCCTAGTAGCTTACGGGCTACCGTTGACAAAAGGAGGCGCTGTTAGTGACTTTGAAACCCTGTTCGTGTTTATGTGGGGCAGTCCCTTCTTTGGTATATGAACAAGTAGGGTACTACGATGATAGATTGTACTTTTTAATACATTGTGAGAAGTGTGGCATCAAAATGGAAGGCGTTCCACATTCTCCCTTTTTAGCTAACGAAGAAAAGATGAAGTTTGCAGAGGAAATTGTAGAGAAGTGGAATACGTGGATATTAAAATATAATAAAGAGTGAGTTATGCCATTAGAGCATGGAATAGGAGGGGAAAGATGAAGGGATACAAGGTATTTGATCCAGACTGGACATGCAGAGGCAAACAGTATACATGCCCAGGCGAGTTTGCTCAGGGCGGGAAGCTTGAATTATGCAAAAACGGCATTCATTTCTGCGAGAAATTGGTAGATTGTTTTAGTTACTATCCCTTTGACCCGAGAAATAAGGTCGCTGAAGTTGATGCTGTGGGAGACGTGCTCAGCAGCGATAATAGAACGAAACACTGCACGAATCGTATTCAAATCATCCGGGAATTGACCTGGAATGAAGTTTTGGACATGGTCAACACCGGCAGAGGGAACACCGGCAAAGGGAACACCGGCAAAGGGAACACGGGCAACTGGAACAGCGGCGACTGGAACACCGGCAAAGGGAATAGCGGCGACGAGAATACTGGCGATTGGAATACTGGCAACCGGAACACCGGCGATTGGAACAGCGGCAACGGGAATAGCGGCAAAGGGAACAGCGGCGACGGGAATACTGGCAGCAAGAACGCGGGCGATTGGAACACCGGCAAAGGGAACACCGGCAAAGGGAACAGCGGCGACGGGAATACTGGCGACGGGAATACTGGCGACGGGAATACTGGCGACCGGAACAGCGGTGATTGGAACAGCGGTGATAGGAACAGCGGCAACTGGAACACCGGCGACTGGAACACAACGGATCACTCAAGCGGGTGTTTTAACACAGAGGAACGTACTATAGACATGTTCAACATGGATTCAGGTATGACATATTCAGAATGGTTCCATAGTAATGCACGATATATAATGGCGTATTCCCCTGCGCCATTGGAATGGATTTCGCAGGACAACATGACTAACGAAGAAAAAGAACAGCATCCTGAGTATAAAACCACTAATGGATATCTCAGAAAAAGGGAGGCCGGGGAAAAGCAGGAATGGTGGGACAGCTTGAGCAAAGAAAAACAGGATACCGTTATGGCCCTCCCTAATTTCGACCCGGATATTTTCAAGGAATGCACTGAAATTGATGTAACGGCAGCATGGAACAGGAGAGCGAACCATGAATAAGGTCAACTACCCCCACCTAACGCCTTAGGCATTTGAGGTGGGAGCTTGTAAAGGCTCAAGTTGACTAGCCTAAGTTCTTTGAGAACTACGTTGCTTATGTTATCTCACCTACGGATGATACCCTAGTCTGTAGCTCTGAGTAGGCTCTGTAATAGCCCTGTGAGGTATGGGCGGTCAACCTAGAGAAGACCTGACATTTCAGGCAAGCATATGGCAACATTGGCGAAGGGTAACTAACTCGTTATCGTAAGAGAGGAGGGGCGAACCTTGAGAGTGTTCGTCAAAAATATGAGAGGACAAGCACTTATGCCTTGTACTCAAAGAAAAGCAAGGATTCTCCTGAAACAGAAGAAAGCTAAAATTGTAGGATATAAGCCATTTACGATTCAGCTTCTATATGCCACAGGGGAGGCTAAACAGGAGGTGGTAGTTGGTATAGACGAAGGTGCTCGCCACATAGGTATTGCTGTTGTCAGTCAAGACAAGGTTCTCGCTAAGGGCGAAGTCGAGCTTCGGCAGGATGTACATTCTTTGCTTCTGACCCGTGCTCAGTATCGCCGTGGCAGACGATACCGTAAAACCAGATACCGTAAAGCACAATTTCTGAATCGCAGAAGATCTGAGGGCTGGTTGCCACCGAGTATCCGAGCCAAGCTAGACGCTAATTTTGCATGGATAGACAAGTTCTGTAGTCTTGTGCCGAACCCGAAACTTCGAATCGAAGTCGGTAAATTCGATACGGCCAAGATGATAAACCCTGAAATCCAGGGCGTGGATTATCAGCATGGACAGACCTATGGATACTATGATGTCAGATATTTTGTTTTCGCAAGAGACGAATACACTTGTCAGGTCTGCAAAAAGAAAAACAAAATTTTGCATACGCATCATATCGTTTATCGTAGCGAAGACGGCACAGACAGAGCTGACAATCTCATAACTGTTTGTACTGATTGTCATACCAGTGAAAATCATAAGCCTGGGGGCATTCTTTGGCGATGGATGAAAGAGCATAAGAAAGTCAAGCAGTATAAAGAACTGCCGTTTATGAATACGCTTCGTATTCGGACATTCAGGAAATATCCTGACGCTGAAATCACTTATGGCTCTGAAACTTCACCGAGGCGTAAGGAATTAGGCTTAGAAAAGACTCATTGCAACGATGCTATTGCTATAACAGGTATAAATTTTATCAAAGAAAATCCTAATGAGTGGTTTCGTATCAAGCAATTTCGTAAGAAGAAGCGTTCACTACATGAAGCTATTCCACGAAAAGGAAGAAAGTCTCCTAATACCACGCAAAAGCGGAATTCCAAGAATACTAAGGAGCTTCGTGGATGGCATCTAAATGATGAAGTTGTCTATCTTAACAAGTGCGGTTGGATCAGTGGTTTTACTGGAAGTTCTGCATATGTGCAAAATATCAATGGAGAATATATGCAAATTCCAGGAAAAAACTATAAGCCAATTACGCTTAGTAGACTAAAAAATGTTTGCCATAATAACAATTGGCAATATTTTGTTCAAAAAGGAGGTGTGCCAGCATTCCTCCCACCTCCTATAGAGGCGGGGGACTCCTGCTGGCAAATACGTTGAAAAAAGAAGCCGCATTATATGCCGTCAAGAAGATGGCTAAGGATTTAACATTCGTTACTATTGTTGTCGCGATACCAGTAATCGCGTCGCTGATGCTGGCAGTATTCGCTTTGTCTGTCGTCAATGATGTGTCGAAGCTCATGCTTCCCATTGGTATTGTCTCAGTAGCTTTGGCGACATGGTTTGTTTATGGCCTGTTTATTTGCTACTACGATGATTATTTCATCAGGTATTCTGCGGAACATAAGGGAAGGGGCGGTACTCCGTGAAACTTAGATTGTCAGTTATCGCATTTGCTGATATTGATGTTCCTAAGGAGCTTGAGGACGAGCCTCTCTATGAGATCTACCAAAAGCTCCAGGACGATATCAGCGAAATAGATTGCGGCCAATGTTTCAATATTGATACAGCGCCGTACAGGATTGTTGAAGAAGAAAGTGGGGAATAATTATGGGCAGCTATCCTATGTATATCATCATGACTGACAAAGACTATCAGAAGGCTATCAGCGACGGCGAGAAGATCAAAGATTTGGGTCCGGATTTTCTTGGCTTATACGAGGAAGGCGATTTCAATGCCTCTTTTGGTAAGGACGGAACTGTAAGCAGCTGTGATTATCATGACACTGCAAAGAAACAGTGGGCGGCGGCAGAGGAGCTTATGCGTTTCTATGGTACTGACATCTGTTATACGAAAGAGGATGGCTCACTTAACTTCTACATCAACGCTGCAGAGCAGTATGCTAAGAACAGGATGGAAGAGCTCTCTTCTCGGTTAAGGGATATGTCCAAGAAAGATTATCTCGATACAGGCGCGTACATACTCAGAACGATAATCAGGTCAAATACTTGCTTTATTCATACATATTCCTACGCTATCGGAAACGACGCGACAGACCCCAGCTATACGATGTCAGCTGACGACTACATCCTCGACGTCATCCAGTATTGTGAGAAACTTCCCAAGCTTAGAGTGACACAGACTCTCTGGTGCAGGTGGTAACCATGTACGAAGAGTTGTATCTCATAGTAGGAATGATCGCTAGTTTGTTGTTTTGTACTGGCTAGGAAGAAGGGATAGAATATGCTTGGAGACGACAAAAACGAAACCTTGTGTGACCTCAGGGGAGAAGCAGTGAGATGCATCGAAAAATATTCAGAGAAAGAAGACGAAGAGAGCAAGACAATAACCAATCTGGCGAGCGCTATCTATACTTTGGTTGATATCATAGACAATCACGAAGCAAGGCTGAAGCTGGCTGAGAGAGGAATGTTTGCTATCCGGGATGCTTATCGGAATATCGGCTATTAAAGAAAGGAGAATGGCGATTGAGCCTAATGTATTGGGGCATGATTGCTTACGGCGTCAAAGAGAATAATCTCAAGCCAGGGAACAAGTCGTTCTCGGAAATCCAGGAAGAGATGATGGACAGTAATAGTGACGAGACTTTCCTTGTAGACATTGGCGGCAGAAAGAAAGTTCAGCTTTGCCTGCAGATCGGAGAAGAAGATAGTTATCTTGGCTATTGCGCCAGCTTCCCTTGGGATATTGCAGGAACTATGGATGCTATGTTTACGCCGGGCGACATTATCCTGGCTATCGCGAAGTTCCTGGAACCATACGGCTATGAGTATGAAGACATTCGTAAATCCTGTGAGGAATTCAACGAAGTCCTTTACGGTTAAGGAGGTGATATTCTGGAACCGACAACTAGAAAACAAATATTCAAGGCTTTCTGTGAGCGTAAGACAGTCAGGGGAGATTTGCTTCCGTTAGGCACAAGCGATCAAGAGGCTATAGGCATCATCAGGAAGCATCTTCTAGGAAAAGACTGGTACGTTGAAGGCTATTCTCCGTGCGGACAGCAGCTCAATACAGAAATCGTTGGCGAGATATTGCTGAAATATACGCCGTACGATTATCGTCAGCTGCCATTCTGGAAGAGAATCCTGTTGACTCTTAAGGAATGGAGGGAAGCTCTTTGGACCCAATAATCAGCCCGTGGATCATATACGCAGTATCTGTCATCGGAAATGTCAGAAGTCTTTCCGTGGTCGGGATCATCATTTGCGTAGGCGTTTTGGTATTCGCTGGATTGGCGTATACATTGAACTGGGATACAGACGAGAAATCAGTAAGGATAAGCAAGAAAGTTGCCAAGTACGCTACTGTGGTCTTGCTGATATTCATCGTGCTTGCGCTGACTCTCCCAGACAGAGAAATGCTCGCAACAATGATCGCGCTGCAGTACATCACGCCGGACAACATTCAGCTTGTCCAGGGCAATATCGTAGATTTTGTCTCTGAGATCATGCAGGCAATCTCAAAATCAAGTATCAAGTAGGTGATTTCTCGTGGATAAAGTCGATAAGATTCTAGTAGTTTTGGGTGCCTGTGGCATACATGCCTGCATTGGCTCTGTGTACGCATGGTCAGTCCTGGTTCATCCCATTATCGAGCAGACAGGCTGGGGATTAAGTTCTGTCACGTTTGCTTTCAGTCTGGCTATCCTGTTCCTCGGGATGTCAGCGGGCCTTCTCGGAAGAAAGGTGCATAAGTGGGGAGCCAAGAAGAGTGCCCTGATTTCCTGCGCATTCTTCGTCACAGGACTGCTCGGAAGTGCTTTGGCTTTACATCTAGAATCTATAGCGCTTCTGTATGTATCGTACGGCGCTATCGGAGGTATTGGTCTCGGCGTCGGTTATATTTCGCCGGTGGCAACCCTCCTGAAATGGTTCCCGGAGCACAAGGGCTTCGCAGGCGGATGCGCCGTGATGTCGTTCGGTTTTGCGGCTTTGGTCGCAGGGCCCCTGATGTCGTATCTGACAACGACATACGGTCTTGAACAGAACTTCGTGATTGTCGCGGCGCTGTACGGGGTGATCATGTTTGCTTCTTCCATGCTTCTCAAGCAGCCGCCCAAACAAGAAAACAAGTATTCAGAGAAAGAAAAGAAGTGGTACGGTGAATGCATGAACATGCCTGAGGCTGTCCATACTCCTGAGTTCCAGCTTCTCTGGATCATGTTCTTCGTTAACATCGCTTGCGGGATAGCGCTGCTCTCTATCGCGTCTCCAATGGCTCAAAAGCTTGGAGCATCTGCAGTAGATGCAGCGACATTAGTAGGCACGCTTGGTATCGTCAACGGCAGCGGGAGACTCGTGTCTGCCACTATGAGCGACATCATCGGGCGCCCGATCTCGTACATCTTGTTCTTCCTGATCCAGGTGGCAGCGTTTGGTGTACTCGCGATGACGCGTGACTACAATCTGTTCTTCCTGGCAATCATCGCTGTAGTGTTCTGCTATGGCGGCGGATTCTCTTGCATGCCTGCATATCTCTCTGATCTCTTCGGAGTGAGGCATCTCTCCGCGATACATGGAGCTATGCTGACAGCATGGGGAGTCGCAGGCATCTTCGGCCCGCTGTTCCTGTCCTTCGCTCTTGAGCAGACAGGGAACTATAAGGCTACCATGGAGTTCTTCATCGCGTTGTTCGTAGTGAATACTATGGCGGCAGTGAAGCTCAAGAACAGCCTGAGGCTCGCAAGGCAGCGCAAGATCATGGAATCTGTGCCGTATTGGGATAAGTGAAACTAGAAAGGGGATATTTCGATGCGTTTTTCTGTTGCTTTTGTAACGGCTGCTATCGCAGCATCCACTATGTTCGTCATGCCTCAGTGTGACGCAGGATACAGGCTCATAGAGGACACGTATACAGTTCAGGAAGGGGATACCCTGGACAGTATCACGGACAAGTTCATCGAGAAGAACACTTATGGTCCGCGAGAGCACTACGAGTTCCGCTCTGGAATCGAGTCTCTCAACTATGAGAAGGTGAAGCGCGGCATCCGTGAGGGCGACATCCTCCGTATCAACTACTGGATTGAGACGGAGGACGATAACGGATGAGAAAATATATTCTTGAGATGAATGAAGATCAAGCACAGATCCTTACGGATGCGCTGGAGTTCTATGCCAGGGTGAGTATCGGCCAATGGGAGGAGCTGGCCGATATCAGCCTGGACATGAGAGACGACGAATACTTCGAGAAGCGGAAGGCGTTAGTCAATGGACTTAAGAAGCTGCGCGCCATCGCTTACCCGGAGCTTCCGTATGACGGAAGTTACAGCGTCACAGCAAAGCCGTTGGCTTGCCTGGCATGGGAACTTTATACTGTTGTGAGGCATCGTATCGCTTGGACAAGGAAACCAGAGGGCGGCATGACCGTAAACTTTAATCCTCCCATCTCGTTCTCCGGAGTACCGTTAGCAGAGTGCAATGCCGTAGAATAAGAGAAAGAAGAGGCGTAGAAGAAAGGAGAAATTATGGAAAATCAGTTGACCAGAGTATTCTCAAACGAGGAATTCGGAGATGTTAGGGTAGTAGTTATCGATAAAGAGCCATGGTTTGCAGGCAAAGATGTGGCAGCGGTTCTGGAATATGAACGGGACACCAAAGCTATTGTCGACCACGTTGATGAAGAGGATCGCCAAATGATAGATGGAAAAACTCAGTCCCAATTTGGGATTGAGTTAGGACAACGTGGAGGCTGGCTTATCAATGAGTCTGGTCTGTACAGCCTTGTCCTTTCCAGTAAACTTCCGGCAGCGAAGAAATTCAAGCGTTGGGTAACTTCTGAGATCTTGCCGGCTATTCGCAAGACTGGCTCTTTCGCTATGAAGCCAATGTCTCCGTTGGAAATGATTCGCGAATTGGCAGATGCCGCTATCAAGCAGGAGAAGCAGCTTGCTGAGCACGAAGCTCGTCTTACTACCATGGAAGAAGAGAAGACCCAGATCAACTCCGCTATCAAGGAGATCCAGGAGAAGGTCGAGCAGAAAGCGTATCCGTATCCAGACAAGAAGCGGCGCGACAAGATCCGTAACTCTGTCTGGGCATTCGCCAAGGAGAATCTTGATTTCTTTGTGAGCAACGACAATACTGTTGGTGAGAACGATGTAGTCAACAGGATCAACGTATCGTTCCAGGACGACTTCATTGAAAAGTACGGCATAGATCTCTCCAAAGAACTTGAAAGTGCCAAGCTGTACTATATCGGCAAATACACCCAGCTCAAGCTGGATAAGATGCTCACTCCAGATATCCTGAGGCCGGCCAAGATCAGAGATCTCTCTGTACAGGCCCTGATTTCCACGTCTGCAGACTGGACGAACAAGGCCATGAGCCTTCTCGCTGGATACAAGTCCCAGATCAAGAAGACACGGAATCTGTATGTCGTAGCTTAAGATCATGGATATCTATCAGTACTGGAAAGACGAGTGGAAACCCACCGAAAAGTATATCTGCCCTCATTGCGAAAGCAAACACAGTCTTGACGAATGGAATAACTGTACTATGGCGATCTTCCATAACACTAACATTTATCCAATCAAGCCGCAAGATTTCAATGAGTTCGGGGAATACGACGCAGTCAAAATGCGTGCATATGTATATTATTGTCCTAGCTGTAACATGGAAACTCGTGGAAACGAAATTCGTCGTGCCTAGCGGAGAGAAAGAGATGGACATCTACGAGTACTTGAGGGGCGAGATAGAACCCCTCAGAAAAGATAAGTATATCTGCCCTTATACGAAGGTAGTGCCTATATTCGTAGTCGCGCGCCTTGTGAAATACTGCGTCCGCCGCATCGTCGAAGCAAGCGGAGGAGCAATCACGGAGGCGGAGGCAAAGAAGAGCATCAAAGGAATCCTGCTTGGTGCGATGGAAGAATGGAGGAAGGAGGGGGAATAAAGGAAGGATTCGTCTTGTACAAGATTAGCAATGTACTTGAGAGTGCTTTTGATTATTTCTAAAGCTCTACAAAGTGTAGACTTGTAAGACAAACTCTGCTATAATTAATTAGTCGCAAGATAGAAAGGTGGTGGTATTCTGGAAGAGGATTTGGAACGTCTTCACGAGGAACTCTGGGATCAGTATATCGACGCTCCAGAAGAACTCGTAAAGCAGATCGAGGGCGTGGCAGAAGAGACTGCCAAGATGCTGCGATTCCGTCCTGACGGCGCCTGGATGAAGTTCCAAGGGCCGGAAGATGAGGAGCCAAGGATATTCAAAGTACAGTACAAGAAGAAGGTCAATGAATTCCGGGTAATCCTCTTGATCGTAATCGCGGATGTACGGAAGCTCGAAGAAGCACGCAGCCGCAATGTACAGTATGCTCCGTTCACCATGACTGTAGAGTCAAACAGTCATCTGGACGAGACAGAGCAACTCAAAGCTTCCTTGGAGGCTTTCCTGAGGCATATCTCGGGCGCAGTCCAGCCAGAGGAGCTTACAGATTAGGTTAACTAAGGATAAGGGGGTGGTCATGATAGAAAATGATCAGAAACAAATTGATGTCCTGCGTTTCCCTGATTGTGTCAGGCTGCGCAAAGGCATGTACCTGCTGAATCCGGATCACTGTGTTTTCGAGATGGTAGACAATGCTGTCGATGAGTATACAGCAGGCTCGGCAGATACGATTACGGTAGCCGCTATTGACGACGAAGATAGTGGCCAGACAATCATCACGGTAGAGGATAATGGCTCAGGCATCCCGATGGCGCCAAGCACAGACCCTGAGTATGCAGGGCTGGCACAGGCAGAAGTGGCGTACACCGTGCTTCATTCTGGGGCGAAATATAATCAACAGGGTGGCTACAAAACCTCGACAGCAGGAATGAATGGCATAGGTGCCAGTGCGGTAAACGCCGTATCTGAATGGTGTCATCTTGTGAGCCGTTCTGGAGGCAAGGAACAAGCTATTGACTTTGCCAAAGGAGTTACCGTCAATCACTGTTACGATACCGGGGAAGTCCCGGATCAAAACGGTACGATGGTGCAGTTCGTTCTTGACCAGGAGATCTGGGGATCTGAATGGTACGATTTCGGCCATATCAAACGCCGGCTCCAGCAGCTGACATTCCTGAATCCGGGGCTCAAGATCAACTACTACGTCAAGTCGCATGATGTTGAAGGCAATGAGATCACATACGACAAGGCGTACAAGTATGAGAGCGGCCTCATGGATTACATTACGAAGATTGCCAAAGGCAAGAAGCAGATCGTTGCTCCGGCACTGGTAAATGGCGATTTCGAGTTCTCTGTCATTGATCAGCAGGAAGTGCAGGGAGACAACGGAGAGATTCGTATGGAGGGCGTGGAAAGCAAGAGGGCGGTGAAGATGGACTTCTGCTTCACCTATACTGACCAGCCATCCAGTGAGTTGAAGACCTTCGTGAACAACGTAGCCACCGAGAATGGCGGCGACCACGAGACAGGATTCAAAGAGGGAGTATACCGTGCTGTAAAACAGTACGCTACTGAGAACAAGAGTTTCAAGGACGTTGCTGATATTACCAGTGATGATTGCCGTGAAGGCATGCTTGCTATTTTGAGCATCAAGCTCAAAGACCCGAACTATGAGGGCCAGGCAAAGAGCAAGCTCAAGATGCTGGAGGTACGTGCCGGCATCAGGAGCAGCGTGGAAGAGTATTTCTATGATTATCTTTCACAAGATCCAGCCCGTGCCAAAGCTATTCTCTCCAAAGTGGAACTTGCCGTGAAAGTAAGAAAGGCAGCTAAGAGAGCCCGCGATAACGAGCGCAAGCTTAATAAGCTGACAGACACGGCAGGGCTTCCTGGAAAGCTGGCTGATTGCCGTAGCAAAGATCCGGAGAAAGCGGAGATCTTTCTTGTAGAGGGAGACTCGGCTGGGGGAAGCTGTAAGCAAGGGAGAAACCCTGAATTTCAAGCAATCCTTCCTGTATTTGGCAAGATTCCAAATGTAGCTAAGATGACGTTAGACAGAATTATTGCTTCCGAAAAGCTAAAAGATATTTCTAAAGCGTTTGGCTGTAGTATGGGGCCAACATTCGACATTAGCAAGACGAGATATCATAAAATCATTCTCACTGCAGATGCAGATGTTGATGGGTGGCACATCAACTGTTTGCATGTTACCAATATCTATCGTAACATGAGGCCTTTAATTGAAGCTGGCTATATTTACATCGCCTGTCCACCGCTCTATAAGGTGTCCAAGAAAGCAGGTAAAAAGGAAGAGGTTACATACCTCTATACACCGGAAGAATTGGAAGCCTTTGATACAGAAGGCTGCAGCATAACACGGTACAAAGGGTTAGAAAACCGAGCCCTTATTAACTTTTCCGTTTATCAGCGGGGTCTTGCCGCTTAAGCAAGGCTAACGAGGGCCGCCCTGTATTACGCAGGGGAGTCTCGTGGGAATCGTCTTAATAGACGAAGCCTGTATCGACCATCCCCGTTGTTGGGGAGTAGGGACACTATTGATACGCGCCCCGAAAGAGTTGACACGATGATGGCAGTTAGTTACCAGCCTGAGTGAATAAATGGTCAGTGCCTCTGGTAACAGAGGATAAACACGTAGGAGAAATGATGCCAGAACAGCTCTGGGAGACAACCATGAATCCCGAGACTCGCCGCCTCATCCAGATTACTATGGATGACGCGGAAATGGCAGAGGAAATCATTACGGCGTGCATGGACGAAGACAGTTCGGCTCGCCGGGAATTTGTGCTCTATCCAGAGCGCTTCGAAAACGACAACGATAATGACGGCGTAGACGTAGTTGCGTAAGCAGCTTTTTGAGGATCGAAAATGAAAACTGAAAATCCGTAGGGTGGCCTTTCTTGAGTTTTCACTTTAGTTATTGGGGCAACCCAGGGAAAAGTGAACACAAAACTTAAGACAAGGGGAATACACATCTATGATTAACAACATTAAAGCCATCGGTATGCTCACTGATCTGCAGAAGTCGCATGAATACAAAGGCCATGACGGGAATACCGTACAGTATTACAAGGCAAGGCTGGCCGTGAAACGTTTGTCTGATGTCTTCGACTATATACCGCTGATTATCTCCAGCGATATCGTAGATAGTTTGGGCACGAAAGACGGCTGTGTCTCTGTAGAAGGAGAAGTCCGCACCAGGAACTATGTAGGAGAGGATGAGCGCAGCCATCTTGCGGTATACGTGAAGGCTACTGACATCAGCGTCCTTGAGGAAGTCCCCGAGCACGGGCTCAACGAAGTAGAGCTTGAAGGGGTCATCTGCAAGGAGCCTTCATTAAGGGAGACGGCCTCTGGTAGGGTCATCAGTGACTTGTTGATTGCTCACAATACTTGCAGCAAGAACGGGAACCGTATCAAGAGCTATTACGTTCCGGCGCTTACCTGGGGCAGCTCTGCAAGGGTCATCCATAAGCACTTCGGTGTAGGTGATGGCATCGTGATCAAAGGACGGCTCCAAAGCCGCAAGTATCATTGCAAGAATGAGCCAGATGGTGTGTATCACTGGGCATACGAGATTTCAGTAAGTAATTTTCGGGCCACTACGAATACAAAAGACGACAGCGACACCATAGTCGCTTGAACTGGAGGGGATATTTTGATACTAAAGAGAGAACTGGGTGATTACATACGGCCCAGCTATCTTTCATATGCTCTTGATGTGGTTCAGGCACGAGCCATCCCGGATGCACGGGACGGGCTCAAGCCTGTCCATAGGCGTATTCTGCAGTCAGCTTACGATTTGGGGCTTGGTCCGACCGCGAAACACAAGAAGTCTGCAAGGCTTGTCGGGGATGTACTCGGCAGGTACCATCCCCATTCCGATGCTTCTGTCTATGATGCCGAGGTAGTGTTAGCCCAGGATTTCAAGGAACGCTATCCACTCATAGATATCATGGGCAACGCGGGTAGTGTGGACGGAGACCCTGCCGCAGCAATGCGATATACGGAAGTCCGTATGAGCAGATACGGCAGCATATTGATGGAGAATATCGAGAAAGATACTGTCGATATGCAGCCGAACTACGACAACACTATTGAAGAGCCAACAGTGCTCCCCGGTCTGTTCCCGAACCTGTTGCTCAACGGAACTTCTGGCGTAGCTGTAGGCGTGGCCGCGGACTTCCAGCCTCATTGTGCTAAGTCTATCTACGGAGCTCTGGACAAGATGCTTGACGATGCCATTAAGGGAGATGAGACTTCCCTTGATGACCTCATCAGCATTGTGAGGGCTCCTGACTTCCCGACAGGAGGTATCATTGTCAATGCTGACAGCTTGAGAGAAGCATACGCCACAGGAAAGGGCAGGGTCATTGTCCGCGCCAAATACGAGATCGAGGAGATATCAAACGATAAGCATCGCATGGTAATCACCGAGATCCCGTTCCGCGTGAACAAGGCGAAGCTGGTAGCGAAGATAGCAGAGTTGAAGTCGAACGGGACAATCGAGGACATTGCTTCCGTCAGCGACGAATCGAATCGTGATGGGTTAAGGGTCGTGATCGACTTCAAGGCCAAGACGAACATAGACTGGGTAGTCAACATGCTGCTCAAAAAGACAGAGCTCCAGAAGAGCCTGCCTTTCCATCATGTGGCTATTGTCGTGGATGAGAACGGGAAACCTGTCCCTAAGGAGAACCTTTCTTTGAAGGATCTTCTGGAAAGTTTCCTACTCCATGCAGTCAACGTTACCCGCCGTGCAGTGGAGTTCGACGTGAACAAGGCACAGAAGCGCATGCATATTGTCAGTGCTCTTGGACAGGCTGTTGGCCAAGCAGATGAGGTCTGGGAGATCAACAAATCGGCCAAGACAAAGAAAGACGCTGTTGAGGGCGTGCAACAGCTCTTGAACGTAGACGAGGAACAGGCGACAGCTATCGTGGATCTGCATCTCTGGAGCATGAACGAGGATTCCCTTGGGAAGCTTCAGAAAGAATATGACGATCTTTCCGGCTTCATCGGCAAATGCGAGGAGATCCTGGGCGACCAGACGATACTTCTTGCAGAGACTCGCCAGCGCCTCAAAGAGACGTATGAGAAGAACTTCAAGGACGACTGTCGCAGGACAGAGATCTCCACAGAAGAGATTGGCTCTACAGATATCAGGGATTTCGTACAGGAAGAAGACATCGTCATTACCTATACGCATAATCAGATGATCAAATCAGTCAGGTTGGCAGACTATAAAAGCCAGCGCCGTAATGGTGTAGGCACAACGCTGCAGACCAAGGAAGACGATTTTGTAGAGCAGGTCAATACACTGAGTACCAAGGACAATTTGGTATTCATTACGAATAAGGGCAGAGCTTATGTCTTGCCGGCATTCCGTATTCCGATTTCCGGGCGCAATGCACAGCCCAAATACCTTGTCAACTACATTTCCTTTGATGAGGATGAACATCTTCTCACTATGCTTCCAATCAAGCATGAAGGAGATGAAGACAAGGCATTGTTCTTTGTTACCAAGAATGGTCTTGGTAAGCGCCTGAAAGTGACGGAGCTTCCGCAGACCAGATCTGGAGCCCGTGTCATCAGCTTCCGTGAAGGTGACGAGCTTGCCTCTTGTGTCCTCACAGAAGATGATGACCAGGTGCTTATCGTATCTGCTGACGGACTTGGCCTGCGTACAGCAGTCAATAACTTCCGCGAGATGGGGCGGGTTGCCTCAGGCGTTGTCGCCATGAGGTTCAAGAACGAAGCAGACTGTGTAGTGGCTACTACCGTCATCAAATCCGAAGAGGATAAAGTCTGTGTGCTCACGCAGGGCGGCTTTGGCAAACGTATCGCGGTCAAAGACATCGCGTCCAGAGACAACAAGGGAGGCAAAGGCGTCATTGTCTACAAGCCAAACAACGTCTCGGGCGGCGTAGCAGCAGTCCTGAATGCCGATGATGAACAGACTATCATAGCTGTTACATCTAATGGCATGGTTGTGAGGACTGAAGCCAAAGGCATCAGCGTAATGGGTACGACAGCTCGTGGCGTACATGTAGTGAAGCTGCAGGACGGCGATTCCATCGCTACTGCCGTGGATGCGCCGGAGGAGGGGAACTCCAATGAGTAAGAAGAAATCGAACAAGAAACAGGCTGAGAAGCAGCGCTCTGTTCTTGGCAATGAGTTTGTTCAGTTCCTTGGTGGAGTTATCGACAAGATGACCGCCCCGGGCGGAGCCTTCGAGAACCGCCCGCAGGCAGCTGCTCATGAACTGATTGCCGTAGTAGCGGAAGAACTGCTGAAGCTGACGTATGACAAGGACAACGACACGGACTTCTTCAGGGCAAAACCTCTTGTCCGTGCCGCCATGTTCCTGTTGGAGAGGTATAAGTCGGATATCGATAGTGCTGACGTTGACGAGAAAATCAAGAAGCGTGTGCTCGCTGACTGCGATACTTCTATGAGGACACTAAAGATGATGACGGAAGTGGAGGAAGATGACCAGTGATCGAATGGATCAAGACAAGCGAGGAGCTGCCTATGGACAGGGAGACGGTAATCTATTGGGTTGACTACCCAAGGCACACCCTGCTGTTAGGCAGCTTCATCAGGATCGGAGAGGATAGCGGAGAGTTCATGCATTATCTTGACGCTGATCGCTACAAAGGCCCGGCTTTCCTGCGGGCTGATTCCGGCTATGTCCCGTGCTGGGCACATCTCGATGATCCCACGGGGATGAACTCGTATAATCCACTTGAGGCTCAGAGCTTCAACCGTATGAAGAGGGGGTAAGCCATGGGAAATTTGGCAATTCCAGAGAAGAAGCCGTTGGCGGAGCGCCTCAAGCTTCTTGACGAGATCTCTGAGAAATTCAATCAGAAATGCGGCAAGAAACTCATGGGGCGTATCGGGGCCGACCAGGAAATCATGGACAAGCTCACTTTGAGGTATATCCCTACTCCGTGTCATGAGCTCAACATGGCTATTGACGACCACGGCGGCGGTATCCCCAGAGGACGCTGCACCATCGTGGCAGGCGGAAAAGACTCGGGCAAGACGAGTATCCTGCTGGAAACCATCGGGGAGAATCAGCATAATCCTGACGGCACACCAACAGATTTCGTCGCCCTCTGGATCGAGTCGGAGAACTCGCTCACAAAGGATCAGGTTGTCGGTATGCACAATATCATCCCGGAGCAGTTCTCGTTCATCAAGGTGCCATCCTCCGTGCCTTCCGAAAGGATCCTGGATACTGTCCAGGGTATCCTGCAGGCAGGCGTAGTAGATATGGTTGTCATCAACTCTCTGTCGTGTCTCACTACCGAGAAAGAGATGAATACAAGCCTTGCTGACAACATCATGGCCTTGTCGGCCCGTAGAAATAGTCGCCTAACCAGAAAGTTTACGCCGATCGTCTCTGAGTTCGACACTGCTTTCGTCATTGTCTGCCATCTCACGACAGACATCGGTTCACTCAGCAGAGACCCATTGATCGTATCCGGAGGCCAAGCAATCGGGTATTGGTCGGCGCTCACACTGGATTTCCGCAAGCGTGCCATGAGCGATACAGATCCGTACAAGAAAGAGGAGGCTCTCAAGCTCTGCGTCACGATCAAGAAGAACCATTGCCGCCCGGACATGAAGAACCCGTACAGGAAGGTGGAGTACTTCGCCGTGTATGGGAAAGGCATCGACAAGGTTCTTCCTGCCTGTGACCGCGCCATTGATGTTGGTCTCTTTGAGATTCACGGGAACTGGTTGTGGTGGAAGAACATGGACGATCCGAAGGGCGAACCGTATATGAAATTTAATGGCAAGGGCAAGTACCGCGAGTACATGTCCGAGAACCCGGAGGAGTGGGTGAAGTTCATCGAGCAGCTCAATACCATGGACAATGGTTCTATGGCTGGCATAGAGCAATGCACTACAGAGGAGATCACTGCTATCGAAGCAGATGAGGCCGCTGTGAAGAAAGAGAAGAAATCTACGAAGAAGAAGGCAGGCAAGACTGAGATGTTGGCCCCCGACGTGGAGCCGGTTTCTCAGGACAGCCAGCAGGCAAGCTGAACGCAACCCCTCTCCTTCGGGAGAGGGGGATATTTATTTTTGGAAGGAGATGATGCCTATGGCCTGTGAATGGGGTCTGGAAGAGGAATGCGCTCGCGCTGGGTCGTTCCATTGTGGTATCTGTTTTACTCCTCGACAGTTTTTCGAGGAGAAGAAAGTCAAGAAGAAGGCCAGTTTGGCCCGCCGCCAGAACAAGGCAGACGGGCGCACTGGTTCCAGCTTTGAGCTCCAGAACCACAAGACAAATACGTCTGTGCTCAAAGAAGATGTCGTGAGCGGCATGACCCTGAACTCTGGCGCTACTGTGTTAGAGAAAGGCGATGAGCAGATCCGCGGCATCATCAATATCATGGAGGAGCTGAAGACCAAGACAGTGCAGAAAGCTCGTGGAGCAAAGAACTTCACGATACAGAAAGGCTGGCTCGACAAGCTCCATATGGAAGCTCTGAAAGAGAAAATGGAGTTCTGGTATCTGAAGTTTTCATTCTTGGAAGGCGACCGCGATGTGTACGTCATCACTGAGCAGGACATCATCATGTCCATGGTCAAGACAATGGTGACTGACCGCAGGGAGAAGAAGCTCTACCAGAAAGTAGCCGCCCGCGAGAAAGCAGAGCGTGAAAGGCTGGAAGCAGAACTTACATCGCTGCGGGCGGAATTGTCTGCTTACAAGTCCAACAAGGAGCTGATGGAATTCATTGAAACATACGAGAGAGAAGGGTTCGAAGCATGCAAGAGCTTGACTACGGCAACATCATCCGGGACGCCGTAAGGGCGGCGGAGGTTGCAGACCCATACGACTATGTAGTCCGTGCTGTTCGCCCGTTAGCCTTGAAATCGTTGGCTACGGCAATGACAAACTGCAAGGACTGCGACATGAACAAGGACGGGAAGTGCCATAAGTCATGCCTCCTGGCGAATAAACCGGAGGCGGTGAACGTTCTCGTCATCTCGGACTATCCGAGCGATCCCGTACTGGGAAGCCCGTTGTCTGAAGATGAGATGGATATGATGAACCAGGCATATGAGTGCCTTGGAGTAGACACAGACCAGATTGCGTACATGAACTCTGTCTCTTGTGAGCCATTAAAAGATATCAACGGCAAGAAGATGGCCCGCATGCCTACCAGCGAAGAGACACGCAACTGCAAGGTCTTCACGGACTACGCTATCAAAATACTCCAGCCGAGGCTCATCCTGCTAATGGGCAACTTCGCCTTGAATGCTTACGTGCACGACGTAAACATTAAAAGCATGAGAGGCAACTGGATCGAGATCAATGGAGTGCGTACTATGCCGACATATTCCCCGGCGCAGATCGCCAAGCTTGTCAATATGGATGAATGCAACGATCTGCAGGAAGAGATGAAGAATGCCTTCGGAGATGATCTCTATACGGCATTCAAGTGGTTCCAAGAGACGTATCCGGACGCGGATTTCGCGCCTAAGTTACTTGATGCAGAATAATGGGTGTTGTAAAACGCCTGCAAGTGAGATATAATGTTTTTGTGATTAGACGAAGGAGAGATTTTATATGAGTTTTTTGAGCAAGTTGAATGAGAGCAAGAATGCAGCCGCTAACACTTCCGCTAAGCCGGCACCGAAGGTGAACCCTTTCGCCAAGAACCCGTTCATGAAGAACAACCCTTTCGCTAAGAAGACTGAGACGCCAAAGGCTGAGGCTGCACCTGCAGAGGTAGTCAAGGTAGAGAAGAAGGTCGAGGCTCCCAAGGCAGTAGAAGAGACAAAGGCTCCGGAGACGGAAGTCCGTGATGGCCGCGCTCCCAGCGAGAAGCCAAAAGTCGCTCCTATCGAGCTGCCTGAGACTGAGACGGAGAAGCTTGCCAAGAGCTTCTTATCCGGCGAGAAGAAGCCGGTTCCGCTCAAAGGCCAGGAAGAGGCAGATATCGAGGATGAGACAGCAGAGCCTACTCCCGAGGAGAAGTTCGAAGCGGAGGCAGACAACGCAGTCAAGGCTGTTGTCGCAGAGGATGTCGAGCCTGAGGCCACTGATGAAAAGGCCGAGCCTGAGACAGAGGCAGAAGAGGCGCCCAAGAAGAAGACTCGCAAGCGCAAGACCAAGAAGGCAGAAGAGACAGAGGAAGCAGCAACCGAGGATGCCGTAGCAGAGGAGAGCGAGAACGACAATGAGGATACTGCTCCTGTCGAGAACCCTCCTGCTAAGCTGGAGAAGAAAACTGATTCCCAGCGTGTCCTGCAGACTGCTCACTTCAAGCCCGTCGATATCCTTGGGCAGAAGATGTCTTATGACGAGGCTTGCCAGCTTGTAATGACCCAGTTCAACGATACGAACGCCTGGAAACAGTATGAGGATGATGTCCTCGCACAGCTCGATTCCAAGGAGCTCCGTATCGAGGCAGACATGAATCCCGGCACGCTCAAGGCTGTCGAGTGCAACCTGGATGCCTTGGCTACCGACCTGCTTCGCAACTACATCAAGACGAAGCAGCTCAACGAGCTCCTGACCAACAAGGACTTCGGTACTGCGTATGCGCTCATGGCAGAATACAGTGACGGTAAGAACATCATCGATCGTCAGCAGAGTGGCTTCCGCGCCTTGGCGAGTACTGAGATCGGCGACCAGAAGGTTAACATGCTTGCGCTTATCGCGACTACCCGTGTGCACCTTGTATTCCTGCAGGCAGTGATGGATAGGATCAAGAGCAAGCAGAACATGTGCATCACGATGTCCTCCGCTATCAAGGTGGAGAACTCTATGAGCATGTTGGGAGCGCAGGGCTAATGTAAAGAAAGGGGAACTATATGGCATTTGATTTGAAAACATGGCAGAAACATGCAGAGGAAGTTCTGAACACTCCTATCCCCAATGGTCTGATTCAACAGAGGGAGCAGGGCGGACAGACGCTCAGCTACATCAACTCTGCCACGGCTACGGCCATTCTTAACAGAGCCTTCGGGCCGGGCGGCTGGGAATTCGTCAAAGTTGCAAGCGGTGTCCGTGAAACCATGGAAGACAAGCGCGGCAACAAAGGTCATACCATGGTCTATGAAGGAGAGCTTCATGTATTCATCCCTGACGCCAAGACAGGCGCAATCAATAGGGAAAACTACGCGAACTTCCCTGGTTTCGGAACCAAGACCATGTTCGGCGGCGCCAACGAAGACCAGATGGCAGACAAGAGCGCTCAATCTGATTGCTTCAAGAAGTGTGCCTCTATCGTAGGAGTAGGCTCCCAGCTGTACTTCAAGAAGAGGTCCATGTTCAACTCCCTGATCGTCTTCCTGGATAATCTGGGAAAAGAGCCTGAGCCTAGCGCATGGGATAATCCGGAAGTCGTATCCAAGTACAAGGATGAATGGGATTTCCTTGAAAGGCTCAAGAAATCTACCGGAGCCACAGACGAGGATCTCGACGAGATGGCATGCGAATGGTCCAAGGGCAAGGTTGAGACAGTACGGGCTATCGAGCCAGAGAACCTCAAAGGCTTTGTGAGCTACATGAACGATATCGCCAACTGGGAAGAGGAGAAGGGGGATGCGGGCTGATGGCTATGCACTTCCATGAGGAGCATTACCTGACCTGTCCCAGCTGTGGCGCGACAACTATGACCGTTGAGAAGGTATACCGGTTCTCTCCTGACAAGAGAGAGCCGGCTGCCGTCAACGGCGAGTATCTCCATACCCTGCTTCGCTGCTCCGTCTGCGGGAAAGACTGCAAGCATTTCAACAAGGCAGAAAGTGTTCGCCTTGACAGATAGGCCAAAAAACGAAAAGTCGTTCAAAAACGGCTATATTACCCCGTATAGGAACGTTTTTACTCGCGCACGCGAAAAAAATTGGAGGAAATTTTTTTACAATGGAAAAATTAAGGATTTTCAACGTGCTTTGGACCTCTGAGTCGGGCGGACCCAGCCCCGAAGGCAACAAGAGGACAGAACTTTTCCTGGCAGGCTGCAAGATGGCTTATGAGGGTCATCCCTGCAAGGATTGCTTTAATCCCGGACTTTGGGATAGCAACAAGTTCGTTGCAGAGGTAACTCCGATAGAAGCATTTTTCAATATCGCCAAGAATGCGCCGAACAAGTACATCACTATTGTTGGCGGCGAACCTTTGGATCAGATTGAGCCTCTGACAAGACTCTGCGCTATCTTGAAAGCTAATGGCTACCATATCATCGTGTTCACTCACTACACGATGGATGAAGTCATGGCTATGGAACACGGCAAGTATCTCATCGACAATATCCATGTGTTGATCGATGGCAAGTACGAAGAGAACGAGCGTATCTATCGC
>Ga0310694_10001035_pt1 | contig 33003 bp, 45 predicted proteins | sample 174DNAGHGhighgp2_FD_203884 | JGI IMG/M metagenome (GOLD analysis project Ga0310694, IMG submission 203884) | Sheep rumen microbial communities from Palmerston North, Manawatu-Wanganui, New Zealand - 1742 DNA GHGhigh gp2 (v2) (version 2) | ecosystem: Host-associated > Mammals > Digestive system... | reverse complement strand
CGGCGAAAAAGAGCGCCAGGGCGCGCGCGCAGGGATTTTGGACGGGGACGGCCGGAGATCGGCCGGACACCGGCCAGGGATCGGGCGGGAATGCGCCGGTATCGGCGGAGAATCAGCAGACCGCCCGGGGACTTGAAAGGAGCGAACCATGAGCAAGGAAGCCGACAAGGCGGTCAGCAGCTACAAAAAGCTGATCGACTTTGGAAAAATCTATGAGGTGGACACCGAGGAGGATTACAAGGCCGCGGCGCTCACCTATTCCCAGGAAGTGCAGCTGATTGCCCAGATGCGCCAGCAGCTGGCCGAGGACGGGTATACAACCACGAAAACCTACGTGAAGGATCGGGAAAATCTTTGCGTTCATCCGCTGATCCAGGAGATCCCCAAGCACGTGGACTGTGCCAACAGGACGCTGGCGATTCTGGGCGACATCATCGTAAAACGCGGAAAAAAGAAAGCGGATGTTTCAGACGGCCTGGCCAAATTCCGTGAAAGGGCCTGAATGATGGGGTGAGCAAGGAAAACGCCATCCTGGCCTATTATCAGGGGATCCAGGACGGCAGCATTTGCGTGGGCAAATGGATCCGGCTGCTGTATGAAAAAATCCTGGACGGGCTGGAGTGCAAGCAGTGGTTTTTCGATCAGCGGAAGGCGGACAACTGCATCCAGTTTTTTGAAACCTACTGCCACCACAACAAGGGGCCGCTGGCCCCGCAGCGGATCAGGCTGAGCCTGTGGGAGCGGGCCAGCCTGAGCCTGATATTCGGGATCGTGGACGATGACGCCCTGCGCCAATTCACCGAGGTTTTGTGGGTGATCGGCCGCAAACAGGGAAAGACCCTGCTGGCCGGGGGCGTGGGCAATTATGTGGCCTATGTGGCCGGCGAATATGGATCTGAAATATACTACCTGGCGCCAAAGCTGGATCAAGCCGATCTGTGCTATGGCGCCTTTGAATTTAACGTAAACGCCGAGCCCGATCTGCTGAAGCGAACCAAATCCACCAAATACCGCGGATTGTATATCAAGGAAAGCAACACCAGCATCCGGAAGCTGCCGTTTTCGGACCGGAAATCGGACGGCTACAACCCCATGCTGTATGTGGGTGACGAGGTGGCCAGCTGGCCGGGCGACCGCGGGCTGAAACAATGGGAGGTTATGGCCTCCGGCACCGGCGCCAGGCAGGAGCCGCTGGGCATGGCCATCAGCTCGGCAGGCTACGAAAACGAAGGGATCTACGACGAGCTGGTGAAGCGCGGCACGGGTTTCCTGATGGGAAACAGCCGGGAGCAGCATCTCCTGCCCATTTGGTACATGATCGACGATATCAACAAATGGGACGATATCAACGAGCTGCGCAAGAGCCTGCCGGGGCTGGGCGATAGCGTGAGCGTGAAATTCATCCTCCGGGAAATCGACACGGCCCACGCTTCTCTCAGCAAGAAAACCGAATTTATCACCAAATACTGCAATATCAAGCAAAACAGCAGCCAGGCATGGTTCGACGCGCAGACCATTGAAAAGGCATTCGGCAATTCCCTGCGCCTGGAGGATTTCCGCAACACCTACGCTCTGGGCGGGATCGACCTTTCCCAGACAACCGACTTGACCAGCGCCTGCGTGCTGATCGAGCGGGACGGGGTGATCTGGATCTTTTCCCATTTCTGGCTGCCGGCCGAAAAGTTGGAGATCGCCACGAAACGGGACGAGATCCCCTATCCGGTAATGATCGAGCGCGGGCACCTGTCCTTGAGCGGCACGGAGCTGATCGATTATCGGGACGTGCGGGACTGGTTCATGCGGCTGGTGCGCGAATATAAAATCTTTCCGCTGCAGATCGGATATGACAGATACTCAGCCCAGTATCTGGTGCAGGAAATGACGGAAAGGAATTTCCACATGGAATCCGTTTCCCAAGGCTACAATCTGACGGGCATCGAGGACAATTTTGAGGGCCTGCTGCGCGAGGGGAAAATCCGCTGCGCGGATGATAACAGCCTGCTGAAAATCCACCTGCTGGACAGCGCACAGCAGCTGGAGAGCGCCACCAGCGCCCACCCGAGGAAGAAGCTGGCGAAAATCAGCAAATACGCGCACGTGGACGGCACGGCGGCCATCCTGGACGCGCTGTGCATGCGCCAAAACCATTGGCAGGAAATGGGCCGGCGCTTGATGAATGCGGGGTGAATGATATGGGAGTATTGGAAAAAATCTTTGGCAAAAAGGAGAGCCCGGCACAATTGGCCCGCACCACGTTCCAGCTGCTGGACGGGTATGTTCCCGCCTTCCACACCTGGGAGGGCAGCGTTTATGAGAGCGATCTGATTCGGGCCGCGCTGGACGCCCACGGGCGGCACGCGGCGAAGCTGTCCCCCACGCTGACGGGCGGTCAGGAAAAAGAAAACCTGAGAAACCGTTTGAAAATCCAGCCCAATCAATTTCAGACTTGGCCCCAATTTTTATATCGCTTGGCCGTGATCCTGTACGCCAGGAACACGGCTTTTCTTGTGCCGGTGCTGGGCGAGTACGGGGAAACGAACGGAATCATTTCCATTGTGCCGCGGCACTGGGACCTGGTGGAGTATCAGGACCAGCCTTTTATCCGGTTCCATTTTGACCGGAACAAAACAAAAGCGGTGGAGCTATGGCGAGTGGGAATCATGACCCGCTATCAGTACAAGAGCGAGCTGTTCGGCGAGGATAACGACGCCCTGAAATCCACCCTGGACCTGATCGAGATGCAAAAGCAGGGCATTGAGGAAGGCATCAAAAACGGCGCTTCCTATCGGTTCAGCGCGCAAAGCGACAATTTCCAGACCGACAAGGACCTGGCCGAGGAAGGGTCGCGTTTTGACGAATACGCTTTCCGCCAGAAAAAGGGCGGCGGCGTGCTGCTGTTCCCGGTGACCTACAAGAACATCCAGCAGCTGAAGCAGGAAGCGTACAAGGTGGACGCCGATCAGATGAAGCTGATCAAGGAAAACGTGTTCGACTATTTCGCGGTCAATGAGGACGTGATCCAGAACAAGGCGTTCGGCGATAATTGGCTGGCCTTTTACGAGGGCGCGGTGGAATGGTTCGCCATCCAGGCGGGAGAAGTGATTACGAAAATGCTGTTTTCCGAGCGCGAACGGCAGTTCGGGAACAGGGTGTTTTTCACGTCGAACCGTCTGCAGTACATGAGCAACGCGGACAAGCTGGCGGCGATTTCGCAGCTGGCCGACCGCGGCCTGATGAACCGCAACGAGCTGCGCGACATCCTGAACCTGCCCCCGCTGCCGGAGCCCTACGGGAGCCAAATCCCCGCGCGCGGCGAGTATTACAACGTGAACGACGCCCAAGCGCCCGCGGAGGACGGTGGGAGCAAATGAGGCGCGTTGCGGTTTACGCGGGAACGCGGAACATATACCACGAAATGGCCGTGGCGGCACGTTCGCTTTTATGGCACACGCGGATGGACCGGGTGATCTTCCTGACCGAGGACGATGTTTTCCCCGAGCCGCTGCCGGGCGTGATCGAGTGCGTGAACGTGAGCGGGCAGCAGTTTTTTCCGCATGACGGGCCGAACTACAACAGCCGATGGACCTATATGACGCTCATGCGGCTGGCGCTTCCGGAGCTGCTGCCGGATGAGCGTCGGGCGCTGTGGCTGGACGTGGACACCATTGTGACCGAGGATATCGGGGATCTGTTCGACACGGACATGAACGGGTGCTGCGTCGGCGCTGTGCGGGAGCCGGAATGGAGCAGGCCGGGCCGCGTTTACTACAACGCGGGCGTGCTGCTGATGGATCTGGACGCGCTCCGCGGCGATTTATGCGAAAGGCTCATTCAGCGCATCAACAGCGTTCCCATGGATTTTAAGGATCAGGACGCCATAAACGATGTTTGCAAAGGCAGGATCCTTGACCTGCCCGCCATCTGGAACGCCGGCGAATGGACGGCAAAACCGTTAGAATCAAAAATCACGCATTTCGCGGCCGATCGGGAATACACCCGGCAGCCGCTTTTTAAAACCTACGAGCGTAAAAATTGGAGGGATTGCCATGCCGGTGAAAACTGATCGGGAATACCGGAGCATTCATGTACAAAACCTGGAGATCAGGGAAGGTCAGGAAGGCGAAAAGGTGGTGGAAGGCTACGCCACCACGTTTGACCAGGAATACACCCTGTGGGGCGATGCTGTGTATGAAGTTCGGGAAAGCATCGACGCCCACGCTTTCGATCATGCGGACATGGCGGACGTGATCATGCAGTATGACCACGAGGGCCGCGTGTTCGCCCGGAAAAGCAACGGCACGCTGGCGCTGGAAGCCGACACCCACGGGCTGCACATCCGCGCCGACCTGGGCGGCACCGAGCTGGGACGCCAGCTGTACGAGGAGATCCGGGGCGGGTACACGGACAAGATGAGCTTCGGTTTTACCGTAGGGAAGCAGGAGCGCACCGAGGAGATCGTGGACGGCAAGACCATCGTGCACCGCAGGATCACCGGGATCAAAAAACTGTATGACGTTTCCGCCGTATCGTTGCCAGCCAACGACGCGACTGAAATATCCGCGCGCAAATTCGGGGAGGGAGTCATCCGCGAGATTGAGGAGGAGCGCCTGGCCGTGGAGGCCCGCCGGAAAAAGGCACAACGAATCAAAATCATGATGGAAATGGAGGATACCCCGAATGAAAAGCATTGAGGCAATCGAAGCCCGCCTGGCGGAAATCAAAAACGAACTGGACAAGCCCGAGGCCGACCTGGACGCCCTGCAGGAAGAGGTGCGGTCCCTGACCGCTGAAAAGGCCCAGATCAAGGCCAACGCTCAGAAGGCCGAGGAAGTGCGCCGGGCCGTGGCCGACGGCATGGGCACCACCGTGGAGACCCGGAAGGAAACCGAAAACAAAACGGTGGACGAAATCCGCAACAGCAAGCGCTACATTGACGCTTACGCTGAATTCATCAAGACCGGCAACGCCGAGGAATGCCGCTCCCTGCTGACCGTGAACGCGGCCGCCAACGGCACGATCCCGGTGCCCACTTTCCTGCAGGAAATGATCGAAACCGCCTGGGAGCGGGACGAAATCCTGAGCCGCGTATCCCGCAGCTACATCAAGGGCAATCTGAAGATCCCCTTCGAACTGTCCGCGGACGGCGCATACGTCCACGGCGAAGGCACCACCGCCCCCACCGAGGAAGCGCTGACCTTCGGCCTGGTGACGCTGACCCCGGAAACCATCAAAAAGTGGGTTTCCTTCTCCGATGAGGTCGTGGACATGAAGGGCGAGGAGTTCCTGCGCTACATCTACGACGAACTCACCTATCGGGTGGCCAAAAAGCTGGCCGAAGAGTGCCTGGACGATATCACTACCGCGAACGCCACCAACGGCAGCACCGCCATCGGCGTGCCCCGCGTGGACAAGGCGCCCAGCGTGGTGACCATTCCCACCGCAGCGGCCTACCTGACCGAGGATGCCCGCGACATCGTGGTGGTGATGAACCGCCTGACGGAGGTGGACTTCCTGGAAGCCCACGCCGCGGGCAATTTCGCCATCGATCCGTTCGCCGGCATTCCCCGCGTGTATTCAAGCCACCTGCCCGCCTACAGCGCCGCATCCACCAATGACGTGTATGCGATCGTGGGCGACCTGTCCGCGGTGCGCGTCAATTTCCCGGCTGGCGACGGCATGGTGATCAAGTATGACGAACTGACGCGGAAGAAAGAGGACATCGTGGAGGTGCTGGGCCGCCAGTATGCCGGCCACGGCATCACCAAGCTGGGCCGTTTGGTGAACATTCGCAAGCCCGCCGCAGCCACCACCTGATGAAAGTCAAATTGATCCGGGACGCAAGGATCTGCCACAAGGCCGGGGAGATCGTGGAGGTTTCCCCGGCTGAGGCGCAGTTCCTGATCTGCACCGGCAGCGCGGTACACCTGACGGACGAAGCGCCCAGGCCCAGGCGCGACACAAAGAAAAAGGAGCCCGTGAAAAAATGAAACTGCTGATCGGCGTACCATCCTATGACTACATGCACGCGGAATTCGTGAAACGCCTGAGCGCCTTGCTGATCCATCTGACGCGGGCCGGGATCAACTACGACCTGGACATCCAGAACGGCACTTTGGTATACATCGCGCGGGACAAAATCGCGAGCCGCGCAATCAATCAGGATTACACCCATGTGCTGTGGCTGGACGCCGACATGATCTTCCAGCCCACCCTGCTGGACGACCTGATGGACTGCAGGAAGGATTTTGTCACGGGCGTCGCCCATTCGCGGAGGCCGCCTTTCGTCAGCTGCCTGTTCAAGTGCATCGACGATCTGAATCACCTGGAACGCTGGGAGTGCGACCAGTACCCCGCGGAAGCGTTTCGGGTGGCCGGATGCGGCTTTGCCTGCGTGCTGATCAGCACGGAGATCCTCCGCGCGGTGCAAATGCAGTATAAAACGTGTTTCCTGCCCGAACTGCAATGGGGGGAGGACCTGACGTTTTGCCGCAGAGCCCGGGCGATAGGATTCGAAATCTATGCAGAGCCGTGCGTGCGGCTCGGGCATATCGGGCATGAGGTGATCTGGCCCGAGGACAACCTGCGCTATATGGAGCGCCTGGAAAAGGGGGAATGACCGGTGCTGGAAGCGGTGAAAAAGGCCCTGGGGATCACGTCGAACGCCGCAATCATCGTGGATGAGATCCAGGATCTGATCCAGGCAGCGCTTTACGATCTGCAATCCAACGGCGTGCGCGCCCTGGACATGCAGGATGATCCGCTGGTGATCCAGGCGGTGAAAACCTATTGCCGGGCGTTTTTCCATTCTCCCGCAGACTATGACAATCTGCTCAGATCCTACGAACAGCAAAAGGGCCACCTGATGAACTGCACCGGATACACCGATTGGCCCGGGGGTGATGCCACATGATCCGGGCTGAAACCGTGCTGCTGCTCTCCGAGGTGCCCCAGGCCCACGGCGTATTTGATCCGCCCATGGAAAACGGCCGGGAGGTATTTTGCACGGTGCGCAGCGTGAGCCAAACGGAAGCCTACCAGGCCCGGGCCACCGGGCTGGCGCCGGAATTGCGGCTGAAGCTGGAGCACACGTGCGAATACGAGGGCGAAAAGCAATGCGAATTCCGCGGGGTGCGCTATGACATCATCCGCACCTACATGGACGAAAAAGACGGGATCGAGCTGACGATCCAGCGGACGGAGGGGAATGCCGATGTATGAGGCGCTTTTTAGAGCCCTGCAGGCCATCCGCGGCCTGCCCGTGGCGGAGCACGAATGGAAAACCCGCCCGGCCGGCAATCATGCCACCGTGCAGCTGGATTTTGCGGCGGACACCGACAGCGGCAGCGACCACCACCAGGATCAGGCATACGAGGGCAGCGTGGATCTGTACACCCATGGCCAGGCGTGGAGCGTGGCCGCGGCGGTGGAGACGGCGCTGGATACCGTGTGCGAGGCCGCCTGGCGCCTGAATTCCGTGCAATTCGATTCCCCGACCGGCCTGCTGCATCGGGAATACGTGTTTCAAATCGAGGTGCTGTGATATGGCCATGCGCATGACTGTGACGGGGCTGGACGAGGCCGCGGCAATGTTCGAAAAGCTGGGGACCGAGGCCGGAAGGATCGCCGCGCAATCGCTGTACCAGGGCGCGGGCGTGATCGCCGACGCCATGAACAAGGCCGTCGACGACATCCGGACCGAGCCGTTCCGGTATGCGCGGGAAAAGGATGGCAAGCGCCTGCCATCGCCGGAAGAAAAAGAAGCGCTGAGGAACCGGAGCGGCATCGCGCATTTCCGCGGAAGCGGCAGCGAGATCGACACCGTTATCGGATTCCAGAACGCGGGCTATACGGAAATCAAAGGCAGGAAAAAAACCTACCGGAAAGCCGTGGGCCAGATCGCCAACAGCATCAACAGCGGCACATCCTTCATGGATAAGCAGCCTGTATTCCGCCGTGCGATGAACACCGCCAAAAAAGCGGCTCAGGAAACGATCGCGAAAGTTGCGAACGAAGAAATCGAGAAATTGACCAAATAGGAGGATCCAAAATGGCATACATCGGCATGAGAAATCCCGTGGCCGCGCCGATCACGGCTGAAACCGACGGGAGCCCGATCACCTACGGCGCCGGCCTGGTGCTGGGCCCCGCCGTGGCCGCGAACCTGACCATGAACGTCAACGACAATCCCGACTATGGCGACGATGTCATTATCGACAACGACAACGGCATCAACGGCTATTCCGGCACCCTGGAAACCAACAACATCACCGCCGAGGGCCGCGCCATGGTGCTGGGCTGGCAGGCCGTCAGCTCCGGCACGCCGTCCGCCGTGACCCATTACGCCGTCAGCGACAAGGGCGCGCCCTATGTGGGCTGGGGTTTCATTCGGGTGAAGCTGTTCAAGGGCGTGCGGAGCTATGAGGCATTCTGGTTCCACAAGGCCCAATTCAACCCCGCCAGCATTAACGGCAGCACCAAGCAGCAGCAGATCACCTGGAACCATCCGCAGATGAACGTCACCGGCATGGGCGCCTATATCGACGCTACCGGCGAGGCGAAATATTTCGATTGGATGGAATTCGCCACCGAGGCGGCGGCCCAGGCCTGGCTGTTCGGAAAGGCCAATATCCAGACCACCGCCGCCACCACCTGACCCTGCCAAGGCCCGCTCCGCATGAGGGCGGGCCTTTTTTTAAAGGAGTGAGAAAAAATGACGAACATCAAAATCGGCGGGCGGGAAATTCCGCTGCTCTTTGAAATGCCGCAATATGCCGAACTGGAAGAAGCCGTGGGGATCCTGAGCGATACGCCGGCGCTGTTCCTCAAGGGCAAATCCAGGATCAAAAACGTTGCCGCGGCCATTCGGGTGATGGGCAACGGAGGACTGGAAGCGGCGGGCGAAAAGCCCGACCTGACGGACGAATGGGTGCTGAAAAACATGCGGCCCGCCTGGCTGCGCACCTACCAGATCGCCATCCTGGCGGCCATCACCGCCGGAATGCACATGGAAACCCAGGAAGAAAAAGAGCGCGACCTGGTGCTTGAGGAGCTGGAACGAAAAAAAGAACCGGGCAGCTGACTTTCCGGCGCTTAGTTGCCTATGGCCTGATCGCCGGGCTGACCTATCACGATATGCAGCGCCTGTCCCCCGGCCTGGTGCTGGATTGTTTCATCCGCCGCCGGGAATATGACGACGTAATGCACGGAATACAGCGGGGTGATTGATCAATGCCTGGATCCGATATCAGCGTGAAGATGGGCGTCAGCGGAATTTCGCAATTCAAAAGCGGCATGCAGCAGGCCCAGCAGAGCGTGAAAACGCTGGACGCCGAGTTGAAATTACAGGAGAAGCAACTTCAATTAACGGGCGACAAAGAGACGTTCATGGTTCAACGCACGGCGACTTTAAATAAGCAAATACAAGAACAGCAGAAGATAGTCAAGGCCGCAGAGCAAGCGCTGCAAACCATGTCCAAAAATGGCGTCGATCCGGCCAGCCAATCCTATCAAAAAATGGAAGCCGAAATGCTAAAGGCCAAAGCGGCTATGGTTGGCATGCAGGCTGATATGCAATTTGTTGCCGTTCGCGCGGATGAGATCACAACTAAATCCGACAAAATGGCGGATAGCCTGAACAGCATCAACAAAAAGGTGTCCTTTGACGCGGTGCTGGGCGGGATCGGCAAGATCACCGACGGGATGGAAACCGCCGCCCGCCGCATTGCGGGCTTTGCCACCGACGCATTCAGCACCATGGCCTCCGCCGCCGCCTGGGCCGACGACGAAATGACCCTGGCCAGCATGTACGGCATCGACGTGGAACGACTGCAGAAGATGCAAAAGGTGGCCGAGAACGAGATTCAGGCCCCGGTGGAGGCCATCCTCAAGGGGCGTCAGCGCCTGAAAACCCTGATCGCCTCCGGATCCTCGGAATATGTGGATGTGATGCAGGCCCTGGGCCTGGGCAGCTGGCAGGGCGGCAAATACGGCGGCGGCTTTGCCGTGAAGCAGTATAACGATATCGAAGATGCGTTTTGGGACATCGGCGAGGCGTTGTATAATTACGGCGACGAAATCCAGCGGGACGCCTATTTCCAGAAAATTTTTGGACAGCAATTCGCCGCCTTGCAGCCCCTGTTTGAAAAGGGGCACGATGTATACGAGCAAACCCTGGCGGAGCAATCCGCCGTATCCGAAGAAAACGTGGGCAAGCTGAATGAGCTGTCCGCCGCGCTGAAAGATCTGCAGCAGGATTACGAATCTACGAAAAACACCCTGCTGTCCGAATTGGCCCCCGCATTCACCGAGGTGACGAAAACCCTGTCCGGCCTGATTCAGCAATTCAACGAATATTTGCAGACGGACGAGGGCCAGGCGAAGCTGGCGGAGCTGAGCGAGGCTGTGACCAACCTGTTTTCCGGCCTGACCAACGTGGATTTCGGCCAGGCGCTGGACGTGGCCAAGGGCGTGCTGGATGGGATCGTGGGCGCGCTGAGCTGGATCGCCGATCACTGGAAGGAAGTAGAGACCGGAATCAAGGGCATTGGATATGCTTTTCTGGGGCTCAAGGCTGCCGAGGTGGTGGGCACGCTGGCGAACGCGGCCAACGGCCTGAAAACCCTGCTGAAGGGCGGGGCGTCGGCCGCGGGGAGCGCCGCGGCAGGCACGGGCCTTTTCGGCGCAATCGGATCCGGGCTGAAATGGCTGGGCGCGAAAGCATTGCCGATTGTCGGCGGGGCCGCGCTGGGCCTGTCCGTCGGGAACGCCATCGAGGGCCGAGGGTTTACGCCTGTTGCAAAAACGGCCGATGATCAGTGGGATTCCCTGTATGATCCTGCCGGAAACGTCACCGCAGCCGGCCGCGCCAACGGCCTGCCGGCCACCTGGGCGGAATACCAGCTGCAGGCGGACAAGGAAGCGGAAGCATTTTATCAAGCCCAGCAGGCCAAAAAAGCGGCGCAATCCATGATCGAAGGGATTTACGGCGAGATCATCCGGGCCGTGGACGAATACGACCCCCGCACCAATCCGGATATGAACACATCGGATTATTTTGATACAGTGCTGTATCCCAAGATCCTGCAGGCGGCCGCCATGTACGGCATGAACGAGGACGAAGCCGGCGGCATTGCCGACGATTTTTACAATCAATGGATCGACATGTGGTATTCCAACTGGCCCGGCACCAGCAGTGATCTGGTGGAAAACATGAAAAAGGCGCTGGACGCGGGCGGGAACGGGCTGCAGCTGCCGGTGGAGCCCACCTTGCCCGAAAACGCGGCGCAGCTGCTGAGTGACGAAATCGGAGCGGTGAAAGTGCCGGTGGATCTGGTGTGGCCGGACGGCATTGACGGATCCAACGCCAACGGGCTGCCTTTCGTGCCCTACAACGGACACATCAGCCTGCTGCAAAAGGGCGAAAGGATCGTGCCGGCCAATCAGAATAAAAACTATAACGTGTACAACAACACCTATTTCGACCGCACGCAGGTGAGCGGCGGCGTGGACGCGGACGGCCTGGCCGCCCGCATCGCCACGGCGCAAAAGCGCGCGCTGTCGGCGGTGGGATCATAAGGAGGGCGCATGGCGCAAAGCTATTTTGTTTGGAACGGCATAGACAGCCGCTCCATGGGCGTGATCATGCGCAGGGCCGCGCCGCTGATCCGCCCGGAGGAACGGGTGCGACATACGGTGATCCCCGGCCTTTCCGGCGACCTGACCGAAACCGAGGGCGAAAACATCTACAATTCATATATTCAGACCGTGGAAATCAGCGTGCGCGACGGATGCCGGGTGCGGGACGTGTTCAGGTGGCTGCGCGGCAGCGGATTCGTCACATTTTCGTCGGATCCGGATAAAAAGCAGGCCGCCCGGGTGATCGGCGCGGTGACGCTGGACAAGGTGAGCAGGAACATGGATCACTGGGCCGGCACGGCCCAATTTTACTGTCAGCCGCTCAAGCAGCGGATCTATGACGTGATCCAGACCCTGACCGCCTCGGGCACCGTGCGCAACAGCGGCGACGTGATGAGCCATCCGCTGATCATTGCCACGCCCGCCAGCGGCGCCGCCACCATGACCATCACCGCCGGCGGCGGCACGCTGACCCTCACGCAGGTGGACGGCGTGCGCCGCATTGACAGCCTGGCCCAGGAGATCACCAACGCGGATCGGACGCAGCTCTTGACCTTGCAATCAGGCGGCCCCTTCCCCATGCTGCAGCCGGGGGACAATACGATCGGCGGCACGGGGTGGAGCGAGCTGGTGATCTACAAGCGCGAGCGCTTCCTGTAAGGGGGGGATCATCAGATGTCCACCGCGACGGCGACGATTGAAAACTTTTACCTGTATTCTTCCTGGGTGAATTCCGGCGGCCGGATCATTGAAGGGCCCAGCACCGCAACGGAAACCAAGGCGTTTGTTGTGTCCGGTATTCCGAGCGGCGCGGCCATTGAAAGCGTCAACCTGAACGCGGACTATGGCTCGCCGCTTTCCGGGGTGCGGATGCTGCGCGTGAACAGCGTGAGCATCACCCCCGGCAATCAAACCGTGCCCCTGGCCCCCACGGCGGACGGAAACGGCACCTATACCGTCGTTTTCGAATTCCAGGCATACGGCGACAGCAGCCTGAGCGACGGCACGCACGGCGGATCTGTTACTGTGCAAAATGCCACGGTGACGGTGACCTACACATCCGGCCAGCCCGGGCCGGAGCCGGAGCCGGAACCGGATATCGACTGGAACGGGCCCCGGCCCATTTCGGTATTTGCGCCCGGCGTGAACCGCTTTAACAATAACGGACAGGCGGTGCTGCATCCCATTGACGGCAAGTTAAAAATGGTGGCAAACGGAGCCTATGAAATCACGATGCGCCATCCAATTGACCCGGACGGAAAATGGGAATACCTGATCCCCGGCGCCATCATCCGCGCGCCCGTGCCGGAGGAAACGGTGGAGAACGCCTTTATCGGCATCAGCGTGGACCTGTACCGCACCAACACCACCGCGGAGCTGCGGGAAAGCGCCAACGGCCCTTCCCCGATCACCTATCCCGAGTGGAATTGGAAGGATCCTTATGTGGTGGGCTCCCGCGTGACGTGCACGGGCTTTGGCAATTACAAATGTATCGAGTATGACGCCACATCCCAGCAGATCATGGTGCCGCCATACAGCAGCAGCTGGTGGGTGGAAATCGCCAGCTCCACAAGCGGCGCGGCGGTGCTGGCGCAGCTGCCGCCGGGGCAGGATCTGTATTATCTGGAGGATGCCGGCGGCGGCTGGTACAAGATGAGCACGCCCATGGGCATTGAGGGATACGTGCAATCCGCCCAGGTGACGTATGTGCGCCACATGACGCCGGAAGAAACGGACGAGAGGATCATTGAGGATCAGCTTTTCCGCGTTAAACATGTGACCATTGACACCGACGAAATGACCGTGACGGTGTATGCCCAGCATGTGAGCTATGACCTGGCGGCCATCCTGGTGCGCGACGTGAAAATGTCGAAGGCAGCGCCGGCCATGGCCATCACCGGCATTGTGGACGGCCTGATGATGCCTTATCCCGGGCAGATCGCCACCAACCTGACCACCGATGAAAACGGCACATACACCGGGGCCATCAACGGCAAAAACGGGATATTTGCTTTCCTGGACCCGGACAGCGGCATTGTGCCCACGTTCGACGCCCGGTTCGCCCGGGATAATTGGGATCTGTTCATCCTCAAAAAAACAGAAACCGACCGGGGCGTGCGCATCCGGTACGGGAAAAACGCCCAGGGGATCAGCTGGAAACGCAGCATTGAAAACCTGGTGACGCGGGTGGTGCCGGTGGCCAAGGCGCAGGATGGCAGCGACCTGTATCTGCCCGAGCAATATGTGGACAGCCCCAAAATTCACGATTATCCCGTGATCTACATGCAGCGCCTGGCCGTGAAGGGCCAGGTGGGCAAGGACGACGGCACAGGCACCGGCACCGCCTGGACCGAGGCCGCGCTGTATGACGAAATGCGCGCCAAGGCGTATGAACGATACACGGTGGACCACGCGGATATCGTATACACTGAAATTTCCGTGAATTTTGAGGAGCAGGGAGACACGGACGAATTCGCATGGCTGAAAGACCTGGAACATGTGCGGATCTATGACGTGGTGAAGGCTGAGGATCCGCGGGTGGGGCTGGAAGAGTCCCTGACGGTATCCGAAATGGAGTGGGATATCATCCGGCGGAAGGTGACGGCCATCAAGGCGGCCACGAATCTCAACGCGACCACGGCCAACGTGGCCGGCTATAACATCACAAACAATTCGATCGGAAGCGAAAAGTTGACGGAATCCGCCATCACAGAAATCGCAAACCTGCTCGATTGATAGGAGGCATGAAAAATGGAACAGTTTAAGAATATCCGGAGGGTGGACCTGGAAACCGGCGAGCCGGCGGCGTTTTCCGTGCGGCAATTGTACTATGCCGACAAAAACGCGAACCGCATCGGCGCCATGGTGTACGCCAATGGCGAACCCGTCGCTCTGACCGGCACCTGCAGCGGCACAGCCATTCGCGCAGACGGCACCACGGTGCCCATGACCGGCGCGATCTCAGGGAATACGGCCTATGTTGATCTGATCCAGGATTGCTACGCCGTGGAAGGCGAAATACGAATTTTCGTAAAAATCACTTCCGGGAACGTGACCGCGACGCTTGCGGCGGCCGTGGGCACCGTGCGCCTGACGGAAACCAACGCCGTGATCGATCCCGGCGAGATTATTCCCTCCGTGTCCGCGCTGATCAGCGCCATCGACGACGCTATCGCCTCCATCCCCGCTGACTATTCCGACCTGCTGGCCGCCATTGCGCCCGTCTATACAGATCTGACGTTTCCGGTCAAAAAAGGCCGATTCTGCTGGCAGAATGGCGTGCTGTATGCGGCGAAGCAGGATATCAACACGTCCGAATCCTGGACGGCTTCTCATTGGGTTTCTTCGTCTTTGGCGAATGAGCTGTCCTGGCGCGTTGATGACGTAAAGAGCGCTTTTGACTCTGCAATAGATGGTTATATTGATATTGGTGCATGGCATGAAAATAGGTACATAAAAGCAAATGGAGACGCACAAACATATAACGGTTGGAAGGCAACTGCCTATTTAGAAGTTGGAAATGCAAAAAAACTGACAATTGAAGCAACCTCCGCTTCGTCCGGTGCGTATAATGCTTTTTACGATTCCGAAAAAGCACATTTGGGGGATAATTTTTCATTTAATGCCGGGGTTAACACAATTGATATCCCGGAAGGGGCATATTATTACCGTCTTTCAATGCCAAATGCGGTCAATATTGCAATAAAATGGTGGTTGGCGGCAGACGTTGAAGATACATCAAAAAAAATAGATGAAATAACAGACGCATTAACTGACAGCGGCATTTTAGTACCGGGATACTACGAAATTGGAGAATGGACGTTTGGCTCTTATATTCTCACGAATGTATCCGTTGGGAGTACAGTTAGTACAACTCCTGTCGATTCTGCCGGATATGGTTACAAAATCATTGATTGCCTTTCTGGTGAAAAGTTCAGTGTAAGTGGCACAGGTGGTACCAATCCGAGATTATGGGCGTTTACTGATTCAGAATATAAACTTATTAGCAAAACCTCTGCGACATCTGGACAACAGACGGACGTGCTTCTTACTGCACCGGAAGACGGTTATTTGATTGTTAATACTTATACAGGTGAAAGTGCGACATATAGCGTAAAAAAATACCAATATGTTCCCGAGATTGTTACCCGTATTAACGAAAAACTTGATAAAGGATTCTACAGTCTTAACGATGTTATTAAAAACAGCAATCCTGGGTATATCAACATCGGTGCTGTTGGCGATACCATTGATTACACCCCAATCTATAGTTCATCAAGGTTGTTTGGTGTTTTTCAAGTTTCGCAAAGTGATGTTTTTAAGATAACTGGTTCTGGCGGCAATGCCTCTCGCTTGTGGTGCTTCGTGGATTCAAATGATGTTGTTTTATCAAGGTCGGCGGCAGATTTGAGTATTACAGACTTAATACTTGTCGCTCCGGCAAACGGGAAACTTATCATTAACACATATTTTAAAAACTATAATATACGGAAGCAACTCAATGACGGTGGAATTGCGTATAGCGAAGCTGTTAATAAGGCAAATTACGATTATCGCAATAATGGTCTTGACATCCTTTCTGCTTTCAACAATGTAACTTGCTGTGGTGATTCTTTAACCGCATCGGTTGTGTATACGCATGACAACGGAGATGGAACGCATCAAGTCCGAAGCGCATATAAAAAATATCCGTGGATACTTGGACAGAAAATCGGAGCAGAAGCAGAAAGCGTTGCAACGGGTGGTTATACAGCAACAGACTGGTGGGGGGCGTATGCAAGCAGGATAGTTCAGAAGGAAAACCATCTGATTATCATTTATCTTGGGACGAATGGGGGTTTAACTGACACACTTGCAACAGATGCTCCCGGAACAGATTACACGCAGTATGCGAACACCAATACGGGTAACTATTGCAAAATGGTTGCAAAATCTCTTGAAGTCGGTGCGCGGGTTCTGCTGATAAAAATCCATCATGGTGGTGGTGGAGATACATTTACAACAAATGATGTTATAGACCAAATTGCGGAAAAATTTAATGTTGCTGTTGTAAATGTCCCAGAATTGCAGGAGCGGAAATATCATGCGTTCCCGGATAACACGGGAGTTAACGATCTGCATTATAACGATCTGGGATATGCTGCATTTGCAGAAGCACTAATCCGAAATGTTGGCATCCTGTCAGATGAAATGGCAGTAAGACTTATTCCGGTATAAAAGGATATCTAACTTAAAGGACACGATAAATCACCATCGAGGCGATCAAGGCCACACCGATCACTTAAAAATGAGCGGGCAGAAAGGGGATGAATGTATGATTTCCGTTGAAACATTTCTGGATTGTGTAAATGAAAATGCTGGCCGCATCACCCATTACGAACCGGGCGGGGACGGGAGCGATGGCGGATGTGACTGCATCGGCCTGATCATCGGGGCGCTTCGGCTTGCTGGCGAAAAATGGAAAGGCACACATGGGAGCAATTGGGCCGCGAGGAACGCGATTCAGGAGCCTTGGCCCTTCCATGTGGGCGAAGAATGGGAACTGTTCCCCGGCGCTGTGATCTTCAAAGCGAAGGAACCGGGCGAAGCCGGGTATGACCTCCCCGATGCTTACAAAAATTCCAGCGACAAGCGCGACTATTACCATGTCGGCGTAGTTATAAACGTGTCCCCTCTGTGCATCATGCACTGTACATCGAGCGGCGACGTTGACGGGATTAAGACGGACACGACGCTGGGCAAGTGGGCGTTTTACGGGCGGCTGAAACAGGTTAATTATGACGGAGAAGAAAAACCAGAAACGGCCTATCATGCGCGTGTTTTCGCGGATAACGGATACCCGGTCAACATGCGTACAAGCCCCAATCTTGCCGCTGCTGTGATTGCGAAAGTGCCTCTGGATACTGTCGTGAACGTTCTGGAAGATGTCAATGCCGACTGGGCGAAAATTCGTTATGTAAATCAAAGCGGATTTATGATGCGCCGGTTCCTTAACCCCATGTATGACGATGTTCAGCCGGATACCGGTGCGCCTGAGTACGATCATGGGAAAATGATGCTGTTGCGGGCATATCTGGCAGAGGCAGCAAAGCTGGTGGATGATATGCTCGGTGATGAAAATGTTGGATAAGAGGGGATGATACAGTTGGACAAAGTAACGCCTGACAATATCATGACGTTTCTGTGGGTCGGAGCGGCGCTGGTGGCGTTTGCGCTGGCTGTGTGGGGGCTTGTGGATAAAATCCACAAGGTGGGGAAGGAACGCGAGGAAACACGGCGCATGCTGGATAACAATAACAGGCGCATCAATAGCCTGGAAGAAGGGCAGAGGGCCATGTGTAGGGGCGAACTGGCGCTGCTGAATCATGAGCTGCATAACGGCAATACGGATGAAATGGAAGCGGCCCAGGCCGGGATCAACACCTATCTTATCAACCGTTAGCACGCGTGCAAGTTACGATTATTGATTTATATTGAATAATGAAAGGGGAATGAACAATGATTGATTGGAAAAACGTATTGGAGCGGGCCGGGTGGACTTTCCTTGAAGCGTTTCTGGTGGCGTTGCCCGCCACGATCAGCGCGGACATGACCGGGGCGGCATGGAAGTCTGCGCTCCTGTCTGCGGCCTGTGCCGGGGTTTCTGCCGTGAAAACGTTCATCATCGAAGTGATCCACAGCCGAAATAAATCGCCTGAGATCGAATAATTCTTTCCCCCGCTTCGGCGGGGGATTTTTTTATTGAAAAGATCTGACCACCGATCTGACCCCTTTAGATTGCGCAAATCAACCCAAAACGGCACAAATTGCACAAAACCCAAAAATGAAAAAGCCCTGCAAATCGTTGATTTACAAGGCTTTGTTTGGCGCCTCAAGAAGGACTCGAACCTACAACCCTTCGGTTAACAGGTGTCGGTGGCGAAGTTTGGAAGCCTTGAAAATACTACGTTTCACGCGAAACAATTATTTCTGACCCCCATTTTGACCCCCAAAGAGCGATTTTTCCAGCTTTTCGGCCTCGTTTTTGCTGCGTTCCTGGGAATATTCATCATAAATTGCCAGGATCATTTTTGCATCTTTATGCCCCATCCAATGGATCACGGTATTGATTTCGACGGGCGGATTAGCGTCCCGGCACATGGTGCAAAAAGAGTGCCTGAGATCATAAGGAACGACGGTGAAATGCTGGAAGGGCGGCAGCTTCTTCCCCTGGTGCTCCTTTTTCTTTCCCCACCATCTTTCCGGGCAGCCGTTGATAGCGGTTTCCATTTCCGAAACGTAGCTTTCCCATGCGCTTCGCCACGCCTGGACGGTGACGGGCTTCCCATCGGCAGAGCGCACCAACATTCCATAGGGTTCATTTTCCTGCTTTTTCGGCGGCTCCTGCAACGGCTTTTTCAGGCGCTTTGCGCGGGCTTCCGCTTTAGCCTGGTCCGCTGCTGCTTCCCGCTCATTCCGATGCATCAGGGCTTCCCGAAGGGGCGGAAAAAGGGGGATTTCACGTTTGGATTGCTTGGTTTTCAATTCCGTTGTGCGCTGGTACTGATTAGAGCCGTCCATGTGCACGGATTCCCGGACGTACAAAACGCCCTTTTCAAAATCCACATCCCGGTCGATGTCCAGGGCCTTAGCCTCCTGGGGACGGATGCCGGCATAAAGCATAGCCATGACGGCGGGATGGCAGCGGTGATCCAGGCACAAGGTGGTGATCCATTCCCTTTCCTGGTCGGTAATGGCCCGGTGGCCGTCGGCTTCCTTCCCTTTGTGGGGTTGGGCGGACCTGGCGCGGGCGGGGTTGGTATCGCACCAGCCGTCATCCATGGCAGCATCGAACAGGGCGCGGTAGAGCTGCGCGCCGGCCTTGATATAACTATCCGACAAGCCCGCAAATTCGGCGCTGTACACATTTTTGACGTCGGAGGGCTTTACATCCCGGAAAAAGTATGATCCCAGGTGCTTAGTGAGCTTTTCCAGGAGGCAGGCGGCCTCTGCATAGGTCTGATCGGATGCGTCGGTTTTGGCACGCTTGAGCCATTTGAGGGCGTATTCCTGCACGGTGGGGCCGGTGACGGTGCGGGCCTGGCCGAGCTGCTTTTGCCGGATGTACTCATCCCGCTGCGCATAGCATTCCCGTTCATCGGCGGCCCAGGGCGTGCTGTAAAATTCCTGGCCATCATAGCGCAGGCGGAAACGCCCATCCGCCCGGCGCTTGAGCTTGGGCCTTTTCTGGCGGGGCATACTGTCCTCCCCCTTCCGCGTATTCGATCTCCACGCCCTCCTGCGCGTTCGGGATCCATTCCAGGATCAGCAAAGCGTCATCCTCCACGCTGCGCGCCATCATCAGCACGCCCCGGCACAGCTGATCCCGGCACAGGAACACGGGAAAAACCACATAATCCACGTGATGCCCCGTTTTCTGGACGTATTTTGCCACCTGGTTTTCCACTGATTTCATGGCCACATTCAGCGCCTGGGTGCCGGTGAAAATATTCTCCACCGCATCGCTGTCGCTGAAGCGGTGAGCGATCAGGTGGCACCGGTGAAACAGCCACCCACCCGGAACCACATCCAGGGACACCGATTGCCACCCCGTTGGTGTGATGTGCTGAATGGATGATCTGGCCCCGATGGGATATTCCGCGCCGATCCGCGCATAAGCCGGGCCCACCCGGCCCAGGTGATCCAGCGACGAAAAATGCACGAAGGCCGTGCCCTCGCCCAGCAAAAACCCGTGCACTGCCACATATAAAGTAAATAAAATTGTAATTACTTTTTCCATTTAATCCAATCCAGTCATTTCCGACAGGATCACCGTAGCATGCTCCACCTTGAAGGTGTCTCCATCGGCCAGCCGAACATTGGCAACGGTTTCTCCTTTGCTATAAACCAAACTGTAATATTGGCCAGAATAGGCGCCCTTTTTATAAACCCATATCACAGCCAGGTCATTTCCTGTCAGCGTTACCCGATAATTACCCGCCGGAATGAATTCTCCGATGAGGTATTCTCCCATGGGAACCCGCATACCGTCAGGAAGCGGGTTTTCTGGTGCCAGTGTCGGAGAGGGCGCCGGCACGTTTTTCAGTTTTTCCTCCGCCATCTTGGAAAGCATATCAGAGGCGTCGGCCGTGAAATATTTCTTCGCTCCCGTACCTTTATTGATCACGGTTATAAGCCCCGGCACTTCATAAACCAAAGACAGATTATTAAATTGGTTTTCATCAAAAATCACGTCGATTCCTTCAGCGCTTTCCTGCCACGTTCCGGCCTTTTTTACGCTATATGTAGCAGCGCCGCGGTTAAAGGCCTGATGGATGAAATATGCCTGATGGTCGGCGGCGATGTGCAGGATTTCAATGGTGAAATCCGGCGCTCTTCCTTCCTTTTTTTCGATCCAGGTGCCGAGATACGGCGCAGTGTTCACGGATTCCGCATGGCAAAAAGCGAAAATAAGCGGAATCATAGCAAATGCGATCATGATTTTTTTCATAGGCTCACCCCTCATCTTTTTTGATTTTCCACACCGGGAAGGGGATCACCCTGCCACTCCCCTGGCTGATCCGCCGGGTAGGTGTTGCGGGCCATGAGGATGAATTCAAAGGTTTTCATTTTTCCGGTATCGTTCAGTTTCCTGTATTCGGTAATGATCCGGCGTTCATCCAGCTGCAAACCGGCCAGGGTGCCGGCTTCATAGGATGTAACGCGGCCCAGCAGCTCGTCCACTGATATTCCGTAATATTCAGCGAGCTTCAATGTCATTTCAAAAGGTGGCTCTGCTTTTTCGTTTTCCCATTTCACATATCTGGATCTGTCAACGCCCAGGGCGGCCGCGACCTCTTTTTGCAGCTTCCCGGCCCTCGTTCTATATTCTTTTAATAGCATAAAGTCACCTCCTGCTTGTATTATAAGTGATAAAAATTCACATGTAAACCAAAAGGGAAAAAATTTCACAAAAAGGCTTGACAAGGGAATATTCTTCCCCTATAATAGGGTGCGCGAGGGATAAATCTTCACTTGATGTTGAAATGAGGTACCGCAAATGAATTCTTTTGAAAGCCACCGGAAAGCGGCCAAAAAAACACAGCGGGAAGTGGCGGACATCTTAGGCATTGATCGGAGCACCGTCACCAAATGGGAAACCGGCAAGGCGCTTCCGAATGTTTATATGCTATGGCGGGTTTCCAAGCTGTACGGCTGCACCATGGAGGAACTGGTGGCCGGCGCAGAAAAACCGGCCTGAAATTTCCATCGGATGGAAATTTGAAACCCCCGCCACGGGGGCGGGGGCGCACCTTGAAAACTGAACACGGAAGAGATTCGCCGAATTTACGGGGTTTTGCGCGCGGCGTTGCCGCCGCGGGAGGCAAAGGAAGATCACCTCATTCACGAAGCAATCGGCAGCCGGCAGGCTTGCCGCGCCTGCCATGCAGGAAATTTCCTCGGCCATGGATTCCATCAGGGATCTGCGGCTTGGCTCGGCGTTGTCTTTCGCGTTCAGCTTTCAGGGTACGAAAGGATTATACCACACAGGAGGAGCGAGAAACAATGTTCAAAGAGCTGATCAAAAGCCTGGGATTCATGTACACGTTTATTTCCCGCGGGCGCGGGAAGCTGACCCGGACGGAGCTGCAGGCCATGGCGGCCACGGGCGGCACATTCGTGCAGAAAAACGAGATCCTGATAGACCAGGGCGAAACCATGACGGCGGACCAGAAAACCGACCTGGAGCAGGCCGAGCTGATGGAGCAGCACGTGACGGAGATCGTGCAATTCCTGCTGAACACGGAGGTGATGGGCTGATGCTGGAAAAACTTCTTTCCCCGGACGACGTGGCGGCGATATTGCAGGTGAGCCGCCGCACGGCCTACACCATCATGCACCAGATGCCGCACCTGGAGCGGCCCTTCCGGGTATCGGAAAGCGGCCTCAGGGCATGGCTGGCCGGCCGCACGGTGAGCCCCCAGGATCCGGCCGACCGGGGCAAAAAACCGGCCCGGCGATTTCCGCAAAAGCAGCTGCTGACGCCGGAATACCACATCGACCGGCGGCGGGAATAAAGGGAGGCGGCTGAAAATGGGAAAAGACATGATCACGATTGAATTCTACAAAAATTCGGTGCTGCCGGAATCCATGATCGGCGCGGTGGACGTGGAGGTGGGCGCGCCGGACGGCCGGAAATCCATGGAAAGCGCCAAGGCCCTGGGAAGGGTGATCTGCCGGATCTGGCGGCTGGACGTGGTGGACGCGGTGATCCTGGACCGAAACGGGGTGCAGGTGGACGTGATCCCGGTGCACCGGTGAAAACGTGCTCGGGCGTGGGCAGGGGGATATATCTGATGAGATGAAAGGTGGTGCAGATCACCGATTCATGGAGGATGTGCCAGCCCCCTCCCGGGTTCGATTCCCGGGCCGAGCTCCAGCGGGAGGCCATTGCCCGCGATCCTTTCTCCCCCTTTCTGTGGCAGGCCGGAAAGACGGCCCCGGCCCGGCGGCATCCGGGCCGGTTACGTATGGGTGTAGCTCAAACGGCCAGAGAGCGGGCCCTGGTGCCCGGAGATGCAGGTTCGAGTCCTGCCGCCCACGCCAGCCGGAGGTAACACGGGCCCCATCGCCTGGGGAAACGGTCGCGCGCGCCGTTCCTCTTGAATAGGCGCGGTTGAGCGTCAACGACGGGCCGGTGCGATTGCCTGGAGCCAATGCATGGGCTACCAGCGGAAAAGCGGTGCGAATCCGCCCTCCCAGGCTTCATGCAGAAAAATAAAAAGGAGCGAAACGAATGGAAAACACAAATTTCTACATTGTGCGATGCGATCGCGCAGGCGTATTCTTTGGCCAAATCAAAGAACGCACCCATGACGAGGTGACCATGGCCAACGTGCGGAAAATCTGGTACTGGAGCGGCGCGGCCGCTGTGGAACAATTGGCCATGACGGGGCCCAAAAATCCACAGGATTGCAAAATCACGATGGAAGTGCCTGAAATGACCGTCATGGACCCCGTGCAGATCATTCCGTGCACAAAGGAGGCGGCGGAGGTGATCCGCCAGACAGCCATATGGAAAATGAAATAATTAGAACATTTCTTAGTCCTGGCTCCGGCTACGGCTACGGCTCCGGCTCCGGCTACGGCTCCGGCTACGGCTCCGGCTACGGCTACGGCTCCGGCTACGGCTACGGCTCCGGCTACGGCTCCGGCTCCGGCTTCGGCCACGGCTCCGGCTCCGGCTTCGGCTACGGCTCCGGCTCCGGCTCCGGCTCCGGCTCCGGCTTCGGCTACGGCTCCGGCTCCGGCTCCGGCTACGGCCACGGCTACGGCGTGAAAAATTTTTGTGGCCAACCCGTTCACATCGTGGACGGGCTGGCCACCCTGATCGACCGGGTGCACGGCGATCTGGCGCGGGGAAAGATTCTCAATCCCGACCTGACAACAACCCCTTGCTACATCGTAAAGGGCAGCGGATTTTTCGCCCACGGCGAAACACTCGGGGACGCCTTGCAAGCCCTGGAAGAAAAAATCCTGGAGAACATGAGCGATGAGGAAAAATACGGGCAATTCCTGGAGCAATTCAGCCCCGGGCAGCTGTATCCGGCCATGGACTTTTTCCGCTGGCACCACACGCTGACCGGCTCCTGTGATATGGGCCGGCGGCAATTCGCCTGGGAACACGAAATCGACCTGGACAAGGACACCTTGACACCGGAAGGATTCTTCGACCTGACAAAAGACGCATACGGCAGCGGCGTGATCCGTGGGCTGATGGAGGATTGGAGGGGAAAATATCATGAAGAAAGGGCAGAAATCGCCCCGGAAGCAGCCGCCTGCGACGGCGCCGGGGATCAGCCCGGAGCGGGAGGTGGAGATCCTGGCAGAAAGGATTGATTTTCTTGCCCGTGAATTTTCCGACGTGCCCGCCAGCATGGAATACCGGGACGCGCTGATGCTGGCCCGGGCGGCGCTGGAAAAGGAAATCGGAGCGTAAAACAAAAGGGGAGAAATAAAAAATGGCAAACAACGAAATCACAGCCCCGTCCGGGCTGCCGGCGCGCAGCCTGGCGGAAATCCGCGCCAGCCTGGGCGCGCACCTGCGCATGGCGGCGGAAAACTGCATCCTGGCCGGGCGGGACCTGATCGAGGCCAAGGAGCTGCTGGGGCACGGGAATTTCGGCGCGTTTCTGGCCGAGTACGGCATCAGCAGCAGCACCGCGGCGAACTGGATGCGCGTTGCCCGCGAAATTGCCCCCGGCAGCAGCCTGGCGGCGCTGCCCTACGGCAAGGCGCTGGCGCTTCTGGCCGTGCCGGCGGAAGAACGGGAGCAGGTGGCGCAGGAAATCCACGCGGAGGAAAAAAGCGCCGCGGAAATCAAGCGGCTGATCGATCAGCGCAACAAGGCCATCGAGGCCGCGAACACCGAAAGCAACCGCGCCGACCGCATCGCCCGGGACCGGGATTACTGGAAAACCCAGGCCGAGCAGATAGACGCGGAACGGCGGGACGTGGAGCGGGCGCTGGAAAAAATGGCGAATCAAAAAACAGAGCGCACGCGGGTGGAAGTGCCGCCGGCGGACTACGAAGAAATGAAGCGCCGCGCCCGCATGGCGGATCAGCTGGTAGACGACGCCGAGCGGGCGGCGATCGAGGCGGAAAAACGGGCCCAGGAAGCCGAGGAGCGCCTGTCCGCCCTGGAAAGCCAGGGCAGCGGCCGGCCTGCGCCGGACGGCATCGAGGCCCTGGGCGCGGCGGTGGCGCAATTCATCAGCGCCACGCAGATGATGCTGGTGAACCCCGGGCCGCTGGCCGCCCGGGAAAAGGACACCGACGCGCTGATCCGCCAGCTCTCCCGCCACGTGATCGACCTGCAAAGGGCCGTTTCCAACGCGGCCTTTGACGGGGAGGGGGCGGTGGTGTGATGGACGAATTGGAGCGCCTGCGCGCCATGGCCCAGGAGGAGCGGGAAATGATGCCCGGGGGCGGGGCGTACCTGGTGCCGGAGCAGGCGGCCCGTCAGCTGAGCATGGACGTGCAGCAGCTGGGAAGGATCCTGGCCGCGGTGATGCAGCGGATGGAGGAAATGGAAAAGGAAAACGCCAAAGTGACCATCAGCCACGACCAGGCGAAAGCGCTGCTTTCCCGCATGCGGGAGCGGGCCGCGGAGATCTGCGCCCAGTACGCCCTCGCCGGGGACAAGGACGCGGCCGCATTCCGGGCCGCCATAAAAAAGGCGGTGCTGGCCCGGCACGGCATCCGGGATCTGCACGATCTGCCCCTGCGCGCCCTGGACGGCGCGGAAAAGCAGATCGACCGCTATGCCAACATCGGCCTGGTGATGCAGCGCAAAAAGGAGGGCGGGGCGTAAATGGCGCGTGAAGAAACACTATACAAATTATCCGAGGCGTGCCTGGCCACGGGGCTGAAGCGCAGCACATTTTCCGACAAACGGAAACTGTGCAATATCCCGGCCAACAGAAACGGCTACACCCTGGAGCAGATCAAGCAGATCCTGATAGCCAGATCCCCCGGGACGGCCCGCATGAGCAAGCGAAAGGCCCAGGAGCTGCGGGAAAAGCTGAAGCTGGACGGCTATCTGGGAGGCTGACGGAGAATGGAAAATGAAATCAAAATACCGGACACGGCGGCCATGATTTATGCCATCAAGGACCGCCGCCGGGAGCGGAAAATGAAGCTCAAGGAAATCAGCGCCCAGGCGGGCGTCAGCGTCAGCAGCCTGATCAACTGGTTTTACAGCAGCAACCGGAAACCCAACCTGGAAACCGTGCTGCTTGTGCTGGACGCGCTGGGGCTGGAAATGATCGTGAGGGAGAAAGAAAATGGACAGAGAACCGCTTGAAATCGGCCGGCGGGTGCGGGTGCGCCGGATCACCAAGGAGGCCGCTGAGGGCGTGATCGTGAAAGGGCCGCTTGAGCACCTGCGCCCGGTGGGGGAATTTTACCTGATCGGGAAAAGCGCGGACGCCGGTGCGGAGCCCTGGTATCGGGGATCCGGCCACAAAAGCCGCCTGCTGATCACCTGGCAGGAGGCCTCCGGAGCCATCGGCATGTATGAGCGCGAAAAAATCACGGTGCTATAAATTCGCGATAAATACGCGATATTCAGCGGGCATTCGCCCGCCATGCGGGGGCCTGGTGGGCCCCGGGTTTACTCGCCCGGGGTGCCGGTTCGACGCCGGCCCCCCGCGCCATGCTGCATGATCGCAGCAGATACCACGGATCCGCTGCATTTGCGCAGCGGACAAGGAGCCTGCCTCCCCGGTGAGAGGCAGGCGACGCGGCAGCACGGACGCAGCTTAGAAAAGCAGCGCGGGCCGCTATCGGTGCGGAACGTGCGAAGAGTTGATAAAGGAGCGGGAAACGGAATGAAACATGCGAGAGCGCCTTGTGGTGGCGGGTGACGTGGAGCTGGGGGACCGGTACCTGGCACAGATCGTGGATAATCTGCCGCGGGCGCACGACCCGGCCCCAAACCCGATCGTGAAAATCCTGGGCATATTGAGGTATCCTGATCAGCGGGCCATCATGCACCCGGACCGCGCCAGCGAGGTGGCGCCGCTGAGAAATGGGCTTGTTTGCCGTCTGTGCGTTTTGCGTGACGCGGGCGCGGCGGACGTGCCGGCGCCGGATATGGCCACGGCCATCCTCGCGGCCATGGACCGGGCGCGGACGGAAGAAGAAAGGCAGATTTTACAGCGCCATTTGCAGGGCGATATCCGGGGCAAAAGGGCCGTGGTGGTATTCACCGCTTCGGACCTGGATTTCCTGCGGCTGCACTGTGCGGGCGAAAAGCGATAATACAAAGGAGCCAATTCCATGACCCTGACGATTGACGACGCCTTTGAGATGGAAACCGCCGCGCTGACCGACGCGGAGCGCGGGCGGCTTTTGCTGTGCATGCAGCGCTACGCAGCCAAGGGCGAGGAGATGGAGCTTTCGGGGAACGAGCGGATCCTGTGGCCGGTGTATCGGATGCGCATCGACCAGGCGCGGCACATCTGCGCGGCCAGGGAAGAAGCCGGACGCAGAAGCGGGGAAAGCCGGAGGAAAAACGAACAAACCGGAACAGCCGAGAACAAACCGGAACAAACCGGAACAAACCGGAACAAACCGGAACAAACCGGAACAGAAACAAACGCTGTTCAGGCGGCACCGGACGAAGAAAAAGAAAAAGGAACCCAAAAAGAAAAAGAAAGAGAGTGTGAAGGGACCGTTCCCCCTCTCTCCGCCCCCCGTCCTGCCCGGAAGCAGGAGGCCGCGGCGCTGTTTGACCGTTTTTGGGCGGAATATCCCCGGAAGGACGACAAGAAAAACGCCCAGCGGGCTTTTTTGCGCATAAAACCGGACGAAGAAACGCTGCAGGGCATGCTGGCGGCCCTGCGGCGGCAGAAAAACAGCCGGCAATGGATGGACGCCGGCGGGCGGTATATCCCGCTCCCGGCCACGTGGATCAACGGCGAACGCTGGAATGATCAGATGCAGGAAGGGCCTCCGGGCCGCACGGTGAGCGCCCAGCAGTACGCCCAGCGGGATTATACCGAGGAGGAGCTGGACAACGTGACGGATGATCTGCTTGAGGAAGCCAGGAGGGAGAGGGCGAACGGAGGCGGGAGCGGATGATCATCCCTGAAAGCGCGTACAGGCTGACGGAAAAAATGCTGCGGGACCGGTGGCTGCTGGTAGCCAGGGCGGAACAGCGCCTGTTTGACGCCCAGGCCCGGGCGGCGCAGATCACCGCGCCGGCCACGGACGCCATCCGGGTGCAGGGCAGCGGCGGCGGCAGCCGGGCGGAAAGGGCGGCGCTGGCTGTGCTGGACGCGGAAAAACGCCTGGAAGCCGCGCGGGCATGGCTGGAAGCCATTCGCCTGGCGGACAAGGCGTTCCCGTGGGAAAGCTCGCCGGAGGGCGTGATCGCCGGATACCTGTACGGAAACGGCCTGAACCTGGCCGAGGCCGCCCGGGCCGCCGGATGCACCCGGAAAACTGCCAAGCGTTTGCGGGATAATTACGTGGGGCATTGCGCTATTTTTGCGGCAAGCATGGGGCTGATAACGTTTGAGGAGGAGTGAGCATGCCAAACTGGGCAGAGGGCAATATTCGTTTCAGGGGCAAGCCGGAAAATATTATGGCATTCCTCAAAAACGAATTGGAGTGCACAGCAAGTGAGGGAGGATTTGAAACTGTATCATTTCAGCCGGATGTGGCTTGGGATGATTTGGACGAGGTAACGCTAAGCGAGCCCGTGGAAGAAAGGAACAAGCCGGGGAGATACTGGAAATCGTTCTATATCAGGGGTACGCGCAGAAATTTCATTGATGTAATTGCGGGCGTATATCTCCCGAGGGATGCGAAAGAATGGATCCTTATTCTGGATTCATTCAAGGCGGCATGGGCGTGCTTTGCCGAACCCTATGTCGAAAAATCGAAAAAATACGGCGTTGATATTGCTATTGTTGTATATGAGTGTGGCCTCCAATTCCGGCAGCGGATTGAAATTGTAAACGGGCAGATCGTGAAGGATGAAACGCAAACCTTTGCCGACTGGGACTGGGAAGCGGATTTTCCGAACATGGGAGGGTAAGCCGTGACAATACGCAAAATCGACGCCATGCACCACTATTACGGCTTCGGCGTGGGACGGTGCGAGGATTGCCCGCATTTTATCCGGCACGTTTGGGACAAAACGTATTACAAGTGCCTGGTATACGGCACCACCAACGCCGAGAGCACCGACTGGCGCAAGAGCTGGCAGGCGTGCGGCCTGATCGACAAGCCATTCCCCAGCGGGGACACCCGGGTGATAGACAGGATCACGGCGGCCAGGGAAGAAGAAAAGCCCATCGACGGGCAGCTGGACATGTTTGGGGGGGAATACGCCGATAATCCGGTAGTGTGAGGAGGAAAGGAAATGCCTGATCTGGAAAAGGTGATCAAGGGGCTGGAGTGCTGCATTAAAGGAGATTGCCGGGAAAACGCTTGCCCTTACGCATTGGATAACGCATGCAGAAAAAGTCTGGCAATAGACGCCCTCTCCTTGCTGAAAGCGCAGGAACCAAGGGTGATGGATGCAGATGAAATTGTATTGTCGGCAGACCCTTCAAAATGGCTTTGGGTCGAGAGAAAAGGCGATTATTGCACAGAAGCGTTCAAAGCCGGGAAAACAATAAGCGGATTGATTGCTTTCGATTCTGAAACGCCGGGCGCATTCTTGTATTGTGAGCGCCCTGACGAGTACGGCAAAACATGGCGCTGCTGGACTGCCCGGCCAACGGATGAACAGATGGCGGTGACGCCGTGGTCTGAACCGCCGAAGGAGGAACTATGAGCAAGAAAATAAATAAGCATCTTAGAAAAGAACTGGCACAGGCGAAAGCAAACATTTCGCGTTTACAGGGTGAAAAGTCAAATGCAGAAGCCGAAGCGAAATACTACAAGAAGCGCCTCCGTGATCTGGGTAGCGAAATGGAAACCATGGAAGAATCTCCCGGAAATCGTCTGGTCGTTCTGACCTGGACATTGGATGTCCTCCCGTTCGGTACATATTGTTGTATAAATGACCGCGATCGGTACGATGGAGGAGACGAGATAGCCCAGCAACATCTTGTCATGCAAATTGCAGAATCATTGATCAAAAACAACCTCGTGCAATTTATTTATAAAAAAGATCCGTTCGACAGAGAAATGACGCTTGGCGCAAAGTTATTTATTGTCCCATGGGAGCAGACACCTCATCCAAGGACATTAAAGATCAAACAATTCGTTAATGATTCATTCTACATTGCGCAGAAGCAGACAGAACCGCCGAAGGAGGAGACATGATACAAAGACCCAAGCCAGGCCGGGAACGCACGGCGGAGGAATTGATCCGGGAGCTGCGGGACATTGCCCGGATCGGCATTGTGAACGCGCGGCGGGACGCGGAGATCATCACCCAGGCCGCCGACTGGATCGAAAACGCCGAGGAGCGCATGGCCATCATGGCCGAAAGCATGGACGCCATGGAACGGCAGATGGACGGGGAGCAGGCGCGGATCATCGTGACTGACGAATGCCCCACCGTGCAGGAAATGCTGGACGCCCTGGGCGACGATGAGCACATCAATTCCGGGCTGATCAGCGAGGATTGACGGGCAAATTTCCATCCGATGGAAATTTCCATCCGGTGGAAATTTGTTTTTCCGGGCAGCGCTTCCTTCAAATTGCAGGCGGCGGAAAGGTTGCGCCGGAATCAAAAGCATTAAAAAAATTCTTCCTATAATAATCCGGCGCGCAAGGTGGCAGGGGAAAATATTTCAAACAATTATACACTGTATGAACAGGGGGCGAAAACGTGAACAAGGTGGATCCCATCCGGGACGGGGACAAGCTGAAATGGATCCAGGAGGATCTGGGCAGCCGCACGGATCCGCACAGCGAGCGGATGTTTCTGCTGTTTGAGCTGGGAATCCACACGGGGCTGCGAATCAGCGATCTGGTGCGGCTGCAGGTGCAAAACGTGTGGGGCGGCACCCTGTACACCGTGGAGCAGAAAACCCAGAAGGAAACACGGATCCCGCTGAATGCCACCATCCGGGAAATCATCCAGGACCGCACCCGGGGTATGAAGCCCGATACGCTGCTGTTTCCCAGCCAGCAGAAATGCCCGGACGGCACGGTGCGGCCCATCACCACCCGGACGGCCTACAACGACATGCAGATCATTGCCCGGCGGTACGGCGTGAGCGGGCTGATCGGCTGCCACACGCTGAGGAAAACGTTTGGCTATTGGCATTATCAGAAAAATAAGGATCTGGAGCTGCTGAGGCAATGGTTCAACCACGCCAGCCAATCGGTGACGCTGCGCTACATCGGCATGGACGACGTGACAAAAAGAAAAAGCGTGGAGGGGTTCAACCCGGGCGGCGCGGTGTACGTGGCCCGGGGCAGCGTGTACAAGGGGCGGCCCAGCCGGGAAAGCGTGCCGGTGGAAATCAAACACCACGACCGGGAAAAGCAGGGAAAGATCCTGGGCCAGAAGGCGCAGGCGGCCAGGGAACGCGCCAGGAACAAAAAATAATTTCCGTGGGTACCCATTGACAACGATTTACGGGCGTGATATGATAACGTCGAAGTAACAGACCCAAGGACGCAAGGCCACATGGCCGGGCGTCCATTTTTTTGTTTGTTCGCACGTGCCGGGCCGAACACCGGCCTGCGCTTGTTTGCTAAGTTTTTTGTTTGCCCTGCGGCGTCCCGTTTGGGCCGCCTGCGGTGCATTTGGTTTCCGCCGTTTTTCGCTCCTTTGCGGCGGAAGGGTGAGGGGTGGGCGCAATGATGGAGCCGGGCTTGTATTGCATGGACTGCATGGAAGCCATGAAACAATTCCCCGACAAGTTTTTTGATTTGGCCATTGTGGATCCGCCATATGGCGACGGCAATGCAAAAATCGGGGTGGGGGGGGGTGCGATTCGGCGGGCGGTTCGACAAATACAAGGAGCCTCAAGAACCGGCGGAACCTGGGCGCAGAAATACGGGAAAAAAATCATTGCGTGGGACGTAGCCCCGGGAAAAGAATACTTCGACGAGCTTTTCCGCGTCTCACGCGATCAGATCATTTGGGGCGGGAATTATTTCGCTCTGCCGCCGACGCGGTGCTTCCTGATCTGGGACAAGCAGCAGGGTGAAAATTTCAGCATGGCCATGGCGGAATATGCCTGGACCAGTTTTCAGGGAAACGCCAAGATTTTTCGAATGCCGCCCATGGGAAAACCGGGTGAACGGTTCCACCCGACACAAAAGCCGGTGCAGCTGTACAGCTGGATCCTGGGCCGGTACGCGGCGCCGGGCATGAAGATCCTGGATACGCACGCCGGCAGCGCCAGCAGCCTGGTGGCCTGCCGCATGGCCGGGCTGGATCAGGCCTGGGGTTTTGAAATTGATTCGGTGTATTACGAAAAGGCCAAGCAGCGCCTGGACGCCGTGCAGGCGCAGGTGATGCTGTGCGACCTGGTGGAACAGGAGCAAATCAGCCTATGAACCGAGAACCGGCCGTCGAGGCGTTTTACGTTTCCTGGGCGTGGCGGAAATGCCGGGCGGGGTTCGTGGCATACAAGGGCGGGCTGTGCGAAAGGTGCCTGGCGCGGGGGATCATCAATGCCGGAAAACCCGGCCGGCCGCTGGAAGCGCATCACAAAATCCCGCTCACCGCGCAAAACGTCAATGACCCGGATGTGGCGCTGAACTGGGCGAACCTGGAGCTGCTGTGCAAGGATTGTCACGACGAGGAGCGGCAGCGCGTGGAAAAGGGGCGCAGGTGGCGCTGCACGCCGGAGGGGGCGGTGGAGATCCCCCCCTATTCACCGAAATTTACAGACCATGCGCAGG
>Ga0310694_10001034_pt1 | contig 33008 bp, 46 predicted proteins | sample 174DNAGHGhighgp2_FD_203884 | JGI IMG/M metagenome (GOLD analysis project Ga0310694, IMG submission 203884) | Sheep rumen microbial communities from Palmerston North, Manawatu-Wanganui, New Zealand - 1742 DNA GHGhigh gp2 (v2) (version 2) | ecosystem: Host-associated > Mammals > Digestive system... | reverse complement strand
GGACAGCGTGGTGCAGTACTTCGGGACGAACCCGGATATCCTGATGAACACCGCTGACTCCGCCAAGCTGAACGCTTTCTATGACGGGGAGACGGAACCGTTTGCCATCAAACTGTCCGACGCAATGACGCGCATGACGTTCAAGCCGGCGGAGATCCACAGGGGCAACCGGATCATCTTTGCCGGGAACCGGCTGCAGTATATGAACGTGTCGGAAAAGGTGCAGGTATCCAAGGAACTGGGAGACCGGGGTGCCATCATGATTGATGAGATCCGGGAACTGTTCAATTATCCTCCACTGCCGGACGGGAAAGGCCAGCACGCGCCGATCCGCGGGGAATATTATATGGCAGACAAGGGCAAGGAAGACAACGGAGGATCAGACAAGAAAGACGGCGGGGAGGACAAGAAAGATGCAGGAAAAGAATAAGCGGGAAATCCGGATGTTTGAATTTGAGGTCCGGGCGGAGGAAAGCCACGAGCATGGGAAAAGCATTGTGGGAACGCCGATCGTATACGGTCAGGTGACGGATCTGGGATGGTACCGGGAAGTCATCGATGAGGGTGCGCTGGACAAGGAGACAGACCTGAAGGACGTGCGCTTTCTGATCGGCCACGATACCGGCATGGTGCCGCTGGCCCGGAGCCGGAACAATAACAAAAACAGCACCATGCAGATGGAAATCACCCGGAAGGGCATGGAGATCCGCGTGGATCTGGATACGGAGAACAACGCGGACGCAAGAAAACTGTATTCAGCGGTGAGCAGGGGCGACATCAGCGGGATGTCGTTCATGTTCATCGTGGATAAGGCGAACTGGGAGGACATCGACAAACCCAACCCGCTGCGGCATGTAAAGCACATCCGCAAGGTGTTTGAGGTCAGCGCGGTGGCATTCCCCGCCTATGAGGGCACCGACCTGCAGACAGCTTCCGAGAACGGAGCGCCGGAGGGCGCACGCTTCGCGCTGGAGAGCGCGGCGAGAAGGGAACTGGAAGAGGCCAGGGCCGAACACACCAGACAGAAAGAGCGCCGGGAAAAGGCGCTCGCCATTTTGAGGAGGTAAAAACCATGAAGGAAAAGCTGAAGAAGATGACCATCGCGGAGCTGCAGGCCCGGGCGACGGAACTGCAGGGCATCGGCAACAATCCGGAAAACCGGAGCGCCGAGGAACTGGAAACCCTGGCGGAGGAGCGCCAGGCGATCGATGAGGAACTGAACGAGCGCCGGGCTCAGGCTGCCCGCGAGCAGCTGCGCCGCGAGCAGGTGGCTGCCGGTACCGTGCCGACCCAGACCATTTCCCGGATGACCGCTGCTCCCGAAGCGCAGCAGCGCCGGTATGACGCCGGAAGCCCGGAATATCGCAGCGCCTGGCTGAAGAACCTGGCTGTGAGGGACGGCGTGAGTCTGTTTGGCGAGATGACCGCCGAAGAGCGGGACGCCTTTACCTTCACCACCGCCAACACCGGCGCTGTGGTGCCCACCGAGGTCATGAACCGCATCGTGGAACTGGTGGAATCCATGTACCCGATGTACAACGACGCGGAAAAGAGCAGCATGACCAGCGGATTCCAGATCCCGCGGCATACCGCCATCAACGCCGGCGACGCGGCGGCTACCAATGAAGGCGTGGCCAATGCGGATGAGAACGATTCCTTCGACTTCCTGCCGCTCTCCGGTGTGGAAATCAAGAAGCATCTGGTCATCAGCCGGAAGATGAAGTGGCAGAGCATCGAAGCCTTCCAGGACTGGGTGGAGAAGCATATCGCCGAGCGGATCGGCGTGGCGAAGGAAACCCGGATCCTTTCCCAGCTGGGCGACGCTACCTACGGTATCGGCAGCGGGAATATCGGTACCGGCATCGAGGCCACGGACGCGAATATCCGCGCCTATATGGCCAAGATCAAGGGCCAGGGCCAGAAGGTCGTTTATGCGAACGCGTACACCATCTGGAACATCTTTGCCGGCATCAACGACGGCGCCGGGAACAAGGCGTTTATCCCCAGTCCGCAGGCGGATCCTGTGACCCAGGGCGTACTGTATGGCGCTGTGGTGAAGCTGGATGACAACCTGGCCGACAAGGTGGCTTATATCGGCATCCCGAAGCGGATCCTGGCGAACAATTTTGAGGAGCTGTTCATCAACCATGCCATGGATCCAAAGACCTTCGAGGATATCGTGGCGGGGTACAGCCTGTTTGACGCTGGCCTTGAGAATCCGCTGAGCTTCGTGAAAGTAACTTTTCAGTAATCGGCGGCGCGGCTGACAACAACCCGGACGATGATATCCTGTCCGAGGCTGAACTCACCGCCTTGACGCTGGCCCAGCTCAAGGAACTCGCCGCCGAGAAGGGCATTACCCTGACGCAGACCACCAAGGCGAACATTATCGCGGAGATCCTGGCGAACCTGTATCCCACAACCCTGAGCGCCATGGCGCTGGGTGAACTGGAGCTGACGCCTGAATTCGCTGACGGCACGACCGTTTACACGGCGGGCACGACGAACGCGAAGGACAAGCTGAGCATCACGAAGACCGACGCAAACGCGAAGGTGACGGTGAAGCTGGGATCCAGCGAGGTGACCGCCGGAACAGACGGGAAGTACGAGATTACCTGGGCGGAAGGTGAGAATACAGTGACCGTCAAGCTGGAAAACGGCTATGAGGATGAACTGGATACCACCTACACCATCACGGTGACCGCGTCCTGACCGACGAACCAACAAACCCCGCGGAGGAACCGATCTTCCGCGGGGATTTATGAGGAGCGAAAAGCATGCTGAACGAAGCGAAACTGACATGCCAGGCACTGGACAGGGAATACGAACCGGAACTGTGCCGGCTGATCAGCGCGGCGCTGATCGAAATGCGGACCCGGGGCGTGATGATCCAGGGAGACTTCACCTATTCGGTTTCCGTGCCGGAGGGTGAGGATCTGCCGGAGGTTTCATCCTGGACGTGCACGATCACAGACGACTGGATCCGGACGGCGGTGCTGACCTATGTGAAAGCCAAGGCACCATGGACGGAGGGCGGCGACAAGCTGATGGACGCTTACGAGCAGATGCTGGACAAGATCATGCACACCACCGGATATCACCGGGGATGGGAGGCGGAGGACGATGGCTAAAGCCGGAGTGATCTGGCTCATCGGAGAGAATCCGAAGGCCCACGGCGTACATGACCAGACCGACAGGATCAGGCGAAGGGTGCTGTGCACCGTAAAGAATGTCCGGCAAAGTGAATACTACCAGGCGTACAACGGCGGGATGGAACCGGAATATCAGTTCAATCTGACGCTGGCGGCGGATTGGAATGAGGAACAACTGCTGGAATACAAGCCGAGATACCGGAAACGGCTTTACCGGATTATCCGGGCGTATGAAACGCCTTCCGGAGGTCTGGAGATTATCGCGGGGAGGGAACAGATGAATGACGAAAACGGCTCAGAAGCGACGGACAGCGATGATGCATTCATCGACCGGGCGAGGGGCCGGGAGTTCTGATGGGGTGAGACAGTATGGAGAAAGCGTCCAAGGTACTGAAGAACGACGCGGTGGACCGGCTGACGGAAAAGCTGTGTGAAACCGGGGTCAGGTTTGTCAGGGACGCCTGGGTGAACAAAGCGCCGGACAACTACGGCGTGACGGAGCTCCAGGGCGAACCGCGGCAGCTGTGGGCGGACGGCCATCTGATCGACTCCATGTGGCTGGTGGTTGTGACCCTGTTCACCGAAGACGGGGACGACAAATGGGAAGCGCTCGTGAATGATGCGCTGGCCGAACTGGAAGCGGACGGCGAGATCGACCTGACGCACACATGCACGCGGGCTTTTGATTATGAAGTCGGCAAGGTCAGGTGGCAGTGGCAGGTCACGATCTGCGGCGATCTGGTCCAGGAAAAGCCGGGTGAATACTGATGGCAAAAGTCACCTATGACCTGAGCGGCATCGAGGACAAGCTGGGGGCCCTGAACTCCCGGGAAAACATCCGGCGGATTGTGGAGGCCGGGAGCAAGGCGGCCATCGCCGCGCTGAAGCGGCGGACCCAGGAACACCGGCACGTGGTCACCGGCGAGATGGAAGAATCCATCGGCGCGGGGCCGCTGCATGAGGATCTGGGCAGCGCCTGGCAGTACGTATATCCCGGTGACGGCGGTCAGGACCGGGACACCGTCAAGGCTTACGTGATCAACTACGGCCGGGGCGGGAAACGGACGGCGAAGACCGGCGACAAGTTTATCACCGGCAACAAGAAACAACTGGACGAAGCGGTGAAGGCGGCCATGGCGGCCGAAGCTGACCGCATACTGAATGAAACGATGAGGTGAATGAAAGATGGCGAAGATCGGCATCAAGGGGCTTACGTACGCCCCGTACACCAGCGGCGGCGACGGCAGCGCGATTGTATACGGCACCGGCGCCAAGCTGGATGACTACATGATCCGGGCGGATCTGAGCGAGGAGCGCTCTGACGTCAAGTTCTACGCGGATGACCATCAGATCGACGCGGAGAACGGCATGACGGGCGTATCCCTGAGCCTGGAACTGGCGAACCTGACGGACGCACTGGAAAAGGCCTTCCTCGGCTATGCCGACGGCACCAGCAACGAACTGAACGTGACGGACGGCGACGCGCCTTTCGTGGGCGTGGGCTTTATCCGCAAGGAACGGTTCAAGGGCACTGCCACCTATAAGGCTGTGTGGATCTATAAGATCCAGTTCAGCAAGGACAGCGACAGTGCGCAGACCAAGGGCGAGAGCATCGACTTCCAGACGGAGACCCTCAGCGGTAACGCGATGGGCGTCACGCTGGCGGCTTCCGGCCCGGTGATCTATTACAGCGTGCTCCGGGCGGAGACCGAAGCGGCCGCGCGGACCTGGCTGAACGGCAAAGCCGGGATTTCCTAACCAACACAGCGGGGCGGAGGCCGTGCAACCTCCGTCCCGGCTTTTTCTATCAGTAAAGGAGAGAGATAAAAATGGTAGTTCTGAAGGTTGAGGGGAAAGATTACCCCATGCGAATGGACATGTACGCCATGGAGCAGATCGAGGAAGAATACGGCAGCATGAAGGACATGTTCGACAAGCTGCAGAAGGGCAGCGTCAAGATCGTCAAGAGCCTGTTCAAGATCCTGGCGAACTCCGCGCTGTCATACCAGGGAAAAGAGGAGACCGTTACCGGCGAGGAACTGAAGCGCCTCCGGGTATCGGCGATCAACGGCGTCGGCGTGGCCGTACGCGCGGCGATTGAGGAAGGAATGAAAAGCGAGACCACGGGCGGATCGGAAGCGGACGACCAGGTCTTTGACGTATATCTTGCGGAATTAGAATCAAAAAACTGACGAACCGGCGGGAGACGCGGATCCGGGAGTATTATGGGTACGCGCTGATCGCCGGGCTCACGTATACGGAAGCCAGAAGGATGAAGCCCGGGATGATCCGGGATCTGTACAACATCCGGTTCAAATACGACAACCAGATAACCGGAAACAAACTGAGGAAACAATTAGGACTGTGAGGTGGACGGGTTGGCCAACGATATCAAGCAGAAGATCGTCCTGGAAGGGGAGAAGGAATACAACGCCGCGCTGAAGGAAGCGCAGCGGAACCTGAAAGTCCTCCGGAGCGAACTGAAGGCCGAGACCGCGGAACTCGGTAAAAATGCCACCGAGCAGCAGAAGAACGAGGTCCGGACGAAGAACCTGCAGAAGCAGATCAAAGAGCAGGAAAAGATGGTCCGGGCCTACGAGAAGGCCCTGCAGGAAGTCAAGGAAAAGTACGGCGACAACGAGGAAGCCGTAGCCAAATGGCAGGTCAAGCTGAACGACGCCAGGACTGCCCTGGCGAACATGCGGAACGGCCTGAACGACATGGGCAAGGACTTCCAGAAGGTGGACAATGCCATCGCCGGAAGCGCTACCGAGGCGAAGAGCTTCGCGGATGCCCTGGAGAAGATCGGGGATGTAAGCTCCAGCGTCAGCAGTGCCATCGAGAAGGCTTTTGCCGGGATTGCTGGCAGTATCCGCGATGTGGTCGGGGACGTCTGGGCGAGCCTGATGGACATCTCCGCCAGGGCGAACGAATGGGGCGACATTGCCACCATGTGGGGATCCACGCCGGCGAACATCCAGAAATGGTTCCACGCGATCCAGAGCGAGGGGAAGGAATTCTCCAAGGTCAGTAACATGGTCACCAAGATCATCACCGGCGACCAGAAGAAGATCGCGGAAGCCTCCGGCGTCAGCGCGGAGAAGTACACGGACCAGTGGGAATACGCGATGGCGGTCATGGATAGCCTGAGCAAAAAGGACCTTGAAGGGCAGCTGCAGGCGCTCTCCGGCATGGGAATAAGCGGCGCCAAGCAGGAGGGCTGGATAGATCTGCTAGCCGCATGGAGCGACATCCAGAAGAACACGAAGGAATTCGACGTCACCGCCGGCGGGAAGGGCATCACCGAGGAAAACCTGAAGAAGGCGGACCAGCTGGCGAAGGACGTGGCCAAGATCCAGGAAAGCTGGCAGGCCCTGACGGACAACTGGTACCTGGAACTGTTCGGCGATCTTGCCCTGAACATCACCGGCAACGTCCAGAACATCCTTGATGCATTCCAGGAATACTTCAACGCGGAGGATCAGGCCGGGCGCGACGCGGCGATCGCGAAAATCAAGGAGAACATCCTGGAAATGTTTTACGCGATCCGGGACGCGATAAAGGCAGGGCTCGAAGCACTGAACAAGGTTGCGGATGAACTGCTGAACAGCGACGATGAAACGGCGCAAACCCTCGGCGGGATCCTGAAGAAGATCGTCGGCTGGGTGCAATGGCTCGGAAAAGAGGAAAACTGGGACAAGATCAAGACATGCCTGGAGATCGTGTTCGGCGCGTGGGTACTGGCGAAGGTGATGACCTTCGCGAACATGTTCGCGTCCATCGCGGCGAATATCGCGACCATTACAGCCTTCAAGGGCGTGGGCGGACTGCTGGGCGGCGCAGGCACTGCCGGCGCGGGGTTGTCGAGCATCCTGCTCCCGGTGTCCCTGGCTGCGATCACATGCGGACCGCTGCTGTATAAGCTGATCCACGGGCCGGATGATGCGGACGCGAACGAAGCGGTGCACACCTTTGAGACAATCAAGGCGGCGCTGAAAAACGGCAAGGTAAACGAAGAAGCGACGGTCGACGTGGTCGGGGACGTCCTGAACGGAAGACGGGGCCTGATGGATGTTTTGACCGACCCCCTCAATACAATGGGCAAGAACCTCGGAACCGGGAACGGATCGGACGCCGTGAAGAAGGGCCTGGCGACGCTTTGGACAGGGGAGGACCAGTTTAAGGATGATTCGTACCGCCCGGAATACGAAGAGAAAAACGAATACGGAATCACAAACGCGAACATGAACGCGCTGCTGCTTGCCAGAAACAACTGGAACAACGGCCTCGACTTCCGGGCCGGGGCTGACAACAAGTGGAAATACAGCAATTTCACGCTTGGAATGATTGAGACGCTGTCGAAAAGGTATAACCCGGAGCAGCTGACGGCGATGCTGTACGATATGCCGTTTATGGTGGGCCTGATCAATGATCGAAGCAATTACAAGTCGAGCGAATGGGAGGACTTTTTCTACAAACGCGGCGACGCTTTTGTGGAAGAAATGAACAAGCCGAAATACGGGAAACGGCTGACCAAGGCGGACCTGGGAGACCCAGTAGACATCCCGGCGTCCTCCTGGTGGTCGAATCCGTCCGGGCAGGCAAATGACAATCCAAAGGACGAGATCCGCAGTATGCGGCAGGACATTAACCGGCTGCCGAACACCATATTCAATGGGCTGAGCAGAATCCGGGTGTATATGGACAAGGAGCAGGTCGGATACCTGGTGGCCAGCGGGGTCAGCCAGGCGATCGCAAGGGGAATAAACCCATAAGCATGAGGTGAGACGATGCAGATGAAGCGGCGGGTGGCGCTGAACGGGGCATGGCTAGACGAAGTGGACAGCCGGATCGTTGTCAGCAGCGTGGAACCGGCGGACGGCCGGGAGAATATCTCCGCGGTGGATGCCGCCGCCGGATACGGGCAGCGGATCACCGGGAGACGGCGGAGCACGCTGGACATGGTGGTGAAGTTCCGGATCCTGGAGCACGGACACAGCGAGAGCGGACAGCAGGCCCGGGCGGAGGTGCTGGAAAAGGTCAACGCCTGGGCAGCTGCCGGCGGGGCGCTGACGGTCAACTACAAACCGGACAGGCGGCTGAACGTGATCCTGGCCCAGGCGCCCGGCGAGGGATCGCTCTGGGACTACACCAAGGAATTCCAGATTGTTTTCCGGGCCTATACGATCCCGTACTGGGAGAGCGCGAGCGCTGTGAACACTTCCTTCTATGCCGCAGCGGGCAGCGGGAACAAGAGCCTGGTGGTCGAGGGCAGCGCGGAGACACAGTGCGACGTGATGGTGGCCAACAACAGCGGAAGCACCATGAACAGCTGCACCATCAGCATCGGCGGAAAGAGCATGACGTTCTCCGCCCTGGGACTGGCCAGCGGAGAGACGCTGGTGGTGGATCACAGCGACGGGCTGATCCGGATCCGGATCCAGGGAAGCGGCGGAACGTTCCGGAGCGCCATGGCGAAGCGGACAGGGGCCAATGATTTCATGGTGGCGCCAGGAACCATCACATGCAGCTACACGGTGGCCAATAACTGCCGGATCACCGTCGGATGGAGGACAAGATATCTATGATGATCCTGATGAACGGGCACAGCCTGACGCCGAAGGACGCATTCCAGCCTGAGCGGCTGGCGGTGAACCTGAGCGAGCGGCAAAGCACGGCTACGCTGACGGTCAGCGACGAAGCGCCGGAGATCGCCCTGGACGACTGGATGCAGATAGAAAACGGGCCGGGAGCCGGCATTGTCTGGCGGGTGAAGACCATTGACGACCAGATCGACAGGCGGACGCGGACCATCACGCTGGAACATACCATCCAGACGCTGCGGGACCGGATCATGTTCGGGGAGATCAAGAGCAGCACCATCAGCGGCAGCAGCGCGAACCCGACGGCCCAGCAGGCGGTTCAGTACATCCTGGGGAACCAGAGCGACTGGACGCTGGGCGGGATCGCGTACAGCGTCAGCAATCCGTATTCATTCAACGGGGACGACTTGTTCTCCGCACTGGAGACGGTCAGCAGCAGCCTGGCGGACTGCATATGGGAATACGATTTCAGCAGCTACCCGTTCAAGCTGTACATCCGGCAGATGAGCGGCGACGTGGACAGCGAGATGCGGACGGACCGGAACATCCGGACCATGAAGCGGACCATCGACCGGAGCCGGATGTATACGCGGCTTTATCCGATCGGCAAGAACAATCTTCACATCGACGGGGACTACGTCAGCCTGAACGAGAATATATACGGCATCGTCAGCAAGGTCGAGACGGACCAGAGCAAAGCCAGCAAGGCAGAGCTGCTGCGGTGGGCGAATGAGCGGATCGCGCGGCACGCGGAACCGGCTGTGACCGTAACCATCAGCGGGCTGGAGCTGGCGGAGAAGACCGGGGAGAGCCTGGACAGTTTCACCATCGGAAGGAACTGCCGGGTTCCGCTGCCGGAATACGCCACCACGATCACGGAGCGGGTGAAGAAACTCAGCTATCCGGACGTGATCAGCGACCCGGAGGACGTGACCATCACGCTGGCAAACGAACTGCAGGACGTGGCAACGATCCTGAAAGAGCAGGCAGCGTCCGGCGGACGCGGAGGCCGGGCAGGGGCAAAGAACGCCGAAGAGGACCACGCATGGTTCGTGGACACGACGGACAAGGTGGCCATGGTGGCCGAGGCGGTGGCCGGGAAGGACGGCAGCGGGGATCCGAACTGGAGCCGGGTGGCGCAGCTGACGGTGGACGGCAGCGGGATCGACGCCCGGGTGACCTACGCGGAGGGCGTGATCGTCACCCAGGCCAGCCGGATCACCCAGACGGAGAAAGCGATCACCGCGGAAGTGACCCGGGCCACCGGCGCGGAGAGCACGATGAGCAGCCGGATCACCCAGACCGCGGACGCCATCAGCGCGGAAGTCACGCGGGCAACGGGCGCGGAGAGCGGCCTGAATGGGAAGATCAACGTGGAAGCCGGGCGGATCGGGCTGGTGGTGGAAGGAAGCGGGAGCGGGGCGACGGTGAAGCGGGCTTCGATCATCGCCGCGATCAACGAGGACAGCAGCAGCACGGTCACCATCAAGGCGGACAAAGTGGACCTGGGAGCCTATGTGCTGGCCTCCACACTGGACACGAACTGGATCAAGACGCAGATCGAAAACGCCGGACTGATCAGCGTGGGGACGCTGCAGATTGCCAACGGGACGACGCCGTACGGCAGCGCGAACTATGTGAACATCCTGAGCCTGACGCGGAAGTACCGGGTGGTCGAGGTCACGGACGGGAACAACAACGTGACCGGGTACAAATTACAGTACACGAACCTGCTGAACGGAGCCACATGGGTGGACTGCGAAAGCGGGGATCAAAGCGTAAATTTTAGCCGGGCCACTTCGCTGGGCGGTTCGTGGAGTGGCGATATTTACACGATTACCGCAAGCCCGCAGGGGAACAGCAAGAGCATCGGCTTTTCCGGGAACCCGGGGACGAACCACGTCCGGCTAACGGTGGTGCAGGACAGCGGGACGCCCACCAGCAGCAGCACGAATGAAAAATACATTGACGTGCCGGTAAAGGTGACCCAGAGCAACCCGAACGCGGCCAGCACGGATCGGTTCACCACCACGCTGCAGAACGTGAACGCAACGGCGGCATGGAACAAAGGATTCAGCGCCGGAGCGCCGACGGCGGCCACGCTGGGGAGCAAGGTGACCGGGACGACCTGGAATGTGAGCATCGCCCGCGGGAGTTATGCCGCGGTCGGGAAGACGATTGACCTGGCCAGCGCCTACACGGACGCCCGGAGCGGATACTATACCAAGCAGCAGTATAACGACAACTGGACAACCGGGTTCAACGCCGGCGTGCCAACCGGAGCGACACTCGGGTCCAAAGTAACGGGCACTACATGGAATGTCAGCATAGCAAGAGGCAGTTACGCAGCTGTTGCTAAAACCATTGATCTTGCAAGCGCTTACACGGATGCCAGAAGCGGGTATTACACTAAAGCCCAATATGACGCCGCGCTTGCTACCGTTCCTGCGGGGTATTTCAACAGCGCTGTTGTAGCGTTCGCGCCTACCGCACATGACGGAGCCGGATTAAACGATGGCGAGCTGGTGAATCCCGGCGTGCTTAGGGCTACAGCCAAAAACGGAAGCACCCAGTTGGGCTATAATGATACGAATTTGTACATAGGTAATAGCAGCTGGAGCAGCGGAAAGATGACCGTTGCCATACGTCTTGCCGCTTCCAACGGAAAAGTTATTTCCAGAAAAGAATTCACGATGCCGGCATCGCCAGATAAGTGGACATGGGAAAGCGCTACAACATCAACATGGAAAGTGACTTGTAAAGTAAACGGCAAGGAATACACGTCAACACACAGTAAGACATAAGGAGGTCAGGAACCATGGGAGAAAACGTAATACACGTGCGGGACGCGATCCTGAAGATCGCGGACGACCTGGACAATATCCGGATCCCGGACGGACTGACGGCGGCGCAGGCACGGCAGCTGGTGTTTGAAATCGCCAGGGCATCCGACAACCTGCGGCAATGCCACTTCGCGATGATGGAGCGGGAAGCGGAAATGGCAGAGGCGGAACAGAAGGCCGGGGAGCCGATCATTGAGCAGGAGGGCGTGAAAGATGCCGAAACTGAAGCTGAATGACGGCACGGAGATCGACGGCGCATACGCCCTGGAGAACGGCGGGACGCTGACGGCCTACCTGCCGGGCATGACGCTGGCGGACGGGTTCGGAATGCTGAACGACACGGAGAAGACAAAGAAGATCCAGGCGGAGCAATACGGACAGGAGATCACCTTCATCGGGTTCAAGCACCTGTTCAGCCTGCGGGAGGAACCGGGCGGGCTGCTGAGCGCGGGATTCCGGAAGAAATAAGGATCAGGAGGGACTGCGAGCATGTTTAACGTGGATCCGGCAACGAAAAAAATCACGCTTCACCGGGGCGACACCGGCGAGGTGACATTCACGGCCAGCGGATACAGCTACGGCAGCGACGACCGGGCGCTGTTCACCGTCAAGGACAGCGGCGGGACGGAAATCTTCAAGCGGGTGTATGAGCTGGAGGACAACGCGTTCACGGTCGAGTTCCTGAACGCAATGACGGACTACCTGACGCCGGGGATGTACAGCTACGACGTGCGCTACATCATCGACCCGGTATGGAGCGGCGAGGGCACGGACGCGGAGATCGTGGACGGCGAGCAGGTGACCACGCCGGGCAGCCCGTACGCGCTGGAAATCCTGGGCACGGTGGGCCAGATCTGACGGACAGGAGGGCAACGAAATGCCGAACAATGAGATCACGCTGGACGTCAGCGGCGGCGGCAGCGCGGATGTGACGCTGGAAACCACGCCGGGCACGGGCACGGAGATCGAGATGGACACCCAGGGCGGCGGCGGCAGCGACGGGCCATACGCCCGGAAGGCGGAAGCCTGGGCCGTTGGCAAGCGGAACGGGGTGGACGTGCCGAGCACGGACGAGACCTACCACAATAACAGCAAATACTGGGCCGAGAATGCCTCATTCCTCCGGGCGCAGCTGGCGGTTATGGTGGGTAACCTGGAGGGGCTGGACCAGGAATGGGAAGACGCGAAGGACAAGCTGGTGGACGAGCTGACGGGGACCGTGGAGGACGCCCAGAGCGAGATCCAGGAGGACATGGACGCGCTGCGGGAGCTGCGGCAGCGGCTGATTGACGACGGGCTGCGGAAGATCGCGGGGCCGAACCTGCTGAAGCAGAACTTCTGGACGAGCAACAATAACGAGACGATGCTGTACGGATCCGCCAGCATGTGGACAGGCTATAACGCCATGTACCTGAAGGGTCTGAGAACCAACACGAAATACACCTACGACCACGAGCCGACAACCGAAGAGCGGGCGGGGGCAAGCCGGATCTGGCAGACCACGGAGGACGGACAGGACGTCTGGTACGTCTACAAGGACGAGGACGACATCACGGAATCACTGGCCGCGCTGACAGGGGCCAACATCGTCACCGACCTGGACGGGGAAAGCTACGACAAAGCGATCCAGTTCGTCATCACCGCCAACAGCGCATACGGAAACCGGGAGGTGCTGTTTGCCAACTACGGCAACTGGGGCGCCGGGAAAGTCTACACCGGGGAAAGCGCCGTCCGGTATCCTACGGGGAATATCGAGGCGATGCAGGTGGGCCACCGGTACACGGTCAGCTGCTGGGTGCGGATCATCAGCGGGGACGGCGTGATGATCAAGTTCGGCTACGGCGGGACATATCAGAATACACCATACGGCGGGACCGGCGAAGAATCGGATTATATCACCGTAACGGGGAGCGGATGGCAGCGGGTTTACTGGACATTCGACTTCAACCCGACAGGGCCGCAGTTCACGGACAGCGACCAGCAGAGCGAAACCGTGGACGGGCAGACTGTGACATACGTCAACAGGACGGCGAACTGGACGAAGCGGGTGCTGTTCGAGGTTTGCCGGAAGTGGAACGCCACGGTGCAGATGTGCGGCTTCCGTTTACATGAGGGCGAAATGTGGGCCCCGGACCTGAGCGGGCTGATGGCCGACTATGAGAGCCTGCACCAGCGGCAGCTTTCATTGGAAGCGGTGCAGCTGAACCTGTTCGGCGCGGCCGGGAATGAATTCTGACAACAACGGAGGGGCAGGATGGTCAGCGAACTGAAATGGGAGATCCGGAAGATGCAGAACGGCGGGATCCGGATCACGATCACCAGCGCGGCGAAACAGCCGAACCAGCTGCTGCGGAATGCCCGGGAATACGCCGAAAAGTTCCGGAAGCACCTGGACCGGGCCGGGGATTTTTCAGAAATCCGGATCCACATCAACAGCGCCGGCGGGAACGCCAACAGCGCCTTCGGCATGATGGAAGTGCTGGACCAGGCGATCCGGCGGACGAGGGTGCCGGTGGCCACGCTGATCGAGGGGACATGCGGCAGCGCGGCGACCATGGCGCTGGCGGCCAAGGGGCCGACCTACATCACGGCCGGGAGCAGCGTATTCATCCACCGGGCGAGCATGGCGAAATGGGCGAAGAAGAAGGGCGTCTGGGCGAAAATCCACGAGCGGATCGGGGTGGACTGGGTGGAGAACTACCTGATGTGCACCTACCGGGCGGCCTGCAAATACAACGGGCACCGGATCAGCCGGAAACAGGCCCGGGAATGGATGGCTGCGGGGACGCGGTTCAGCGCAGAGGAAGCGGTGGCGGCTGGACTTTGCACGGCGATCAAGAGCCGGGATCAATTTGACAGGGAGGAATTGAGATGAACTACGTAACCAGCGACACGGAACTGACCGCCATCGCGGACGCGATCCGGGCAAAAGCGGGGACGCCGGACGAGATGCTGACCTACCCGGACGAGTATATCAGCGCGATCGAAGGGCTGGAAGATCACTCGGATGTGGAAAGCGTGATGAGCGCGATCCGGAGCAAGTTCCCGGAGAACCTGTGGGACCCGGAGACAGAATCGGCGCAGGTTGAGCAGGGAGTTTCCTACACCGTATCCGCATATGTGACCTTTGACGGGGAGAACCACCACGAAGCGTTTCATCTGACAATCAGCTCGCCTGGATACGTCGGGGAGATGATCTCCTGCTATATCAGCAATGCACCCGCCAGCGGGAGGGTGGAACGGCACAGTATTGCTTTTACGCCGAGCGGTGACGGCACGCTGACCCTGACACCCCCAAGCGGATACACGCTGGACCGCATTATGCTGGAAGTAGGCGGCAAGGCGACGGAATACCGGGACGGGGAGTACACATTCCCGGGAAGCTATGTAAACATGGTCAATAATATGACAGCGAAAGAAGCAACGGGGGTGTATTTCTGATGACATTTGCAGATCTGGCCGGCACGACGTGGAGATTCCGGGATGAGGTTCAGTTTGCCGCATATGCGATAGGGGTGAATTATGTTCTTGGATCCGACACCGAAGCGCCGCTGTTTTCCTGCAACGGGGTTGACTATCAGGTAATGTACATCGGAACGACGTACGACGGGCTTAAATTCGGGACAGCGGCCAGCACAAGCGAAGACCTGACGGTTGTATATGCCGGATCATGGATAAACGAGGCATACAGAACGGTCACATTCAAAGAGACTCTGAGCAGTTATACCTTCCGGACCAGCGAGGCGAACTTTATCAACTGGCTGAAGAACAATGCGGTCCGGCAAGGGCAGGAGGTCTACAAAGTTTATGAAGACCAGATCCAGGACATTGCGGACGCGATTCGTGGAAAGACGGGTGGAAGCAGCCCGATCACATTCCCGGCAGGGTTTGTAAGCGCGATCGGAAATATTACGCCGAAGCCTGGCACGACAAGCGTTAGCATCAGCGGGCCGAGCTCAAATACAACGCTCGCCCCCGGGGAAAAGGTGATTCTTGGCCAGATCCCGCTTGAACAGGTTTTGAAAGGGATTATCATCACGAACGTTGGACCCGCTCCGGACAGAACATTTATAAAGATTCCATCGGATCTGAGCGCGGGCAATCACCAGCCAGCCGTGGTGTATTACATCAATACCGGCAGTTCGTCAGTAACGCTACCTGCTAATCAGTTTGGCATGAGTTACAGATATTACAACAGCTAACAACAGGGGAAGGACGGAAGCCATGGGCGTGACGCTGGAACGGGACCCGGAGAGCGGACGGATCGTGGTCACGGACAGCAACGGGATCACATGGCCATACGACACCCAGCGGCACATGACCACGGAGCGGCGGGAGACTGCGCAGCAGTCCGACACGCTGCCGGCATGGCAGGCGCTGGGGATGATAAAGGGGGTCAGAGTCCGTGATAAGCTGGGGGTGGCTGATCCCGGCGGTGGTCATCGGGTGCCTGATCGGGGCGATCCTGACGGCCATACTGATGGGGAGTGATTGAATGGACGGAATTGAACCGATCCGGAAGGATAACGGGAAAATTTACTGCGGCAGCTGCCGGGCTCAGATCGTTTTCTACTGGGCCCGGAAGCCCGGGTTCTGCGCCATGTGCGGGAAGCCGATCCACTGGACGCCGGATCCGAGCGTGATCCGGCGGCTGCGGAGCTGCGTGGAATCCGCGGAGAGCACCAACGACAAGCTGGCCCGGGTGACCACATACGACGCCAGGGAGATCCTGGACATGCTGACATTCTACATGGACATTGACGGCGTAACTGGCGCGGACACGACTGAGGCCGGGAAGGACGGCGGCGACGGAGGTGACGGATGATGACGGTGCTGGCGTGGATCGCGCTGGGCGTGTGCGCGTTTGATCTGCTGTTTTTCGGCGCGCTGTATATCAAAAAGACCATTGACGACAGACGGGGCGGTGATGGACAGCGATGAATTCGGCGAGACAGGTGGAGACCATGATCGCCGCGTGGCAGGCGGACGGCCTGAGCGGCGCGGAGATCGCATGGAACACGGCGAGGGCGTGCGAGGGCTGGCCGTATGTGTTCGGCGCATGGGGCGACAAGGACCCGTGCACGATCGCGACCAGGAAGAAGCGGTACCAGTCCAACCATGACACCATCAAGACAGCGTGCCAGGTCTACATGGGCCAGAAAAGCACCTGCGACGGGTGCAAGTGGTTCCCGAACGGGGAGCGGGTGTATTCTTTCGACTGCCGGGGGTTCACCGACTACTGCCTGCGGCAGGGCGGGGTGGATCTGTACGGCGACGGATGCACCACGCAATGGAACACCGGGAGCAACTGGAGCCGGAAGGGGACCATTGACACCATGCCGCGGGGGCAGCTGGTCTGCCTGTTCCAGCGGGACCCGGAAAACGAAAAATCCATGATGCACACGGGGCTGGGGCTCGACAATGAGACCGTCGAGTGCCAGCGGGGCGTCCAGTATTTCCGGCAGCGGAACGCAAAATGGACGCACTGGGCGATCCCCAGGGGGATGGACGGCGGCGGGGTGGAACCCGTGCCGGCAGCCAAACCGACGATCAGGCGCGGGAGCACCGGCGTATATGTGACGCTGCTGCAGACGGAGCTGATCCAGCGCGGGTACGACTGCGGACCCAAAGGCGCGGACGAGATCTATGGCCCGGCCACCGAGGCCGCGGTGAAGAACTTCCAGCGGGACCACGGACTGAAGGACGACGGAATATGCGGACCAAAGACCTGGGACGCGCTGGACCATCAGCCGGATGTGCAGCTGTACACGGTTCACATCCCTATGCTGCCGCTGTATAAAGCGGAGGCGCTGATCAAATCCTATACCGGTGCATGGATGACGAAGGAAGGGGCGGATTGATATGGAAGTCTGGGACATTGTGAAAGCGGCCGGGATACCGGCGCTGCTGCTGGGCGTGATCATCACCAGCTGGGTGCAGATCGTCAGCATCAAGCGCGGCGTACAGGCACTGCTGCGGGACAGGCTGCTGCAGGGGTACAAATATTACAGGCAGCAGGGCTGGGCCGACGAGGACGACCGGTCAAACATGGAAAACATATATCTGCAATATCATCACCTGGGGGCCAACGGGGTGATGGATAACCTGCATGACAGGTTCCTGGGGTTACCTACGGACCCTCCGCGCACGGCGCAGCAGAGTCAGGCGCAGGCTGCACCGGCAGGCGTCCAGGCGCCTGGAATGAATTATACTGATGGAGGTGCACATGCATGAGGAATTGGAAACAGTGGATCGTGGCGGCGCTGATCAGGGCGGTCAGGACATTCGCGCAGACCTTCGTTGGGTTCATTGCGGTTGGGGCAGCTTTGGAGGAGGTGCAATGGCTCCGTGCACTCTCTGTGAGTGGGGCGGCTTGTGTCCTGAGTGTTCTGACAAGCCTTGCGACAGGTCTGCCGGAGGTGGATGATAAACCGGTTGTGCTGGAACCACCTGACGAAAATTAAAATATGGATTCCGTTATTTTAACGGATGGTAAAATGCTAAAATAACGATGCCCCGGGAGCTGATTCCGGGGCGCTTTTTTAATATAATCGTTCCAAGGGAAACAATAAACGAAAGGAGGGAAAGGCCGATGGGAAAGAAAAAGAAGAGGCGGAAGGCCCGGATGGAAACCGCCAAAGCAATCGCAGCGCTCATATCTAATCAATGGATCGGACAAGAACAAGGCCCAGCATACCCCGAAGAAAGATATAATACGGGCGTTCTGGTTCGAGTTTGGAGGGCAATGCTCCACCATCGCCGGTCAAAGTCGAACTTTGGCCGGCTTCTTTTAATTCATCCAGGGCGTCAATGGGGTCGATGACGCAGGTCTGGCGGCCGTCTTTGATGTTGTACAGGATGACCACTTTCCGGTCAAAGAGGAAAACGGAATTGATAAAGGTATCGATGATCTGGCACCGGAAGGCGAGATCCATGAGGTCACCGCGGGAAAAGGTGGAAAGCCAGGCGGTGACCTCTTTTTCCGTCAGCGGGATTTTCTGCTGCATGCGGAGCTTGGACAGGTCCGTTTCCGCATCCACCCGCTGGGCGTCCAGCAGTTCCATCTTCTCCATGATCCGGAGGGCGATATTCTTCGGGGCGAAGGTGAGCTTTTCCAGCAGGGCGGAGGATTCATCCTTCAGGCGCCGGATCGTACGCTCCATGTCCCGGATCCGGGAGTTATCAATATCGGCGTTATAGCATTCCACCACCTGGCGGGCGATAAGGGGAAGCCGGTCCGGGCGGAGGATATATTCAACGGTCTGCTCACAGATATACCATTCGATGAAATCCTTCTTCTCCGACTTTTTCCGGCAGTTGGCGGCCTTCCGCTTATGGGCGGCACAGGAATAGTAGATATGGCGTTCGCCGGTCATGCTGGTGCCGCAGTCGCCGACCATGGGAGCGCCGCAGAGACCGCAGAACATCTTTCCGGAAAGAAGATACTCCACGGGAGATCTGCCGGCGGCCGGGGCGCGGCGGTTCCGCTCCCGGCGGGCGAGGGCCTTCTGATAGATATCCTCCGGCACGATGGGCGGACACAGATCCGGCACGGTGACGCCGCCGTAGGAATACTGGCCGATATAGGCCGGATTCGGGATCACGCGGTCAAAGGTGGCCGGGCGGAATTCATGGCCCTGGCGGGTGCGATATCCGCGGGCGTTCAGATCCTCCGCAATCATGGCGAGACCCTGGCCGGAAGCATAGCGCGTATAGACTTCCAGAAGGACCGGAGCCCAGCGCTCATCCGGGACCAGCTTATGATCCACGACTTTATAGCCCATGGGCGGAGCGCCTCCGGGGAACCAGCCTTTCTTGATGGATTCCTGCTGACCGCGGCGGATGTTTTCGGAGAGGTTGGCGGAATAGTATTCCGCCAGGGCTTCCAGCATGCCCTCCAGGATGATGCCTTCGGGGGTGTCGGTGATGTTCTCCATGACGGAGACCACGCGGATGCCGTGCTTCTTCAGGATCCGTTTATACATGGCGGAATCATAGCGGTTCCGGGCAAAGCGGTCCAGCTTCCAGACGATCACGACCTGGAACTGATGCTTCTCCGCGTCGCGGATCATGCGCTGGAAGTCCGGGCGGTCATCGGATTTGCCGGTGAGGGCGCGGTCGATGTATTCGCCGATGACACGATAGCCGCATTTTTCCGCGTAGGCATAGGAGTCGTGGAGCTGGCCTTCGATGGATTGCTCGGTTTGGGAGTGGGAGGAATAGCGGGCGTAGATGACCGCATTCAAAGTTTCAGCAATCATGAGATCCTCCTTCCGGAAGAGGGGCTAAATGTGGGATTTCCTTTTTCTCAATGGAGACGGGACGCAAAGTAATATCATCAGTATTCAGGAAGATATCTTTCCAATCATTGGGGAAACCAATTCCAGAGAAACTGATTGCAGGGTATTTTGCCGAAAGACAAAACAAAGAATTCCTTAACTCAGCCTTCCATTCTTCTCTGGGCATGATCCTCAACATAGCCAGGATACAGGAAAAGAGGCTGTCACTCATTACATCTTTATGATTTCTGAAAAAACGCGCATCGAGAGAAACACGGGGACTACAAATGTTCTGATATAACCGGCTGTAATGAGCACAGGCGTTTCTGAGGACCGAAAAGCTATGAAGCCAGTTTGTCAGGTGGCTTGCATCTGTGTCCATATTTGCAGCAATAAGTTCCTTATCAGCCAGAAGCATATTACTGAACAATTTGGATAATCGTGAAAAAGAAAGAATTTCAACAGCGCACCAAAGAGGCATTCTACCTTCAAAATTATTAATATGGTGAGCGACGAAAGGCTGCTGGGCATTTTTCTGAATCTGTAATTCAAGATCAGAAAGAAATTCAGCATGAAAATCCGGATTACAAAACAGGGAGGAATCATAATAGGCGCCGCCATTGCGACCGTGAACTAAGGAAAAGACATGAGCGATTTTTGTACGAGAGTATACTTCGATCAGCTCAAGCGCATCCATCAGAATGCTACGAAGATCTCGATCAAAATTCATAAGGGTCACAATGGAGTCAAAGGTAACTCCTTTGTGATACTTGTTATTTTCCTTCTGGAAGAGAAAAGCATATCCAGAGAACCGATAATAGTTCTTTTCACCGAGAATGCGTTCAGCCTCGGAATGGTTTTCAACAATCATTCCTCTCGAAATAAGCAGATCAACCTGCTCGGAAAGAGTCAACGCGGGTTTCAAATCACGCATATAACACCTCATAAATAAAAGGCCACTCTTACGAGTGACCTTTTATGGCCCCCAGGTACGCTTGCAAGCAGAGGCGCGGGCAGCTCTATCACTCGTAGTTTACAATAATGTAACAAATATCGTCAAGTGGGTTTTCCACATGTGGACAAAAAGAATTTATCCACAGATGACGACTATGCCGTCTGGCCGGAGGAGGTATCTTTTTTCGGGGCATTGGCAGCGGCGCTGTTCTCCAGCATGGTGAGGGCGGCTTCCCGGATCACGGGCTCAGCCGCACGATAGGCGGCTATCAGATGATGCTCATCAGAGGACAGTTCTGTTGGATCGTCGTCAAGAAGATAAGAAGAAGGAACATTAAAAACGCGGCACAAAGAGGAGATGGTTGATCGTTTAAGATTTACCACCATGCCTTTTTCATATTTGTTTACAGCTGAGCGTTGTACACCAATTTCACGTGCAAGATCGTCCATTGTCATGTTTCTACTGATTCTAAGCGAATGAATCTTTTCTCCTAAAGTCATTAAATTGATCCCCCTTTCGGCGGGATTCATTCTATCAGATAAAAATTCATGTGTAAAGAAAAAAGTTCTTGACAAGACACAATGATATCATGTATATTTGTGTCGCAAAAAGACACACTGTGATCGAAAGGAGACAAAAAGATGAATAGCAACATGTTAAAAAGTGTGATCGTAAAAAATGGGGATACGCAGGCTAAGTTGGCAGATGCGATGGGTATGCAGGTATCAGCTTTGAACCAGAGAATAAACGGACAGATCGAATTTCGAAGGAATGAGATCAACTTCATCAAAAACAGATATAATCTGTCAGCAGATGAGGTTGATGTCATTTTTTTTGAAGAATTAGTGTCCGCATAAGACACAAGAAAGGAGCCCAACAATGAAACCACAGTTACTGAGCCTGGAGTGCGAAATCTTTGACGATTTCCGGGAGAAGCTGGACAAAGCGATCACCGTGGCCATGCGGAACATGGTGAACAAGGGGCTTATGGCCGGCACCGTGACGGGGAAGATCAAAATCGAACTGGACGAACAGGTCACGGAAGACGGGGAAACGGTTTACGCGCCGAAGATCGAGCCGGTGATCGATATCAAAATCACCGCGAAGGGAAAGATCGAATGCGGACTGCAGAACGGATTCCTGATGAAGCCGGACGGGGCGGAGGGATTCGTCATCGGCACGAACCAGGTGAGCATGGACGAGCTGCTGGAGGAGCAAAGAGGCGCATGAAAGACAGATGGATTGTGGAATGGGCGGGAGTCGGGAAATACAAAATCACCTGTCCGCAATGCGGAAAGGCGATGATCAGCAAAAGGATTGAAGCCAGGAGCCGGTGCGACAGCTGCGGGGCCGTATTTGGAGAGAAAAACAAAGTCTACGCGATCACATCAGACGGAAAGCTTATAGAAGAGAAAGGAGAGAAAAGGGGCCATGGTTTTCATCAGTCAGGAACCAGATCGGTTCAAAGTAGCAATCGCGGACAAAGACAAAAAAACTGAGGCGGAAGTAACGAAGAAAGGAATTTACTTATCCGTTGGGGCGGATAAGGTGCCGTCTCCGTTATCGACCAAAGGCTGATTGCAGCGACAGGTGATTGAATTGGCATGGGTTTCCATTTCAATCACAAAACCATTCGGGTATGTACTGCGCGTGATGATGGTTTCAGGATCATGATGAAGGACTTCATTCCGGATTTCTGAAACAGAGGAAACACCAGGCGTCAGAATGGTTTGTTTACCATCCAGAAGGATATACACATACTCCATAAGATTACCTCCCGCCATGGCCCCGCGGGAGATTATAACACAGAGAAAGGGGAAGCAAAATGAGCGAATACATCCAGGTCGGCGTGATGGCCATGCGGGATCCGATGACGGGCGGATTCCTGCCCAGCGTTCCGCTGTACGTCCGGGAAGAGGACGCGGGGAAGGTGGAGACGCCGGTATTTGACGACAGCCTGATCCAGGGGCTGATGGAGAAATACAAGGCCTACAAAAAAGAAGAGCGGAAGGCTCGGAAAAAGACCGCGCAGAAAGAAGAAAGCCGCTGATGTTCCCGCATCAGCGACCGAAAGGGGTAACCAGAAATGATCACCAGGGAGAAGTATACAACAAGTCAAGAGGAAAGAAAAGATCTGGGATGGATGATCGCCGGAGCGCTGGCGGTCGGAATGCTGATCGGCGTGATGCTGGCCTGCCTGGCATTTACCGGGGAAGCGTACGCGGAGGGCGAAGAAGAACGCTGGGTGATCTGCCAGCCGGACAGCTTCGTTTTCATCCGGGAAAGACCGAGGAAGACCGCCGGCGAGAGCGGACGGCTGGAGCTGGGGGACCGGGTACGGACGGACGGAAAGAAGAGGGGCGGCTATATCCACATCATCGACGCCAGCACCGAAAGCGGGGACGGATGGGTGGCAGCGCGATACCTGGTCGGGGATCCGCCGGTCATCGAAACCGGAAGGGCATGGAACGCGAGCGGCGGCCGGGCGGCCATCCGGAGATATCCGGGGGGAAAGCGGACCGGGTGGCTGAAGAAAGGGGCGGAGGTCACGGTATACGCCTGGACGGCGGAATGGTGCGTGACCAGCCGGGGATTCATCCGCAGCGACTGCCTGGAGGGGGAATAACGATGCTGAGCATGGAGGAGCTGGCGAAGGAGTGCGTCAGGATCGAGAAGGCCGGCGGGGACGTGCTGGCCTATCTGCGGGAGCAGGGGAAAATATCACCGCGGGGAACGTGGTTCAGAATACAAAGGGAGATACTGGAAAGGAAGGAATGGCGGATGACGGACGGACACGGAAACAGCGAGCGGAAAACGATCGGGAAGCGGTCGATGGAGGAAAATCTGCAGGTGGTGCTGCAGGCGCTGCAGGAGAAGCGGAGCCCGGTGCAGGCGCTGCGGGAAATCGGATACAAGGTGCCGGAGCAGACATACCGGGAGATCAAGGTATGGGCGATGGAGCACCAGCCGGAGACGGCCGGGGAGTTTCCGAAGAACCTGAAGACGTGGCAGGCGGAGAACAGGAAGGGGAACGACGGCCTGTTCAGCGGGAAAAAGCCGAAGGAGCCGGCGGGAGAGACGAGGACGGTCACGGTGGCAGCCATCAGCGGTGCGATGCGGACCGAGACGGCGGACAAGGCAAAGATCGAGGCGCCGAAGGTGCCGGAGACGGAGACCGGGGCAACGGAAGAGGCGAAGACCGACGGAGCGGAGATGCCGGATATACGGATCGTAATGGATGAGACTGGAATCCGCGTTGAACGGAAGCCTGAACGAAAGCCGCCTGTTACGAAGCCGGTCAGGTACGGCGGGTATGACGTGACGGCGATCCGGAAGACGGGCATGGGGGAATTCTACCATGACGTGCAATACAGGACGGTGGACTGGCGGAGTCCGGAGGGTGAGGAGATCAGCCTGTTTCCGGAAGAATGGATGAAGCTGGCGGAGGAGATTCCGGAGGTGCTGGGAATCCTGGGGGTGAGACCATGACGGAAGCGGATATCAGCCGGGAGATTCCGGAAGGCAGGGCGGAGGATTACAGACAGGGATTCACGGACGGACACCGGCGAGGATTCATGGAAGGATTCCACGCCGGGATCCGGCGGGTGATGGAAATGCTGGAAGGGGGCGTGAAGAATGGCGGAGATCACGAGGAAAAGCGTGCTGACTGAGTGCCTGGAATACGAGCGGGGACTCTGGAAGCTGTGCAGCCGGAAATATGACACGCTGGTTCCCATGGAGGGTATGGAGGACAAATGGGACGAGCAGCGGGAAAAATGCAGGATCCTGGAGGATCTGATTCACGCGTACGACAGCAAGCCGGTACAGGATGCCCTGGCGAACTGGCAGAAGCGGATTATGAAAGAGGATAAGGAAGGAAAGGAGCACAGGCTGACGATATGAACGAGATCAGAATGATACCGATCGGAGACATGGAACATCATCCGGAAAACCCGCGGAAGGACCTGGGCGACCTGACGGAACTGACGGAGAGCATCCGGGCCAACGGGATCCTGCAGAACCTGACGGTGGTGGCGGATCCGGAACGGAACAGGTACCTGGTAGTGATCGGAAACCGGCGATACGAGGCGGCCAGGGCGGCTGGGCTGACGGAACTGCCGTGCGTCATCAGCGACATGGACCACCGGACGCAGATTGCCACCATGCTGGAAGAAAACATGCAGCGGAGCGACCTGACGGCATACGAACAGGCCCAGGGGTTCCAGATGATGATGGATCTGGGATTCACGGAGGCGGAGATCAGCGAGAAAACCGGGTTCAGCCGGACGACAGTAAGCAGGAGGCTGAAGATGGCGGAGCTGGACGGGGAACTGTTCAAAAAGGCCATCGGGAAGCAGATCACCATGGACGACCTGGACAAGCTGGGGCAGATCCGGAGCATCAAACAGCGGAACGCACTGCTGATGAAGTACGGGGAGAACAACTATGACTGGGAAGTGAACCGGGCGATCAGGCTGCAGAAGGCGAAGGAAAAGAAGCCGAAGGTGATGGCGCTGATCCGGGAGGCGAAGATCCCGAAGCTGCCGGACAAGGACAGGTACAGCGGGAAGTATCAGCGGCATTACAACCTGACGGTGCGGTTCGACGAATGGCAGGAGGGCCAGCAGGTCGTTCCGAAAATGGAGGATATCTATTACCTGGACGACGAGATGGAAGTCGAGTTCTACCAGAAGGAAAAGAAAACAAAGGCCGCGCCGGTGCAGAAGAGCGAGGCGGAACGGGCGGAGGAGAAACGGGTCGAGAACGCCTGGAAGAGCGCAGAGCGGATGACCAGAACGGCCGGGGAACTGCGGAAAGCATACGCGATGGACAAGATGAACGTGACGCCGAGCAACGCGATGCAGATGCTTAGATGGACGCTGATCGCGGCCATGTGCATGATGTTTGACTACGATACGCCGAACAGCACACTGCGAAAGACGATTCCATTAGGAAACTACAGCATCCAGGAGAATCTTGAGGCGGTATTCAAGTGGCTGTATTCCATGCCGCAAAGAAAATGGCCGGCGCTCATCCAGCAGATCTTTGAGGGGGACACGGAACAGAAAAAGTGCTTCCAGGGATATGTGGATGGAGTCCGATACAGAATGCCGCAGTGGAAGAAGAATAAAAAACTGGATATGGAATACCTGTGGCTCAGGGAGTTCGGGTACACCATGAGCGAGGAGGAAGAACAGCTGCAGATGGGAACACATTATCTGTTCCAGAAAGAGTTCAAAGGGGAGGCGGCAGGATGACAAACCGGTGCAGAGGCTGCGGGGCGGAGGTTATCTGGATGAAAACACCGGAGCGGCGGAAAATGCCGGTGGACGCGGAGCCGGTTTGGGTGAAGCTGGAAAACGGCGGAAAGACATTCATCCGGAGAGACGGGACGTTCGTATTCGGCAGGAAGGTGGGGGACGCATACGACGATGAGGATCCGGACACCAACCTGATCGAAGCGTATGAAAGCCATTTTGCCACATGCCCGGTGGGAGGGCAGTTCCGGAACCGGCAGCCGCGGCAGAGACCCAGTGGGTACAGATAAAAATGAGAGTATTGCCAAGAAGTTTCCTCCGGATTAAGGCAGGGCAGTGATCCGCCATCCGGAGACAAGGGCGGCCAGGAGGCCGGCGATTTCCAGAGTCTGATGTTTTTGAGGAGGTGAAACCGCTCCCCACAGACAAAAGGATGTGCCAGCGCCGGGGCCGGTTCAATTCCGGCTCCGCCCATTTTTATTCCTATTATAAAGAGCATCCGGCGCGGACGCGCGAACACGGGGACGGATTCCCGGTTGAGAGGCTTGTAATGAGTATTATCTTAACGCACACGGAGGACGGATCAGCGATGATCCGGGATGCCGGTTCATGAGTCGGATCATAATCATCCGGAAAATGATTGTTGTTTTCATCGGGAAGGGGGTGTCGGGGGAAACGCGCCAGCGTGTCCCCTGACCGTATAGCAGCGGAAAGGAGGTTGTCAGGTGGGCTGGGAGTATGAAGGACTGTTCGACGTGGAACTGGTTCCGGAAGCGGAAGATCTGATGTCCACCTTCTGGAAATGCGAAGCGACATCCGTCCGGGTGGGCCAGATGGGATACAGGACAAAAACGACGAAGGCCGGGCCACGGCTGGAAGCGGAGGTGTATCCGATCTTCGGCAGGAAGACGGAGCAACAGGCCAGGGCGGCGAAGGCCAGGATCACGCCGGAGAAACAGCAGCGACTGAACATGGAGCGTGCAAAGCGCCACTTTATCCAGCTGGTGGATGCCAATTTCACGGACCAGGACATTCACCTGACGCTGACCTATATGGACGCGCCGGAATACAAGCGGGCCAGGAAGGACCTGCGGAACTTCCTGAACCGGGTGAAACGGCTGCGGGAAAAACGGGGCATGGAACCGCTGAAGTATGCCGGCATGATTGAGGGCAACGATGACGGCAAACGGGAACGGATCCATATCCACCTGCTGATGAACGGCGGGGTGGCACGGGAGGAACTGGAAAAGATCTGGGCCAGAGGGTACGCGAACGCAGACCGGCTGAGGCCGGATGAGAACGGCCTGGAAGCCATCGCCAGGTACATCGTCAAGCAGCAGAAGAACCGGAAAAAGTGGTTTGCAAGCCGGAACCTGAAACAGCCGAAGAGCAGAACGAGCGATACGAAGATGTCCAACAGCAAAGTGAAACGGATCGCTCATGATTTCCGGAACGAGGCGAAAGAAATCATGGAGAAGGCATATCCAGGGTACAGCTTTACGAAGTGCAGCGTGTTTTATTCGGACATTGTGGACGGGGTCTACATACGCTGCGTCATGAGACAAAGAGGGGGTGGCAGGACGTGAGATATCTGCCGTGTTGGAAACAGATCGGAATCAGCAAGGACAGGTATATCGAATTGCTGCACTTTTGCCGACAGTATCCGGAATGGATCATGGAAGCGAACAGCTTGCTGGGCATCCGGGGAATGAAGCAGGACGGTCAACCGCGGGGAAACGGGAAAACGGATCCGGTGGTAATCGCAGCGGAACGAAGGGAAAGTCTGATTCGGAAGATCGGAATAGTGGATGAATGCGCCAGGGAAGTGAGCCATGGAGAATGGTACAGGGCGCTTGTTCAGAATATCTGCTTCGGAAGACCGTACAGCCAGATCGATATTTCACTGATGCCGACATCCCACAGGCCGGACTTCTTTGCGAAGCGCAGGGAGTTTTTTATGGTGCTGGACAAAAGAACGGAAAAATGAATCTGGAACTCTATGGGGAATGATTTCGTGATATTGTGTTACTGTCGGAAAATTGCAAAGGTGCTTTCCAGGCGCAGGCGGCTCACAGATCATGGGCTGCTGTTTTTACTGGCGGGAGGATGTGATTCAGATCGGTGGCCGTGGAGCTTCCAGCGGGGTGAGCGATAAAGAGAAACCTTACGGATCTGAATATAAAAAACTTTATCAAAGCGGGAATATCAAGTTTGTACAGTCGAACAGCGGATCAGCAAAGACACCAATGGAAACAATGACACACGGAAGGGTATATGCTACTGTTAATGATCGAGATCAAGTAAAAGCGATCACTTACTACGATAAACACAACAAGCGGTACAAACAGATTGACATCATCGGGAAAAAGCACGAGGTTGACGGAGAAAAGATAATTCCGCACACGCATAAAGGCTATGTGCATGATGAGCGCGGAACAAAAGCACCATCCGCAAAGCAACAGAAGATGATTGACAGGGTGCTGAAAGCATGGCAGAATAGAAAAAGCAAGTGATTAGTTTACGAGTGAGAACATCAGGGCTTGCGGTGTCGGATCAAGCCGACAAACGAAAATGCCTGCCTAAACGGCAGCGCTAACAGAGTGCCGCAAGTACAATAGGGCCGGTTGAAATCCGGCACGCTTGCCAAGGCGAAGGAGAAATCCTCCGCCTTTTTATGTACAGAAGGAGGGACCATGCCAAACGGAAAGCTGTATGAGAATTTAAGCATTTTCTTTCCGGATTGTTCTTCCTTTGTAGGGTGGGGACAAATTCCGATAATCAAACCAATTCAGATAATCAGTGTGCAGCGCTGGCTGCCGTTCAACATAGCAATCAACAGAAGGATCGATGATGAAACGGGAATCCATATGTTCCTGGATGATTACCAGATCGAGAGATTATGGAATACACCGAACAAATACATACCGCTACTACAAAAGGCCGGAGCTGTTTGCAGCCCGGACTTCTCTATGTACACAGATACGCCAACAGCTCTCAATCTTTATAACCATTACCGGAAGCACTGGCTGGCGGCATTCTGGCAAACAAAGGGAATTACGGTTATACCAACGATATGCTGGGCGGATGACAAATCGTTTGAATGGTGTTTTGATGGTGAACCGGAAAATGGCGTGGTTGCTGTTTCAAGTATTGGCGTAATGAAAGACAAGAAAGCAAAGGAACTATTCATGACGGGTTATACGAAAATGGTCAGTGCGCTGCATCCGAAGGAGATTCTTTTTATGGGCAATATTCCGGAAGAATGCAGCGGCAGGATCATACCGATGGAACGATTTACAGATACCATCAAGAAAGAATAAGTTCACAATTCAGCGGGACCGGACGGTCTTCTCCTTGCCGGCCGGGGGTCGCACTCCATACAAGGCGAGGAGGGTCCGGGGTGCAAACGAACAAACAAGCATGGCGGGAGCAACAGAGCGGGTTCTATAAACAGATCACATGGATGGACTGTGCGAAGGCTTACAGAAGGGATCATCCATTATGCGAACGATGCCTGGCTATGCACAGGATTACGCCGGCTGAAGAAGTACACCACAAGATTAAACTGACACCAGGCAATATCAACAAACCGGATATCGTGCTCAACTGGAACAACCTTGAAGCTCTGTGCAAGAAGTGCCACCAGGAAGAACACAACCGGGAACGGACGGAGAGCAGAAGGAATCATCGTCGGTGGTGCGTGGACGAAGCCGGGGAGATCGTTCTCAGAGACTCCCCCCAGGGAGCGTAACCCATGAGAGGGGGCTCGGCACCGGGGCGAGGGCAGGAAAATCTCTCGCGAGCGTGCGCGCGGGATTTTTGGATTTTGGCCGGGAAGGCAGACAGGAGAAGATTCGGAGCCGATTTTTGAAGAGTTACCGGAGGAGGGACCAGGATGGCGGCAAGCGTAACCAGTCTGAAAAAGCTGATGGCGCTGGGAGCCAGGTATAAAGTTGACAAGGAGGAGGACTTCGCAGCCAGCGCAAAGACGTTTGTCCAGGAGGCGCAGCTGATCGCCCAGATGCGTGCACAGCTGAAGGCGGACGGGCTGACGGTCAGCAAGGAATACGTGAAGGGCCGGCAGAACGTGACGGCACATCCGCTGATCGCGGAAATCCCGAAGCATGTTGACTGCGCCAACCGGCTGCTGGCGAACATGGCCAGCATCATCGCCACCCGGGGAGAAATGCCGGAGCAGGCGGAGGATGATCTGGCCGGATTTCGGATGAACTCATGAGCGGAGGGAGAAAAGGCGGGGCTCTGATCCGGACAGCGGACGATAACGCGGTCATCGCATACTGGCGGGCGATGAACTCCGGGGAGATTATCGCAGGGAAATGGATTCGGCTGCTGTATGACGTGATCATGCAGGGAATATCCGACAAGCGGTGGTTCTTCGATAAACGGAGGGGAGACAACGCCGTTGCTTTTATCGAGCGTTACTGCCACCATTTCAAAGGCAAACTGGCGCCGGGCAGGATCCGGCTGGAACTGTGGCAGCGGGCCAGTATATTCCTGATTTTCGGGGTGGTGGATTACCAGGGGCGGAGGCAATTCCGGGAGGTAGCCTGGTTCATCGGGCGGAAGATGGGAAAATCCCTGGTGGCTGCCGGGATCGGAAACTATATGGCATACGCGGCGGGAGAATTCGGATCGGAGATCTACTTCCTGGCCACGAAGATCGACCAGGCGGATCTGAGCTATTCATCCTTCGAGTTTAACGTGAACCATGAGCCGGAACTGGCGAAGCGGACACGCAGCACCAAACGGGGCCTGGTAATCGACGAAACCAACACGATCGTCCGGCGGCTGCCGTTTACGGACAAGAGCTTGGACGGCCTGAACCCGATGTTCTTCCTGGGCGATGAGCTGAGCAGCTGGCCGGCGGCCAAAGGGCTGCGGGTATGGGAAGTCATGATGAGCGGTGTCGGCGCCAGGGAGGAGCCGCTGGGAATCGGGATCACTTCCGGCGGATATGTATCCGCAGGAATCTATGACGAACTGTTTTCAAGGGGAACCGCATTCCTGAACGGAAACAGCCGGGAGGAACACCTGCTGCCGATCTTCTACCAGATCGACGATGAATCGAAATGGAACGACCTGCAGGAGCTGCGGAAAAGCCTGCCGGGGCTGGGCGTATCCGTGTCGGAAGAAAGGATCCGGGACGAGATCGCAACAGCGGAAACCAGCGCCAGCAAGCGGACGGAATTCCTGACCAAATACTGCAACCTGAAGCAGAATCCGACCATCAGCTGGTTCACCGCGGCGGAGATCAGCAAGTGCTTCGGAGAAAACCGCATGACGGCGGAAGATTTCCGGCACAGCTACGCGCTGGGCGGGATTGATCTGAGCCTGAGCATTGACCTGACGGCCAGCATCGCGCTGATTGAAAAAGGCGGGGTCACCTACTTCCTGCCCATGTTCTTCATGCCGCGGGATCTGATGGAAAAGGCGGAAAAAAGGGACGGGCTGCCATACCGGCAATACGCGGAGCAGGGATGGCTGAGACCCAGCGGCGAGAACCAGATCAATAACGTGGACTGCGAGAACTGGTTCTATGAGCTGGAACGGGATTACGAGATTCTGTTCCCGAAGACCGGATATGACCGGTATACGGCCGGGTACCTGGTGGAAAACATGAAGGCGAACGGCTACGACATGGAGAGCGTCAGCCAGGGGCCGAACCTGACGGGCGTGATTATTGACACGGAAGGAATGATCCGGGACGGGACGCTGCAGTGCGCCAACCAGAATCCGCTGATGAAGGTGCACATGGTGGACAGCGCATTGCAGATGGACACGCTTGACAAGCGCCGGCAGCTGGTGAAGATCCAGCGGGGACCGCACATCCACATTGACGGTATGGCGGCGCTTCTGTGCGCCATGTGCATGCGGCGGAATTATTACCAGGAGCTGGAAGGCATGCTGAAAAACCAGCGCGGCGCCTGAGGCAAGGAACGAAACGGGAGACAGGGGCGGAGGAAAAGATGGGACTGATTGATTTTTTCAAGAGCAGGCTGAAGGAGGGGGACCGGGTTTCACCCAACCGAGATATATCACGGTTTGAGATGTTCAGCGCATATACGCCTGTTTTCCGGACGCGGAGCGGGGAAATCTACGAAAGCCAGCTGGTGCGGCAGAGCATTCACGCCCACGCACGACACGCGATGAAGCTCAAGGCCACATTCCAGGGCAACGCGGCAAAGGGACTGCAGCGGACACTGGAAACCGGGCCGAACGAATACCAGAGCTGGCCGGATTTTCTGGAACGATGCGAGAACATCTACCAGAGCCAGAACAACCTGTTCATCAGTCCGATCCTGGATGAATTTGGGCAGGTTACCGGATACTGGCCGCTGTACCCGTCGGGATGCGAAGTCAGAATGCAGGGAAACGACGCTTTCCTGCATTTTACTTTTTCCAACGGGAAACGGATGGCTATGGAGCTGACGAAAATCGGGATCGTCCGGAAGCATCAGCTGCGGGACGATTTTTTCGGAGAGAGCAATAAAGCCCTGGATCCGACGCTGGATATGGACGCTATGACCGTTCAGGGGATCATCGAGGGCATCAAAAACGCCAGCGGATACCAGTTCATGGCGGAACTGGCCAACAAGCAGTTTGACGAAGACGTCAAGAAGCAACGGGAGGAATTCGACCAGCTGAACTTCGGGAAGAACGGCGGACGGGGCCTGCTGCTGTTTAACGGTAACCTGAAGAACGTCAAGCAGATCGAGCCGGGGAAGCTGCCGGTGAACGCGGCCCAGATGAAGCTGATCGAGGACAGCGTGATGCAGTACTTCGGGACGAACCCGGATATCCTGATGAACACCGCTGACTCCGCCAAGCTGAACGCTTTCTATGACGGGGAGACGGAACCGTTTGCCATCAAACTGTCCGACGCAATGACGCGCATGA
>Ga0310694_10001033_pt1 | contig 33020 bp, 18 predicted proteins | sample 174DNAGHGhighgp2_FD_203884 | JGI IMG/M metagenome (GOLD analysis project Ga0310694, IMG submission 203884) | Sheep rumen microbial communities from Palmerston North, Manawatu-Wanganui, New Zealand - 1742 DNA GHGhigh gp2 (v2) (version 2) | ecosystem: Host-associated > Mammals > Digestive system... | reverse complement strand
CACAGGTCTACGGCAGATACAACACTTCCGCCTATGACAAACTCCGCCTGGATCTGACCTATATCGAGCAGTATTCGCTGCTGATGGATCTGAAGCTGATCACGATGACGATCCGTGCGCTGCTGGACAGCAAGAGTACGGAGGGCTTTACGCCGGAACAGAATCGGGAGGTGGAGAAAAAGGATGTTTGATCTGAATGCCTTTATCGGGACTTACGTGACGGGACGGAAGGAAAGCATGTTCCGCGGTGATCTGAAAAAACACCATGATGCGCTGACGGCGGGGATCCGCGGCAAGCGTGTCTGTGTGATCGGCGGAGCCGGCTCCATCGGATCTTCCTTTATCCGTGCACTGCTTCCCTATGAACCGTCGGAACTGGTGATCGTGGATACGAATGAAAATGCGCTGACGGAGCTGACGAGGGATCTTCGCTCCTCCGGCGGATACATGCCGCCGTCCTATCTCTCCTATCCGATGGATTATGCGTCCGCGGCGTTCCGGCATATGTTCACCGCGCACGGAGGATTCCATATCGTTGCCAATTTCTCGGCGCATAAGCATGTGCGTTCGGAAAAAGATATCTACTCGGTGGAAGCGCTGTTTACCAACAATGTACTGCATGCGGTGGGACTGCTGGAGCTCCTCGAACAGTACCCGCCGGAAAAATATTTCTGTGTATCCACGGACAAGGCGGCGAACCCCGTAAATCTCATGGGGGCGTCCAAGCGGATCATGGAGGATCTCATTTTTTCCCGCTCGGAAAAAGTACCGGTCTCCACGGCCCGCTTTGCCAACGTCGCTTTTTCCAACGGTTCCCTGCCGGACGGTTTTCTGCACCGTCTCGCGAAACGGCAGCCGCTCTCGGCGCCGTCGGATGTGCGGCGGTATTTCGTTTCCCCGGAGGAGTCCGGACAGATCTGCCTCATCGCCTGTGTCCTCGGGAAAAACCGCGAGATCTTTTTTCCGAAGCTGGAAGAGGTACAGATGAAGCGTTTCGACGAGATCGCGGAGGACCTGCTGAAAGCCTACGGATACCGGGTACTGCACTGCGAGAGCGATGAGGAAGCGATCGCAAAGACAGACCTCATCGATGCCGGTGAATACCCCGTGCACTTCTTTACTTCCGATACCAGCGGGGAGAAGGCGTTTGAAGAGTTTTTCGTGGAAGGGGAAGCGACGGATACGGAGCGTTTCGCGGCGCTTGGCGTGATCACGGGAAAGGAGATCCCGTCCCGGGAAGGCGTGGATGCTCTGGTGGAAAAACTGGATGCGGCCTTTGCATCCGGCCGGACGTCCAAAGAGGATATCGTAACACTGGTCGGCGGATATCTGCCGAACTTTTCCCATATCGAGACCGGGAAGAGCCTGGACTCCAAAATGTAGGCGGATTCCCCGATAAGGAGGCTTTGCAAGATGACTAGAGTGATCGATGTGATACTTTCGGCACTGGCGATCCTGGTGCTCTTACCTCTCATGATCCCGATCATGATCGCCCTGAAACTGACGGGAGAACACTACATCTTCTACGAACAGATGCGGATCGGAAAAGGCGGAAAAGAATTCCCTCTGCTGAAGTTTGCGACGATGCTGAAAGACTCGCCGAATCTTCCGGGCGGACTCTATACCGCGGAGAATGACCCCCGCATGCTCCCGATGGGAAAGTTTTTACGAAAGACCAAGATCAATGAGCTTCCGCAGCTCATCAATATCTTAAGAGGCGATATGAGCATCATCGGATACCGCCCGACCGTAAAGGAACATTTTGACGGTTATCCGGAGGACGCGAGAAAGAAGCTTTCCACCTCCCGTCCCGGCCTTTCCGGGATCGGATCGATCATTTTCCGCAATGAGGAGGAGATCCTGCAGCAGGTGGAGGATAAGGATGCGTTCCACCGCGATGTGATCTCGCCCTACAAAGCGGCAGTGGAATGCTGGTATATCGATCACCGTTCGATCTTTCTGTATTTCAAGATGATCGAGCTGACTGTGGATGCGGTGCTGCACCCGTCGGGACGGCGCTGGTGGCGGGAACTGAAAAGAAAAGGACTTCCGAAACCCCCGAAGGAGTTAAGGAAGTACCTTTAAGTGAAAGGACTGTTGTGCAGTGTCTGTCTGTCAGTCGGATGCGAACTTGCTGCGGTAAAACTTTAAGAGACCGTGGTGATGTTCGGCGGATACACCGAAGCAGAGCACATAAGCGGTAAAGGCGCCGAATCCCGCCTGCAGGAACTCACCGGGAAGCTTTAAGAGTGCCGAAGCGATCGTCGAGTAAACGAAAGCACGTCCGAAGGTGAATCCCACGACCATGATGATACCGCCGGTGATCATACCGATCAGAGCGGCTGCGGCCGGCTTTTTCGGGAGCAGGCTTCTTACGCACCATGCGGTAACGGCTGCCTGCAGACCGTGAGCGAAGAGCGATACGAACATGGAATCCGGATAAAACATGAAATCCGCGAGAAATGTTCCGACGCCGCCCACGATAAAGGCCAGGATGGGGTCGCCGAGCAGGATCGCCGCGGTATAGATCGCGGTGTCACAGAAGTAGAAATGTGCGGTAAATACGGGAATGCTGAATGTGGAAAGAAGTATCGTCATTCCCATGAAGAGTGCGGTCAGTGTCAGTTTCAGGGGTGTGATCTTCATTTGCTTTTCCTCCTTGATTTTTCCACAGTATAGCACAGCTGTGTTTTGACAGGAAATAGTTTTTTTCTATGTTTGGTTAAAGCCTTGACAATTGAGGGGCTTTCTTCTATATTTATCTGTATCTGTTTGTACACCAATCTTTGGGAGGAAAGTGAACTATGAAAAAGAAATTGATGGCTGTGGCAGCCTCTGTCCTGAGCATTTCCATGCTCGCTGCCTGCGGTGAGGGCACGGGTGACGCCGGAAACGGTGCAGCCGGCACCGATGCGGGCGCAGCGAAGGATGTCTATCATATCGGTATCTGCCAGATCGTGGAGCATCCGGCACTGGATGAGGCTACGAAGGGCTTTGAAGAAGCATTAAAGGCAAAACTCGGTGAGGACCATGTGGAGTTTGATTTCCAGAACGCACAGGGTGAGCAGACCAATGCGACGACGATCGTAAACGCGTTCGTAGCTAATAATGTAGATCTGATCCTCGCAAACGCGACCCCGCCTCTTCAGGCAGCGGCAGCAGCGACGAACGAGATCCCTATCCTCGGTACTTCCGTAACGGATTATGCGACGGCTCTTGAGATCAGCGGCTGGACCGGTGCGACCGGCAGAAACATCTCCGGTACTTCCGATCTTGCTCCGATCGATGCACAGGAGAAGATGCTCGTAGAGCTTTTCCCGAATGTACAGAAGGTCGGTATCCTTTACTGCTCGAATGAGGCGAACTCCAAGTATCAGGCAGAGCTTTTCTCTGCAGCACTTACGGCGGACGGCATCGCTTTCACGGAGTACACCATCGCGGATACGAATGAGCTGCAGTCCGTAGTGACCGGTGCGACGCAGGAGTGCGACGTGCTCTACATCCCGACGGACAATACGATGGCAAACAACACCGAGGCGATCAACAACATCTGCCAGCCGGCAGGGATCCCCATCATCACCGGTGAGGAGAATATGTGTAAGGTCTGCGGCGTTGCGACCCTTTCCATCAGCTACTATGACATCGGATACAAGACCGGTGAAATGGCATATGAGATCCTCGTAAACGGTGCGGATATCACCACGATGCCCGTGGAGTTTGCTCCGCAGGTAACGAAGGAGTACAACGCGGAGATCGCTGCGGCACTGAACGTTACGATCCCTGAGGATTATAAAGCGATCGGAGAGTAAGCTTACAATGTTACTGGCTGCAAATATCGATCTTCTGTCCCTTGTGCGTGCATTGCCCGGCAATGTCGCACAGGGGCTTATTTGGGGAATACTGGCAATCGGAGTCTATATGACCTTCCGGTTGCTTGATTTTGCGGACCTTACCGTCGACGGTTCCTTTGCGACCGGAGGTGCGGTAGCGGTCATGCTGATCCGTGCAGGCGTAAACCCGTGGATTGCGATCGGGGCTGCGTTTCTCATCGGTGCGCTTTCCGGTATGGTCACCGGTCTTCTGCACACGCTGCTCGGGATCCCGGGGATCCTGGCCAGTATCCTGACCCAGGTTTCCCTGTATTCCATCAATCTGAACATCATGGGTAAGTCCAATCAGCCGGTGACGGCGGCGGAGCATCCGCTGCTCGCTTCGATCGGCTATGTGAACAGTAAGGATCCGGCCCTGAAGACGCTTTTCTTCTCCGGCCTGATCATCGGTGTGCTGGTGCTCATCATGCTCTGCTACTGGTTCTTCGGGACCGAGATCGGACACGCGATCCGCGCGACCGGCTGTAATGAGCGCATGGCAAAGGCACAGGGCATCAATACGGACTATATGAAAGTACTGACGCTGATGATCTCCAACGGCTTCTTCGGACTCTCGGGAGCGCTTTACGCGCAGTATCAGGGAGCTGCGGATGTCAATATGGGGCGTGGCGCGATCGTCATCGGACTGGCGGCCGTGATCATCGGAGAGGTCATCTTCGGAAAGTTCTGTGAAAAGAGAAAAATGGCATTTGCGTTCACGCTGCTGGCGGTAGTCATCGGCGCGATCATTTACTATATCGTCTACGCGATCGTCATCTGGCTGAAACTGCCGTCGGAAGACATGAAGCTCTTCTCCGCGGTGATCGTGGCGATCTTCCTGGCGATCCCGTATCTGCAGAGAAAATACGGAAAGAAATCCGTGAAGAAACCCGTACAGGAGGAGGCGTGAGATGGCGGAATATATGCTTGAGATCAATGACCTCCGGAAAGTTTTTGACCCGGGTACGATCAATGAAAAGGTTGCTCTGAACGGACTGAACCTGAAACTGAATCCCGGTGACTTTGTCACGATCATCGGCGGTAACGGAGCCGGAAAATCCACGATGCTGAATGCGATCGCCGGTGTATGGGGCGTCGATCACGGACAGATCATCATCGACGGGAATGATGTAACGAAACTTTCGGAGCATAAGCGTGCGACCTATCTCGGACGTGTCTTCCAGGATCCGATGACCGGTACCGCAGCGACGATGTCCATTGATGAAAACCTGGCACTGGCATCCCGGCGCGGGAAAAGCAAGAGCTTAAAGTGGGGCGTGACCAAAGCGGAGCGCGAGGAATATTATGAAAAACTCAAAGAGCTGGATCTCGGTCTCGAGGATCGTCTGACGAATAAAGTCGGTCTTCTTTCCGGCGGACAGCGTCAGGCCGTCACACTGCTGATGGCATCCATCCGCCGCCCGGACCTGCTGCTTCTGGATGAGCATACCGCAGCACTCGACCCGAAGACTGCGGCAAAGGTGCTCGCACTTTCCGACCGTATCATCGAGGAAAATCACCTGACGGCACTGATGGTCACACATAATATGAAAGATGCGATCGCTCACGGCAACCGTCTCATCATGATGCACGAAGGACATATCATCTATGATGTCGCCGGAGAAGAGAAGAAAAACCTGCATGTCTCGGATCTTCTGCAGAAGTTCGAAGAAGTCAGCGGCGGGGAGTTTGCGAACGACAGGATGATGCTGGCGTAAGCGTTGTAAGACGGATCGGTATCATGCGGACTCGCTTTCCGCGGGTTCCGAAAGGGGGTACGGAATATGGCAAAAGAGATCAATGTAACGGAGTTGCAGGATCTGCTGGATGCGTCCGACAATATCGTTTTCTTTGGCGGCGCGGGGGTATCGACCGAGAGCGGGATCAAGGATTTCCGCAGCGTGGACGGTCTGTATCACCAGCATTACAAATATCCGCCCGAGATGATGCTTTCGCATACGTTCTATATTTCTCACAAGCAGGATTTTTTTGAGTTTTATAAAGACAAGCTTCTGGAGTGCACCTGCGGGGCGAATCCCGCGAAACCGAATGCGGCGCACAGATTTCTTGCGCAGCTGGAAGAAAAAGGAAAGCTGAAAGCCGTCATCACGCAGAACATCGACGGTCTGCATCAGGCGGCGGGCAGCAAAAACGTGCTGGAACTGCACGGCAGCGTGCTCCGGAACTATTGCGAGAAATGCGGAAAGTCCTTTGAAGCAAAGTATCTGTATGAGAGCGCCGACATCCCGAAGTGCGATGCCTGCGGCGGTGATATCAAGCCGGATGTGGTTCTTTATGAAGAGGGACTGGATAACAGCATCATGTCCCGTTCGGTGCAGGCGATCAGTGAGGCGGATATCCTGATCATCGGCGGGACCTCGCTCGTGGTATATCCGGCGGCGGGGCTCATCGATTACTATCGCGGGAAGAAGCTGATCCTGGTCAACCGGGATGCGACCGCGAGAGACAATGTGGCAGACTATACGATGCACGGAAGCATCGGTGAAATATTCGGACAGTTAAAGGCGTAAGAATGAACGGTTGGCTGATCGTTAATGAATTTGTAAAAACCGAAAAGTTTAACGAGCTTTTTGTGATGCTGCAGCAGTCGGCATCGCGCTGCGGGATCGAGCTGACGAGGAAAACGAACGCGGAAGTATGGACGATGCTCGCTTCCTGTGGATACCGTCTGTATGACTTCTTTACCGTGGGCTGCCCGTTTACCGCGAGCAACGGCGCGGAGATGATCGTATCGGCCGGAGAGGTCGGTATCGCGATCCCCGATTTCATCATCTTCTGGGATAAAGACGTCCGCCTCGCACATGAGCTGGAGCGGCAGGGGATGCGTCTGTACAATACGGCGCAGGCCATCGAAGACTGCGACGACAAAGCGGTCACCTATCTGAAACTGCAGGCAGCGGGACTCCGCCAGCCGCGCAGTGTCATCGCACCGAAGAAATTCCACAATGACGGTACCTATGACGAAAAGTTTTTAAAGCACGCGATCACGCAGGTCGGCGGTTTTCCCTGCGTCGTAAAGGAGTGCTTCGGCTCCTTCGGACAGCAGGTCTATCTGGCCAGGGATATGGCAGAGCTGATCAGTTTTGCGGCAGCGATCGGTGAGAGGCCTTTTATGATCCAGCAGTATGTTTCCTCTTCGCAGGGACGGGACATCCGGATCGAAGTGGTCGGCGGAAGGATCGTGGCGGCGATGGAGCGTTCTAATCCTGCGGATTTCCGTGCCAATATCTCAAACGGCGGCATGGCGATGCCCTGCGGTTTAAATGAGGCACAGGCACAGATGGCGCTGGCAGCCTGCCAGGTGCTGGGACTGGAGTTCGGCGGCGTGGATCTGCTCTACGGACTCGGCGGGACACCGCTCGTGTGCGAAGTGAATTCGAATGCGCACTTTAAGAATCTTTATGACTGCACGGGGATCAATGCGGCGGATTATATCATGGGGTATATCGCGGCGACGGCTCCGCAGAGGCAGCAGGCAGCACCGCAGTAGGAGAGAATTCTATAAGGATCCTGTCTTATAAGGATCCCATTCGCTCAGAGCTTCTTCTGTTTCAGGATCTCTTCCAGATAAAGACGCACGACATCCACATCCGTATATCGATACAGCATGCGTGATCCCACCGTATCTTCTATTTCGTTGAAGATGAGTTTCCCTTTATGAAAAAGAAAATCGACTCCGCAGTGTCCGATCTTCAGCGGAGACGTGATCGTTCTTACCAGTTCGGTTTCTTCCCGGTTTAACTGATACGGCTCCGCTTTTGCTCCCAGGGAGTAGTTGGCGCGAAAGTCGGTATCGGAACTTCTTAACATCGCACCGACGATCTTTTCTCCGACCAGCCAGACCCGGAGGTCTTTCCCCGGGGTGTCGCAGAGCTCCTGGTACAGCCAGTGTTTTCCGGGATGTTCGCGAAGGATCGCCTGCTCCTCTTTCGCATCATGCAGCAGGAAAACCTCCGTGCCGCCGTGTCCGTCTGCGGATTTCATGACGCAGGGATAGGGCGTATCGAGCCGGTCCGGAGAAGCTTCCGTCTGCAGGACGTGGAGACCGAGAGACCTTACATATTCACAGGCAAGGGCTTTGTCATTTCCGAGTGTGACGAGCCTCGAGCCGTTATAGACGGGGATCTCGTGCTCCTCACAGAAAAGGGAAAGCGAGGCGTCCCGCGAGCGGTTGACGACGAAACTCCCGGCCGGAAGCCGGAGGAGGGTGTCGAAGGACGGCAAGGGCTGTGCAGTTTCCGCGCATGGAGCAGCGGAACTGCCCTCCGTACTCTTCTCCCCACACAGATCTTCATACAGGATCAGCCCGCAGTTCAGCCCACGCTCCGCGCAGTGCTTTTCCCAGAGCCCGATATAGCCCCGGTTCTTCTCCGCGTCCGCACGGTGATAGATGAGATTGCAGTCGGTGTAATCGTGATGCATACAGGGAGATTATACTATATTCACGGCGGGGTGGGAAGATAAACGTTGATCTGCCGAATCACTTCCGGCGCCGTTTTCGTTCCTCTTTCGTCATTTACGAAAACACGTAAAAATATAACGATATTTCGTATATATCCGCATTTATGAATATGATAACCTTCTTGTAATCGGGCAGGAAAATGCTATACTTGGAGGTGATAAGACGTGGCAGAAAAAGATATCATGGAAAAGGCGCTCGAATCCTATGATGATGTGTTTGCCGATATCCTGAATAATCTGATGTTTCAGGGCAGGCGCTTTGTCAAAGAGGAGGAGCTCGAGCAGGGGCGGGAACGGTCCTTCTACACGGGGGAGAAAAAGATCCGTGAGCAGGAACGGGATACGTCCAAGTACTGGAAACACAACAACATCCGTATCGCTTATGTCGGGATCGAAAACGAAACGGAACCGGAGGACGTCATGCCATTTCGTGTGATCGGATATGACGGGGCTGCCTATCGGGATCAGATCAGAACCGTGGTAAAGGCGGATGGCACGACGGTCAGAGAGATGAGCCGTTATCCGGTGATCACACTGGTATTGTATTTTGGCTACAAAAAGCACTGGAATACGGCGAAAAGCATTCATGAGGTGCTGGGAGATAAGCTGGATGAGAGATTGAAACCGTTTGTCAGCGACTACAGGATCCATGTTTTTGAGATTGCCTATCTGACGGACGAGCAACTGGCGGGATTTAAGAGTGATTTCCGTTTTGTGGCAGACTACTTTGTGCAGAAGCAACGAACCGGGACATATGTGGGTTCGCATGAGCAGGTAAGACATGTTCGCGAGGTGCTGCAGCTGCTTGCGGTACTGGAAAATGATAACAGACATCTGGCAGCGGCAAGAGCCATACAGGAAGGAAAGGAGCCTAGAACTATGAGTGAAGTGATCGATCAATATATGGAAAAGGGCCGGGTACAAGGTCTGGCACAAGGCATGGAACAGGGCTTGGAACAGGGGCGGGAGCAGGGCAGAACGCTTGCTGAAGAGAATCTCATGAAACTTGTCCATGCGTTGTTCGAAGCCGGTCGGATCGACGATATCCGTCGTGCGTCTGTAGATCCGGAGTACCTTGCGGAACTGTACGAAGAGTTTGGGATCAGTTTCACGGATTTTGACATGGACGAGTAAGAACGAAATTCCCCCTTGCATTTTTCCGGGGGGTATGCTACTATGGAACTCCGTGAATTATCCTTGCTCTTCCGCAAGGAAGGGCCAAACGGTGAGAATTCACCAAGACCAAAAGGAGGTAAGGCAGCATGAACAAGTACGAATTAGCCGTTGTTGTCAGCGCTAAGATCGAAGAGGAAGAGCGAAATGCTGTCGTCGACAAATGTAAAGGGTACATCGAGAGATTCGGCGGTACCGTTACGGATGTTGAGGACGGCGGCAAGAGAAAGCTCGCTTATGAGATCCGGAACATGAAGGAAGCTCATTACTATTTCATCCACTTCGATGCGGAGTCAACGACGCCCATTGAAGTCGAGAACCATGTACGACTGATGGAAAACGTGCTCCGTTTCTTATGCGTCAGACAAGACGAGGAATAAGAAAGAGGTAGACGGATGAACAGAGTAGTATTAATGGGACGTCTCACGAGAGACCCGGAAGTAAGATATTCCAACAACAGCGAACAGCCCCTGGCCATCGCACGCTTCTCTCTGGCAGTAGACCGGAGATTTAACCGGAACAACAGTGACGGTCAGACGGCGGACTTCATCAACTGTGTATCTTTCGGCAAGACTGCAGAGTTTGCCGAGAAGTATCTGCACAAGGGAACGAAGGTCTGTCTCGACGGCCGGATCCAGACGGGGAGCTATACGAACAAGGAAGGCCAGAAGGTGTACACCACGGAAGTGGTAGCCGAGAATGTGGAGTTCGCGGAAAGCAAAAATGCCGGCGGTAACGGCGGTGATTATGCGGGTGCTTCTCAGAGTAGTGTCGGTGCCGAGGAAGGATTTATGAATCTTCCGCCCGGGATCGACGACGAGATTCCTTTCTCGAAGCCGAAGTGAGACCAGGTATAGTGCCTGCGTAAGCGGACACTGCAGTTGTAAATGACAGGAGGCAATATCATGGCATTTAATAAAGAATCCGAACGTGGTGATGCTCCGCGCCCCAGAAGAGGCGGCGCCGGGATCCGCAGGAGAAAAAAGGTATGCGTGTTCTGTGGTAAGGAAGGCGGCGAGATCACGTACAAGGACAGCAAGAAGCTGATCAAGTACGTATCCGAGCGCGGAAAGATCCTTCCGAGACGTGTGACCGGCTGCTGTGCAAAGCACCAGAGAGCGCTGACCGTAGCGATCAAGCGTGCACGTCACATGGCGATCATGCCGTACGTAACGGACTAAAGATCATTCAATGAGATAATCACGGAGTAAACCGGTTCCCTTGGGAGCCGGTTTTCATTTTCTCGTAATAAATTCCCGATGTTTCGTCTTATACTTTTTCCTTCCGACAGGTACAATGAGATAGGCAAGAGGCGAGTATTTCAGTTGTTGTTTAAACGGTGATATGCTATATTATAAATAGTTTCGTCTCTTTGCCGGTACAGAAATAAATCGGAAAGGAGGCGGTTGTTTATGGGAGGCATGATTATGACGGCGAATACGATATCTGCTTATGATGGGCTGAGTGCAGAATACAAGTCGCTAGTGGATGATTTTATTAAAATGCTTACGCTTCGACAAAACGAGAATAGCGAAACATTGAAAGTAATAGAAGATGCTCGCCGGGGTGTAGGACTATCCAAAGCATACAGCGACATAGACGACCTGATAAAGGATCTGGATGCGGAAGATTAGGGGAGGAAAGTAAACATGGCATACGATACACTAGTAAAAGAAGCCGAGGAATTATCGGAAGACAAATTGAGAAAGGTTATTGAATACATTTTGTTGCTGAAAACAGAAGATTCTGAAAATGGAACCGGAGGACATAAACGCAAATTGGGTGTGTATAAAGACGAATTCTTTTATATGTCGGAAGATTTTGATGAAGTGCCTGACTGTTTTAAGGAGTATATATGAACTATTTAATGGATACGCATACTCTGTTGTGGTTGATGTTTAGAAGTGAACTGCTGTCGAGTAAAGCGAGGACACTTGCTGAGGATGCAGAGCATCTTTATGTCAGCGTTGTTTCCATGTGGGAGATAGCAATCAAGCAAAGTATAGGGAAATTGGCAATCTCAAAAAGTGTTACAGATATTGCACACGAGTGTTTGCGTCAGGAAATACGATTGCTGGATATTAAGCCGGAGCATTGTGACAAATTGAAGGTTTTACCTCTGATTCATGGAGATCCGTTTGATCGAATGATAGTAGCACAAGCAGTAGTGGGGGAAATGACGGTCATATCAAAAGACACAGAAATATCGCGATATCCTGTTTCGTGTGTCTGGTAGAAAAAAGAAGCGAGCAGGGGACCGGCCGGGAGCTGTGCGGGGAGCACGGCTCTTTTTTATGTTAAGCGGATAGCGGCGTAGTGCACAAAAAACGCGACAGGCGGGGTGGAAAACGCTGAAAATACGGGCATGTATTGAAAGCGGAGCGCCGGAATGGTATCCTATATATTTGGGTGCGTGGGCGTTCTGCCCGGCACCGGAAAAGGGAAGATAAGGGAAAAGGAAGGGTTCATCATGAAAAAGTGGAAAAGATCATTATCCATGCTGTTAACGATCGCAATGCTCGCAGGCAACTACGAGCCGTTTGTGCTCTCGGCACATGCAGCGACGGAAAGCAATGCGATCGCGGATGGGATCGTAAATGACCATACATCCGTTATCACAAGAGAGGACGACGGCACGACCGTCATCACGAGCGATCCGCTGAACAGCGACGCAGATGAGGGTGACCCGGAGGACGACAACGAAGGCAGCGGTTCCGGGGATAATGCATCCGGTGATGATGCCGACTCTTCCGATGAGAACGGATCGGATAATGGCGGTTCCGACGATACGAACGGTACCGGCGATGACGGCAATACGACCGGCAATAACGGCACGGACGATGGTAACGGTTCCGGCGATAACAACAACGGTGATGACGTCAACCCTTCCGACGACAACACCGGCAACAACGGCGGAAATAACGGCAGCGACTCCGCTTCCGAAAATGCCGCAGATGATGATACCGACCTTCCCGATGATGATATGGATGATACCGTAAGTGACAATACTGCCGATGACGATTCTGTCAGCGACAACAATGCGGGAGAGACTTCCGTCAGTGACAACTCTGTCAGCGATAATTCCATCAGTGAAAACAGTGTCAGCGAGAACGTGATTGCGGAAGATGCGATGAATACCGTTCCTGAGGATATCGCTGTTTATGTTACGGATCAGGCCTCTTCCCTTTACGATCCGACGACCCCGCTCTTCTGGGCATCGGACTTCGACGACCTCGGCAGCAAACTGGTGCGCGAGTGGGGGTATAGTTATAAACCCGCGCTGCGTGTCGAGCTGCATCGCGACATGGAGATCGGATACGGCACGAAGCCGGTATCCACGGGCTTCAGCTACCCGGATAAAGTCGGAAACTCCTACGTGACCGACAATACCGGCATGGAGGTCGATCTGAACGGTCACGTCCTCACGGTCATCGGATCGCTGGAGACGGCCGGCGCATACGTGCACGGCGGAGAGATCGTGCTGGCGGATAACGCCGAGCTTGTCGTCCAGGGCAAAACCGGCCTGGGCCTTGAGATCGATCAACTGACACCGGGAAAAGGAAGCTCCCTGTGGATCGGCGGTTATGCGGGCTCCCCTGCCGCGGTGGCAAAGATCGGAACGATCGGAGCGGTCAACGAGGAACTCTCCCGGGCAACGATCTATATAAACGCGGAGCTCCGGATCGGCAGCGCGGCGCATATCACCGAGCTGATCATGAATGCGAAGAAGGACACGCCTGCGACACTTACGATCGCAGGAAATAATACCCACATCGGAAAGCTCGATGCAAAAGACGCGGCAACGGTAACGCTGACCGAATCCGAATCGAATCCTGAGATCGACCAGCTCATCGTCGGCAAAAATGTCACGATCGCCGGAAAGGGCGAAATATACGTAAAGCGTATGACGCTGGGAGCAAACATCCTGACGGTCGGATCGGAAGCGCAGGGTGCGGACGGCATCATCTTCGAAGTGTCGAAGGGACTGAGCTCTGCCGGCGGCGGAATTTATGCTTACAACGCAGGGGTGAGTCTGGAGGGCGGCTTGGGAGGAAGTATCGACCTCGGCAACAAAAACTTTACCATCCTCGGAGACAACTCGATGTTTATTCTGGACGGCATCACAAAAGGTGCTTCGGCAACGCTGAACATCGGTGATGACGAGACGGATGAGAACGGTGCGATCCAACACGATATCACGGTGCAAATCAGCGGAAAAGATGCCCTGTCGTTAAAAGCGATGGATGTCCACGGCAGCGCGGAAGTGATCCTGGCAGACGCAAGCTCGCTGACGACCCCTGCGAGCATCGCAACCCTTACCGTGCGGGGCTCCATGCTCCTGCAGGACACCGTCTTAAACTGCACGGCACTCAATCTGCAGAAAGGTGCACAGATCGAGATCGGTCATGTGACCTATGAATATGACAACCAAAGCATCAAGCTGGATGACGATGGAAATCCGGTCGTGTCAGTGCAGGAGTTCAATGCCTCTACGCTCACGACGCAGACTCTCAGCATGGCGACGGAGGCAACCCTCCTCGTACAGCCGGGCAGTAAGCTTTCGATATCCGGAGCGGCGACGCTGTACGGAGACAGCAGTATCTGTAACCGCGGGGAGGTCTGGTTAAAAAATAATATCGCTCTGAAAACTGCGCCCGGTGCATACGATCTTGTCGTCAACATGATCACGGACGAACTGACAGAGGTCGGATCATTCAAAGTCGACGGGACGATCAGCTCCGACCGCAGCGGCGGGTATATCTGCATGTTCCACCCGGAGCGTTTCGACCGCGCCGACTGGCAGGAAGATATCAAAGGCTACGATGCTGTCGCGCCCCTACTCTACAGCAGGAAGAGCAGCAACGGTGCTTACTTCCGCACGCGCTACGGGCAGTTGACTTCCTCTCAGGAGTTAAAGCTGGTCAGCGATGATACCGCGGTTGCAAGCGGAGACTATCAGGGATACTATGCCCTGCGCATTGATGCGATCCGTCTGTATGCGATCACGATGGAGGACGGGAAGACGATAGAAGATTATTCCCGGATGACTACGCCGTCTTCGGAGTATGTGGTCTACAGTGCCCTTACGCTGGACGAGATCTTCGCGTGGATGAACACAGATGATGGAAAGGACATAATAAAGAATAAGATTTGCTATATTTATCTGGACGGTGCGACGAACGGCAGCAGCACCGAAACCATAACAATCCCACATATCATCAAAGGGCTTGTCCTCGCCGGCCCTGAGGTATATGTGGATAAGAACGAAGAACAGAGAAATATGCTTTTCTTCAGAGACTTTAGTGTTTCTGACAGGGGGCCATCTGTGGTATTCCGGAACCTGACGGTAGTGGGAGACGTGCTGAATGTAAAAGGAACCGTCATCCTGTCGAATAGCCGGGCATCGGGAAAACTGCAAATGGATAAACTCATCATCGAGGATAAGCAGTCCGGGTATAACAAATCGGAAAGTTCGGTCACTTCGATCAGGGGATATGCTTCGTCGGCTGATTCAAATAATTATACGGAGATCATTATCGCAAATGATGCTCGCTTTGAGAACCGCGGGCAGTGCTATATTTGGGCGAACATGATCGAGATCGGTGATGATCGCGGGACGAAGGATAACCATGCCGCACTGATCCTGCACGGAGAGGATTCAGGTTCAATGTGCAACTTCGGAAAAGTACAGATCGGCAGCTATGCTGAAATGAGTGTGGAGGGATTCCATGGACAAATCGTTTTCAGCGGTATCGGATCGAGCGGAGAAAACTACAGTATCACTCTGCAGAATAACGATTATGTAACTGTGGGTAATAAGATCGGTCTGAAACATACCGGAACGATGTGGATCAGAGATATCCGTACTTTCGAGCCGGGAACGGTTCAACTGGGTACCGACGGGCTTAACACGAATGTTACACTGAACCTGATCCGTACCCCGGCAAAGATAGGCACGCTGGATCTGTATGGCTCCGGCGCAAAGCTGATCGCAGACGAGGAGAGTCCGATCAACGTTACAAATGTTTTACGACTGAAGAACGCATCTCTGGAAGCACCGGCCGGTCTGACGTCAGGCGGCGATACGTGGCTGTGGGATGCTGCCCGGATCTACGCGGGAGATCATCTGGATTTTAAAGATGTTATGGTGGATAAAGATAGTAATGTGAATGGCCCTAATACCATCGGTACGGATGGCTTATGGACCCTGCGTCCGGAGATCCGTACGGAAGAGGGCGTAGTGATCGATATCAGCGGCGAGCTCATTAATTCCGCCGATACAAGAGATGACGGTCATTTCCGGATGCCGATCCGGCTCAGCAGAGTAAAGCGCGGCTATCTCGCAGACGGAACGACCACATATACACCGCTCTCCTACGGCAGTCATGATACGATCCTGAAGCTTCATCCGGATACGGCCGGAAAGACCGGAGATGCGCTGGTCACACTTCTGGAAGAAAAAGCAGATACGCAGAACCTTTATGATATCCGCAAGTGCATGTTCATCATCCCGGGCGGCGATGATCTCGCGGATCACGGAAACTACAGTTACGAGGCATGCGCGGATGAGGGCTGCATTGCACTTCGCATCGTCAGCGTGGAGGTCTGGGCCGTCGCGGCGGATGCAGCTCCGTATGCAGAGCCTTTTAACGGCACGATGCTGGCAGAGTTTGCGGCCTACGAAGATGCGGTCAGCTACATTAATTCCGTCGGCAATGCAAACCAGAGATACTATATCGTACTTTACAAAGATACGACCCTGAGCGGCTCGCAGCTGGCGATGCCGACCGCAGGGGCGCAGTTTGCGGTCTGCGGCGATCCGAAGAGAAACGCGGATAACAGGGTGAAGCTTGATCTGACGCAGACTTCGACGAAATTGAAACTGAATAACAGCCTGATGTTCTGGGATCTGGATGTCAGCTTTGCGCGCGGAACGGCGGGCACGGCCATCGACTTAAACGGCAAGACGCTGACGGTATGCGAGGCGTCGATGGAGAATGTCGGTGATATCGGAACAAAGGGAAATCTCGTCCTGTATTCGGGATCTTGGAACGATACGGATACGAACCCGAAGCTGGAGATCCACGGAAAGCTTTCGGTCACAAATCTGGAGCAGACCAACTATAACCTGACACTTAACGGCGCCCTGACGGTGACCGGAGATGCGCGTCTGTGCCGTTCCGAAACGGAAGGGATCGGTGACAAATCCAAGATTTCGGGAAATCTCTATATGCTGGAATCGGGATGCGAAATCGGGAGCGGGACACTTACGGTGTCAAAAGATCTGTTCTTAAATAACGGTTCACTGGGGAGTGCGGATTTTGTCGATACGCATCTCGTTGTGAGCGGAAATACCTATATGGCAAACGCTGCATCGATCACTCTGACAGGGAATGTCAGCATGAAGAATCTGTATTCCGCGAGCGATGACAATGAGATCTCATACGGAAAGAATGCAAATAACTACTTCAAGGTCACGGGGACGGCAGCGGCGAGCAATTCTATGCCTGCAGGGGTTTCAAAGGTTAATGCAGGCCATTACGATGTCGTTGACTGGAACTGGGTGAATAATATCGCGGTCACGACGACGGTCGATGATATTGAGCCGGTTGCACTGGGTCCGGACGTGGCAGGCGGAGTCTCGACTGTGGTTCATAAGAATGCCGTTACGGTCTGGAGGCTTTGCCTGGCTGATCCCGACAAATGCTATAATGCCAGTACATCGGCAGAACGGCAGGCCGTAGCAGCGGATTATACAAATCCGAGATGGGGAAAGAACGAGGATGAGATCTTCCCGGGTGCCATCGTCGAGACGAAATCCGATCCGCTTTTCTTCCGCGTCGGAAACTGGTTCGATTCAAATGACGGAACGTACTACATCATCGCAGGTCTGAAAAATGCGGGCGGAAAGCTCTACATGGATCTGACCCCGAACATGCAGGTGCTCCTGTATACGATAAACGGCGTGGAAGGAACGGCCGTCGGCGGCTATGCGACGCTGCAGGATGCTTTCGATGCGATCAAGGCGCGGAATGATAAAAATGCAGAGTATGAGATCATGATCCGCGCATATACCGGCATCACGGATCCGCAGAAAAACTGGACGATCCCGGCGCAGGCCAAGAGCATCAGTATCTACGACAGCAGTAACAATAACGGGGAGCTTGACTCGGTCAAACATCTCTATCTGAAAAACGAGCTGAACCTGCAGACGAACCTGGAATTGTTTGAAGTAAGTATCGTCGGCTCCGGATATATGCAGAATCCGGCTTCGAAGAATCCGGTCTGGCACGGGGAGACGACGATAAAGCTGAACGGCTTTCTGCTGAATCTGGTGGAATGTGATCTGGGGGCATTCTATCAAGGAAGCGAGGTCGAGTATCTGTACAGGCAGGATGATGCCACGCTGAGCGGAACGACTTACCTCCGTGCGGTCACCGGCAACGGGACGACGAAGACCTCTGTGCTCTGCATAGATTCGGGGAATACAGCTTCGGATGTCTGGATCTACGGTGACATCAAGGATGTAGGCGAGATCGTTCTCTTAAATACGAACCTGTATGTGGCCGGGGAAGTGAAGACCGGCAGCGTGATCGCGAGAGGTGGCACACCGTCCGCACTTTATGCACAGGCGACGTATGCGGAGGACGGAAAGGGAGGCTGCACGGTTACTCCGAAGCTTACGATCAGCGATACCGCGTTCGGTACGAGTGCTCCGCTGAATATCGGACACCTCATCGTGGCGAAGGACAATGCGGGAAAGATCACGGAGAACATCTTAAGCTTTTTGGACGTTCCCACGCTCCTTACAAGCATACAGAACGGCTATACGGTGCCGGTATTTAAGGACGGCACGGCGGGAAACGATGTCCACTACGTGACCGTCGATCTGAACGGATCTGCTGTAAAGGTGGTCACGGCGGATATGAATGATCCGAACTGTAAGGAGGGCGTATTCATCCGCAGCATGGTCGGAAAGGACAAATACACATGTTATACGGTAGAGACCTATGTGCCGTATACGCTCTCCTGCGGCGGTCAGACCATCATCGGTGCAAACGACTGGAAGACGATCGTCGATGAGATCAACGCGAGAAAAGATAAGAATGCGGAGTATGTCGTGACACTGACAGGCTCGAACGGGAACATCAACCGTGTGAGCACGCAGACGGTGAACGGCGTAGAGGTAGAGTATGGTGCCGAGACGCTGACGATGCCGAAGGCCGGCATGTTGAAGAGCCTGACCGTTACGACGGGAAGCAACTACAAGGACGGAGATCCTATCCCTGCCTGGAATTACATCGGGGATACGATCACTTTAACCTGTGATACGACCTTTGAAAATGTTCGTCTCGTCGGCTACAAAACTTCCGAGATCAGTCCGGCAAACAAACTGTCCGTGACGAATGTAGCAACAAACAAGCCGACGCTGACCGTAAAGATCGGCGGAGCATATACGATGCTGGTCAAAGGGAATTTGATCATTGATTCCCGCCAGCTCTTCCTCGACGGCAGCGGCAAGGGTACACTGGAGCTTGCGACGGGCACGAAGACTGCTTTCATCGAAGCAGAAGCAGATACGTACAGTAATCATATCGGAGCTTCGAAACCGACTATTCAAGTAAGCGGAAAGTTCACGAAACTGGCGGAACTGAAATTAAACGGCGGCAAACTGATGCTGTCGGCTTATGTGACGACTGCTTATAAAGATGCGGCAGCGCTGGCAGAAGCAAAGGCAACAGAACCGGAACTGGACGCAGCAGTGCTTGCGATGGAGGACGGGGAGCAGATCGTTACGGCAGGTAAAGTTACGGTAACGGATCTGAGCCTTAAGGATGCAGCATGGCTCGGCTATCACGATGGCTCGATAGTGACGACGTATCCCTCGGTGGTGACGGTGACGAACCTTACCATCTCCGACGGCAGCACGCTCAGTGCGCATGCGCTGACGGTTAAGAATAAGCTGACGGCTTTGGCGCACGGCGGCTCGAGTAAAGATACGATCGACGTCAGCGGAGCCTGCAGTATCAAGGATATGGATGTCTTCAGCAACAATCTGCTGTTCAAGACCACATACAAGTCTGCGACGGCAAGCAACCTGAACATCTCCGGTACGGTGAATACGGAGACGAAGAATGAAAACGGTGAGGTGATCGCTGTAAACAGGATCGCAGTATCGGTCACGGATCCTGCGAAGAGCGCTTCCGAAAGAGATCTGCTGAGAGATAACGGCGATTCGCAGGTTGCTCTTGTTACAACATCAAAGGCCGCGGCGGACCGGTTTGTTGCTGCAAAAGCGGACGGTACTCCGAGTGTCTATAACGGTGCTGAGCCGAATAAAGGTTACCAGACCATCAAGAGTGGCAACGTGATCTACGCCTATAAGTGGTCTATGATCGAAGTCGCGGTACTCAAACTTGCTCCCCTGACGTCTGCAGATAGTCTGCCGAAGGTCAGCGATTATCTCGATAACGGAAAATTGAAGAGCACAGGACTCGATATCCTTGGCTACTATCCGTCCTACATCGATGCGGTCACAGCGATCGACGCGAGAAAGGATGCGACGCAGGGTTATGCGATCGTTTTCCGGAAGTCCTACGCGAACATGACGGGCAGTCTTACGGTGCCGAAGAACGCGTCGTACGTGCATATCTGCGGCGCTGCGGAAGAACGTACATTTATGACCTACGAAGGAGCAGGAAAGTTTGATACGGACGTGTATCTGGAACACGTATCGCTGCCGACTTCGGATCGGAAGACGGTGTTTACGGTTAATGGTGCGCACACCTTATCCTTTGATGATGTGCAGATAAGCAGAGGGAGTGATCGATTCGCCATAACCGGGATCGAAGCAGCAAAGGGAAGTGTCAGAATATGTAATTGTGCGGACGACTTTTCATTGTCCTCATATGCATATCAGGCGCTGCCCGGCGATCTGAATGTGAATAACCTTTCCCTGAGGAATGATGCGATAGGCGATGCTCATAAACGTCTGACTTTATCGGTAGAGGGAAAAGTAAAAGTCGCCGGACAGCTGGATCTGTACAAAGCAGAGTTGTATGCAGGAGGAAAGTTTGATCTTAATAACATCCGGGTAAGAGATGATGCAGATCCGGAAAAGATGGCATACAGCGGCATCTATTATAACCGCCTTGCAGGAGACAAATATTCACTGACGATCAGCGGTACGGTGGATGCGCAGAGGACAGAAAACGGAGAATCCGTATTCTTTGTCAGACAGAATCAGGAATTATCTGAATTACCTGTGCCTGAAAACGGTGAGATAACGCAGAAACTGCCGGACAGATGCCTGCTCTTTAAGGCACCGAATGTGGAAACGGATTCCATCAGGTGGGAAGATTTTGACAGTCTGGTAAAAGCCAACGACTGCTTCTATGCAGCAAAGGCCGGATCCTTAGGGTATTCCGTCCGCATGGGTGAGTCACTCTATCTCGACATGAATCAGGCGGTAAAGCGGATCGAAGCGCTCAAGGATATCGATAGGGTTTATACGATCGAGATCACCGGACATATCGATGATACGAATGTGACGGATAACAAAGCTGTCAGCCCGCTTCCGGCCCCGAAGGCAAACACGGCAGCCGGAGTATGCTATGCGTATACGGGAACGAAGATTTCTGCTCTTTCCTACAGCGGATCGATGACCCTGAATGCCGGAGGAAAAACAGTAGCCGGAGGCGTGACCTTCCGCAACCTGATCCTTTATCCGACGGATGAAAGGGGAGCGAACACCGTATATGACACCTCGATCAAGTTCCAGCGTAACAGCAATTCGAAACTTGTGCCGGTATTAAGCTTTGAAAGCACATACCCGTGGTGGGATCCGAGCATTAAGGCAACACTGAAATCCATCACCGGTACGAAGGGGGCGACGGAGCTTCGCATCGATCTTCCGAGCGGGAAGCACCTCATGCTGACCGAAGGTATTAAGGATTTCGCGACGGTCACGTTAGCGGCGGGAGATAAGGTCATCACCAATAAGAACTCCGGCATCGGAACACTGAGCCTGGAGCATGATGCAGAGTTTATTGCGATCGGCGAGACGAAGGTCGGCGAAGTAAAGACCGGGGCAGTGGGGCAAAACCAATATCCCGCAGTGCTCTGGACGGCGTATACGGAAAAGGGTACGGGATTGGCGATAACACGGACACCGCTCTTTACGGTGGAAGGGGAGATCGCGGGAAACGTGGTCGTCAATCCGATGAACGCCGTATGCACTTGGGCAGGTGACCATGAAGTGATCGCGCCGGATAACTACGAAAAACATTGGATCGGAAGAGAGGGCAACGTTCCAATCGGTTTGCCGCTCCTGCTGGCGAAGAAAGCGGATCCGGCGAGTGTTGGGATCGACTGGAATAGCTATGATGCAGGCCCCGGTATCCGCCCGGAGAGCGATAAGTATATCAATCCGTATAAAAATGTCAGCGGTTATATCATGATGGCAGATACTTTCGGGATGAACCTGCACATTACGAGAGATGCTGACAGCAACGGAGCATACGGCCGGATTGAGACTTATGCATCGACCTGGTCAGAGGCGGTGACGATCATCGACAACCTTGCAACGAAGGCGGACTATACGGTAGAGTTTACCGCAACCGGGGAATACGAGACAGGCAAGAACGGTACGCGTGGTGCGTTTATTTGTCCGAAGGCAGCAAACGCTTCGTCCGTGAAAACGACACTGGGTGTCGGGGTTCCCTTAGGATATGTATCACTGGCGTACACCGGTGCGCTGAACCCGACCTGCAGCATGCGTTTTGAGCGCATGACCCTGAATGAATACAAGGGAACGGAATTAAGCAGCACCAATACGATCAACGCCTCGAATGCGGTGGAGCTCAGCTTTAGGAATGTAGCAACGCAGAGGGAACTCGCATCGAAGAATGAGGATCATCCGTTCACACTTCGTTTCGAGAAGATCACGGCGAAGAAGGGCACGGTCACGTTAGACGATACCGAGCTTACCGTAAACGGCGCCATCGATGTGGGGACGCTGAATGCTTTCGGTAAGAATCTCACCGTGAATAGTGCCGTCACTGCAGGAGTGCTGAATATGACGAACGCCGATCTATACGTGGACGGTGCGGTTAAAGCAGGAACGCTTTACCTGATGAACGGCAATCTCGATGCGAAGGGGACGATCACGGTGGATACTTTGGAAACGTACGATGACCCGGATACGGCCGGTGTCGTTTCGGTCACCACGGAATCTGCGCCGAAAGCATCGGAGATCAAGGTGACGAATGTCGTTGTTACCGGTGATGCCCAGCTTCACGGACACGGCAAGATCACACTCGGGACCATCACGGGTACTTCCGGACCCGAGCAGGAAGAACATAATAAAGCGGTAGAGGGGATCCGTTGGAGTGATTCGATCGCGATCGATGACAACTTCACGGCCGCAAAACCGGAGAGTTCTGTATCGATGCTGACGATCAGCGGACGGGTTTACGGTGTGGACGTGGAAGTGGATCCGTATTTCTACGATTGGGATGCGAAGGACTATTTTGAAGCCTCGCCGACTCTGTGGGAGATGCAGGTGCGGGGACTGATCTACAGCGGTGATGCAGCTAAAGCACCGGTGAAGGGCAGGCAGATCCTGAATGCACCTTTCTTAAATCTGACGGACTTAAGAGTGGTGACGACGGATCCGACTACTCCCGGCGGCAGCATTGAATTGGACGGCTATGGATTTAATGATGGCGTGTCAGGCGAGTGGCTGACCTCGTATGCGGGCAGTATTTATGTGACGGATCTGCCGGCGGTCGTGGATGTGAGTGACGTTCTTATGCCGGTTAATTCGGTGATCGGATCGACACGTTTTGTAGATTGGGAGCAGTCAGTCGCATATGTGGACAGAACGGCGCAGGCAAGTCATGAATACACGATGACGCTCCGGGATGATGTCGGAGTGACTTATGTGCCGGATGTACAGCATGGCGTGGAAGTCGGAAGCAAGGTGCAGTCGGTGGCAAAAACATTTACGATGCCGAAGACGAAGGCGCCGGATAGGATCAGGATCAAGTCAGCAGATCCGGCGAACAGGATCTGCGGTCTGTATTCTTCTGCGACAGCGCTGACGGTGAACGTAAATACAGAATTTAACGGAATCAGCCTGAACAGCCTTAAGATCAACAAGGGAATCGTGAGTGGACAGAACATCAATATCAATGTGGTGGCGGGAAGCACTCTGGGTATGATAACGTGCATGTATGGGACCGGGATCAAGAACATTACCGGGACCGCTACGAGCACGCTCAGCCTTTCTTTGCTCAGGGATGCACTTCGCATCACGGGGGGGATCAAAGGTTTCGGAGCACTGTATGTCGACAAAGGAGATCTTTACGCGGCGGAGGATGTCAACGTGAAGGATCTGAGACTGTTTGGCGCGGAGCTTCATGCGGCAAACATCATCTCGACGGGAGAAACGTGTCTTTCCTGGGGGTATGCGTGGAATCCGGGTGCGCAAACCTGGACAGATCATCGTCCGTCTACACTGGCGGCTGATGCGAGTGAGGCAGTCGGCAAGGGTATGGTGACGCTGAATATTATTAAATCAAGCGAAGGCTATGTGATTTCACCGGCTTACCAGGATACCTTTGTAAACGGGAATAACATCGTTTCGAAACTGAATGCAAAGGGGCAGACACAGCTGACGATCAAAGGCAATGTGGAAACGTATAACTATAACGGAGTGCCGGCTCCTTCCGTCAGCCCCCTGTGGATCAGTTTCCTCTATGGCCGCGGCAATACGACCTACGCGGTGCTGAGTGAAGGACAGGCGCTGGTCAATGCTGTGTCTACGGCGCAGGCGGCTGCAATTAAGGACGCTCTTGCTCTCGGCTATGCAAGCAACATGCCGAAAGAGGATGAGTGGCGCGGTAATGCGGACAGAGTCTCCGGGACTGACAATCCGGCCCTCTTCGTTCCGGCAAACGGCAAGACCGTCAACGTAACCGCCGGTCACTAAGCCCCGGTTTCCCGGGCTCCGGCGAATGATAATAAAAGGCGTGGTTCGGACAGGCTCCGGCCACGCTTTTTTTATCCACGTATTTTACGAAATCTCGTAATAAAACTACGATACGTCCTCTGTACTTTCTTTTTCTTGTATTTATAATGAACCATGATATACTTGGAGGTGACGGAATGGCAGAAAAAGATATCATGGAAAAGGCGCTGGAAGCCTATGATGACGTATTTGCTGACATCATGAACAATCTGATGTTCCATGGCAGACAGCGGGTCAAAGAGGAGGAACTCGAGCAGGGACGTGAGCGATCCTTTTATACGGGAGAAAAAAAGATCCGTGAACAGGAGCGGGACACGTCCAAGTACTGGAAACATAATAATATCCGTATCGCTTATGTCGGGATTGAGAATGAAACGGAACCTGAGGAAGGCATGCCGTTTCGGGTGATCGGATATGATGGGGCGGCATACCGGGATCAGATCAGGACCTCGGTAAATGAAGATGGCACGATACTCAAAAAAATGACCCGGTACCCGGTGATCACATTGGTTTTGTATTTTGGCTACAAAAGACACTGGGACAGGGCGAAGAGTATCCATGAAGTGCTGGGTGATGAGCTGGATGAAGAACTGAAACCGTTTGTGAGCGATTACCGGATCCATGTCTTTGAGATCGCATACTTGACGGATGAGCAGCTGGCCGGATTTAAAAGTGATTTTCGGTTTGTGGCGGATTATTTCGTGCAGAAGCGGCGTACCGGAACATATGTAGGTTCTCACGAGAAGGTGAGACATATCCGGGAAGTGCTGCAGCTGCTGAGTGTACTAGCGGAGGAAGACCGGTTTAGACAGGTTGCGGAAGAAACAAAAGATGCGAAAGACGGAAAGGAGATAAATACGATGTGTGAAGTATTAGATCAGATTGAAGCACGAGGAGAGGCACGAGGAGAAGCGCGAGGAGAAGGGAGAATGCTGCAGTTGGTGCAGGCATTGATCGAGGTCGGACGTATCGACGATATCCGGCGTGCATCCGTGGATCCGGATTATCTTGCGGATCTGTATGAGGAGTTTGGGATTGAATATCCTGATGTGGAGTTTGATGATTGATCCCTTTGGGTCAGGGGAGAGATTACGTAAACCCAAACCCTTGAAAAATGCATAAAAAACCTGCCGGAGGCGGGCAAAATGCCGAAAATACAGGGGCTTGGACGAAAAACAGTTGAATGCCGGAAGGCGGGATGGTATGATAAAGAATCCGGGCGCGGATTCTTTTTTGCGTCCGGATATGGGAAAAAAGGAACGGGAAAAGGAAGGGTTCATCATGAGAAAGTGGAAAAGATCATTATCAATGCTGCTGACGATCGCAATGCTCGCAGGAAACTACGAGCCGTTCGTGCTTTCGGCATATGCAGCGACGGAAAGTAATGCGATCGCGGATGGGATCATAAATGACGGTACATCCGTGATCACGCGTGAAGATGACGGTACGACTGTCATCACAAGTGACGCGCTGAACAGTGATGCGGACGAGGGCGAGCCGGAGGATGATAACGACGGCAGCGGCTCCGGAGATGACGCATCCGGGGATGATGCGGATACTTCCGATGATGACGACGCCAACGGCAACGGGGCTGGAAACAACGGCTCAGACAACGGCGACGGCAACACGACCGGAGATAACGGTTCGAATAACGGCAACACGACCGGCGACAACGGCAACAACACCAACGGCAACACGAATAGCTCCGCATCTGACAACGACGCGGATGACGATACCCACAATGATGATACCGACCTTCCCGATGATGATATTGATGATACTGTAAGTGACAATACTTCCGATGACGATTCCGTCAGTGACAACTCCGTCAGTGATAATACCGTAAGCGAAAATTCCGTGAGCGAGAACATGATCACGGAGGAGGCGATGAACAACACAAATATTGTGATCAAGATTTATGTGTTGGATGATGCGAACCATGAGTCGTCTATCGACGGAGCTGAAAGTTTTGAGAAAGCTGCCGAAAAGACAGCGGCCTATCGGAGCGAACATAGCGATGCAAAGATCCGCTGGAGGTTTTTTGACGAAGTAAGCTGCGGATCACACTCGGACAGCCATATGGCCACGCTTACCGTGGCGACAAGCGGTACCGGTGCAAGTGCCGTTTCGGACAGTTCATATCTGGAAGTGGATCTGAACGATCATACCCTGAGCGTACAGGGAACATTGATCACTTACGGTGCAAAAATCTACGGCGGGAAGATCCTGTTAGACGGCACCCTCACGGTGAAAAATGCTCCGGACGGAAGCGGACATAGCGAGGGTCTTGTTATTGATGAATTGACGGCAAAAGGGCAGTCAACGATCTATGTCGGAGGCGAGATCGGCGCGAACGAGGCGACCGTCGCGCGGATCGGCTCGGTTCAAGGGACTGAGGTCAACAATGTGAGTTATTATCCGAGTTTAAAGGTCAGCTACAACGGACGTTTTGAGTGTATGTCTGATGCCGGCTTTACAACGGTTACGCTGGAGTCTAAAGAGAACAACCCTGCAGAACTCCTGGTTCGCGGAAATCTGGAACCGGAGACGATCATGGCCGGCGACTACGCCCTGATCAGCATGGATTTTCGGTTGGATGAGAATGGGGAGAGGGTGAAAACAGAGTATGGAAATGATGAGTATGGCAATATCAAACTCCAAACCCTCACACTCGGAAAAAATGTTCTTATCAAAGGAATGGGTTATATTGATGCGAAAACACTCGTGATCAATAAAAATGTCCTGACTGTCGGTACACCGGAGCAGGAGGGCACAACCTATCTCGGAGCAAAGTATGTTACCGGTACGACCGGCGGAATTGTTGCAAATCATGCATACGTTGAGTTTGTGAAGATCAATGCCGAAAGTACGGCGATTGCGGTCACCGGTGATGATGCTGACATCATTTTCAGGGGTCAGATCGGCGGATCTTCCGCATCATTTACCATAGGTGATGATGAGGTGGATGCAAACGGTGATCCGGTGCATCATCTTCGTTTTGATATCTGTGCGGTCAGCAACAGTGATGTCAAAATTAAGTCGCTGGAAATCTGCCGAAGTGCTGAAGTTCTGATCTCCAGTGATCATAGTTTTTCCTGCTCGACGGTTACGGTACATGGCGGTGAAAAACGCGTTGACGATTCGAACGGTTTTCACTATGAAGCGGCCGGCGGCCGACTGAAGACCACTAATGAAGCGATTTCGATCGGTACTCTAACGCTTCAGCAGGGTGCGGGGTTTGAAATTGGCGACATTAATTATGCCAAAGAGGAGGTTAACGGGGAATATCGGATCAAAACGGACGACAACGGAGTACCGTACTATTATGAAACTGATTTTGACACTAATATGGGTTCTCTTGTCTCCTGGGGCTCAGACGGGGATCATTCACAGGGATATTTTTACGGCGCAGCAACGATCACGACTCTCAACATGTCTCCGAATGCGGAGATCCATATCCAGCCGGAAAGCACCCTGACCTGCTCTTCCACTGCAAACTTAAGCTCTGACAGCCGCATTTTCGTCCGCGGCGCGGCGAATTTTAAAAACATCACTTTAAAGAAAGCCGGCGGCAGAGACGATCTGTGTGTCGACTTCGTGACGGATGACCTGCAGAACAAGCCCGGTACGATAAAGATCGACGGCACGATCACTTCCGACCGCTGGACGGATGACGGCGGGAACACACAGCAGGGCGTCATCTTTTTGAAGCACCCGAAGTGGTTTGATAAGGAAGACTGGTACAAAGACATCGCCGGATTCGAAGCCGGTGCAGTCCTTCTCTACAGCAAAAACAATAACAACGCCGGTTTCTTCCGTGCCTTTTTCGGGACGGAGGCAAGCGGCTACTCCGAGCAGGGGACGGAATACAACCCGCATAAAGACGGAAATAACTATTACAAACTGCTCCTGCACGCGGTCACACTCTATACGACTGCGTGGGATGATGAGGTGGATCGCTATACATTAAGCAAATATGCGGAGCTTCCGGAGGATAAGTATCAGGAGTTCAAGGACTTTGCGACAGTCGAAGCACTATTCGCATGGCTCGCGGAAACGGATGAAAGCGGCAATGCGAAAAACCTGGATGCAGAAGGAAAAACGATATATCGTGTCATCCTGGAGGATCCGTTTGCTTCGGATGCGGCGCTGACGATCGGGAAATCGCTGAACGGCATCATCATCGAGGGCGCAAGTGCAGATGCACAGATCCCGGTATCGCTTCCCTCCTTTACTTCCGAAACGGCAGTGATGTTCTGCAATGTGGAGCTGAACACGGAAGAAATGAGGGTTGATTCATACAGAGAATATTACTCAAAAACGGATCTGGTACTTTCGGGGACAACGATCCGGGCGGAGAAAGTATATTCAAAGGCAGTATATGTCAGCGGATCCCCGGAAAGGGCAAGTGAGATCCATGCGGATACGTTTGTGTCGGCGGAAGAAGGAAAAAAGCTGAGTTTCATTATTGAGGAGGGGGCGGAGCTTCAGTGTAGCGTAAAGGATGCCCTGACGGGATGTGCTTCGGTTTCGGTGCATGGGACACTGGGCATACATGGACACAGTAATGAAACGACGACGGCGGAACTCGGGAGATTGAGGGTTTTCCCGGGGGGAAAACTTGAAGTGGAAAACTTCCGATCGCTGAGTATCAGCGTTGGAGATGATGAGATGTTTCGCAGCGATCCGCTCGTGAAGCTGGCAGATCATCCCGGAGCATTCCTTTTCCTGCACGGGATCGGCGAAGGCGGGATCACGGCGGGTGATATCATGCTGAATTACGGCATGACGCTTCATGTGATGGATGCTGCGCTGAATGTAAAACAGGAGAGCAAGATCACGGTAGATCCGGGTAGTGAACTGATCCTCGAATGTGCGCCCGTAACGATCAGCAACGGATCTTTGACGATCTCTTTCGCAGGCGGAAAGATCGATCCGATCAACGGGCTCGATGAAGAGGAAATGCAGATTGCGGAGGCATTGTACAGTCAGCCGGCGAAGGTGGCGGCGGATGAGGGAAGCCCGATCTCGATCACGAGTGATGAATCGGATCAGGTTTCTCTGGAACTGTATCCGGATGCGAGACTGGATGTGCTCGGTGGACTGAGTGTTACCGGGAGCACAAAGCTTTGGGACAATGCGGAGCTCGTTACGGACGGGCAGGTTTCCCTCGGAGATCTGCAGCTTACGGCTTCGAAGGTCAATCCGCCGGAGAACGGATACTGCGCGGAAAGTCCGAAGATCTATACGGCAATGGGTACAAGTCTTAATGTTGACGGTGAGATTTCGCTGTATCAGCAGGATAAAGACTCAAATGTGACGGCGATGGGACGTAACGGCGACGGCCGTTATGCGATGCCAATGCAGATCCTTTGCTGCGATTATACTTATGCGGCAGACGGTCTGCAGATCGCGCCGAAGGATTTCGCGGCAAATGAGGAGATCCTGCAGCTTCACGTGACGGGAACGACGGCGGACGCGATGAATACGGAATTCTTAACGAACGGTATCATCGTCGTTGATTCTGTGGACGGAACGGATGCCGGCAACTATCGCTTCCGCGAAGCCGGAGAGGATACCTATGTGCTGCGAGTTGTGGCGATCCAGGTCTACTCGATGCCGGCAGCGACCCCGCAGTATTCTGCGATGTGGGATAACGGTACGCCACTCGGTGAATTTGCGACCTACGATGAGGCGGTCAGCTACATCGCTTCCGTTGCTAATGCGAGCCAGAAATATTACGTCTTCCTTCCGATCGATGCGAAGGTCGTGGGGACGGATCTCGCGATCCCTGCAGGAGGCGCGCAGATCGTCATCTGCGGTGATCCGAAGGCGACGACTCCGACCACACTGGATGCAGGAAATGTAAGGACAGCAGTGAAGCTTACGAACCACCTGATGTTCCAGGATATCACCGTGGAATTTGCAGACGGCACCGCGATCGACTTAAACGGCAAGACCCTGAATATCTGCGACGCGGATCTGACGGGACTTTCCGACATCAAGGGCAAGGGCGACCTCGTGCTCTTTACGGAGAATCTGGTGCTTTCGGATCCGTCGGATCCGGAGTCGGCTCTGGTGGACGAAAAGCACTTTTCTCAGGCGGGCTTCCGCGCTTTCAGCGTAGCAAACGGCATCTCGGCGACGAACCTGACGGTGACGAACTACAATATCATTCTGAACGGCGGCTGCTTTGCAGGCGGCGGGAAACTGACAGTCACGGGCGATGTCCGTGTCTACAACGGCTCTGTCAGCGGCATCGGCAATGGTTCCAAGATATCGGGAAATCTGTATCTGGACCAGGCGGATTGCCGGATCGGTGCGGCTGCCTACACGGCAGGTACTCCGGCGAAAGTGACGTTTGAAGTCGGTAAGGATGTGATCCTGCGAAGCGGCGGGATCGTAAACGGCGACGGTAACAGCGCAGTACAGGCGATGAAGGACTACAATGCCCTGACGAGCTTCACGGCCGGCGGCAGTGTATATCTGTATCATGCGACGATCGCGCTGAACGGTGATATCACGATCAAAAAGAATCTTTACACCGGTACCGGCGACAATGAGATCCTGTACGGAAATGCTGCGGCGGGTAAGTTTACGATCAGCGGCACGACCTCGGATTTCGTGGTCTCAGACGGGGTATCGAGAAATGCGAAAAATGAGGAGCAGCATGAGCTCTATCATACGGTCAACTGGGACTGGACCAAAACGGTCACGGCGGTACCTTCCGTGAAAGAGATCGAGCCCGCAGCTCTCTGTGTGAACGGTGACGGGTCCGGAAAGTTTGTCGCACATGCAAATGCGGTCAACGTGCGCAGACTTTATCTCGAGCATGGCAGGGGTGAGAACGGCGATGTATGGTCGGAAGATAATGAAAACGACGGAACGGCGATCGCCGGCATCTACACCGAAGCAAACTATGACAGCAAAGGAAACCGCGTGGAGAACGGTGGTTCCGTATATGCAGGCGCGATCGTCGTGACGAAATCCGATCCGCTCTATTTCCGCGTGGGCGGTGTTTACAAGAATGCATGGATCCGCGGTACGGATTCGGATCCGGTTCCGGCTTCCGTCTGCGGTCTGAAGACCTCCGGCGGCAATCTTGTCCTGGATCTTACGCCGGGCGCTGCGGTCATCCTCTACTCGGTGGAGGCGGTACCGGCTTCGAATGAGAGCAGGAATGTCGCGATCGGCGGTTACGCGACGCTGCAGGAAGCCTTCAATGTGATCAAGGCGAAGAACAATGCGAAAGCGTCCTATGTGATCGAAGTGCGTGACGGTAAAGCGGCGACGGCGACGACGGTGACGGACGGAGAGGGTCATGAGACGCTTACTGCTGCAGACTGGACGATCCCGGATAAGGCGGCGCTCATCACGATCCGGGCAGCGCAGTCTCCGACGAATAAGGAACTGTATTTCAAGAGCAAGCTCACACTCAACACGAATGTGACTCTGGAAAAAGTCACACCGATCGCTACCGGTGAAGAGGTGAACGGCAAATGGCACGGAGCGGTCTCGATTGATCTGAAGGGATTTACGCTGACGCTGGATGATTGTGATCTGAATGCGTTCTACCATGGAGACAAAGATCCGTCGACGACACTGACGAAGGATAGTGCAGAGAAAGTATATTTCCAAAGCATCACGGGTAACGGAGAGGCAAAAACCTCGGCTCTGTTCATACAGAATTACAACGCGGAACCCTTGTGGGTATACGGTTCTGTTTCAAAGGTCGGAATGATCGGATTTGAAAACACCGGCTTCTATGTCACGGGAAGTATGTCCGTAGGAAATGTGAATGCAACAGACGATATATACAGCGAACTTTGTGTTCGTGCGATGGTGACCGAGGATGCAGAGTCCGGATACATCATTGTACCGGGACTTACGGTCAGCGGTACGGTCAGCGAGGCGGGAACGGGTAATCTGTACCTGACGCAGATGACGGCGGAGATCGATGAGGAGGGTCATACTGTCTACCGGAAACTGTCGGATGAAGTGAAGGACTATATCGCGTTTGCTATTAAAGCATTTGCTGTTCCCGTCATGAAGAACGGAATGATCAGCGGGAACGTGTGTTATGCGATCGCGAATATAAGTTTAAATACGCAACCGGCAGCACTGAAGGGCAAGAATGCCACGGAGCCGGGCATTTTCGTTCGCAGCACGATCGGAAAGGAGAAGTATCTCTGCTATACGGTAAACAGTTCGGTGCCGTATACCTTAAGCGCGGGCAACGGTCCTGTGATCATCGGTGCAACTGACTGGGCGACGATCGTAAATGAGATCAACACGATCAATGATAAGAACGCGGACTATGTCGTGACGCTGAAAGACAAGGACTGTGAAGGCGGATATGACAGATATGACGGGATCATTAACACGCAGGCCGAGACCCTGACTATGCCGAAGTCGACGGCGCTTCACAGTCTGAAGATCACGACGGGAAACAGCGAGGATTA
>Ga0310694_10001032_pt1 | contig 33021 bp, 14 predicted proteins | sample 174DNAGHGhighgp2_FD_203884 | JGI IMG/M metagenome (GOLD analysis project Ga0310694, IMG submission 203884) | Sheep rumen microbial communities from Palmerston North, Manawatu-Wanganui, New Zealand - 1742 DNA GHGhigh gp2 (v2) (version 2) | ecosystem: Host-associated > Mammals > Digestive system... | reverse complement strand
GAGTGCGAATCTGCACTTCCACATAGCGTCCGAGAGGCGTCATCACAGTGGTGTGCAGCGACTCGTAGCCGTTGTTCTTCGGTTTGTGTATCCAGTCGCGCAAACGCTGAGGCAGTGGGTCGAATTTGCCGATCAGCAGCGAGTAGACCCTGAAGCATTCGGCGGCTTCTATTTCGCGCATCTCCTTTTCGCTTTTGCCCTCAGCCTGAGGCACATCGAGAATGATGCGCATGGCGTAGAGGTCGTAAATTTCTTCGAACGACACTCCCTTGTTCTGCATCTTCTTCCAGCACGAATAGACCGATTTCACGCGTGTTTTCACGGTGTAGCTGAAGCCGTTGTCGTCGAGCATCTGTTCGATGGGTTTGGTGAAGCATTCCTTCAGCTTCTTCTCAGTGCCCAGAGTTGCTTTTATCTTCGACGAGATCTCCTCGTATTTTTCGGGATTGGTATACTGCATCACGAGGTCGTCGAGTTCGGTCTTGATGCTATAAAGTCCGAGCCGGTGTGCCAGAGGTATGTAAATGTACTCTGTTTCAGAGGATATTGCCAGTTTTTTGGTGTCCTTCATCGAGCCCAGAGTGCGCATGTTGTGCAGGCGGTCGCAGAGCTTGAGGAAAATCACGTAGGCGTCGTCGCACATTGCCAGCAGAATCTTGCGGTAGTTTTCTGCCTGCATGGAGAAGTTCTCGTTCTGTTCGGCAATCATAGTCGCCTTGTCAATCTTGGTGACACCGTCGACGATGCGTGCGACGCGGTCGCCGAACATGGCTCGAATGTTGTCGAGGGTCACGTCGGTGTCCTCCACCACATCGTGCAGCAATGCGCAGGTCACAGCTATGGGGCCGAGACCTATCTCTTTGACGGCAATCAATGCCACGGCGAGAGGGTGGAAAATGTAAAGCTCGCCCGATTTGCGTCGCGTGTCGGCATGCGCTTGTCTGGCGATATTGAAGGCATGGTAAATCATGCGCTCGTCATCGGGGGAGAGAGAGAGGTTTTGCCGACAGGTCTGAATCAGTTCTTCGTAGGTTTGTTGGACGAGTAATTCTTCGTTCTGTTCTTCCATGTATTATTTGATTTTTGGTTGTTATGGTTATAAAGTCGATTACATCACGCATTCACCGCACCTTCCCTTATCCACAAGTGAAGATGCGGTGAATAGTGTTTTGCTGATGTCTGAATTATTGGGCTTCGTTCTGTTCGTGCAGAGCCAGACGAATCTGTGATTCCAGTTCCTCGCTCAGTTCCGGATTGTCGCGGAGCAAGTTCTTGACGCCCTCGCGTCCCTGTGCCAGTTTCGTCTCGCCGTAGCTGAACCACGAGCCGCTTTTCTTGATGATGCCGCATTCCACGCCCAGGTCGACAATCTCGCCCTGTTTGGAGATGCCTTCGCCGAACATCAAGTCGAACTCGCAGGTGCGGAAGGGAGGAGCCACCTTGTTCTTGACGACCTTCACCTTCACGCGGTTGCCGACATTCTGGTCGCCGTCCTTGATGGCCTGTATGCGACGGATGTCGAGACGTACGGAGGCGTAGAATTTCAGGGCGTTGCCGCCGGTGGTTGTTTCGGGGTTGCCGAACATGACGCCGATTTTTTCGCGCAGCTGGTTGATGAAGATGCAGCAGCATCCTGTCTTGCTAATAGTGGAGGTCATTTTGCGCAGAGCCTGTGACATCAGACGTGCGTGCAGGCCTACTTTCGAGTCGCCCATCTCGCCGTCAATCTCAGCCTTTGGGGTCAGAGCCGCCACCGAGTCGATGACGATGATGTCGATAGCGCCTGAGCGTATCAGGTTGTCGGCAATCTCCAGAGCCTGCTCACCGTTGTCGGGTTGCGAGACCAGCAGGTTGTCGATGTCCACTCCCAGTTTGCGTGCGTAAACGGGGTCGAAGGCATGTTCGGCGTCGATGAAAGCCGCAATGCCGCCTTTCTTCTGGCTTTCGGCGATGGCGTGGATTGCCAGTGTTGTCTTACCAGACGACTCTGGGCCGTAAATTTCCACGATGCGTCCTTTGGGGAATCCGCCGATGCCCAGAGCCGTGTCGAGGCTTATCGAGCCTGTAGAGATGGCTTCGAAGGTCTCGTCTGGGCGGTCGCCCAGTTTCATGATAGAGCCTTTGCCGTAGTTCTTTTCTATTTTGTCAAGAGTACTCTGCAGTATTTTCAGTTTCTCAAGCTTTGCCGATTCAACGTCATTTACTTCTTTTGCCATAGTATTCAGTTTATTATAATGATTTAATTATTCACCTTTTGCGAAAAAACAGACTACAAATTTATGAAAAAAAGCTCACACTTCAATCCGTTTTGAGCAAAAAAATATGACTGCGGTGATGCAGTCATATTTGATAATGTTCTGAAGGAGTCAGCTCCAGATGTTTTATTGCAGTTTCAGCATAGCTTCTTTCATGCGGCGTAGAGCCTCGACGAGCTGTTGCTCGCTGGTGGCATAGCTGAGACGGATGCAGCTGTCGTCGCCGAAGGCGGCGCCCATGACAGTTGCCACATGTGCCTCGTCGAGCAGATAGAAGGCCATGTCGGTAGAGTTCTCGATCTTGCGACCGTTGAAGCTCTTGCCGTAGTAGGCGCTCACATCGGGGAAGAAATAGAAGGCGCCTTGCGGCATGCGCACCTTGAGGCCTGGGATGTCGCACAGCATCTGGTAGACCATGTCGCGGCGTTTCTTGAAGATGTTCCTCATGTTGATGATGTCGTCGCTGGTGGTGGGGTCCATCAGCATGGCGCACACGGTGGCTTTCTGCGCGATGCTGCAAGTGGCAGAGGTGACTTGTCCCTGCAGTTTGTTGCAAGCCTTGGCGATGATGGTGGGAGCGGCTATGAAGCCGATGCGCCAACCGGTCATGGCGAAGCCCTTGGCTACACCGTTGACGGTGATGACGCGGTCGCGAACGTTCTCGAACTGAGCAATGGATTCGTGCTTGCCCACGAAGTTGATGTGCTCATAAATCTCGTCGGCCATGACGAAGAGGTTGTCGTGCTTTGCCACCACATCGGCAATGGCTTTCAGTTCCTCTTTGGTGTAGAGCATGCCTGTTGGGTTGGAGGGGCTGCTGAACATGATGAGCTTGGTTCGTGGCGTGATGGCCTCCTCGAGCTGTTGCGGAGTCACCTTGAAGTCGTTTTCAATCTTGGTCTTCACATACACGCATTTGCCTTCTGCCACGCGTACAATCTCCTTGTAGCTCACCCAGAAGGGTGTGGGTATGATGACTTCGTCGCCCGGGTTGACGAGGCACTGCACCAGCTGGTAGATAGACTGCTTTGCGCCTGTGGAGACGACAATTTGCTCGGGTTTGAAGTCGAGGCCGTTGTCGCGTTTGAACTTGGTGCAGATGGCCTCCCTCAGGTCTGGGTAGCCTGGCACTGGGGGATAGTGAGTGAAGTTGTCGTCGATGGCTTTCTTGGCGGCCTCTTTGACAGCTTCTGGGGTGTTGAAGTCGGGTTCGCCGATGCTGAGGCTGATGACGTCGACGCCTTGAGCCTTCATCTCGCGTGCTTTGGCGGTCATGGCCAGAGTCTCGCTTTCGGCCATATTCAGTATGCGTTGAGATAGTATTTCCATGATTTTGATTGTTAAAAATTTTTTGCAAATTTACACATTTTTTTTGAAATGCGAGAAAAAGAGAGCGATAAGTAAAAAAAAAGGAAGGCTCCGCGTGATGCGGAGCCTTCCGGAATAGAGTTGCTTGTCGACAAGGTTACTTCTTGACAACTTTGCGTACGGCAGTGCCGTCGGGCAGAGTTATGCGCAGAGTGTAGGAGCCTTGAGCAAGGTTGGAGAGGTCAATCTGATTGGTCTTCTCGAAGGTGGCCACCAGGCGACCGACGATGTCGTAGACGTCAACCTTGACCACATCGTCGGCGGTGATGGTAGCGCGGCCGTGAGTCGGGTTGGGGTAGACGGTGACGTCGTCGAGGTTGCTGACGGTGTTGATGCCTACGATGGTGACATTGACATGGAGATAGACGGAGCTGTCGCAGCCGTTGACGGTGGTGCCGTTGAAGACGTAGTCGCCTGCGTCAGGAATGGTGTTGCCGTGGTAGTTGTAGGGCAGCTGAGTCGAGAGGATGTCGATGGTGTCGTAGATTTCAACACTGTTGTTGATGGTCAGGTGGAGAGTGACAACGCTGTCGCAACCTTCGCTGGTGCGGAGGGTGACGGTAGGTGTTGTGGTGCTTTCAGTGTAATTGATGTTATCAATCCAGATGTAGCCGTCGCAAGCAGTCTGCTCGTCGACAGTGCTGACAGAGTTGTTCACAGTGAGAAGTAGAGTCACCACGCTGTCGCAGCCGTTGGCGGCGGTGTAGGTGTGAGTGTACTCGCCGGTAGCGGTGTAGCTGTTGCCCTCCCAGGTGTAGCTATCGCAAGCGGTGACAGCGAGAGTGCTGGTCTTAGGCTGATTGATAGTGAGGTTGAGAGTGACGATGCTGTCGCAACCGTTGGCTGCAGTGGTGGTGTAGTTGTAGGTGCCGCTGGTGGTGTAGTTGTTGCCGTGCCATGTGTAGCTGTCGCAAGCGGTGACAGTCTCAGAGCTGTTGACCGAGTTGTTGATGGTCAGGTTGAGAGTGACAACGCTGTCGCAGCCTGCTGCGTTGGTGAGCGTCACGGTGGGTGTAGAGGTCGAGGCGGTGTAGGTCTGACCGTTCATCCATGTGTAGCTGTCGCAGGCGGTCACGCTGACGGTGCCTGTGGTGGCGTGGTTGATAGTGAGGTTGAGAGTGACGATGCTGTCGCAGCCGTTGGCGGCGGTGTAGTTGCTGGTGTAGTTGCCACCGGTGGTGTAGGTGGTGCCGTTCCAGGTGTAACTATCGCAAGCCGAGGCGACGAGTGTGGTGGTCTTGGGCTGGTTGATGGTGAGCACAAGGGTCACGATGCTGTCGCAGCCGTTGGCGGCGGTGTAGGTGTGGAGGTAGCTGCCACTGGTGGTGTAGGTGGTACCGTTCCAGGTGTAGCTGTCGCAGGCCGAGGCGATGGCGGTGGAGGTCACGGGCTCGCTGATGGTGAGTACGAGAGTGACGATGCTGTCGCAGCCGTTGGCAGATACGGTGGTGTAGGTGTAGTTGCCAGAGGTGGTGTAGGTGTAACCGTTCCAGTCATAGCTTCCGCAAGCTGTGGCGATGACGTTGGTTGTCACAGCGGGGCTTATGGTGAGGTTGAGGGTTACCACGCTGTCGCAGCCGTTGGCGGCGGTGAGGGTCTGGTTGTAAGCGCCGGACTGGTTGTAGGTGGTGCCGTTCCAGATGTAGTTGTTGCAAACCTCAACGTTCTCGGTGCCAGTGGTGCTGTTGTTGATGGTCAGGTTCAGGGTGTCGACGCTCGGGCATCCCTCGTTGGAGGTGTACTCGTAGGTCTTGACGCCGCTGGTGGTGTAGGTCTGGCCATTCCAAGTGTAGGTGTCGCAAGCTTCAGCGGTCTCGCTGCTGTTGCTGTTGTGGTTGATGGTGAGCACAAGGGTCACGGTGCTGTCGCATCCGTTGGTGGCGCCGCCCTCGATGATAGCTGTCATGGTGCCGCCGATGGTGTAGGTCTGACCATTGGTGGGCCATGTGTAGCTGTCGCAAGCAGTGGCTATAGCGGTGCTGACGCTGCCTTCGTTGACGGTGAGGTTGATGACCTCGATGCTGTCGCAACCGTTTGCTGCTGTGAAGCTGTGAGTGATGACATCGCTATTTTCGTAGCGGATGTTGTTCCACATGAAGTTGTCGCAGACAGTGGTGTCGATGGTGACTGTGACCGGGTTGTTGATGGTGAGGTGCAGAGTTACAGTGTCGGGGCAGCCGTTGGTGTTGGTCGAGACGTAGTTGTAGTCACCGCTTGTGGTGTAGGTCTCGCCGTGCCAGTTGTAGTAGCTGCAGTTGACTGCGCTCTCCTCGCTGGTGGTGCTGTTGTTGATGGTCAGTGTCAGAGTATCGACGCTGGGGCAGTTGTTGGCGTCGTTGTAAGCGAAGGTGTAGACGCCGGTAGCGTTGTACTCCTGCTCGTTCCAGGTGTAGGTGTCGCAAGCGGTGGCGGAGAATGCTGTGCTGCTATTGTTGTTGATAGTCAGGATGAGGTTCTTCGTGCCGTTGCAGTTGTCACTGTTGGTGTAGTTGTAGGTGTAGACGCCGCTGTTGGTGTAGGTTTCGCCGTCGCCGTCAGTCCAGGTGTAGGTGTCGCAAGCTGCGACTGTGATGTTGGAGACCTCGCTATTGCCGATGGTGAGGTGCAGAGTGGCTGTGCCGTTGCATCCGTTGCCGTCGGAGATGGTGGCGGTGTAGTCGCCACTGGTGGTGTAGGTCTCACCGTTGACGTTCCAGGTGTAGCTGTCGCAAGCCACCTGAGTCTCTTCTGAGCCGCCGTTGGTGAGGACGGTGAGAGCGAGGACATCGACAGTGGTGCATCCGAGAGCGTTGGCGTATGGCTGAGACTGGTAGGTGCCAGTGCTGTCGAGCTCATAGGTCTGTCCGTCGCCGGCAGTCCATGTGTAGCTGTCGCAAGCAGTGACGGGATCCACGTTGTTGGCGAGGACGTCGCCGACGGTGAGAGTCAGAGTGAACTCTTCGTCGCAGCCTGTGTTGGCGTTGGTCTCGGTACGAGTGAAGGTGTATTCGCCTGCGGCTGTTATCTCGCTTGCTGCGATGTTGAAGCCGTTGGCGTTGTAGTCATTGCCGAGGCAGATGTTGTCGGTGAGAGCAGTGTGGATGGTGGGAGTGACGGTGAGCGTCATGGTGCGTACACTGTCGCAGCCGTTATCCATAGCCCAGTTCTTGGTGAGTTCGCCGCCTTCGTTGTATTCTGTGCCTTGCCATGTGAGTGGTAGAGCCGATTCGCAGATGACGGTCTCGCCTTCGTTGACAACAGGAGCGTTGAGGACGGTGAGCGAGAGCATGATTACAGAGTCGCAACCGGTGATGCTGTTGGGCAGGTTGGCCGAAGCCTCAGTGCTCTGTTCGAAGACAGCGAGAGTACTGTCGTTGACAATCCAGGTGAAGGCGCCGCAGTTGGTGACTTGCTGATTGACGAAGGTACGCATCGTGCCGATGGTCAGGATGAGTGAGTCGGTGCCTTCGCAGCCGTTAGCATCGGTGACAGACTGAGTGTAAATGCCGCTGGTGGTGTAGGTCTGTCCGTTGACAGCCCATGTGTAGCTCTGGCATTCGGCTACATTCTCGACGGAGCCTTCGTTGACGTTGATGGTGAGGTTGAGAGTAGCCTCGCCTTCGCAGCCGTTGGCATCGGTGAAGGTGATGGTCTTCACCTGAGTCTCGTTGAGCGTGTAAGTTTCGCCGTCAGGAGCGTTCCAGGTGTAGGTGTCGCAAGCAGTAGCTTCCTCGGTGGAGCCGGCATTGTTGTTGACGGTCAGGTTGAGGGTGTTGGTGCTTGGGCAACCGTTTTCAGCGGTGTAGTCGTAGTTATAGACACCTGTAGCGGTGTAGGTCTCTCCGTTGCCTCCGTCAGCAGCAGTCCAGGTGTAGGTGTCGCAAACGACCTTGTTGATGGACTGGTTGCTGTTGTTGCGGATGGTGAGGTAGAGGCTGTCGACGCTTGGGCAACCTTCGGCGGTGTTGTAGAGGTACTCGTAAGAGCCGCTTGTGGTGTAGGTGAGTTCGGTGCCGTCGGTGGTGGTCCAGGTGTAGGTGTCGCACTCATCAGCGACGACAACAGAGTTGCTGTTGTTGTTGATGGTGAGGTTGAGAGTCATGATGCTGTCGCAACCTTCGGCGGTGGTGTAGCTGCGAGTGTCGACGGTGCTCTCGGTGTAGGTCTGGCCTTCCCAAGTGTAGGTGTCGCAAGCCGTAGTGTTCTCGACGAGGTCGTAGACAGGATTGATGGTGAGAGTCAGAGTGACGATGTGGTCGCAACCGAACTCATCCTGTGAAACGTAAGTTTCGTTGGAGGTGCTTGTGGTATAGGTCTCGCCGTTGAGATCCCATGTGTAGCTACCGCAAGCCTCGCGGCGTTCGGTGGCGTAGGTGACGGGATGCTGAGTGATGACGAGGTATTCAACACTGTCGTTGTCGTTGATAGCGTCGTACATATAATATGTATGTATCGTATCGTAGTCGTTGGTGGTAGTGTTGATAGTCTGACCGCGCCAAGTGTGTTCAGTTGTAGTAGCGCAGATGTCGGCGGTTTCGGCTTCGCGGTAGTTGTTGTAGACATTCAGTGTCAGGTAGTAGATGCTGTCGCAGAATGTCTGAGCGGCGAAGTGGATGGTGTCGACCTCAGTAGCGCCGTTGAACAGGCGTCCTTCGTCGTTGGTCATGGTGTAGTCGTATGTTCTGCCCTTGAAGGAGAAGATGCCTTCGCTGACGGGGAAGTTGACGACGGCTACAGAATCCCAAACGGCGTCGAGGGTGAGTTGCAGCATGAAGACGCTGTCGTAGTCACCTTCGTTGGCAACATTTGCAGTGGGGTTGTAGATAACCATGGCCTGGTCGGTCTCGTCGTAGTAGAGAGCTGTCGGGTTGGCGGCTGCTTGCTCGTCGGTGAGACGGATGTAGGTGTGGTTGTTACGTTCCCAAGTGAAGGTGTTGCAGGAGCGGTAGGTTTCGGTAGCGTAGTAGTAGTTGCCGACATGGAGAGTGATGTTGTAGATGCTGTCGCAGCCTTCAGCGGTGGCGCCTGCAACGGTCTCCACGAAGTTGTAGGGAGCAGCCTGAGCGTTGAGCATCTGCGGAGTTGCGTCGGAGTAGAAACCGGTGTAGCGGTAGCTGCCTTCGCCCTCCCAGAATTCAACATTGACAGAGGCGCTGTTGTTGATGGTCAGTGGCAGAGTGGCGGTAGCCGGGCAGCCGTTGACGTCAGTCCAGTTGTAGGTCTTGTCGCCGCCCTCGGTGTAGGTGTCGATGGTGTTGTTGTTGTAGATCCACTCGTAGCTGTCGCAAGCGGTGACTGCGGCGAGAGTCTCGCTGCTGTCAGCATAGATGGTCAGGTTAAGGGTAGCGGTACCCTCGCAACCATTGGCATCGATGAACTGGACAGTCTTGACACCGCCCTCGGTGTAGGTATTGCTGATATCATCGGCAGCAACATAAGTGTTGTTGGTAGCATCAAGCTCGTAGGTGGGAACATTCCATGTGTAGGTGAAGCACTCTGCAACGGTCTGCTCACTACCGGCGTTGGTGTTGATGGTCAGCACGAGGGTTTCGTGTGTACAGTTCTCATCGTCGTTGTATTCAAGGTTTGCCGAAGCAGTGTACTCGGTACCGTGCCAGGTGTAGCTGTCGCAAACGGTGACAGGATCCTGAGGAGCCTCGGTACGGGCATTGACAGTTACCTTCATTGTGGTGACCTGCTCGGTCTCTGTACCAGCGTTGAAGACGTGAGTATAGAGATTGTCGCCGGTAACAACTGCAAAGGTTTCGTCAGCCTCGGTCCAGGTGTATGATGTTACGTCGCAGACGGTAGCGTTAACAGTGTCGTAGTTCCATACCAGGTTAATGGTGTAGTTGACGATGCTGTCGCAGGTGGCGTGAGCACCCAGGCTGTAGCTGCGGGTAACGGTAGTGGTCTGATGTGCGGCATATTCGGTGCTGAAGTCCTCAACATTGCCTTCGAGAGTCAGTGTGTGTCCTGCCTCGAGCTGGCTCATCAGGACGGTGCGAGAGATGTTGGTTTCGCTCGGGCGGTTGATGGTGAGGTTGAGAACGTCGATGCGGTTGCCATTGGTAGCCATGGGGTTGGAGACGACAGCCACGTTGTCGGTCACGTCGAAGTACTGAGCTGTCGGGTTGGCGGCGAGTTCTTCGTCGGTGAGAGCGCGGTAGGTGTGGTTGTTGACATCCCATGTGTAGCTTCCGCAAGCCACATAGTTGGTGTAGAAGTATTCGTACTGAGAGACGTAGAGAGTCACGTTGACGACAGTAGCGCAGTTGTTGGCTTCGGGATCGACGGTGTCGAGGACGACATTGTATGTGGCCACGCCTGTGGTGGGAGCCTCATAGAAGTGTCCGTTGATGGTGATGCCGTTGCCGTAAGCGTACTGGTCGCGAGCGAAAGTACGAGGATGGTAGACAGTGAGGTCGAGGTTGACAACGCTGTCGCAGCCAGCGGCGTTGCCGCCGGTGATGGTGTAGGAGGCAGTGTTGTTGGACTCGGTGTAGGTGCCTACAGTGACGTCGTTAACGATCCAGTCGAAGCTTTCGCAAGCAGTCTGGACGTCGGTGTAGGTGCTGCGGTTGTTGACATTGAGTATGATGCTGTCGTTGCCTTCGCAGCCGTTGGCGTCGGTGTAGGAGACAATCTTAGTCTGAGACTCGGTGAGTACGTAGCTGTTGCCGTCGTTGGCGTTCCAAGTGTAGGTGTCGCAGACGGTGACGGTGTTGCTGTTGCCGTGGTTGACGTTGATAGTGAGCGGCAGTGTGACGACAGCGGCGCATCCGTTGGCATCGGTGATGTCGTAGGTGTAGTTGCCGGTGTTGGTGTAGGTGCCGATTTCAGTACCTCCGTAAGACCAGGTGTAGGAGTCGCAGACTTCGACGGCTGGCAGAGTGAAGCTGCTGTTGTCGAAGATGGTGAGGTCGAGAGTTTCGAGAGTACAGTTCACATCGTCGTTCCATGTGTGGATGCCGCTGGTGGTGTAGGTCTGGCCGTCGCCGTTGTTCCAGGTGTAGGTGAAGCAGTTGCTTACCTGCTGTGGTTCGCTGTTGGTGCGCGGAGTGACGGTGACATGCATAGTGGTGACCTGCTCGTTGGCGGTGCCGGCATTGAAGGTGTGAGTGTACCAGTTATCGTTGCCAGTGGTGACGGCGAAAGTAGCGTTGGCGTCAGTCCAGGTGTAGTTGTCGGCGGCGCAGACGGTAGCTTCGACGGTGTCGTAGTTCCACAGGAGGTTAGCTGTGTAGGTTACGATGTTGCCGCAGTACCAGTTGCTGGGGCTGTTGTGGCGTACCTGAACGTTGAGAGTGGCGTTCTGCTTAGCGGCGATGAATTCGCTGAGGTCGATGGTTTGAGCATCGAGAGAGTCGGCGCCACCGTTGACAGTGAGGCTAGCCTGCTGGCTGAGCAGGATGTTGCCGAGGTCGACGGTCTGGTAGCCGGCTTCGCTGAGGTTGAGCCAGAGGATGTAGGTAGTGTTGACGGTGCCGTCATTGTTGTAGGTGGCGAAGGTTGGGTTCTCGCCGCTGTGGATGTAGACTGTGTTGTTCGGGTCGGTGATGTCCTTGTAGAGGGCCATACCGTTGGCCTGACGTTCAGCCGTAGGTATCCAGGCGTAGGTGTGGTTGTTGCCGTTGTTGGCAGTCTCCCAAGTGTACTCACCGCAGGCATTAACCTCGACATCCTCGGTAGCGCCCTGGTGGACGATGAGGGTGACGTGGATTGTCTCAGGACATCCAGCAGCGTTGACGCTGATGGAGTCATAGCTGTAGGGAGTGTCGCTGGCGGGATAGTAGTTGCCGTTGCGGTAGGTGCTTGCAGCGTTGACCACGAAGGTCTCATCGCGTTCGCTCGAGGCGTTGATGGTGAGAGGCAGAGTGACATTGATGGCACATCCTGTGGTGGCGTCGGTGGTGTTGTAGACCTTGTCGCCGCCTTCGGTGTAGGTGTCAATGGTGATGCCGTTGTAGACCCATTCGTAGCTGTCGCAAGCGTTGACTGCATCGAGAGTGATGTTCTGGCTGTTGTTGATAGTCAGCGGGAGGGTTGCGACGCTGGCGCAGTTGTTAGCATCGAAGTACTGGTAGGTCTGGTAGCCGCTTTCGGTGTAGTTGCCGACAGTGACGCCGTTGAAGACCCATTCGTAGTTGTCGCAAGCCACGACTGCATCGAGAGTATCGCTGCTGTTGGTATTGATGGTGAGGTTGAGAATGACAGTGCTGTCACACCCTGCGGCCGTGGTGGTCTGGAAGGTGTAGACACCGCTCTCAGTATAGGTCTGGCCATTGGCCTCCCAAGTGTAGCTGTCGCAAGCGGTGACGTTGACAGTATTGGTACGGTTCTCGTTAACAACGTAGTAGAGTATGGTGTCGTGGTGAGTCTCTGCATCGTTGCTGGTGTAGTAGTAACCTTCGTCAATACCGAAGTTATACCACTGGTTCAGATTAAAATACAATCCATTCAGTTCTCCGATTTCATTCCATTCGCAGGTTGGGCAGTATCTTGTCTGGAAGCTTTCGGGATGCTGAATGTTGTTGTCGTTAGCAATGGTATACATGGCATATTGACTTTCAGTGGTATAGATGAAGTCAACAGTGTCATTGTCGTTGATACGGACGGGAGTGTCGAAGAACACGTCAATCCAAGAGAAAGGATTCAGGTTGTGAAGGGTCTTAGTAGCTTTTGTCTCACCGTTGACAACGAGGTCGACAGTGATGTATTCGCTCTCGCGATTGGCGACTTCGGTTCCGTTCACGGTAAGCATACCATCATGGTCTCCAGGGAATAAGCGTGAACGCCACTGTGTCCATTGTCCGATGTTATCGGTGCCGTAGAAATAGTATGCAGTGTTGTTCATCAGATTGAGATCCTTGACACCTGTCCATGTGCTCATGGAACTCTGAGAGCCATCGAGTGTGACGCCCAGAGTGCTGTAGATGTAAGGCAGTTCGTTCTCACAAATCATAGCTGTATCGTCGATGATGGTGAGATGGAGATTGAGGATGCTGTCGCACTGAGTGGAGCCGCTGCCGTTGGTGGCGGCATAGGCCAGAGTTGTTGTCTCGAAGTAGACGTTCTCGATGCTCTCAGTGTAGGTCACGCCATTCTGCCAAGTGTAAGGCATATTGGTGACGACGTAGAGGTCTGTCATCTGAGTGGGTACCACAGCGTGAGTGATGTAGCGGATGTGTTCGCAACCATCTGCGGTGGGCTCAAGCTCCTCGCGGAAGGTACGGGTCTCACGGTAGGTGACACCTTCATACTCGTATTCGGAGCAGTGGTACTCGGTCTCATTGTCAACCACGCTGTCATTGATAGTCAGGTTAAGTGTAATGACATTGTCGCAATGATAGCTGTTGGCATTGACATCAGTATATGTGTACGAGCCGCTCTCTTCATAGGTCTCGCCGTTGGCATCCCAGGTGTAGCGGTAGCAAGTTGCGTAGTCTACAGTCTGGTATGTAGTCGGGTTGACAGTGTAGGTGATTGTGACAACGCTGTCGCAACCATTCTGGGTAGTCCAGTTGGCAGTAACAGTGTTGGTATAAGGAGTCTGGTTCAGAGCACCTTCTATCGTCAGAACAACGGGAGTATCCTCGCTGTTAAGAGCATTGGCAACGCTGAGCTGGTTGTTGGTGAACTCGCTCTCGCAGAAGGTAAGCTCTGCTGTTTCTGCATAAATCGGATTAACAGTCAGAACCACTTTCTTGTCGAGGTTGCAGCCAGCTTCGTTGGTAGTGCGGTTCCAAATCTTGGTGTTCTCACCAATCTCGAGGTCAGCACCATTGTAGGTGATGGAGTTGTCGGGAGCTGTCCAGCTGCCGTTCTGGCAGATGGCTGCTTCGGTGACTTCCTCTGTGGGCTGGAGAGCAGTGAGACGAAGCACTTCGATGCGGTTGCAACCGTTGGTGCTGTACTGGTCTGGCATCTGGAAGGAGATGTTGTCGCTCTCGTTGTATGTGCCTACGAGGTAGTTGATGTCCTCGCCGGTTTCTTCGTCCTGTCCGATGACGACATACCAGTTGTAAGGCACGCAAGCGGTGACGACGTTGGTGTGGTAGCTGGAGCGGTTGACGGTGAGGTGAATTTGAGTCAGCACGTCACGTCCTTCGGTGGCTGTTGGGGTGCGGAGCTGGTAGTCGCCGCTCTGGTTGATGTACTTGGTACCGCGGACGCCGTCGCAGGAGATGGTGTCGATGGAGTACTCATCGCAAGCGGTGACGTTGGTCCAGTTCATAACCTCAGCCACAGGGTTGAGAGTGAGGTTGAGAGTGACGATGCTGTCGCAGCCGTTTTCGTTGGCGCCCTGCAGGTTGTGGGTGATGTTGCCTTCGATCTCGCTCATCGTGTAGGTCTCGCCGTCGATCCAGGTGTAGGCGGTGTTGCCAGCGATCCAGGAGTCGGGGTTGCCGCAGTAGAGGATGTTGTCGGTGCCGTAGGTGGTGTTGTCGACGACAAGGAGGTGCAGAGTGCGGGTGCTATCGCACTGGTAGCCGGTGAAGTTCTGGACGTAGTCGCCAGCCTCGGTGTATGTCTCGGTGTTCCAGGTGTAGCTGTCGCAAGCGTGCTCAACAGTTTCTTCGGTGAACACGTGGTAGTTGACGGTGAGGTTCATCGTAACGACGCTGTCGCAACCCTTGGTGGTAGCGAGAGTGAATGGATAAGCGCCGCTCTCATAATAGGTGAGGCCACTGACATTCCAAGTAGTGCTGTCGCACACGGTGCGCTCGAAGCTCGAGGCGGCGGGGTGGTTGACAGTGAGGTTCAGGTTGTACTGAGCCGGGCACTCAAGGACGTTGTTGTCAGGATCGATGTCACCAGCATTCAGGATATAGGAAACCGTAGTGTTCTCGGTAGCCGTAACGGTCTCGGGACCCCAAGTCAGGACAGTACCCTCGCAGACCTCGCGCGGTGTGTTGAACACCGACATTTGCTGGAAGGTGAAGTCGAGGTGGATGAGGGAGTCGCAGCCGTTGGCAGCGGTGAACATCTGGTCGTAGCTGCCGTCGGCGGTCAACTGCTGTGCACCCCAGGTGTAGGGGTTCTGAGTGTAGCACACATCCATAGTCACGTTGCGCTCATAGGAAGGACGAACGGTGACAACAGCGGTGGTGAACTCATTGACGCAGCCGTTGGCGTCGGTGACGGTGACGGAGTAGTCGGAGGTAGCGGTGGCCACGGTGGTAGTAGCAGGTGTGGTGGCGCCGGTGCTCCAGAGGTAGCTGTAGCCATCAACAGCGGTAGCGCTGAGGTTGATGATGCTGTCGGAGCAGATGCTACTTACGGAAGTTTGTACAGCCACGACAGGGAGCTGGTTGACGGTGACGGTATACTCGGCAGTGGCTACGCATGCGCCAGTGGTGGTGGTAGCTGTGGCGGTATAAGTCGTTGTCTCGGTTGGGCTGACGGTGATGGTGTTGCCAGTCTGTCCGTTGCTCCAGGAGTAGGTGGCGTTGGTGTTGTTGGCGTCGGAGAGCGTCAGCGTGGTGCTTTGACCGTAGCAGATGGTGGCCTCGGTGGCAGAGATGCTCAGTTCAGGCACCGGAGTGGTGGTGACGTTGAGCGAAGCCTGGAGGCTTGGGCATCCGTAGGTAGGTTCGGTAGCGATGACGGTGTAGGTGTTGTTTTCGTGCGGATTGACGACGCGGTTGGCATTGGTGCTGTTGTCGTCCCAGACGAAGGTGGCGCCAGAGGTGTTGCTACGAGCGACGAGAGCCATGTCGGCGTTGTCGCAGAAGTTGGAGACCTCGGTCACAGCGCGTCCGTTGTAGTTGATGGCGACGGTGGGAGCTGTGTGTACTTGGAGGTTGAGCACGCCGGTGGAGTCGGCGCCGTCCTTCGAGAGAAGGTTGACGGTGTAGGTGCCAGTGGTGGTGTACTGCTGTCCATAGAAATCGAATGTCTCGTATTGGCATATTTCAGCGTCGTAGGTCTTGTGGTAGGTTGGGTGCAGAGTAAGCGTGAGAGCCTTGTCGATGCTGTCGCATCCTGCGACGTTGGTCTGCGTGTAGTTGTAGGTGTTGACGATGTCGTCGACGGTTTCCTCGGTGTTGCCGTAGGTGAGACCGGTGAGGACAACATTGTGTGTATAGGTATGTCCGTCGCCGTTAGGAGCGGTCCATGTGTAGGTGCCGTTGGCTTCGGCTGTGAGTTCTTCAACTTCGTTGACCTTCATGGGGCACTCGCAAGTGGCGAGGAAGTGGAAGCCGTTGAGGTTAGGCAGAGCGTTGTCTTCGTCGGTGCGGAAGACAAGCTTAATACCGCCCATGTTAGCCCAGTCATAGCTGCTGGTCATATACTCATAGTTGCCCTTGCCGGTGAGGGTTTCAACGAGGGTAGCGTTGGCACCCGTGCCTTCATAGACATCGAGGAAGTCATAACCATACTCAAGGTTATAGTCACCCTTAATCTTCAGCACCTTGCCGGCCTCGGCAGGAGTGATGATATAGGTGGCGTTGAGGTTGGGGCTATAGGTATTGGTCTGGTCGCTGATGGTAGGAATCAGATACTGGTCGCAGAGGGCCACGGTCTCGCCGTTGTCGGCAAGAGGATGCGAAGCCTCACGCACCTTCAGCGTCAAGTTGTCAACATAAATGTAAGCATCACTGTTAGTTCCGGCAACCTTGAAGGCCACATAGTGACCAGTTCCGGTATAGTCAGCCAGCTGAGCAGTTACATTATTGTATTCAGAATAATTATAGTCATTCGAATTGAGGGTTACAACCGGTGTAAATGTCGAAGCATCTGCAGGGTCGCTCATCACACCGACTATCAGGTTGTCCTCCATATCGAAGTAGAGGTCGAAGGCAACATCAAGAGTGTTGACGTCAACGCTCACCTCGGGCAGAACTGCATAGAGGTCGGTCGTGCTGTTGTTGTAGAACCACAGGTAGCCGTTGTTCGAGTGGGGATAGGTGCCAGTAGCGGGCATCTTGCTCCAGCACAACGGCATACCGCTGACGTTGCTGAAGTCCTCGGTCATAGGCAGGTCGTCAGCAGTCCAAGCGGCGCAGCCGGTAGCAGTATGCAAGGGACCAATCCAGTTGCTAACATCCTCGCCGGTCTCGTCGCATACAGCGCGGACATAGAAGGTGTAAATGGTCGAATGCTTCAGACCGGTAATCTCGGTACCTTCAGTCGTGGTAGCGTCAACAATGTTGGTAGCAGCCTCGGGATCGGTAATATGACCCTCAGCGTAGGCAATCTGCCAACGGCTGGCGGGAACGGTTGCATTGTTGTTCCAGGTCAGCGTAACGCTGCTGGGAGTGGTAAGAGCTGTTTCAGCAGCAAGGTTCGAAGGATCCCAGCAGGTGGGGTTCGTGGTGAAGGTTGCTTTCTGCCACGGGCTGTAGTCGTTAGCACCGCACTTGCTGGCTACATACACCACATAGTCGGTGTTCTTCACCAGACCGTTGCTGAAGGTAGCGTTGAGGGCGGTGATGTCGGTAATGACATTGGCGCACTCATCGGCATCAGTGCCAGCCACATCGTAGCGAACCTCGAAGGTGGTGGGTACAGGTACAATGCCCTCGCGAGTAGCCCAGGTCAGGGTCACCTCGTTGGTGGTGCTCACCTGTGCAGTAACATCCTTCGGAGGTATGCAGGTAACAGTAGCGTCGCAGCCGCCGAACTTGAAGTTGTTCTTTTGATTCAATACTTCCTTATAATTTGCACTACCAATATTCTCAGGAGTAATATCCAAGTTATCGTCGTATGCATAGATACCCTGGGGTACATCAGTGGCAATGGTACCGAAGCTGCCACTGCTTGCATAATAGGTGTACGCACGGTCGACAACAACAATCAGGTTGCCGTTGCCCGAATATGCAAACGGAGTGTCGAACTCAATGGTGTGCCAACCCACTGTTCCATCCATTGTGCCATTGAACACAGGAGTCAAACCAGTGGTAGAAATAGCATCTGCATAACTGGAGAACGAAGAGAGGTTGGTCTCAACCAGATAGATTGCACAACCGTCACGAGTTGGGGTAGTTGAAGTCACCTCATAGGAGAGAGTCGAGAAGGTATTGGGTCCACCCAACTCTTCAGCTGTGTAGATCTGCTCCGACAAAGAGTAATTGTAGAATGTATAGAACGGCATATACTGGGTTGTACCGTCAGCATCGCCCATAGAAACCTCAACTGGTGCTGGGCAGAGGGTATTAACGGTTGCTACCGACCAAGCGCTGTGTTCGTCGCCGCTGTTGGCGCGGACATAGACATAGTAGCCAGCTGCCGGATCCAAAGGATTGCTCATCGTGAAAGCATACTGGGTAGCGGTGAGAGACACCTCGGTGTACTCAGTAGCTGCAGCATTGTCGATGTCGGCAATCTGATGGTTGGCATAGCGTACCGTATAGTTGTTGGTAGCCGGAGTGTTGTTGTCGGTCCAGCTCATATCGGCCGTACGGTTAGTGACGTTGCTGAAAGCAATAGCGTCAGGAGCCATCACTGTGTTGGTAGTGAAGCTGAACTCAGTCCAGTCGGGGCTGACATCAAGAGCATTGCAGGTTGCTTTGGTATATATATAATATGTATTACCATTATGTAAGCCTGTCAGTGCAAGAGTCGGGGTCATAACCGTCGACTCGGTGTACTCGGTGGCAGCAGCTGCACTCATATCGGCAATCTGATGGTCGGCGAAGCGCACCGTCCAGCTCTCAGGAGTCTGGTTCGGGTCGACCTGCTCCCAGGTCACTGTTGCGCTGGTATAGGTAACATTGCTTGCTGCAAAGTTAGCCTGCGGTTTGCAAGCATAAACCATCGGGGTGGTGAAGGTGTAGCGCACCATATTGCCATCGGTGCCACCGCAAACAGCGTAGACATAGAGGTCATACTCCGTGTTGCCGGCAAGGTTGCCGATCGAGGCAGTGGTGTTGGTGGTGGTAGTGCCAGTTACCGATGCGGGGTCAAAGCCCTTCAGACCGCACTTGTAGCCGTAGGTCGGGGTAGCCTCACTGCTGTTGTCGGTAAAGGTCAGCTCGGCAACAGCGTAGTCGCCCGACTGCGAACCGGCAATAGCAACCGACGGAGCAGGGCAAGCACCAGTGTCGCAAGGAACGAGGAATTTGACATTGGCACGATAAGTAGTACGACCTGAGGCCGTTGGTATATTGTCAATAGAGAAAGGAGAATTATCACGATATTTATATATCGAGCGGTTGTATCCAGTATTATTTGCATAAGCAGTGATACCAGATGCACCCGTGCCAGTACTATTATACTGATTCACTACAGTAGTGATGACGATATTGCTTGTACCGTCCCATATAAATGGAGTAGTGAAAACAAAGTCTTCTTGTGCATTGGCTGTAGCAAACGGAGCAGGACCATATGCAGGAGAGCCTGTCACAGTAACCCAGTCGGTATTACTACTGAACTCTGATTTGTCGGTTGTTCCAATGTAAATAGAAAACTCTTTTGTGTAACTGTTTCTATAGTACCAAGAGTAGGAAATACCCTGAATTTCACCTGCGGTCAAACCTGCATCTGTCAATTCCTGAGCCGTGAAAATCTGCTGGCTATAGGTGTTACCCCAATTGTAATGGACAGGAACATACTGACCGGTATACGTACCGTTACCGATAGTCACATCACCGCCGTTTGGACAGACTGTTTTAAACTCACAGACATTGCTCCATTGCGAGGGATCCTCGCCGGTGCAAAGCGAACGAACGTAAGCTTCGTAGTTGGTCACCATATAGAGGTAGTCAAGGTTGGCACTGTTGGTGTTTACAACAACAGTACGGCCTTCACCGTGTGCGAAACCGGCGGGGCCATACTCCACCTCATACTGGGCAGCACCATTGGCGTTCCAGTTCAGTGTAGCAGTGGTCGAAGTGACAGCGGAAGCTATCAAACTGCCAGGTTTACGACAGCTGGGGAGAACACTGACCTCAATATCGTCAATATATGCATAACAAGTACCCCCTGGCGTTGTTCTTATAGCAATACGACCATTTGCTCCGGTATAGCTATCCAACGGTATTTCAAATTTTTCCCAAGTACTGGTTGCAGAAGGCTGTACCTCCTGAATCATTGTAAAGGTAGAAATATCGGTCACATCGGTCATAACACCAATCTGAACCCTGCCATAATAGGTGGAAGTACTGCTCCTATAAACCTTTAGACTAATCTGCAAGTCGGAAACATTATTTGTAAATTCCGGAAGAGCCGCATAGCTATAGTAGGTTGTAGTACCATACATATAGAGGCAGTAGTTGTTTGTCGGAGTTATGGGATTGGGATTGCTGCCTACATAACTTGAATAGGGGTAAGGATACGCAGTTGAATAGTTTGTCCCTTTATGCCAGCACACGTCTATAGTGTTGGCAGAACCCGAACCTGTTGCATTCTCAAAGCCATAAATGTAAGGAGTTCCTATTGTCAGCGTAGTAGGTACACAAGCAGTGACAAAAGTGTAAGGGGTTGACCAACGGGATTGGTCGTCGGCCGAGCAGTAGCTACGCAGATATACATCATAAGTGGTGGCCGACTCAAGACCTGTCAGCTGATAGCTGGTACCGGTGCCGGCATTGACAATCGTGCCTTCACTCTTGTCAGTGCCTGCGGGAACACATATCAACTCATACGAAGCAGTACCGTTGACAGCAGTCCACGAAACCAAACCATCGGAAGTGACGCTGGCAATGGTGGGCTGGAAACAGGTGGGAGGAACCTCGACAGCAATATTATCTATTGCAATACGGTTGTCTCCGCCCGAAGCCTCGCTACCGCCGTAGAAAGCGATGCGCACCGACTGACCATTATAGCCAACAAGAGGAACGGTCAATGTAGTGTAGTTGTTACTGAGGGCGTTAAGCTCCGTGTTGGAGTACTGTAGAAGAGTAGTGTAGGTGTTGCCGTTGTCGTTGCTGACGGCAATGACAAAACTGTCGTTATCGTCATAGTTGGGATCTGCGGCGCTCCAACGAGCCACCGCAACGTCTACACTCACTTGGGCATTGTCGCTGGTTATTGCAATATTTGGAGTGACAGCCCAGAAGCGATTGGTGCTGTAGATGTTCATCGTCAGAGCTTTTCCACTGATGGTGATATAGCTGCCATAAGAGGTATTGAGCGTCCACGCCGAACTAGAGGTAGTGGCCGAGGGAGTGGTGCTGTAACTGCCACTGAGGAACGACCAGCAAGTCGACTTGGAGCTCCAGTTGTCAAAGTTCTCATAGAAGGGGAACGTCTCTGTTGCACAGGGAGTGGTGAAACTGCGTGAGCCGACCCAGTTGGTGGTGTTGCCGCCATCTATGGTGCAGTGTGCACGGAAATAGACATAGTAGGTGGTCAGAGCCTCGAGGTTCTGCGTCATCAGGTCAACGCTCGCAGTGCTCACAGGTACATTTTCAAACTGAGGAGTCACATTGGCATCGGGAGTGCCTATAGTAGTGCTATAGTAGATATCAACCGAAGTGATGTTGGGATAGCTGGTAGCCAAACCGTTCCACGAGGCAACTCCGGCCGAGCTGAGGCTGAAGTTGCTCAGTGCCGGCGAGGGGCAGGACTCGGGGGTAGTGGTACCCGTCGTCTTGTATAGCCAACCCGAGGGGGTGTTGGCGTCGCAATACTTGCGGACGGCGAAGTAGTAAGTGGTAGAACTGGAAAGGTTGTTGATCTCGGTAGAGGTGGCAGTGCCATCGTTGACGGTGACGATCTGCGAAGCGGGGAAGTTGGCAGCGTCGGCGTCAAAGTCGGCCTCAGTGCTGTAGGCGACCTGATACTTGACACCGGGCTCGGCGACGGTCCAGCCAACCTGGACGGTGTTCCAAGACGTGGCGGTGGCGGTGATGGCCGTAGGCTTCACGCAGGCAGGCTGGGTGAAGGTGTAGACGGTACCGACGCCAGTGTTGACGTCGTAGTCCGGGTGGTTGTTGCTGCTCAGCGTGCGTGTTGCGGAGTTGTCGGAGGTGTAGCGAGTGATGTCGCTCCAGTTGTTGCCTCCGACGCGGAAGATGTAGCCGTCGGCCTGAATGCCGGCGTAGACGCTGATGCTTGCAGTGATGCCCATGGGGCCGTAGCAGAAGAGGATGTCGCCGTCAGGTCTCAGCTTGAGCTGGAAGCTGAGAGCGTTGCCTGCGGCGACGACTTTACGCCATTCGACGGTGACTTCCGTCGCACTGGTCTGGTAGTAGATGGAGGTTGCTGTAGCGCTATAGCCGGAGCTATATTTGAGCGGAGCAATCTCTGCATCAGTGAGACCGTTGAGTACGACGTGGCCGTCAGGGTAAACGCTGATGGTGCTGTTTGCTGGTGCCTGGTTTTCACCGAGGTACATAGCAAAGGGCACCGTTACGTCGACATAGCCTGCGGTGAGGTCCGCGGAGGTCCATGCCGTACCCGTACTGGCGATTGACGTGTAGGTGGCGGAGCTGACGTGGTAGTCGTACTCGCTCACCTTCGCGTTTTGTGCTTGCAGAGTCCATGGCAGCAGAAGAGCCAGGAGAGCAAACACTCGCAAAAAGTACTTTTTACGTTCCATTTGTTGATGAGTTTGGTTAATAAATGAGTGAATTAAAATTTTTTTCTTTTTATAATATATTTTTTTGCCTGCAAACAGGTATATAATGCGAAAAATAGCAAATTTTACCGTGCAAAATACGGTAAAATCGGCAAAATTTCATGCGATTTCTCACTTGTCGTCGGCTATGACGGCTACCCTCTGATGTTGTTTAAGTTGCTGTAGTCGTGTTAGTTAGTCCTATTGGTGCCTCTTGTAGGACTGTAGTTTTGATTGTTTTATTGTAATAGGCAAAAATAGTGAAAAATCTGGAAATAGCAAGTTTTTTTTCATAATAAAACAAAAAAACATTGAGAGAGGAGGTTTGTGCGAGCGAAAACTTGTGGATTGAATGTGAGTGTGTGGATTGGGTGTGATTGTTTTTTTGAACGGGAATCAGCGGGAATAAATCATGAATGTGTTCCTTTTCAAGGTGCCGTTTTCTCGCCATGCCAGAGTGAGCAAGCTCCCTTTGGTCATTTGGCTTAACGAAAACGTTGTTTTTTGTGGAGAGTGGAAAAACGAAAAGGGAGGTCCCTTTGTGAGGGACACTCCCTTTTTCGAACAACATTAAATATTCGATATACCCTCAGTGACGCAGAGTGGTCTGCGCCACTGAGGATGAGGATCAGTCGGCTTCGTAGATGAGCAGTTCGCCGTTGGCGTAGATGAAGAGCATGGGGTCTTTGTCACGTTTCTTGAAGATCCAGCAGCCGCCGTTTTCACGGTCGATTTCGGTCTTGATGTATTTGCGGCTGATTTCCTGTTCGGCGAGTAGCCTGTCGTTCTGGTCGAAGACCTGAAGGTAGGTGTTGCCGTCGACGTCGTTGACGATGGCGTACATGATGTCGCCGCTGATGGCGTAGCTGATCATGTCGACGTTGTAGGTGTCGTGAACGTATTTGTGTACGACGGTGACATCAGTGACGTGGTAGTCGTACCAGTAGGAGTTGCAGTAGAGCCAGAATCCGGGCCAGAAGATGGGTCTTGGAGGCACGGGGTGCCAGAAGATGGGGTGCATGTGAATCATGCCGTGGTGGTAGGGGTGGTGGAAGTAGGGTGCTGGATGCATGGGTCGGTGAGATGGTGGCATGGGGCCTGGTTTGCCTGGTCGAGCATAGCTGTGGTTGGGTGAGTTCTGAGGGTTCACGATGCCGCGTCCGCTGGTGCCTATGGGACCGTTGGAGTTGTTGTTTGCCGGACCTGCGCCGTTGCCGCGGCGAGAGGGAGAGGCTTGAGGTCCCCTGTTGGCATCCCTGTTGTTGTTGGCATCGTTGGCAGAGGAGAAGCGACGGTTGGTTGGTGCGCTGCTTGCTGGTTCGCCGACTGTGGAGCGGTTGCCGCCGCGGTAGGTGGTGCCGCTGTGGTGTGCGCTGCCGCGAGTGGTGCCGGTTGCCGAGGGACGGCTTGGCGAGGAGTAGCTGGATGAGCGGCTGGGTGATGAGGAGCGGCTTGGCGATGAGACGGACGAAGAGCGGCTTGGCGAGGAGAATGATGATGAGCGGCTTGGCGATGAGGAGCGGCTTGGTGATGAGAAGGACGATGACCGGCTGGAGGAGGACGAGGAGCGGCTGCTGCCCATGGAGGAGCTGTGACCGCCGCCGCCGCGGCTTGAGCTGGAACTGGAGCTGTGGCTGCTGCCGCCGCCACGGCTACCACTGCCGCCACCGCCACGTCCTTGTGCCATGGCGGGCATGGTGCAGAGCAATGCGGCGGCTATAAGAATGATGAATGAAAGTCTGTTGGTTTTCATGATGTATCCTTTCTTGTTGATGGTTTTCATTTTTTTTCAAGTGCAAAAGTATAATGGTTTGTCAAATAAAAACCTTTTTGTGGTGAGTATTTTTCCGGGGGAATTCCGGAAAAACCCTTTTTTGAGCGAAAAGCTGTTATGGGACAGTGGTTTACCCCAAATTGGTCATTAGACCGACTATTCGTTATAATACCCCTTTTATAGGTCTATTCATGCCATATCAGCATTTCTTTATGTTCCATGACGCTACTTAGTCTCGGCAAAGATAGCAAGCTTGCGTCTTGCGTCGCTTGCCATCTGGAGCCAACATTTCAACAGGGGTACAAATTGTACCCCACTTGGATTTCAGTTCTGGGTCACGTCTAAGCATCTTCTTTAGGGAACCTCTAATAATTGTTTTTAAACGGCGAATTATTCTAATTAAACGAATTAATTTGTTCGTTTCTTCGAAACAGTCGTTTTCTCGCCATGCCAGAGTGAGCAAGCTCCCTTTGGTCATTTGGCGGAGGTCACGTTGCTCCCATTCGGTCGCGACGTTTAACGAAAACGGTTGTTTCTTCGAAACAGTCGTTTTCTCGCCATGCCAGAGTGAGCAAGCTCCCTTTGGTCATTTGGCTTAACGAAAACGTTGTTAATCATAAATTGTTTTGCAAGCAAAACGCGAATTGGTCGAATTTTTAGAGGTGACCTTATCTTACAACCCATTTTTAGCGTTTCAATCATGCTGCACGCCCTCAAATTGCAATTACACATTTTTGTACCTTTCAATTATGGGTACCCCTTGTTATATATGATTTACAATTGTTTGTGATTATCCGAAACACTTCTACATGGAATAATCATGAATGGCTGCGCTTGTATCGGCTGCGCTTATGGGTGTTGGTGAAATCGGCTTTACTGCTGATTATCTTCTTGTTGTAGTTCGTCTTGCTCTTTATCGGATTTGTTGAAGACGTCGAGGTTGCGTAGGGAGACGTAATAGAAGACGATGAAGAGAAGAGTGAACATGATGTCGCCCAAGGCGAGAGATTCTTTGCCGAGGAAGAGGATGGTGACGACGGGGATGAGGAGCTGTGCAAGGGTGTAGAGATGGAATCCGCTCTTGCGCAGGTTCCACATTATGACGGCGCCGGCGACGGAGAGAGCGTAGAGCAGTGCGCCACAGAGGAAGAAGGAACGAGGCGTCTCGAGGAGTTGCTCCACGAAGACGGTCATTTCGCTCGGAAAAGTCATGGAACCAGAGTAATACATCGCCTTGAAGGCAGGGAAGGCGAGTCCGGTCATGAGATAGCTGAAAAAGGATAATCCGGAGCCTATGAATGTGAGAACGAGGACGATGCGCAGGGTTCGTCGTCGAGCTAAGAATTCTTCATGCTGCATGTTCAGAAAATTTTCTCGAGTTCGGTGGCCATCTGTTGTTGTAGTTTCATTGCCTCGAGTGCGGCGCGTTCGGCAAAATCCTCATCGCCAGAGGCGTAGATGATGCCACGCGAGGAGTTGACGAGGAGACCGCAGTCCTTGTTGAGTCCGTAGCGGCATACGTCCTGAAGGCTACCGCCCTGAGCGCCGACGCCCGGGACGAGCAGGAAACTATCTGGTACTATGGCTCTTACCTTTGACAGCATATCGGCTTTGGTGGCGCCGACGACATACATCATATTGTCGTCGTTGCCCCATTGTCGAGAGACGTTGAGCACCTTCTCGAAGAGTAGTTTGTCGCTGCCGTCGACAGAGGAGAACTGGAAGTCGAAGGCCCCTTTGTTTGAGGTAAGAGCCAGCAGGATAACCCATTTGCCTTCGTAGACGGTGAAGGGAGTGACAGAGTCCTGGCCCATATAGGGGGCTATGGTCATCGAGTCGAAATTGAAGTCGCCGGCCGGGTCGAGGAAGGCCTTTGCGTACTGCTGCGAAGTGTTGCCGATGTCGCCGCGTTTGGCGTCGGCGATGGTGAAGACCTTGTCGTCGAGGCTATGTAGATAATCCATTGTTTTCTTGAGTTGTACGAGTCCGTTGATGCCAGCCGACTCGTAGAAAGCGAGGTTAGGTTTGTAGGCGACGGTGTATGGTAGAGTGGCGTCGATGATGGCTTTGTTGAAGCGGAAGATGGCATCTTGCTCGTTACGAAGGTGTTGCGGTATTTTGTTGATGTCGCTGTCGAGACCGACGCAGAGGAAAGATTTCTTTGATTTTATGGCGTTTATGAGTTCTTTACGTGTCATGACAATTTTTATTTAGTGAGTTTATGGAAAACCTCTTCGAGGCTATGTTCTTTGTTGGTGTTTTTGAGTTCGTTGATGGAGCTGTCGGCCACAATCTTGCCGTGGTTGATGATGATGGCCCGTTGGCACATGGCCTCGACCTCCTGCATGATGTGAGTGGAAAGGATGACCGTTTTCTTTTTTCCGGCGTCGCGGATGACTTTGCGTATTTCTTCCAACTGGTTTGGGTCGAGTCCCGTAGTTGGTTCGTCGAGAATGAGAACCTCCGGGTCGTGAATGAGAGCCTGTGCGAGGCCGACGCGCTGTCGGTATCCTTTGGAGAGAGCGCCAATCTTCTTGCCGAGTTCGGCGGATAGTCCGGTGAGTTCGATCATCTCGTCGACGCGCTGTCGGCTGTTGCGAATGTTGTAGACGTCGGCTGCAAACTTCAAGAACTCAGGGATATACATGTCGGTGTAGAGCGGGTTTTGTTCTGGGAGATAGCCTATGTGTCGGCAAACCTCCCGTGGTTCGTCGAAGATGCTGTGACCGCAGACCGTAGCTGTTCCGCTTGTAGGCGGTATGAAGCAGGTGATGATTTTCATGAGAGTGGACTTGCCGGCGCCGTTTGGGCCGAGAAGTCCGACAATCTGTCCGGAGTCGGCTTTGAAACTGACGTCGTCGAGCGCCTTCTGCTCGCCGTACAGTTTGGTGATATGGTTGATTTCAATCAATTGTGTTGATGTTTAAGAGTTGAAAGATGAGTTGTTATTGTTCCTGTTCCTGGAGTTCGCGAGCTTCCTGAAGGCTGATGCGTTTGCCGTTGTAGAAGGCGATGACGAAGGCGTCTTTGAATCCCTTTTTGCGCATCTCGTTCTGAATGTTCTTGGCCTGTGCGATAGTCTTGGTGTCGCCCATGGTGTAGCGGTAGACGTTGCCTTGCTTGTAGAGCTTGTAGTCGGTGACGCCCTTGAATTCCTTGGCGCCCTCCTTGAGTTCCTTTTCGCTGGTGAGGAACTGAACGCGGTAGGAGACGCCCTCGACGACTATTTCGTCCTTTCGGACGACGGTCTTGATTTCGTCATCGATTTGTCGGAATGGTTCGATAGAGGGAGGGTTGTTCTTTTCGGGGAACTGTTCTTCCTTGCGTTGAGGGAGTTGCTCCTCATTCTGCTCAGTGGTTGTGACGGCTACGGGCTGTTCGGTCTTGGTTGGTTCGTCCGTTTTTTCGGCTGGTTTTTCCTCTATGTTTTCCTCCTTGTTTTCCACCTTCTTGCCTTTGTTCTTTCCGTAGCCAGGGAGGTCTATTTCCATCTTCTTAGGTTTGACGGAGGCTTCCTCGTGCGCCTTGTAGTTGGCGAAGGCGTTGAGAAGGCAGACGGCGATGGTGGCTTGTCCCTCGTCGGACATCATGTAAGCCTCCTCGGTTGGGTTGCTGATGAAACCGACCTCGGTGAGCACGGAAGGCATGGCCGTTTTGTAGAGTACGAAGAATTCGGCCTGTTTGACGCCGCGGTTGGTGGTGCGTATAGCACTTTTGTACTGATCCTGTGCGAATTGCGCAAAGTTGAGGCTTTTGTCGATATAGGCGTTTTGATACATGGAGAACATGACGTAGCTTTCGGGCGAGTTGGGGTCAAAGCCCTGATACTCATTGTTGTCCTTGTATCCTTCTTCGAGAAGAATGTCGGCGTTTTCCTTCTTGGCGACCTCCATGTTGGCGCGGCTGCGAGAGAGGCCCATGACGTATGTTTCCATGCCAGCCGGGACGGCGGTTGGGTGCGAGTTGATGTGAATAGAGATGAAGAGGTCGGCCTTGGCGCGGTTGGCGATGTTGGCCCGTTCGGCGAGAGTTACGTCGACATCGGAGGTGCGAGTGAAAATGACATTGACATCCGGATAGTTATCCTCGACGAGTTTGCCGAATTTTTTTGCGATGGAGAGAGTGAGATCCTTCTCCTTGCAGTTTTTGCCGAGAGCCCCCGGCTTGTCGCCGCCGTGTCCTGGGTCGATGACAAGAGTTTTTACTTTTCCAGGTTCTCTTTTTTGTGAAAAAGCAGAGGGCGTCAAGAGCAAAAGGGCAATAAAAAGAAATATTAAACGTTTCATTTACAGGCCTGTTTTTTTTGGTTTTAGCAATTAGACAAATTATACTATATTTGCAAATTTAAAATGCAAAGATACAAACTTTTTAGATATTGAGTATCAGAAAATCATATTATTTTGTTCGCGTCGTGATTCTGCTGTTTTCCGTCGGGTCGTCGTGTGGCTTTTCTGTTGCTCAGAATGTGGTGGGTGATTCTTTGCATGTAGCTGATTCCATGAGAGATGTGCGTGACAGCATTGTTGTGACGACAGACACGTCGGGAGCGGTGGTGCACCGTAAGGAGGGTCGCATCAGGACTTCGGCGGACGCCGTGAAAGAGATAGTGGCGTACAAGTCGGACGACTCGGTGGCGATAGAACTTGACAGCAAGCGTGCGTACCTATACGGCAACGGGAACATTGATTTTCAGAATATGAACTTGCAGGCGGATGCTGTGGAGGTGGATTTTGACCGTCAGGAGCTGCGTGCCGTAGGCAGAGTGGACAGCGCGGGGCGCTATGTGGGCCGTCCGGTCTTCAAGCAGGGGAGTTCGGAATACAACGCTGACACGATCAACTACAACTATAACAGTGCGAAAGGCATCATCTACGGTGTCATCACGCAGGAGGGCGACGGGTACCTTCACGGCGACAAGATAAAGAAGGTGAACGACTCGGTGATGTACCTGAGCAGTGGCCAGTACACGACGTGCAACTACGCGCACCCGCACTTTGCCATCAATTTTTCGAAGTCGAAGCTGGTAGCCAACGAGAAGATTTTCACGGGGCCGGCCTACGTGACCATAGAGGATGTGCCGACGCCGCTGGCGCTGCCGTTCGCGTTCTTTCCGCTGGCGCATGACCGTTCGTCGGGCATCCTGCTGCCGTCGTATGGCTGGATGAACGGGAGGGGCTATTACCTGAAAGACGGTGGTTACTACTTTGCAATCAATGACTTTGTAGACCTTGCGCTGATTGGGGAGATATATACGAACCTGAGCTGGGCCGCGGAGGCGAAGTCGAACTACTACCGTCGTTACAAATACAAGGGCAACTTTGACATACGCTACGGCATCACGAAGACAGGCATCAGGGGAGACACGAACACGTTCCGCCAATACAGCGACTTCAAGGTGTCGTGGCGTCATGACCAGGACGCCAAGGCGAACCCCAACAGCCGTTTTTCGGCCAACGTGAACCTGATAAGCCGCAACTTCAACAGAAACACCACGAACTCAAGTGATTACTTTAACAGCACCACTACATCGAGCGTGAGCTACACGACATCGCTTGGGTCGTGGTTCAACCTGGCGCTGTCGGCGCGCGAGTCGTACAACGTGCAGACGGGACTGATGAACATACAGTTGCCGTCGTTGTCGCTCAGCAGCAACACGTTTTACCCGTTCAGGCGCAAGGTGCCGACGGGAGCGTACCGTTGGTATGAGAACATCTCGATGTCGTATGTGCTGGAGGGAGCGAACAACGTCAACGCGCAGGATACCAATATCTTGAAGAAGACGATACTGAATCAGATGCAGTACGGCATAAGCCACCGGATACCGATTCAGAGCACGCTTAAAGTGCTGAAATACTTCAACTGGACCAACTCGGTGTCGTACAACGAGCGCTGGCACTGGTCGACGATAGAGAAGGGGATAGACAGCACGGGTGCGCTGGTGATAGACACGATACGCGGCTTCCGCGCCAACCGCGACGTGTCGTACACGTCGTCGCTGTCGACGCGCATCTATGGCATGTTCAACTTCAAATTCGGGCCTGTCAAGGCGTTGCGCCATGTTGTTAATCCGAGCCTCTCGTTCAGCTACCGTCCCGATTTCGGCAGCGAGCGTCTGGGCTACTGGAAGTCGTACACCGACACGACGGGTTATGTGCACCGTTACTCGATTTTCGAGCAGAGCCTTTATGGCGGTCCGGCCGACGGAAAGTCGGGAAGGATAGGGTTCTCGGTTGGTAACAATCTGGAGGCGAAGGTGAAGCCGCTGCGTGACACGAGCGACGAGCTGAAGAAGGTGGTGCTGATAGAGAACCTGTCGTTCTCGATGAACTACGACCTGGCACGAGACTCGCTGAACTGGTCAGACCTGAATGTGTCGGGTCGCACGACACTATTCAAGACGCTGGTGCTGAACTATTCAGGTTCGTTTTCGCCCTACGTAATCGACACGCTTGGGAACAAGCATGACCGTTTGCTCTGGAGCGAGGAGAAGAAGCTTTTCCGCCTGAACCAGTCGACATGGAGCGCGCAGCTGTCGTGGAGCCTGAACAACAACACCTTCAAGAAGGATGCCCCGAAGGACAGGGGCGAGATGATAAACCCCATAGTACAAACACCTTACGACTACAGTCCGGCGTTGATGATGGGTACGTATGCCGACTTCTCGGTGCCATGGAACTTCTCGTTCCACTACACGCTAAGCTATGTCAGTGCCTATGATGCGGCGCGCTTCAACATCAAGCGGAGCGTCACTCACTCCGCGACGGTGTCGGGCAATTTTTCGCTGACCGAGAACTGGAAGTTCAGTTTCTCAACAGGTTACGATTTTACCAACAAAGGCATGTCGTACACCAGTATAGACATCTACCGCGACCTACACTGCTGGGAGATGCGCTTCAACTGGGTGCCTTTCGGCTACTACAAGAGCTGGAATTTCATGATAAACATAAAGGCCGGCTCGCTGCGCGACGTGAAATACGAGAAGAGAGAGAGCTACCAGTCGAACCAGGGATACTATGTGCAATGAACGCATCGTGCAGAGAGACAAAAGATTACGGAGACGATAAATTGATAGAAAACCATACATTAAAACAGCTATGACAGAAGGAAAACTATACTACAGCATTGGAGAAGTGGCAGAAATGTTAGGCGTCAACCAGTCGATGCTGCGCTACTGGGAGACGGAGTTCAGCCAGTTGCGCCCGGCCAAAAACAAAAAAGGGACGCGCAGTTATACGAAGGACGACATAGACCTGTTGCGCAGGATACATTACCTGACCAAGGAATGCGGCATGACACTTGAGGGCACGCGTCAACAGCTGAAGAACGACAAGTCGCCCGACAAGAACATGCAGCTTGTGGATACACTTAACGAATTGAAAAATTTTCTGTTACAGATGAAACAAAATCTATAATAATACGTTTCCTATTATAAAATCATTATTAATCCACAAAAACAAACATTTATGAAAAAAATTACCCTCTTTGGCGTCGTCGTAACGATGGCCATGATGATGGCGTCGTGTGACGACCTCAATCTGAACAACTTATTCTCGGATGACGATGTGCTGGGCGACATCATAGGCAACGCCACGGTCGTCATCAGCAGAAACGGAGCAGAAGGCCCGCAGACCGACTCTATCCGCTTCATTTCCAGTATTACAGATGTGTTTGATGTCACGGTTGGCGATATGAAAAGTGAGCAGGGAGCATCGACTATTGACATCAGCGCCAACGTGGAGCTGAACGATGCGAATGTGGAGCTGGAGTTTCCGTTCATGTATTTCCGTCTCGGCGACACGGTGTCGGGCGTATATCCGATGGATACCATCGTCACGCTGGACTTGCTTCAAGGGCTTAATTTTGAGCGTCTTGTCGATGTGTTGGCCGACCCTGCAGGAGGCAATATGGTGCTCATTGCCGAGAATGACAGCTGCTGGTACATCACGTACAGCGGCAACCTGACAGTGGCTCAGTATCCCACGGTGGGCAAGCTGGTTGAGGGCACATTCAATGGCATCGGTGCATGGTATATCACTCAGTCTAAGGTGAATGAGCTGAATGACGATATCAACAACTACAACCTTGCGCACATTGACGACCTGGAGTATTATTTCCCGAGAGTGACCCTGACAGGCAACTTCTCGAGCCGCCGCTGGGCGCTGATACACTCGATTTTCGACGCTGCGTTCACCAACGGCGGAATAGTTGCTAAATAACAGTGCTTTACCACTGTGGTCACACGAATGAAACCACATTCAACCGTTTTTGCAATGGTGGTGTTGTTTTTCGCAACACCACTTTTTGCACAGTTTGATTTTCCGCCCACTTCTGCGGTCAGCACTGCACTTGGCGGTTGCTCTGTGGCGTTGACAGACGAGCAGGCGGCCGTGAGCATTGGCGCTGCCGCGTGGTCGGAAGATGTCGTCGTCGAGCTGTCGGCGTTGCAACCGTATTACACTAAGGATCTGGGTATTGGCTCGCTTAATGTCGTTGTGCCACTCGGTCATGGCGGCTTGTTGGCCGAATTTCTGCATTCGGGCAGTAGCGACTATTTCGAACAGCGCGCCTCGCTGGGCTATTCGCTTCGGCTGGACAAATCGCTGTCCCTCGGTGCTGAGTTCCACTATCTGCATTCGGGCACCTCCGACGGCTACTACGACCCGTTGCGTCGCGTCACCTTCACGTTGGCCATGCAGTACCGCCATTCGGAGACCTTATCAGTTGGTTTCAAGGCATATAACCCTATTGCTGTGTTTGCCGACGACGATTTTTCACCTAATGTACCCGCCATTTTTAATATGGGTGCGTCTTATCGCTTTGTTCCCAGTATGTTAGCTTTTGTTGAGGTCGAAAAAAATCTCTATCACAGCGCATCTCTGCATGTGGGCGTGGAGTATGTCATTGACGACAGCTATTATCTGCGCGCTGGCATGTCGACACAGCCGGTGGCATACGCTTTTGGCGTCGGATGCACCGGCAGTCATTTTGGATGCGATATTGCGGTGGCATACAACACTTTGCTTGGCATCACGCCCAGCCTTTCGGTGCATTACCTCTTCTGACCGTATGTCTTTCCGCAAATGTCTGATAGCATGTTTTTTAATCGTCTTGCCACATGCAATGGTGAGGGCACAGAC